>Ga0209703_1000572_pt1 | contig 10589 bp, 10 predicted proteins | sample PPLLak12cMay2015_2_FD_187256 | JGI IMG/M metagenome (GOLD analysis project Ga0209703, IMG submission 187256) | Freshwater sediment microbial communities from Prairie Pothole Lake near Jamestown, North Dakota, USA - PPLs Lake P8 Core (1) Depth... | ecosystem: Environmental > Aquatic > Freshwater...
TGTAAAATAGCTGTGATTTCTTTAGCCTAGTTAAGGCCGAACGGAAAAATACGGTGAGGGATCCAATCCTTTTCAGGGAAAAGAGAAAATATCCCCGTGTTTATATGGACTTGCCCGTTGATTATTGGGTGAAACATGAGTCTTACGCTCACGGAGGTATTGTTGTTGATGCGAGTGAGACAGGCTTTCTCATTTATTCCATCGAAGACATACCTATCGGTACGAAATTGAAAATAGCTGTCTTGTTCCCTAGGGAATACGAATTGGCCAATTTTGAAGTGGCCGCCGAAATCATTCGGAAGAAGGTTGCGGAGAAAAGGGAGGAAGGATATCAATATGGAATAAAATTCACTAAGATTTTGCAAGAGGACTATGGGAAATTAAGAGAACTTTTTATCGTAAAACTTCTCAGTGATTGATGAGATTTCTGAAAAAGTCCAGAAATCTCAGAGAGCGTGAAGTAGTTCTTCAAAGCTCTCTTGATATTCAATCGGCAAAGCGAAGAGGCAGAGGCAGAAATGGTTCTGCCTCTTTTGTTCCCACACAATCCCAAAGGTTAACTCGTGTTTCTTACCCAAATCGAAATTACTATTCCTGTTTTGATGGTCGTTTGCCTTTTGTTTTGATAGAAAATGACTATTTGCCAAGAAACATCCATAACCCGATTGCGACAAAGGCTAGCGCAGCCACCTTCTTAAGAATATTTTGGGGGATGACCGCAATCAGACCCTCACCCAAAAGGACGCCAACCAGTGTCACAAGACACAAAGCCAGGGATGCTCCCATGAATACAGACCAAGGAAGTTTTGTCTTGGAAGTCATCATGATGGCCGCCAATTGTGTCTTGTCACCCAGTTCAGCCAGAAAAATCGTTCCGAAGGTGGTAAGAAAAACCTTCCAATCCATTGCGCTCCCCCTTCAATCGTAATTGGTTTCATTCCTTATTTTCTACAGATTCAGTTATTTTATTTTCCAGATGGTTTCGGCAGGGGCATCTTCTAAAACAATTCCTTTGGAGAGCAGATCGTTTCGGATTTCGTCAGCTCTTTTCCAGTTCTTCTCTTTTCTGGCCAGATTCCTCTCATCAATCAGCCTGAAAATTTCCCCTTCGGCAAGATTCAATCTCCTTAAGCCTTCCTTCTTTTGTTCATTCAGGTAATTCTTTGGATCTTCCTGAAAGAGTCCGAGGATAGACCCGAAACGAGTAAAATATTCGAATCCCTCTTTAAGCATCGCCAAGATCTCTTCAGTTCTCTGTTTTTTTGAAATATCCAAAAGGCTATTCAGATGTCTCTGAAGATCGAAGAAGTGGCCCAGTGCTTGAGCGGTGTTAAAATCATCATCCATCGCTTCTTCAAACTGCGCCCGGAAGGATTCGAGGATCTGGCGAGAATCTTCTATTGTAGAAGATTCAATTTTCTTCTGGGAGGAGGGAGAAGGACCCTTCAGTTCCTTTTGAATCGCCTCTAGAGTCGCATAAAATCTATCCAGCGCTGATTTAACTTCAGAGAGAGCATCGAATGAGAAATCGACAGGGCTCCTGTAATGAGAGGAGAGGAGGAAGAGCCGGATAGCTTCCGGACGCCAGTCTTTGAAGATTTCTTTTAACGTCAGGATATTCCCGAGAGATTTGGACATCTTCTCTTTATTGATGTTGACAAACCCGTTATGGATCCAGTATCGAGCAAACGGCTTTCCTGTGGCAGCCTCGGATTGGGCAATCTCATTCTCATGATGGGGAAAAATAAGGTCTTTTCCTCCTCCATGAATGTCCAAGGTCTCACCTAGATATTTCTGGCTCATGACCGAGCATTCGATATGCCAACCCGGTCTTCCCTTTCCCCAGGGGCTTTCCCAAAAGGGTTCCCCAGGTTTGCTTGCTTTCCAAAGGGCGAAGTCAAGAGGGTTCTGTTTCTTTTCGTCGATTCCCACCCGGGCGCCTGCCTGCATCTCTTCGAGGTTTCGCTTCGAGAGTTTTCCGTATTCCTTGAATTTCTCCACAGAGAAGAAGACATCGCCCCCACTTTGATAAGCATATCCCTTTTCAATCAAGATTGAGATCAACTGAATCATTTCAGAAATATGCTCCGTGGCTTTGGGCTCGAATTTAGGTTTTTCAAGTCCGAACTTGCCCATATCCACATTAAATTCATCAATATATTTTTCAGCAATGGCTTTGCAATTTACCCCTTGTTCATTCGCCCGCTTAATAATCTTGTCATCGATGTCTGTAAAGTTACGAACGAATGTCACCTCATATCCACGGTACTTTAAGTATCGGTAGATCGCATCGAAGACGATAGCAGAACGGGCATGGCCAATGTGGCAGAGGTCATAAACCGTAACGCCACAGGCATACATTCCAATCTTTCTATCATGGAGAGGTATGAACTCCTCTTTTTTACCTGTCATGGTGTTGTAGACGCGAAGTGGCATAGCTTCACCTAAAATTCGAAATCCGAATATCGAAATCCGAAACAAATCCCAAATTCAAATTACCAAATGTCCAAAATGTTGTTCAATTGTTTTGAATTTCGTGCTTCGAGTTTCGATATTCTTTCTGCTAAGAAAGTTCCAGTGCCATTTTCAACCGCTTAATGATCCTTTCTTTTCCAAGAAGAGGGAGTGTTTTGGCCAACTCAGGCCCTTTGGTCTTTCCAGTCACCGCTGCCCGAAAAGGTGCGAAAAGGTCCTTTCCCTTTCTGCCTGTTTTATTTTCAAGCTGAGCATGAAGGGATGACCAGGTATCGATCGTAATCTCCGAAGATGATTCTACCACTTGCAGGATCTGGCGGAGGGTTTTTTGGTTACCGGAATCAGAAAGAATTGTCTTAGCTCCATCTTCAAGGAAGAACTTTTCATCGAAAAAAATGCCGAGATACCCCTCCACCTGGGAAAGGACCACGAGATTCTCCTTGAGGATACCGGAAACCTGTTTCAGATAGTTTTGATCGAGAGCATTAACGGGAATCCCTGCCGTTTCAAGGTAAGGAAGGAGTAGTTTGGTCAGAGACGCCTCATCTTTTTCTCTTATGTAGATGCTGTTGAGCCACTCCAGTTTTTTGAGAGAGTGGACAGGAGCGCTTCTTGATATGGCGGGAAGTGAAAATTCCTCTATGATCTTCTCTAATGGGAGAACCTCTTCTCCAGAGGGAGAGGTCCAGCCCAAAAGAACAAGATAGTTTAAAAGGGCTTCCGGCAGAAAACCTTCTTCCCGATACTGGGAGACGGCCGTGGCCCCATGACGTTTGCTCAATGGAGAACGATCAGGGCCGAGGATGAGGGGATGATGGGCAAAGGCAGGAGGTTCCCAGCTCAAAGCCTGGTAGAGGAGGATTTGACGGGGCGTATTGGAGAGATGATCATCTCCTCGAATCACATGGGTGACGTGCATCAGATAATCATCGATGACGCAGGCAAAATTGTAGGCTGCCATTCCGTCCGACCGGACAATGATAAAATCGCCAATTCCTTCCGCATCGAAGGTCATTCTCCCATGAACAAGGTCTTCAAAGGCGATGGAGCCTCGCTTCACATGAAATCGAAGGACGGGAGGCTGGCCTTCCGATTCCATCTTGAAGATTTCTCTCTCCGAGAGAGAACGGCATCGTCCATCATACCGAGGCATCCTTCCCTTGGAGAGTTGTTCTTTTCGGAGTGACTCGAGCCTCTCCGGATAGCAGAAACATTTATAGGCTCTGCCCTCCTTCAGCAATTGATCCGCATAACCACGATAAAGAGACAGGCGTTGCGATTGACGATAGGGACCCTCCGGCCCACCCTGATCAGGACCTTCTTCCCAGCGAATTCCCAGCCATCTGAGATCTTCGAGGATGTGATCAATCGAGGCCTCTGTTGATCTCTCGATATCGGTATCCTCAATTCGTAATATAAAAATTCCGTGATGATGTTTGGCAAAGATGTGATTGAAGAGGGCGGTTCGAGCATTTCCGATATGAAGAAGACCGGTGGGGGCAGGAGCAAAACGGACACGCACTATTGGAGTCATTGGGGACATTTGACTATATAAAATATCACTAAATCCGAAATCCGAATATCGAAATCCGAAACAAACTCAAAATTCAAATTTCCAAATCCTAAACTATTTTTTGGTCATTCTAATTTTGGTCATTTGTATTTGTTTCGAAATTCGGATTTCGTGCTTCGAATTTATTTGCTCTGGTCTATTCTTCTTCTACCAGCGCCACGGCATAGGCACCGATTCCTTCTCCCCTGCCGGCAAACCCTAACCCCTCCGTGGTTGTGGCTTTCACATTAACCCTTCCTGGTTCAATCTCAAGGACGTCGGCGATCTGTTTCACCATTCGGGAGATGAACTCGGAGAGTTTTGGCTTCTGCGCCACAATGGTGGCATCGATGTTGACGAGGTGGAACCCTTTCTCTTTTATCTTATTGATCACTGTTTTAAGGAGGACCGTACTCCTGATGTCTCTATACTGAGAATCGGTGTCAGGAAAATGTTTTCCTATATCACCTTCTCCAATGGCTCCAAGCAAAGCATCGCAGATGGCATGGAGAAGAACGTCCGCATCGGAGTGGCCCTTGAGACCCAACAGATAGGGGATTTCAATCCCTCCCAAGAATAAGGGCCGTCCCGTGACAAAGGCATGGACATCATATCCGAACCCTACTCTCATCTGTCTTCTCTTCTACCCCTTTCAGCCTGCTTCGTTTGGGCTTTCATTTTAAGGAAGAGATGGGCAAGAATCAAGTCTTCTGGGGTGGTAATTTTAATGTTGGCATAAGATCCTGGAAGGATATGAACCTTCACTCCCAGACGTTCAACCAGAGAGGCGTCATCCGTTCCGGAAAAGCCATCTTCCGTTGCCTTCGTATAAGCCTGTCTGATCACCTTTGCCTGAAAGGTTTGGGGAGTCTGGGTCTGCCACAGGGATTCACGGTCAAGGGTTTTCAAGACGGTTCCATCCGGATTGGACATCTTAATCGTATCCTTCACAGGCATGGCAACGACCACTGCCCCGAATCGTTCGGCTGAATGAATCGAATCCTCGATCATCGCTCTCGTGACGAAAGGTCGAACGCCATCATGGATCATCACGATATCCACAACCTTGGCCAAGGCATCCATTCCATTTTTGACAGAGTCCTGTCGCCGTTTTCCGCCAGGGACGATCTGAGCAATCTTCCGGTATTTATATTTTTCAACGATCTCCTTTAACGTGTAATCCATATCCTCCTCACTCACCACCAGAAGAGTGGAGCGGACGAGAGAACAGGTCTCAAATTGATCCAGGGTATGGGCGAGGATGGGTTTGTCGGCAAGGAGATAGAATTGTTTCTTCTTCCCCTCCATGAAGCGCTGGCCCTTCCCAGCGGAGACAATAATGGCATCGGCCTTCATAGATCAACAAGGAGAAACTAATACGAAAGCATTAAATTCCATTACAGTCAAGAGAATCTCCCCTCACCCCATCCCTCTCCCCAGCGGGGAGAGGGGAGGGTGAGGGGGGCCTTTGTATTAGATGAATGGAATGGTGGAATAGTGAAATGATGGAGCAAAAAAGAAGAGTAAAAAAATTCCTTTAAACCTATGACCCCCGATATTCCACTCTTCCAAAATTCCCGGTCTCAGAATTCACTGTCCAGGGGATAGTAAATATCTTTCCCCTTACTTTCTCGGCTCGCCTCCTCCTTCATCAAACGGGCGAAAATCATCCTACCCGCCGGAGTCTGGAGGACGCTGGTGACGACGACATCAATGGTTTTGCCGATCTGTCTCCTCCCATTATCCACCACGATCATGGTCCCATCATCCAGATAGGCGACCCCTTGCCCCATTTCCTTTCCTTCCTTGAGAATCTTCACATTCATTTCTTCTCCCGGCAGGACCACGGGTTTCAAGGCATTGGCCAGTTCATTGATGTTCAACACCTCAATGCCCTGGAGTTCGGCCACCTTATTGAGGTTGGAGTCGTTGGTGAGGATCTTCCCGCGCACCTCTTTGGCCAATTCAATCAATTTGGAGTCAACTTCTTTGACCGAGGGATAATCCGTATCGACGATTCTCGCATCCACATTGACCTGTTTCTGGATATGGTGGAGAACCTCCAACCCTCTTTTCCCTCTGGTTCGTTTAACCGGATCGGAGGAATCGGCAATGTGTTGAAGTTCCCCGAGGACGAATTGGGGAATGAGGAGAGGGCCCTCAACAAAGCCGGTCTCGGTGATGTCTGCGATTCGGCCGTCGATGATGACGCTCGTATCCAGGATCTTGGAATTTTCTCCACGGGGAAGGCCCCTTGAAAATGGTTTCCATCCGGGCATCTGAAATTCGTCTCCTTTCTTGATACCGATCCGGATACCGATATATCCGCAGATTCCGTAAAGGAGACCGTAGAGCGGAAGAATCATTTGTTGGTTATTGAAAAGATAAGGGAATAGGGCGTTGGAAATGAGATTAGCAACCATGATGCCGAGTATCAATCCAATAAAACTTCCCAAGAGATTCCTCAAAGGGACCCTTTTCATCTGCCCCTCCATCAGAAGGGCAAGGCCAGCCAGAAGGAGTCCGCCGAGGATTCCCCACCACCCTACAAAAGGGAACGGGGAAAAAGCTGTCGCTAAATAGTACCCACTCACACCGCAGATGAGAAGCAATAGAGAACGAAGAATCCATGAACCCATTCAGTTCACCTCCCTTCCATGAATTTTAAAAAGGATACTTCATTGAAAAGATGATGGGGAATAAGGCGGATGGATCAGCTACGACCGAAAGATCGTAGTGATCTCCTTTAGGATATCCGACTCTTTCACATCGCGTGCGATGGCCAACTCCTTGACCAGAAGGTTCTTGGCCACATCCATGATTTTCCTCTCCCCGAAAGAGAGCTCTTTGTCGGCCTTCAGGAGATGGAGGTCCCGGAGTACTTCTGCAATCTCATAGATCGATCCCGTGTTGATTTTTTCCATATACTCCCGGTATCTTCGATTCCAGGTCTGATTATCCACTGTGACATCCCGGTCCTTTAGGATGTGAATGACTTTTGAGACATCGATTTTCCGGATCACTTCCCTTAACCTGACCGCTTCGATATTGTCCCTGGGAATCATGATGGTCATCCCATTTTCTAAAATACGAAGGATATAGAATGTATGTTCCCTCCCTGAAATCTGCTTGGCCTCAATGGCATCAATGACCCCTACTCCATGACCTGGATAAACCGCCTTGTCACCAATTTTGAACATGTTATCCCCCTTCCTCATAATTGTCATAATTTTCCTCCAAGCAAGATTTTCCCGCATGGCTAATCAAAAAGGTATCTATTTTCGAGAAGGGATAGCCAAGAACAGGAATTTAAGTCCCCTTGTCTTTGGCAAGTCTTAAAATGTCGTTTACATCGGGTCTCTTTCCATCGATCAGCCGACCCATGGAGGCATCGATTCCAAAAAAGCCTGAGATTTGAATCTTACCTTTTTGCTCTTTTCTCTCATCAAGGTCACCCGACCGAAAGACCTCCACCACATCCCCTATCCTCAAACCGGTTAATTTCCCAGCATTAATGTAGATATCCTCACCCTCCACTTTGGCCACTCGACAAAACCAATCAAGACTGTCCAACTCCCGGGTGAGGGCCTTGCTGAGATCGCTGACAGCAAGATTGATGGCCTTTACCTTGGCCTTCTCCTCAGAGTAGGTTCCCTTATCCCTCGAAGCGACGATGGGATTTGTAGCCGATAGGGTTTTTAAGGTTTTTCCCGAGAGGGTATCCACAATACTCGTTTCTATTTTAAGGATGGCCTTGGCCATTTCATCACGATCCTTTATCGACTTTGTCGTGAAGACATAAGGTCCGGAGAGGTGTCCCACCACCAGGGCGTGGATGCCAAAAGCCTGGTCCAGCAAGCGAAGGACCTTGGGAGTTTCGAGGTCAGATAAAACGTAGCCTCCTTTTTCAAGGAACTCCTTTACCAGTTGATAGTCGATGAAGAGGATTCGTTGAGATCTCTGGCTAACCTCCTTGGTCAGTTTTTCTGCCATCCAGTCTCCGTAAGTCTCGTCGGCTTGAGTGGATCGATCATCAAAATAAGTCAAGACCACTTTCCTCTTCAGTTCCTTGGGGGTTAATGACGGATGAGAGACAAGTAAAGCTTCTTTCTCAACTGAATCTGGCAATTTCTGGGAAGTTGAAGTGGAGGTCCCCTTTGTCGTTGCCCCCGAAGGCGGGATGGAGGTGACGAATGTCTCTCTTCTCGAGAGATATTCATTTACAGGAATATAAAGGTATGGAGATTGACCTGTTCCCTCAGATACTTTGGAGTTGGCAACTTTGACAAACTCCTCCCCATCGATGATGACGACTTCTTTGTTCAACAATTCCTTCATTTTCGCCTTATGGGAAGGGCCTTTCTTGAAAGGAAACCAGGATGGGGTAGAGCAGGATAAGGAGAAAGAAAGGATAAAAAGGAGAATGAAAATAGGAAAGCGAAGCATGGGGCTTTTGAAATCCTTTCTCCTTCTGAATAACATAAATAAATATACACTAAAATGGAGGGAAAAGCAACCCCTCGATGTTCCCGTCTAGAGCCTTAGGTTTGCTCAGCCTGCCTGCCCGCCCTCGGTCGGGACCGGGGCCGGTGGCATGGATTGACTCTCCGGCTTCGCTCAGGGCAAGCACTGAACGGCACTTTTGGCCCCAGTCCTCAAAACCGGGTTAACGCTGTCAAAGTATCAACCAAAGAGTTTGAATTTATTATACTTTTCTAACTTATCCCTCGAAATAAAAACCTAATTTAAAACGACTAATACAAACGCACTAAATTCCATTACAGTCAACGGAATCTCCCCTCACCCCATCCCTCTCCCCAGCGGGGAGAGGGGAGGGTGAGGGGGCCTCATGTCAAAGAAATAAATGCGTTTGTATTAGTTAAAACTCTTTCGGGTTTTTGGAAAAAGGTTTAGCAAGATTGAGCTAAGTATTCCACAACTTTCTGGAGGTCTTCAGGAGTGTCGACACAAAGGGGTTCGTATTGGACGGGTGTCAATTTAATTCGGTATCCATTTTCAAGAGCCCGGAGTTGTTCCAATTTTTCAAGTTTTTCCAGAGGGGTTGGTTTCATTTTGGTGAACCGGAGGAGAAAGGGTCGGGGGTATACATAGACGCCAATATGTTTGAAGACCCTTTTGGGGAGTGGCCTCTTCGTCCCAAAGGGGTTCGATTCGAGGCGTTCGATATGGAGGTCACGAGGAAAGGGGATGGGAGATCGAGAAAAATAGAGGGCAAAGTTTTTCTGATCGGAGACCACCTTTACCACATGGGGATTCAACCAATCTTTCACCTCGCTGATCCCGGTCATCAAAGTGGAGATGGAGATGGTTTCGTCCGTGAGAAGAGGTCGGATGGCCTTGTCAATGATCGAACCTTTGATCAGGGGTTCATCCCCCTGGACATTGACGATGACCTCTGATTTGAGTTTCCGCGCCACCTCGGCCACCCGATCGCTTCCCGTCAGGTGGTGCGGGGAGGTCATCATGGCTTTTCCCCCGAAATTTTTGACCGCTTCTAGAATTCTTTCATCATCCGTTGCGACCATCACTTCATCAATCAGCCTGGACTGACACACTCCTTCATAGACGCGCTGAATCATCGGTTTTCCGAGAATATCGACCAGGGGTTTTCCTTCGAAGCGCGTGGAACCATATCGGGCTGGAATGATGGCAGTGATCTTCATAAAGATCGATGGCTTGATGGTCCTTTTTTCATTTAACCAAATCAAAAGAATGGTGTCAACCCTTTCGACCCGCATGTAAGCACTTTTTTCCCCGTGAAAGGTCTCAATGAAACAACTTGGTGTTCAGGAAGCGGATAGGCCGGGCTGAGAAAGTTTTAGAGCGCAACCTCTAATGGATCTAGCCAGAGCGTAGAAAAAAGCGCAAGAAAGTTCATTTCTAAGGATTAGGAAGATCAGCGACAACATTCTAAAAGATCGCAATTCTAAGACTTTTGAAGCCCGGTCTGTCCGCTTCCACCACCTTCACGGAATTTTGGGGATGCTTTCCACCATCCTTTTGTCTTTAATGGAGGGTTATCCTTCGTTGACGGCGAAAGAGTTTCCTGATAGGATTTTTAAGAAAGACGAAAAAATCGACCAGGCTCAAAGACATTTGAAGCTCCCCGGCCATCCCGTTAAGACGGGACAGGCACGGCGGGGCTTCCCGGGAAGGAAGCTTTCATTTATATTGTGCCCCTTGACCCCGTCTATCCCGCCAGAGCGGGATGGGGCACGTGCCGGTCAACCGTGGCGGTTTTTGGAGTATTGGACTGGAGCTTGATTTGACGGGGCCTGGGGTAGGGGTTCTTTCGACCGTCCGTGGAGGATATGCTCCAATGAGTGGAACGTCCATGGCCTGCTCGGCAGTGACAGGCTTTGCGGCCAAAATGCTTTCGATGCCTGGTCATCGGAATATTCTGAATATGCGGCGTGATCAGACCCGTTCAGATGCCATGGCACAGGCTCTACTTCAGGCAGCAAAATCACTTGGCTTTGGGCCAAGGTACGAAGGAAAGGGCCTTCCCTTATAAGGGGATATGGATGAGCTGGTTCATTTT
>Ga0209703_1000593_pt1 | contig 10495 bp, 7 predicted proteins | sample PPLLak12cMay2015_2_FD_187256 | JGI IMG/M metagenome (GOLD analysis project Ga0209703, IMG submission 187256) | Freshwater sediment microbial communities from Prairie Pothole Lake near Jamestown, North Dakota, USA - PPLs Lake P8 Core (1) Depth... | ecosystem: Environmental > Aquatic > Freshwater >...
CCAAGGGTTGCTTCCGAATGTCGCGACAAATGACGTATCTCCTTGCAGGTCAATAGGATACAGCAGTTCTTAGCCTCGTGTTCTGTACAGATTCTTATGAGGAACCGCAATTTTTAGAGGCTCCCAATAGTCTGATACGATTAGTCAGCTATGCGTCTTCCAGCCAGCGGTTGTAGAACTCGACGTAGTTGTCCTTATCGTCGCTCTCGCGTAGTTGTATGGCCGAACGTGGATGCTGATTAAAGTGGGCCGTAATATTGTAGGGTACTAAAGGGCCCCACTCCAGCTTTTCTCGCAATTGAATGAAGTGATCCTGTAGAAGCTGCAAAACTGGCCTGAGATTAAACTTGGGATTTTTCAGGAAACTAATCAACAGCTCCATGGGGCAGTTGCCTGCGCCTCGGCCGATGCCGCTCATTGTGGCATCGAGACGGTTGGCCCCGGCCACGATCGCCTCGATGGTATTGGCAAAAGCCAACTGCTGATTGTTGTGAGCATGTATGCCGACTTCTTTGCCTGTACTTTCGCCAGCTTTAATGTATCGCTTGATATAATTGTGAACCTGTTCCGAATACAAAACGCCAAAACTGTCAACCAAAACAATAACGTCCACATCCGTTTCAGCAAAAATATCCAGAGCTTCCTGCAGTTCATTCTCCTGCACGGTTGAAATGGCCATCAGATTGACAGAGACTTCGTAGCCGCAGTCTTTAGCGTGTTTGATCATATCGACGGCAGTGGGAACCTGATAGATATAGGTAGCCACGCGGATCAAGTCGAGTACACTCTGATCTCTGGGGATGATGTCATGTTTGTAGTCTGACTTTTCGGCATCGGCCATGGCGGAAAGCTTCAATGGACTGTCATTGTCGCCAACGATACGTCGAATATCGTCCTCGTCGCAGTATTTCCAGGCGCCGTGCTTGTCTGGAGCGAAGATTTTCTTGTCGTTCTTATAGCCGAGTTCCATATAGTCGATACCGGCGGCCACGCAGGTGTCGTAAACGGCTTTGACCAGTCCGTCTTCAAAAACGTGATTGTTTATTAATCCGCCGTCGCGGATACTGCAGTCGAGAATTTTAATTTCCGGTCGATAATTAACCCATGGCGCTACTGTCATGACAACTCCTGTGTATTAAATACAATGCTACTTTATTGCAAACATAAAAACGCTACGAACCCAACATTATATCACAAGCAGGAACATTTGCAAGTCTTTTTTTGCGATTGTGTAAAATTATCGGACCTTGCGTGTGGCAGAAAAAGAGTCTGTTTTGGTAGTGCCTCGCGGGTGTCAACCGTTTTTTGCGGTGGGTGGCGGCGTATGAACTGTTGTATTCGGGATTGTAGAATTTTTGTTGCAGTGGGGATGTATGGGCATATTACAAACTCAGGGCTGTTGAGGTTCCCAGTGTACCTGTGCCGCCCCCAGCAGAGTGCCCGTGGCATAGGCCAGGTCGATCTGTGCTATCTGGTATTCCACGATAGCCCGAATCTCGGCGGATTGGGCGTTGGCAAAACTCGTCTGGGCATCGAGTACTTCCGTGGAAGTCTGTAACCCCAATTCGAATTGTCGTTGTTCAGCTTTGAGGTTTCTTTCGCTTAAAATCATACTTTTGCGACTGGCTACCACCCTCTGCCAATTGGCCTCCATCTGGTCCGCCGCGTTGAGGACTTCCTGCCTTATCTGCAGTTCCCGCAACTGTTTGGTAGCCAATCGCTGGCACCGCTGCAAAATCGCTTTTTGTAATCGGCTTTTCGCCGCTGCATTTCCGATGGGCACCTGCAGGACCAGGCCAATCCTGTGATCAACAAACCTGTTGTCCAACAACAAATCAAAAGAGTCATCCGCACTGCCGCCCAGGGCATTAATATTATATTCGTATTCGAACAGTACTAATGGCAGGGTCTGATTTTTTCCGAAATCGATTGTAGTTGCGTCCCTGGCGATCTGCAGTTCCAACTCCAGCAGTTCCATACGTTTTTCGATCGCACATTCCAGCAAGCGCTCGGTATCCAATTGGTAATAAATACAATTGGGCGGCGTGGCGGGAATCAGCACAGTTTTCGTTTCCATTTTCAGTGCGATCCTGTTCAGTAGTCGCTTCAGATTTCGCTCGCTATCGCGAGTCGAGTTTTCCGCCAGTATAATAGCCTCAAGACGCTGCGCGGCCGCGGCTTCCGCACGAATTATCTCGATTTCGGCTACCTGGCCCGTCTGCACTTTCCGCTGAGCTTGCTGCAATTGTGCTATTGCCAGGTCATACTCCTGCTTGCGCACCTCCAGCTCCCGTCTGAACGCATACAGCAACCAGTAGGCCCGATCCACCTGAGCCAGTACCCTGGTCATTTCCAGCTTAGTTTGTGCCTGGACGATTTGCGTATCATAATGAGCAATGCGAATCGCGTAGGTATTGGTTCGGGCGCCACTATTGCGCATCAGAGGCTGACTGAGTGAAAGCGAAAGCTCACTCGAGTATATGGTGTCATATCTTTCCAATTGGCTGGATGGAAGATCAAACGTAATCGTACCTCCTGTCCGCAATGGAAGTTCGACCCCAACATCGCCCATGATACTCTCTCTTTGCGAAGAATCCAAAGTGATTGTTATAGGTGTGCCACCGGGAGTGTCGCTCTTGACGAAACCCAGTCGCGAAAAGGCCAACGGTTCAAAACGGGCCTGAGCTTCCTTGAGAGACTCATCGGCGATTGTCGGATCGAACAGTTGTGTTTTAATATCCAGATTATTTTCGAGGGCGATGGCGCGACATTCCTCGATTGTCAGTGTAAGTTCCGCGGGCGGCTGCTCGATGGGTGCCGGCTCATTGGCATCGCGTGGTTTCTCATTTTCGCTCATCGATTCCAGAGGGAGCATTTCGATTTTGCGCAAACGGTCAGGCGGAACCGATATTGTCTCAAAAGTGTCCCTGCTGAAAGGATTCTCACAACCGCAAACCAGGAGCACCACAGCCAGCAATGTGATCGCAAAGACACATCCGAAAAATACTGGATTGCCGCTTTCGCGGGAAGGACAGGTTTTTGTTATCTTATTCATGTCTCAATGCCTCAATCGGGTCGAGTTGAGCGGCCTTGATCGCGGGGAACATACCAAAAAACACGCCCACAAATGCAGAAAAACCAAATGACACAGCTATCGCCCACATAGGGATGTACGGTTTAGCCAGCAGTTCGGCTACGCCTGGTGAAAGTACCATTTTGAGAATGCCGGCTACGGCTGAGATTAATAACTGGCCAAAAGCAACACCTATAATGCCGCCTAAAAGACACAGCGTAACCGCTTCGATCAGGAATTGCAACAGGATGGTGGAAGGGCGAGCCCCCACGGCTTTTCGCAAGCCGATTTCACGTGTCCGTTCCGAAACCGACACCAGCATGATGTTCATAATCCCTATTCCGCCTACCAGCAGTGAAATACCCACAATACCCCCCGCCACCCCTGTTACTATCAGTCCTATTTGTTTGATGATTTTTACCGCCTGCTCAACAACCTGCAGTTCAAAGGTGTCCGGCTCGCCCGGTTCGAGTTTTCGGCTTCGTCGCATAAAGAATTTCAATTCCGCCTGAGCCTCTTCCGAGAGCTGCGGCGTTCTGCATGTGGCAATAACCCCCATCCACGGCTCCCACAGTTTCCATGCCGTGTCAAACGGAATCAGCGCTTCCGCCTTTGATCTTCCGCCGCTGAACATTGACGATTCAATCCGCTCTTCAACCACTCCCACAATGCGAAAGCCTCGGCGGCCGATAAGAATGGATTGTCCCGAGCAGTCACGATCAAGCTGAAGTTTGTCCCGCACTTCCGGCGTAATCAGACACACCTGCCGGGCATGAGTCTCATCTATCACAGAAAACGGCCGACCTGACGTCACCGATCGGTTTTCGATCTGGTGCCATGATAAATTCACTCCCGTGATTCGAACGTCTTCAATGATTTGCTCTCCGCATTGCACTGTTTGGCTTTGACTACAAAACCGTGTAAAACTTTCGACCGAAGGACAATGCTCCAGAAGACCGTCGAATTCTTCCGGCTTAAACATAATTTTTCGCCATGAAGCCTGGCGAAACGTACCATGGCGCGGCTGATCCGGGAAAAGATAAATCTTGTTGGTACCGAAAGTCTCAAATTCGCTGAGCACTGTGGTTTTAAGTCCCGTCAACGCAGCGATTACCGCTGTTACCGAAGCTACGCCGATGACTATTCCGATCGTGGTTAGTGCCGAGCGGGTTTTATTCGCCCATATCTGCCCCATCGCCAGCCACATACCCTGCAACAGCAGCGCAACAAACATAATCGGCATTACAAGCAACCTTTTCATGACTGTTTTCCCTGTTGCTTTCGGCTATGATCGACGGGCCGATCAAAACCGATTTTGCCGTCCTTCATGCCAATGATTCGCCTGGTATGCTGTGCTACAGATTCTTCATGCGTTACTATAATGATCGTCTGTCCGTCCCGATGAAGCTGATCAAACAAGGCCATAATACCATCCGCTGTTTTGCTGTCGAGATTGCCGGTCGGTTCATCGGCCAGCAGAATCTTCGGACTGCAAATCAAAGCCCGTGCAATGGCTACTCGCTGCTTTTCACCACCGGAAAGTTGATTCGGCCGGTGCCTGGCTCGCTCGGATAATCCTACCCGCTCCAGCACGGCCTTGGCCAGCTTACGACGGGACAGCCATCCGATGTTTCGGGAATAGATAAGCGGCAGTTCCACATTTTTCAGGGCGCTGAGCCGCGGCAACAGCTCAAACGATTGAAATACAAAACCAATCTGTTCGTTGCGAATACGAGCTAAAGTTCCCGCCCCCATCGCCGTCGTATTTTTGCCTGTCAGCTCATAGCTGCCGGAAGTGCACCGATCGAGGCAGCCCAACACATTCATCAGGGTGCTCTTTCCCGATCCCGAAGCGCCCATCACCGCTACATACTCATTTTCATTTACTTCGAGGTCCACCCCGTCCAGGGCATGGATGCGTTCGACGCCCACCTTGTATATCTTTGTCACGTTTTTAAGTTGTAATAGCATTTCGACAAAACAGCAGTTGTTCCTTTTCGTTATGAATGGCTGAACGGTTACTTTTCTTTTTTTTGTTTTTCTTTTTCCTTCTTTTCTTCTTCTTCCTTTTCCCGTTCGTCTTTGATTTTTTGTTCATGTTTGATTTTTTCGAGTTCCTTATAAGGCCCTACGACAATCTGATCCTCGGCAGTTATCCCCGAAAGGATTATAGTATGCGTGGCATCGCTTTTTCCTATCTTAACCGGAGTGACAGTCGCTTCGCCGTCAATGTAACGATATACCACCGGAACAAACGTTTTTTTTTCATCCACTTCCGGAGAGTCTTCACGAATCTTCAGAGGCAGATCGTCAACCTTTTGACCCAAGACCGCCTGACTGGGAATTTTCAAGACGTCTTTATGTTCAAAAGTTTCGATATCCACATCGGCGGTAAGCCCTGAAAAAAGCTGCTGACCGTCCGTTTCCAGCATAATTTCCACTTCGAAATATTTCGACCCACCTATATCCATAGCCGGAGTCATGGCGATCGCTTCCACCAGCCCCTCAAAAACCTTGTCCTGCCAGGCTTGGATACGCACCTTGGCGTGCTGTCCCATTTTGACGCCACTGATATCCGACTCGTCCACCTGAGCTATCAGCAGCATCTGCGAGAGATCCGCCACCTCTATTATTACCGTTCCCGGGTTGTTTATTGTGCCGGTGACTATCTCACCCACTTCCACATTTACTTTGGTCACTACTCCGTCGATTGGTGAGGTAATGGTGGTATAGCTTAGGCTCTGCCGAGCCCTGGCAATTTCCGCCTCGGCGGCCTGGAGGTTGTGTTGGGAGATCACAAACCCCAACTCTGCGGCCTTCAATCCGTGTTCCGCTACGGAAACCTGGGCCCTAAGCTCGTCAACCTGCCTTTGAATCTGGTCCACCTCAGACTCAGAGACATCCTGTGAATTAAGCAGTGTTTTCTTCCGCTGTAAGTCACGTTCAGCCTGTTCTAGCGCGGAGTGAGTACCTTCCAAGCTGGCTTTTTTACTTTCGATCTCCGTTTTGGCCACGTCAATTTGGGCTGTCCGGGCTGCATAGCTTGCCTCGGTTGACCGCAACTCAGCTTCAAGATCGCTGCCGTCCAGACGTAGCAGAACCGATGGGGCAATCGGAGGATTGGCGTTCGGATCACCTTTGGTCACCTTTGCCCTGACATCAAAAGGCAATTCCACGATCCGAGCTGAAATCTTTGCACTTATTTCCACTTTGTGTTTCGGCTCGACTATGCCTGGCGCGTTAATAAACTCGGTCAGGCTGCCGGGCACCGGGTTTTCCACACGAACAATAGTCGGTTTTTTCGCCGCTGCCTTGCTCTTTAACGCCACACCAACGCCAACAATGACAAGTGCGGTTACCACGAATGTGATAATAATTGTGATTAACGTTTTCATGATTTTATACTTGTCCTGAATAGTTTTCCGATGGAGTTTTTTGTGTTCAATACTGTTTGCAAAAGGCCCTGGTGGACCTGCGAACACCCGGATTCCGGTCACAATTGCCCATTTTGACTACTAGTGTAACAAGTCATCTCAAACAAGGCAACCTTTCTACCCTGTTTGTTCTGCTTGTTTGGGGCCTTCCGAAGGTCACCTGCCGAATGGAGCCTGATGCCTTTCAGGCCGACCAATCGGTCAGTTTGAGCAATAAGGAAATGGGGGAACTCAACCGTTGTGAGTATAATGTGACTTGGTGTCGGGTGGGAATCGCCGGACAAAAAAGGTGGAGCCCCAGTCTGTAGGAGGCAGCCAGACCAGGGCTCCGATCCAGGGCAGAATAAAACTTTTTCAAATCGCAGATCACATTTGTTTTTGTGTTCAAACTTTTGTGTGCTTGCCAGTAAATGCCCTCAATTGCCGGCAACAAATATCATTGTAATCTTCATATTTATAGTAAGATTGAATTTTGGCTTAGGCAAACGGAAAAGAAGATTTTCTGGGGTCTTACTGCATTTTATAGTTAGAAGATATGCCGGATATACTGGTTGTGATGATTACACGTTGTTATGGATCGGACCAATTGGGTTTCTGTTGCCAATACGCGCAAAAAAATAAGCCCCGACGGGGAAAAGACGAATCCCAAAGCCTCTGTTCCTCAACTTCGAGATCAGCCTAACCCTCAGGGGCTTGAGGCGCTTTAATCAAATCCAGACCCACAAGGGCCTGTAACATCATAGTAATAGTGGCCGAACCCGCCCCTTAAGTCCCAAGAAATATTGAAACCACCGAAATATGCCATCAAAGCCAGGTTCTCGCGAATCGCCGCAAATACCCCGGCATTTCACGTTCTGTCTGTAACTTCTGTGATAACAAGAGGTTAGATTACCTGCCATTCGGTCTTCTCGCCTTTTCCGCCCGCTGGTCCTACCAGATAAACCTAGCCGTGCCCGCCTAAAGCTAACATTTTACCTATTGTGTACACATTTGTTCGCGAACTTTGCTTTTTTGGCTCCACCAGGTTTGCCTGGAGTCGGTATATATTTTAAGTTTTAGTAAGGACTGATGGTTAGTACAAGATGCAGGCAAGACGCCTGCGGTGCGTAGCTTTCACACTAGTTGAGGTAGAGAAAAGAGAGTATATGAGAAGGGAACCTGTTTTTATCGCACTGACGGTCCTATTATTGTTTTTTCCGGCGGTCGTAGCTGCCAGGGCCATCACGGTAATTACAACCTCCGAGGAATCCCCAGAAGCTACGTTGGCTGAGATTATGGAAGAGTTGTATGGTTGGGACAACATTATTCGGATTAGCGATTACAATGCCGAACCGGGAGATCCTATCGATCAATTCTGGACCTATCTTGAAAAGGACCAAGAAGGTAAAAAAGATCAACAAGGCACGGCTGAAGCAAAGGCCAAGTTTGCTGGTTACGAGCATCAGTTTGGTTTCTTACCCAGTGGCGATGAGGCTACATTCTACGATATTTTCAGTAGCGGTGGAGCAACTCAAGATATTTATGACGGCTACGGCGGTTCCGATGGAACCCAAAAGGGATTCCTGGATAGTTCGCAGACGGGTGATATTTTTCGTTTTGCTCTCAATGTGATGCCCAATTGCGGTCCTGATTATGTTTTGAGTTCGGCTCCGAACGACAACGCAGGTGGTATTGACCAAATGGTTACTTACCAGATTACAGGCAATGACGGGCACTGCGATAATGTAATTGGTAATTACGTTATTGCCTGGGAAGATCTCCGTTATCATAGCAGTTCTTTCGACGGCGATTACAACGATCTGGTTGTGGAAGTCTCCGGTGTTGTGCCCTATAATATTCCTGAGCCGGCCGCTCTGGTCCTTCTTGGCCTGGGCGGTTTTGTATTATTTTTACGTCCCGGGAGAAAAACAGTGTAGATACACAAGCAATGCCCATACCGAATAGCCGGAAGCTGTTAAAGCAAGAGCCGCGTCTGCGAGTAAGGGCGCGGCTCAATTTTTAGCTGAGGTTTTTCAGTGCGATTTCGCTTGCGCGGCTCTACGTGTCGCACTTTTCTTGCGTGTTGCTTATGCGCGAAGCTGGAATCTGGTTTAAATAACCGCTATTTTCGAGACGATAGCCGGGCTTCGGGGGAAATACGCTTCTGACGAGAGGTTGCAGGGGGTTACGAAAAACCTTTTGATTTACCACAGGCAAATCAGTAGAATTATCGCTAACAGTAGTGTTATCATGTGCGCCGGTTGTATCGAACGTGGTGTAACTGGTTTGAAGTTAATGTGTTCTAAGGTGAAGAATTTCTATGTTTGGTTTGCCTGCTATTGATCTGATTGTTATTGTCCTTTATTTTCTGGTTATCATCGGTATCGGTATATGGTCGATGCGTCGTATAAAGAACCAGGAGGACTATTTCCTGGCCGGCCGACGATTTGGCAAGTTCATCCAAACGTTCGCGTCTTTTGGCCAGAGCACATCTGTGGATACCTGTGTTGGGGTAACCACCACTACCTTTAAGAATGGGGCCGGCGGTATCTGGAGTTCGCTGATCTATCTGCCCGCCACACCGATATACTGGATGGTTATGCCGTGGATGCGCCGGTTGCGTCTGATGACCCTGGGCGACTTTTTCGAGGAGCGTTACGGTTCTAAAACCATGGCGGGCGTGTATTCCATTATCGGCACCATAGGGATGATGGCTATTTTGTCGGTGGGCTTCAGTGCCATGACCAAAACTATCGTTGCCCTTACTCCCAAGCCTGCCGAGGCATGGTCGGTTGCGGAACAAGCTGAATATCAACAGGCCCAGGAGTTAGATCGTTTGCAGTCCGCTGACTATGAGAGTCTTGATCGGGCGCAGAAAAGCAGACTCGATGAGTTACTCCGCGAAAGACCCAGCAAGTTATTTTCTTATATCGATCAGGGAGTATTAGTCTGGGTGGTATGTATCGTGGTAATGCTTTATGCTGTATCCGGGGGTTTGGAGGCGGCCTTTATCACCGATACCGTCCAGGGTATATTTATCATAATTCTTTCGGTAATATTGATTCCATTTTCATTAGCTAAAATCAATAGCATTTACGGTGGCAGTGGGCCAATGGATGCTTTAAGAACGCTCCACCAGCGGATTTCCGAGTCGAACTTCGAGATTTTCGGCTCTGCCAGCAATATAGATTTTACCTGGTATTATATTGGCGCCCTGGTGGTGATGGGCGCTATTAACGTGGTGATTCAACCCAATTCGCTTGTAGTTACGGGTTCGGCCAAGGATGAATATACGTGTCGTTTCGGTTTAGTGAGCGGATGTTTCATGAAGCGATTCGTGACGGTTTTCTGGGGTTTTTTCGCTCTTACGGCGATAGTGCTCTACCATGATGAGGTACAGAATCCGGATTTGGTTTGGGGTTATGCCACACTTGATCTGCTTGGTCCCCATAAAGTCGGGCTGGTTGGTCTGATGATCGCCTGCCTGATGGCGGCCTTGATGAGTACCGCCGATTGCCTGATGATCACGTGCTCAGGTTTGCTGACGCACAATCTCTACCAGCCCCTGAATCCTCTTCGCAGTGAAAGGCATTATGTTATGGTGGGCAGGGTTATTGGCGGGTTGGTGGTTATTGGCGGCGCCTTGCTTGCGACCCAGTTTGACACTATTTTGCAGATACTGAAATTTATGTGGGAATTTAACGTTATGGTGGCGGCAAGTTTCTGGCTGGGTATGAAATGGCGCCGGGCCAATAAAACGGCTGCATGGTGTTCCATCGTGGCCACGGCGGTTTTGTTTTATATTTTGCCTTTGCTTATACCTAATATTTTCCCGTCTTTGCGCAGTAATTCATATCTTTTGAAGACTACCGATCCGGGCCCCGTGGTAAGAACTTATCCGGCACGTGAGATGGATATATCGCAGCGCCGCCGGGAGATCGAACAATGGCAACAACTCGAAGTCCAGGATAGAGCCGGCAGGCCTTGTCCAGCTGAGCTGAAAATGGGC
>Ga0209703_1000596_pt1 | contig 10458 bp, 10 predicted proteins | sample PPLLak12cMay2015_2_FD_187256 | JGI IMG/M metagenome (GOLD analysis project Ga0209703, IMG submission 187256) | Freshwater sediment microbial communities from Prairie Pothole Lake near Jamestown, North Dakota, USA - PPLs Lake P8 Core (1) Depth... | ecosystem: Environmental > Aquatic > Freshwater...
AAGAGGCCCTTCCATCACTTGAGCAGAGAAGCGGGGTCTTACAGAATCCGGCATCTTCTCCACCCCTTGGACTGAGACCCAGGCGGGAAATCTGCCCCCCATGGGAGACACTTTTGTGAGGTCGTGCGCCGACCAAGAGACACAGGTGTGACGGACCAACCTCATACTGGTTCCGATGCAAACGGTTGTTGGTCGGCAGGCCTCAGCCAACGGAATACTGGTTACCCCCACCAGTGGGAAAAAGAGGAGGACAGAGATGGTAAGTGATGTTGCCGGAGATATCAGAAGCGTAGGCGCTCTCGTCAGAGCTCTCTGTGACGAGGACTGCTACGTTCGTCAGGAGGCGGCTTCGGCCCTGGGCGCCATGGGCGACCCCCGCGCCGTCGAGGCTCTCATCGATCTTCTAGAGGATGACGATGATGAGGATGTTCGAGAAGAAGTAGCGTGGGCCTTGGGGAAGATTGGAGACGCGCGGGCGGTTGAGCCTTTGATCCGAGCCCTGTTCGATACGGACAAGGACGTTCGAGAGGAAGCGGCCTGGGCCCTGGGAAGAATTCGGGATGTCAGAGCAGTTGAGCCTTTGATCCAGGCATTGAAAGATGAAGAGGAAGATGTCAGGGAAGAGGTCGTGTGGGCCCTGGGAAGAATCCGCAACGCGAAAGCCATTGAACTGCTGAAGCAGTCTGCGAGCGACAGGTCTGTCCACGTCCGGAAAGCAGCCGCAGAGGCCTTGGCGAACATAGGGGCAAAAGGGGCGCTGATGAACTAGACCGGTCAGCCATGACCGATCGGCAACGCCAGTGAGGGAGAAAGATTGAAATGAGGCAGACCTACTACTGTAACCATTGCGGCATAAACTGCGACACCATTTTCAACGTGTTTCTGCACATATTCACGGATCACATGCACACAGACATAGGCCTGGAGAAAGCCGAAGCCCGCGTGCTCGTGGGACAGACCGAGCCCTACCGGGTACGGGTCATGTTCTTCTGGCCGAACTAGCGCCGACCTGGTGTTTGAACACGGTGTCAAGCCAGCGGTCCGCTCATGACCGGAGCGCTGGTGTACGGATAAACACAAGGCCCTTGTGCGTGGTTGGAGCAGCCTTCACACAAGGGCCTCATCCGTTTCAGAGCCAAACGCGCGACAGGCGAGTGACCTCTACCTACTCACCCGCGACTAGCGGCCTTTGTACACCGGCTTGCGCTTCTCCTTGAAGGCTTTCATGCCCTCCCTGGAGTCTTCGGTGGCGAAGATCGGTATTCCGAGCTCATCGTTCTTCTTGAATGCCTCTGCCAGCGGCACCGACGCATCGATCTCGCGGAGCGTCCGGGTGATGGCCTTGATGGACAGGGGCGCGTTCTCGCAGAGCTGCTGGGCAATCTTCATCGCCTCTTCCACGGCCTTGCCCTTGGGAACCACCCGGTTGATGAGCCCGAACTGCAGCGCCTCCTGGGCAGTGATGTGACGACCCAGAAGCAGTATCTCTGCTGCCAGGCAATAAGGAATCTGTCGGGGAAGACGAAATGCGGAGCCAGCCATGGGATACAGACCACGCGTGACCTCGGTCACTCCAAACTTGGAGTCCTCGCTCCCCACCCGAATATCGGTCCCCTGCAGAATCTCCGTGCCTCCAGCCACCGCGAACCCCTCCACGGCCAATATGATCGGCTTGGAGGGGAGGTTCTCCCGCAGCAGCGCCTGCCAGTGCAGGTTGGGCACACTCTGCATCAGCCGCTGGATCTCCTCGGCGTCTTCCCCCGCGGCCGGGCCGGTCTTCAGGTCCATGCCGGCACAGAAGGTGTCCCCTTTGCCAGTCAATATGGCGCAGTACAGGTCAGGGTCCTCGTCCAGAAGTCGCCAGGCCTTGTACATGCCCACCAGCATGGGGGAGCTGAGCGCATTCTTGGCCTCCGGCCGGTTGAGGGTGACTATCAGGACATGGCCCTCCTTTTCGACCGTGCAGTTCTTGGTGGTAATGCTCAGTTGTTCAGCCATATCTTCCTCCTGATACTGGTTGGGTCCAGGTTGCACCTCCCGGTATCACCCGGGAAGTTGTCTCTACTGTTCTTGTATCAACCCCCTATGTCCCCCATTCTTGGGGGAAGAACAAACATGGAACCGAGGGACACCCTCGGACTCCCGGCAGGAGCTTCTCCTGCACCTCTTTGACCCCACTCTTGGGGAAGGTTAGGGAACTCCGGGGAACAACCCCTTGCCCTCAGAGTCTCGATGACAAGCATCCTGCATCTATCTTGAGACAGGCGCTCAGCCATCAACTGGGCGCGGATACCGCTGTCAACCTACCAGTTCTCCGTCTCTTGCCAGACAGAAAGACTCTGTGTCCCTACGCCAAGGGCTTGAAGTACTTGATGTCCAGGATGCTACCTACCCTCTTCTCGCTGAAAACGGCCTTGACCCTCATACCGATGACCAACTCCTCGAAGTCGACCTCGCTCAGCATGTGGACCAAGCCTGTGCTGGCACCGTCAAGTTGGATGATGCCGTATATTATCGGCGGGTCAACCGGCTGCACGCCATTGGGTCGGCCGGCAACTGTGTAGGTGAGCAACGTCCCTGTGTCGCTAACCTCTTCCCATTTGTCCAGTTGGGCAAAACAGTACTTGCAGACAGACCTGGCCGGGACGTACACCTTGTCGCAGGTGCGGCATTTGGTGCCCATGATCCTCTTCTTGTCCCGCAACTCGATGAGGAAGCGACTGCCCACTGCACCCGCAGTGTAAGTATTCGGGATGTATATCTTCCCGTGATAGACGAATACGTCCAGATCCTTGAGCTTCTCTACTCTGTCAGCCATTAACTCAGCCATCTCTTGTCCTCCTACTCGTCAATGGTCCTGAAGTACAGGATATCAGCCAAACCACGGCCTCTGCCCTCTTCTTTCCATACCGCCTGCACCCGCTTCACCTTCTTCAGTTTCTCCGGGTCTTTCTCCTCGAGGAAGTGCACCAGGAACACGCCTTCATCGAGTTTGATGGTGGCCGTGGGGTAAGGATTGGCCAGCCTGTCTCCGTAGTGAGGATCCCACAGTGGAAAGACCAGGTAGGTGTACTGGATGACCGTCCCTTTGTCGCTCATCGTCACCCAGTCTTCACCCGCCGCCACGTTGCATCTTCCGCAGGCACCTGCCGGCGGCCAGAGCAACTCCTTGCATTTCGGACAACGGTTGGTCACCAACTTCTTGTTGTCCATGGCCTCTCTGTACAGCTTGCCCAGGTATTTGCCGCTGGACCATCTGTAGGCCCGAGGTCTGGCTATATCAACCTTGATGTATTCCGGTTTCTTCTCAGCCTTCTTCTCAGTTGTCATCCTTCTCCTCCTACAGTGACCTCTTGAGCAGTGTCACCACCGTCCAGTTCGGCCCGCCCAGAGCAGTGGCCATAGCTGTATGAACGTCCCTGGTCACCTGATGCTCACCAGCATCGCCGCGTACCTGCAGTGCCGCCTCTGCCACTCGGATCGTGGGGGTGGCTCCGATGGGGTTGGTGGCAATCACGCCCCCCGAGGGATTCACCGGGAACGCCCCCTCCATTTCGGTTATCCCCTTTTCCACCATCTTCCAACCCTCATTCTTCTCGCAGAAGTGATAGTGCTCATAGTGGCTCATTTCCTCCCAGTTCGAAGGCTCATAGATCTCTGCCATGCACATGTCCTTGATGGGATTGGTGATACCGTTCCTCTTGTAGAGTCTCTCTACAGCGATGTCCTGACTGTAAGCTTCCTTGCCGGTCGGATCGCCGAACGACCCCGCCCGGAACGGCTCTTGATGTACAGTAACGACATCAGCTATCCAGACCGGCTTCTTGGTGATCTTCTTGGCTTTCTGCTCCGAAGCCAGTATCAGGGCACAGGCGCCGACGGACTGAGGGCAGAAGTCCAGGAACCGGAGAGGCCACACCAGATATCCTGAGTCCAGCACCTCTTGAATGCTCTTTAGCCCCAGCCTCAGATGGGCGTAGGGATTCCGGCATGCCCCCTTGTCCGCCTTCAACCGCACCATGGCCGCGTGCTCTTCCTTGGCGCCCGACTTCTCCATATAGGTTAGGGCCTGCTTGGCGAACTCTCCAATGGCACCGGTAGCCACGCCCTTGCCCCACACTGGGGTGACAGCAGCGGTGATGGCCGCCGTAGTGTCACCGCAGTCCTGCTTCTCGAACCCAACTACCATGGCAGTGTCGAAGAGGCCTGAGGCGACGAAGTGGAATCCTTCCTCGACAACCGAGGCACCGCTGGTGCCTCCAGTGCCCACCTTCAGGCCCGGCTTCATGAAAGCCGCCATTTCGTCGGCCATCAGCTCATCCGGGAGAAAGATGTTCTCAAAGGTCTCCATGTTCGCCGTGAATACGGCCTCAACATCCTTGGCCTTCACTTGCGCGTCAACCAGCGCCGCCCTTACCGCCTCTCCCACCATCTCTTGCATATTGACATCCTTGCGGTTGCTCTTGTGATAGGTCTGGCCTATTCCGACAATCGCGACTCTATTTCCCATGTCTCTACCTCCAGCTAAGCCTTCCCCAGTATCATGACGCCCTGCAATTGACCACAGACGCCGGTGAAACCGTGAGCCAGAGCCACTTTCGCCCCTGGCACCTGCCTCTCGCCAGCCTCACCCCGCAGTTGCAGCACTCCTTCGGCTATGCGCGTCATGCCCGCGACCACCGTGGGATTGCCCGAAAGCATGCCACCAGAAGGGTTGACCGGAAGCTGTCCTCCGATCTGGGTCGCGCCGCCGTCAATGGCCTTGCCGGCCTCTCCCCGCCCGCAGAGCCCGAGTCCCTCCATCCAGAGCAATTCCTGATAGGAATACTCCTCTGATACCTCGACCACGTTGACCTGCTTACTGGGATCAGTAATGCCCGCCATGCTGTAGGCCTTCTTGGCCGCTTTCACCAGGGCGTCGCAGTCTGCCAGATCGCGGTCACCCAGATAGTGCGTCTCGTAGCAGTTCGAAACGCCTTTTATCCATATCGGTTTCGAACACAGTTTCTTGGCTTTCTTCTCTGTGGCCAGTATCATGGCGCAGGCGCCGTCCGACGTTGGCTTCATGTCCAGTTGCCTTATGGGGGATGCCAGCACCTGTGATCCCAGGACATCTGCCATCGTGATTTCAGCGGACTCCTGGGCGAAGGGGTTCTTCTTGGCATTTCCCCGGTTCTTGACCACCACTTTGGCGCACTGCTCAGGCGTGATCCCGTACTTGTACATGTAGCGCCTGGCCTGCAGTGCGGCGGCGCTCAGGAAATCGAGACCCAGGACTCTGAGGAATATGGGATCCAGGGCTGTATTCTCAATCCCCCACTTGTCTGCCTGGGATTCCTTGCAGTGGCTCGCCACCAGAACCACATCCTGATGTCCCGAGAGGACCCGGGCAAAAGCAGCATAGACCGCGGTCAGCGCATCCTCTGCTATCTTGTCCTCATCACTGTGATGCGAACCGACATAGGACATCACGTTGCAGTTCGATATGGTTCGGCCGTCCCAGTGATCCTGCGAACAGGTTATGGTGGCATCGATGCCGGTGCCATCCTGGGCAAACTTCAGGCCCGTCTCCTTCAGGACTTGACCTACTGCCTCGTAGACCAGCTCGCCTTCGTTCGCGTCAGCCCTATTGGCATGGTATTTGGTCTGCGCCACCGCCACAATCCCCACTCGTTCACTCATACAAGCCCCCTTTCTTGTTTTTCAACCTCTGCTGCAACACGGGCCAAGGCCATGCACACAGGCAGCCCGCGCGCAGAAAACAACCGAGAGAATGTCGAGTTTTTCATTGCTTCTATCGCCAGCCAGCCGTACGTTGTCAACCGTCCAGGGATGGACTAGCGCACACCATCCAGCATCTCATCGCAATGAGAGACCCCCTTATTCTGAAAGACTGTTATGTGCAACTAGACCCTAAGAAGGTCTTCGATTATCGCCGATTCGCCTATGCCTTTGTGGATTGGGGCCGAGCCAAGATTCAATTCCATCGCCTTGGACCAACGGAAATGGTAGTGGAGGTCGTAGTCCAAGTCAAACCCCACCCCTCCATGAATGTGCTGCGCCCCGGACACGACGCGCTGGCAGGCATCGCTCGTCCAGGCCTTGGCAATGGAAATCTCCCTGATAGCCGGCAGCCCTCTGTCCAGGCGCCAGACGGCCTGGTAACTCAACCACCGGGCACTCTCTACATCCGTGAGCATGTCGGCCAGGCGGTGCTGCACCGCCTGGAAGCTACCTATCGGGCGGGCGAACTGGATTCTGGTGGCCGCATAGCTGGCCGTCAGTTCCAGCGCCCTGTGCGCTACCCCGACCATCTCCACGCACTGCAGCGCGGTGGCCTTGCGCAGAGTAGACTCCACAATCGGCCAGCCTTTGTTCAGACCGCCCAGGATATCAGCGGCAGCGCAAGCCACCCTATCCAAGGCCACTTCATATTGCCTGTCGGCGGCAATAGTGATAAGCGGAGTCAGCCCTATCCCGGGTGACTTCCTGTCGACGATGAGAATGCTTATGCCATCACCAGCGGCACTGAGTGCGCGCGTCTGGGCTACCACCAGAAGGTAGTCTGCCGTGTGCGCATTATGAACGAACAGCTTGGTGCCGTTGATGGCAAACGAGCCATTCTTGTGGTGCGTGGCGTGCGTGGACATATGCTGTGGCTGGTAGTCCGTCTCCGGCTCGGCTACGGCCATGGTCAGAAGGATCTCCCCGTTCGCCACGCCTGTCAGCAAACGCTTCTTCTGATCCTCAGTGCCGGCTTCCAGGATTGGCAGGACGCCCATGACGATTGTGCTGAAGATGGGACTGGGAGCGGTAGCCCGACCCACTTCCTCCAGCAGCACAGCCAAGTCGAGCAGGCTTCCGCCCACCCCACCATATGCCTCCGGGAGTATCAATCCCAGCCAGCCTAGTTCGGCCATCTTTTTCCACATCTCGGGCGAATACCCGATCTCGCTGGCCTCGAGCTTCTTGACCGTCGTCTTGGGAAACTCTGTTTCCAGGAAATGGCGCATTTCCTTCTTCAGTAGCTCTTGTTCGGCGCTGAGAGAAAAATCCATTTGCCTGTACCTCAATCATCCACTATCTGGATCTCGGCAGCCCGAGACCCATCATGGCCATCATGTCTCTCAGGACTTCATTGGTGCCGCCACCGAAGGTGAGTAGCACCTGCATCCGGTAGACATGCTCTGGCCTGCCCCTAGCGGGGACCCACTTGGAACCCGTTTGCAGTTGTCCATAGAGTCCCATCACCTGGAGGGCGACGTCCGTGACTCTTCTTATGTGTTCACTCCCGAAGACCTTTATCATGGACGACTCCACCATGGGCAACTCGCCCCGCGTCAGCATCCAGGCCACGCGGTAGTTGAGCAGCTTGAGCACCTCCGACTCCAAAGCCATGTCCACCAGTTTGCCTCTCACCCAGGGCTGGTCGAGAACTGTCTTGCCGTTGAACTTGGTCTGATTCGCCCAGCGCGCAGCGTCGTGAATGGCACGCAACGAGAACGAATGTGGGACCAGCATGACGCGCTCGTGCGCCAGTTGCATGAAGAGGTATTCAGCGCCCTTGTTCTCCTCTCCGATGAGGCTTTCCTTTGGTACCCGCACGTTCTCGAAGAATTCGTGGTTCAGCTGAAGGCCGCTCATGGTCTTGATGGGCTCGACAGTGATCCCAGGGGTTTTCGCTTCCACCAGAAGTATCGACAGGCCCATGTAGTTCTTGGCTGCTTTGGGGTTGGTTCTTGCAGCCAACCAGTAGTAGTCGCAGGAGTGGCCCATAGAAGTGAAGGTCTTCTGCCCGTTGATAACATAGTGGTCGCCGTCTCTGATCGCCGTCGTCTTCAGGGACATCAAGTCCGTCCCCGCTTCGGGCTCAGTGTACGCAATGGCGATGACGCATTCGCCTCTCAGTATGGCTGGCAGTATCTTCTTCTTCTGCTCTTCCGTGCCCACTCTCATTATTGTTGGCCCCACTGTCATCAGCGCCAGCATCGGAATGGGGACGTGGTAGTAGCCCATCGCGATATCGAAGAAGATGTACTGGTCTATCGACGAGCGCCCCTGCCCCCCGTATTCCTTGGGCCACCCAATACCCATCCACCCATCCTCCCCCAGCTTCCTGACGAACCGTTTGCAGAGCGGGCCCTCGCCCTCCGGATAGTGGTCTATTTCCTGGTGCAGTTCAAGGGTGGCATTCTTCTCGAAGTACGCCTTGACCTCTCTCTCCAGTTGCTTCTGTTCCGGCGTCAGATCGAAATCCACGTCTCACTCCCCAACCACCGCAGTAGCCGTTGGACTTCCGTGGTCAATTCGCCACTTTGGGCACTTGAAGCGGAAATAAGAGTCGCCGGGAGCACGCTTATGTGCTCTCCGGCGACTGACGCACCAAAGCCCTCCTGGCCCTCGCCAAGCCATTGATCACCAGAACTTGCAGCGAGTCTCACCATTCAAAGGGACCACTTCGCTAGAGTCCGACAATGCAGACGCTGACCACTGGTGCATAGGGCTCATTCCCCATGTTGTGGGCCAGAGCCAGCTTCGGATTCTTGATCTGACGTTTTCCCGCCCTGCCCTGGAATTGCAGCCAGGGTTCGTACAGCATCCTGATTCCGGAGGCACCGATGGGATGCCCAAAACACTTGAGGCCACCGTCCGGCTGAACGGGCAGTTTGCCGGTCAGCTCGAAGGTACCAGCATCGATGTCTTCCTTGACCTTGCCCCTGGCGCTGAACTGCAGGTCTTCCATGGTTACGGCCTCGGTGATAGAGAAACAGTCGTGGACCTCGGCCATGCTTATCTCTTCCCGAGGATTCTTGATACCAGCCTCCTTGTAGGCCGCAATGCCCGCACGGTGAGCTTCCTCAACGTGGGTGTAGTCATAGCTGGTCAGCATTCGACCCGTGGTCGGGCTGGCACAGATCTGCAGCGCTTTCACGTAGACGGGCTTGTTCTTGAAGTTCTTCACCATGTCGGCCCGCACGATGATGGCCGCTGCCCCACCATCAGACACCCCACAGCAGTCGAAGAGACCCAGGGGCCAGGCGATGATAGGAGCACCCATGACCTGCTCCAGGGTGATTTCTCTTCTCAAGTGGGCCTTTGGGTTCAAGGCGCCGTTCTTGTGACTCTTCACCGAAATCTTGCCCAGCATCTTCTTGCCCTCTTCCGGACTGAGCCCGTATCTGTGGAAGTACCTGGTGGCCATCATGGCGAAGACCCCGGGCATGCTGGACTGGTAGTGTGTGTTGGTCCGGTTCTCCATGCCCGGCAATCCGCCCACACCTTCGTCCTTCAGTTTCTCGTAGCCGATGGCCAGGCAAATGTCATAGACACCAGCCGCCACGGCATAGGAAGCGCCTCTGACCGCCTCATGCCCAGAGCCGCAGGCATTCTCCACCCTGGTGACGGGGATGTACTGCGACCGCAAGGCTTCGCTGACGGTCCGTCCTCCAGTCCCGCTGAAGAGCGTGCCTCCCCAGGCGGCCTGAACGTCTTTTAGGGTTATGCCAGCATCAGTCAGCGCTTCGTTCACGGCGTCAACAATCAGGTCCGTGGGGCCCTTGTTCCACAGTTCCCCGAACTGGGTACAACCCATGCCTACGATAGCAACCTTATCTTTAATGCTTCCTGGCATCTATCTCCTCCTTTACCTTGCTGGCCGAGCCTTCCAGAAGTAGTTGGTGAGACCTCGGTCGTACTGCAGCTTCCTGAATGTCATCTCCACCGGCATGCCCACTTCCACCTTTGCGGGGTCGCGATCGGTAAGGTCGAAGAACGCCCGCCCACCACCTTCGAACTCGATGAGCACCACGGAAGCCGGCGGATCGATCACGGCGGCCAGGTTGTCCTGCGTGTAGCTGAAGACCTTCGCCTTTCGCCCGTTGAATCTGTAGTCCTCGAAGTTGTCCAAGGCCTGGCATTCGGCGCAGATGCGGATGGGCCCGGTTGTAGCCGCTCCATTGTCATACTGTACAGTCCCGCACTTCTTGCACTTGACGCCCCACAGGCCCAGAAGCTGCTTTCTCTCGCGCCAATTAGCTGACATTCGGATGTGCTGTTTGTCCGGCCTTCTGGCAGCTTCCTGTGGAACAAGCTCACGCCATTTCAAGTAATCATTGTAGTTGGCCATCACTACCTTGGAGGCAATGTTGTTCTTGATCCCGCGGCGCGCTCCCAGCTTCTTGATGGCATCAGTTACCTGTAGCACGAAGGCATCCGCCCCGTTGCCACTGCCGGCCACGAGTATCTTGTCACCGGGTTTGGCTTCCTCAAGAGCGCAGATCAGCATCATGGGAGCCATGGCGCAGCCTGCTATGCCAACGTTCAGGAACAGCACAAAGGGGTCCTGCACCTGGCCGGCTTCGAACCCTGCCTGCTGTCCTGCCTTGGCGTGTCTCCTCGGGTCCCCGGGAGCATCGAAGGCCACCTTGGCTATGTCCTTCGCCGTGAGGCCGCATTTCT
>Ga0209703_1000617_pt1 | contig 10368 bp, 8 predicted proteins | sample PPLLak12cMay2015_2_FD_187256 | JGI IMG/M metagenome (GOLD analysis project Ga0209703, IMG submission 187256) | Freshwater sediment microbial communities from Prairie Pothole Lake near Jamestown, North Dakota, USA - PPLs Lake P8 Core (1) Depth... | ecosystem: Environmental > Aquatic > Freshwater >...
CACTGATCAGCTTCTCTTCCTTTGTTAACGTTGCATAAATATCGCCTTTTGCACTCTTCTTTCTTTCTTCGTTAATGATCTTCTCAATTTCCTTCTCCAGTTCCCTTGCAATTTTTTTCTTTTTTTCCACTTCTGCTCTAAGCTCCTTTTCTTGTTGCTTCAGCTTTTGCAATAATACTTTTTGTTTATTCTTTTCATTTGCCAACAGATCTGTTTGCTTAACATTCTGTTTTTGAAGCTGTTGCTTATCCCTTTTTACATTCTCCAGCCTTCCGTTTTCATCACTTATCTGATCTTCCAGGTCATTCAGCATTTCCACCTGTCTTTTCCTGTAATTATTTATAATTTGCATATATCGGAAACGCTTATATGCCTGGTTCATATTTTCACTTGCCAATACATATAAAAAAAAGTTTTCCCTTCTTCTTTTTTTGTAGGTGAGATAAATGGATTTTGCATAATTCGTCCGTATTTTATCCTGCTTTTCTATCAGCTGCTTTATGGTTGCATTGTTTTCTATCATTTGCTGGTCCATTAAAGCAATCTCTTCGTCCAATGTCTGAATAAGCCTTTTCTGTACCTTAATTTTATGATTTACCAAATTAAGTTCGTTCAGCGATTCTTTGCTCTTAACCTGCGTTTCCTGTATCAGCTTTGAGGCAAGTTCTATTTCCTCCATTGTTTTTATTCTGTCATTTTCCAATGCGCTTTTCTTTTGCACCTGCGAAAATGCCGTGCATTCCATCATTAACAAAATAAACAACAGGCTAATTATCCGCTGATTCATATTACTGACCCATCAGTGTTTTATAATGATCCATTACTTCGCTGCTTTTGCTGCCGCCATATCTCCTGGCCCTTCTAATATATCGTTTTGCTTTGCTTTCCCGATTCATTTTATATAGAATCCAGCCATACGTATCAAGATATACATAATTTTTCTTTTCTTCGGATACCGTATATTTCGACATTTTTTCCGCCTTTTCCAGATCCCTATCTGCCAGTGCCAGAAAATAAGCATAATTATTTAAAACGAGCCTGTTATCATTATCAATGGCCAATGCCTTTTCATAATACTCAAATGACTTATCCACTTCATTTGCTTCATTGCAGGCCTCTGCAAGGTATATATAAAACTGTACCAGTATATTATTGTTTTCCGTTAACCTCATTCCTTTTTCAAAAAGTCTTATGGCCTTATCAGCGTTTTTCAATTGCTGCCAGGCAATGCCAGTATATAAATAAGGAAGTGCTTCATAATCAAATATTTTTATAAGCGCTTCACCATACTTTACCACACTGTCGGGATGATTCATGGCATTTTCAGCATATAGTATCTGCTCCCATATCTTAAAATTTCTTTCATTTCCCGTTAACATTTCCTTCAGTATAAGAGATGCCCTCCCGAAATTTTCCCTTTTCATCTGGTAATCCACATACAATCCGCTAATTCTGAAATCATCCCTGTTCTCTTTATAGAAATATCCCATTGCGGTATCCAAAAAAGCATAATGTTTGTCATTAACATCATTATTTTGCAATTCATTAATGAAATACCCGAAAATCTGATCCTTTTGAATATCTTCTTTTCTAATCGATGATACAAAATAATTCAAGGCTTTATCATATTGTCCGAATTTTACCAGATAATTGATATAAGAGAATACTGCTACTCCGTTACTATTGCCTTCTTTCAATAAAATATTGTAGTAATTTTCAGCCTCGCTTTCCTTTCCAATATCCCTGTAATGCTCAGCCATCAGTCCCATTATATTCATGTCATCAGGAGCAAGGTAATGGGCATAATCCAGCTGCTGCTGTGCCTTCTTTATATTCCCGGAATTCCTGTAAATCTTATATTTGTTAATATAGATCTCATTATTCCTTCCATATTCGTATTCCAGTTTATTATAAACATCAAGTGCTTTTTTGTATTCTCCCATAATCTGATATAGTATGGCCAGATTGAATTGATTTTCCAGGTTTTCCGGTTCCAGCCTGATCAAATCCCGGGTAAATGTTACAGCACTGTCCAATTGATTGGTCGTTTGATATAAATTAATCAGATTCAACAGATACCACCGGTTCTTATTATCCAGCGCACAGGCTTCTTTTCCGAGCTTCTTAGCCTTATTAATATCGCCCAGTTTAAAGTTGATTACGGATAACTGGTAACGAATGGCAGGACTGTTTGGATTATACTCAAGACATCGCTGATATAAACTGACCGCCTGCGCATAATTCTGATATATCATGTGCTTTGTCGCTTCGGTAAAAGCGTAATAATATTCCGATTCATAAGCCCCGTTCTTTTCTCCCGGGTTTACAATTTCCTGACTTTTCAGATTCCATTCAAAAACGAATATCAATCCTGCCAATAGGCTATATTTGATTCGCCTCATATTCTGTCCTGCTTTTTAATCCCTGTGTGACCAAATCCTCCTTCTCCCCTTTCTGTATCGCTTAACTCGTCAGTGGTTTCCCATGTAATCCTTTCATGTTTTGCAATCACCATCTGGCATATCCTTTCGCCATCATGAATGGTATATTCCATATCCGAAATATTAATAACGATGATTCCAATCTCACCCCTGTAATCTGCATCTATAGTACCCGGTGAATTTAATACCGTTATTCCGTTCTTTATGCATAGTCCGCTTCTCGGTCTTATCTGCGCCTCATAACCTTCCGGCAATTCTACAAAAAGTCCTGTTGGTATCAATATCCGTTGTAACGGTTTCAATACAACCGGATTTTCCAGGTTTGCCATTAAATCCATACCGGCTGAAAGAACCGTTTTATATTCCGGCAAATGGTGCTTTGATTTATTTATGATCCTTACTTTCATAATCCTTTGCTGAAAAAAACCTTAAACAGATTTTCCCTTTTTATGCAATAAAATATGAACAATATTAATAAAGCTGTTCCAATAATAATATTATTTATAACAATGTCCGATTTTGCCTGGCTGAAAATTATATATGCCGCTGCTGTAACCAGCATTATCTCGGCAATACGCTTATATTCATAATGAATTCTATAATATTTATGGCCCAGTAACAGGGTTATGATCATCATCACTGTATTGCTAACCAGATGGATCCATGCACAGGCCACATAACTGTATTTGGGAATGAAAATAATATTCAGTACAACCGTTAATAGGGCTCCTATGCCTGTTATATAAATTCCAATATATGTTTTTCCGGTAAGCTTGTACCACATGTTTACGTTGAACAATATACCCAATATTACATTGGCCATCAATACTATAGTAACGATATGAAGGCCAGAATAATATTTCCGGTCTATGAAATATTTTATCAGGTCGAGATAGAAAACAACGAAGAGGAAAATGATCATGCAGAAGATAATAAAGTACTTCAACACGTTGGCATAGATCTCCCCGGAATCCTTTCGGCTGAAATTAATGAAAAAGAAAGGCTCCGCGGCATACCGGAACATCTGAATAAAAAGGGTCATCAACAGTGCAATGCGGTAATTTGCGCCATAAATACCTATCTCAAATAAAACGTTGGTTCCCTCCGGAAGAAAGAACCGCAATAATATTCTTTCAATGGTTTCATTAAACTGCCCCGCCAATCCAACGATCAACAAGGGTATTGAATACTTCAGCAAAGGCTTCAGCAAGGCAAGGTCCATGTTGAAACTGATTCTCCTGTAATCCGGCAGCAATGCAATTATAAGAATCAGACTTGCCATCAGATTGGCTATAAAAACATAACCAACCCCAATGTCCTTCATGTATTTTATATAGAAAGGCAGGTTATTAATGAGTTCAATCCCTGGTAATATTTCCAGGAATGTCATCACCAGCACAATGGTGAGAACTACATTCAGGATCTTAAAAAAGGCAAATCTTCTGACCTTTTCCTCCATCCGTATCTTGGCAAATATGATGGAAGTTATGGCATCCAGCGCTACGGTAACTCCCAATAATGCTATATATTCAGGATGATTGTCATATTCTATCCAAATGGCAAGCTTTCGGTAAGCAAAAAGAATTAAAAGAATAAAAATCAATGAAGTTCCGGTGACTGAAAGGAAGGAAACATTGAATACTGCATCGGTATTTTTCCTGACAGATGAAAACCTGAATAAACCTGTTTCCATACCATAGGTCAGTACTACCAGCAATATGGCTACATAGGCATACAGTTCCGTGATCATCCCATATTGCTCAACACTGAACCTGCGCGTGTAGTAAAAAGTAAGAATGGCATAGTTCAGCATTCGCGGAACAATATTGCCAAGACCGTATATTAATGTTTGACCGCCAAGTTTACTGTATACGCTCATTTACAAACTTTTATGATAAATCTCTTTCAGTATATTTTCCAATGAACCATATTGAAAGACATAACCATGATCCAGCAGTTTTTTTGGAAGCACTCTGTGACCTGATAATATTGCAACAGAAGCTTTTCCAAAAAAAAGACGGATTAAAAAATCAGGGGTTGTAAAAATCACTGGTTTCTTAAGTGTCTCTGCAAGCTGGTTAAAAAAACCATCAAATGTAACAAATTCGTTCTGGGTAATATTCACAATGCCTGTAATTTCCTTTTTGATGCCTATATAATCAACGATCCGTAGCAACTCTTTAAGGTATATATAGGACAAATATTTTTCCCCCTTATTAAATTTCGTTCCCAGTCCAACCCTGAACAAAGGCATCAGTTTATGCAGAAATCCTTCTTTGCTGCCCAGCACAAGTCCTATTCTCATGATTACTACACGGATATGCCTTTCCTGCAGATCCGTCAGTGCATTTTCCCATTCATCCACTACCTCTCCCAAAAACGAAGTTGAATAATTCCGGCTTTCCTCATCGAATATTTCGTTACTGTTTTCCTGGTAAATGCCAATGGCGGAGGCCTGAAAAAACAATTCCGGGGGTTGTGCAACCCGGTTTAATGAATCAACCAGCAAACGGGTGACACCGATACGGCTATTCCAGATTCTCTCTCTTTTCTTTTTCGTCCACCATCCAATTACCGGTTCACCCGCCACGTTAATCAACATGAATGAATCTCCCGTCAAGGCATCCAGTTCTTCCCTGTTTTTCAATGTTTTCCGGTTAATAAGCCTTACATCCAAACCTTTCTTTCTGTAATAATCCTGCAATGCAGCGCCGATAAAACCGGTTCCGCCGCATATTGCTATTTTTAATCCCATTAATTTGAGGTCTTTATTCTATCTTTATGGCGTCTTTATTATATTTGCAAAATTATTTAAATACTTTACGAATGAAAGAAATAAAGGGAATTGGTTTGTCATTCCTGATCATTTTACTACCCGTAGTTTTATTGGCCCAGCCAAAAAATGATGCCTTTTTGGTTTTCCAGACCACAAAAGGGACTTTAAAAGTCAGGTTATATGAAGAAACGTCCATGCACAGGGATAATTTCACCAAGCTGGTATCGGAAGGCTATTTTAACGGAATGCTGTTTCACCGGGTCATAAAGGATTTTATGATCCAAACCGGCGATCCCCTTTCCAAAAATGCCAAGCCCGGCGTTGCCTTGGGCACGGGCGGGCCTGGATATACCATACCGGCAGAGATATTTCCCCAGTTCTATCACAAAAAAGGAGCACTGGCTGCTGCACGAACCGGTGACAATGTAAATCCGGCGCGCGAATCCTCCGGTTCCCAGTTTTATATAATCCAGGGACAGAAGTTTACGGCTGAACAGCTGAAATCAATGGAAAACAGCAATACTCATATTCGTTTCACGCCTGAACAAATAAAAGCCTATACTACGCTAGGCGGTGCACCTCATCTTGACTATGCCTATACTGTTTTTGGCGAGGTGGTTGATGGACTGGACATTGTTGACAAAATTGCAGCCGTTGAAACGGATGGGCGCGACAGGCCGGTTGAAAACATTACGATAATTAAGGCCTATTTACTCAAATAACCATTTTCATGCTTGACACCATTAATACGCTCCGGGCAGAGATCCTCTCATCCCAGCCTGCTTCTTCCGAACAGCTTGAAGAATTCAGGCTGCTTTACCTGAGTAAAAAGGGAAAGATCTCTGCCTTGTTTGAAGCCTTTAAACAGGTACCTGCGGCGCAAAAGAAAGAAATAGGGGGGCAGCTCAATGCATTAAAAATAATGGCAACCGAACGGTTTGAAAATTTTCAGCATAGTCTTGCACTTCATGAAACATCGGTTGTTGCAGATGATCTGACACAACCTTCCCAGCCCTTCCTTTCCGGCAGCAGGCATCCGATATCCCTGGTGCGTAAAGAGATCTGTGATATTTTTTCCCGGATAGGCTTTACCATATATGAAGGCCCTGAAATTGAAGATGACTGGCACAATTTCACCGGATTGAATTTTCCGTTAAATCATCCGGCCCGTGATATGCAGGACACTTTTTTCATTACCTCCTCCCCTGACATTCTGTTGCGCACCCATACTTCTTCGGTGCAGGTCAGGGCCATGGAGACGCAAAAGCCTCCCATCCGCAATATTTTCCCCGGCAGGGTTTTCCGCAACGAAGCTATCTCAGCCAGGGCGCATTGCATCTTTCATCAGGTTGAAGGCCTGTACATTGATCATAACGTATCCTTTGCCGATCTGAAGCAAACCCTGCTATTCTTTGCCAAGGAGATGTTTGGAGAATCCACGCAGATCCGTTTGCGGCCTTCCTTTTTCCCATTCACCGAACCTTCTGCCGAGCTTGATGTTTCCTGCTCCATTTGCGGAGGAAAAGGCTGCAATGTATGCAAATACACAGGCTTCCTTGAAATACTGGGCTGCGGAATGGTAGATCCCAACGTACTGGATGCCTCCGGAATTGACAGTAAGGAATATACAGGATTTGCATTCGGCATGGGGATTGAACGAACAGCTATGCTAAAATATCAGGTCAATGATCTTCGCCTGTATTTTGAGAATGATATCCGTTTTTTGCACCAGTTTATCAGCGCTTAGAACGGCAGGGTGAATTCCCCCAGCCTAGAGCGCCCCAGATGTTTATAGGCCAGATCCGTTGCCTCTCTTCCCCTGGGTGTCCTTTTGATCATTCCCTCCTTTATCAGGAAAGGTTCATAAACCTCCTCTATGGTACCCGGATCTTCACTGACCGCTGTGGCTATGGTTCCTAATCCCACCGGGCCCCCGTTGAACTTTTCAATGATTATGCTTAATATTTTATTGTCCATGTCATCGAGTCCCTTTTTATCTATATTGAGGGCCTCAAGACCGTATTTTGTTATTTCTATGTTGATTTCCTTCATGCTCTTCACCTGGGCAAAATCGCGTATCCTCCTCAGCAGTGCGTTAGCAATCCTGGGTGTTCCCCTTGACCTTGAAGCGATCTCTTCGGCTGCCTGATAGGTTATAGCAATATTTAGAATGGAAGCAGACCGCATGACAATGTCTTTCAGGATCTCATAATTATAATACTCCAGGTGTGAGTTGATCCCGAACCTGGCCCGCAATGGACTGGTCAATAAACCGGCACGGGTGGTTGCACCAATAAGTGTAAACGGGCTTATCTGAATCTGAACCGATCTGGCACTGGGTCCTTTATCGATTACCAGGTCTATTTTATAGTCTTCCATGGCTGAATAAAGGAACTCTTCAACAACCGAACTCAGCCGGTGTATTTCATCGATGAATAAAACATCGTGCTCTTCAAGGTTGGTAAGGATTCCGGCAAGATCTCCCGCTTTCTCAAGTACAGGGCCTGATGTTGTCCTTATATTGCTCCCCAGTTCCCTTGCGATGATATTGGCCAGCGTGGTTTTCCCCAATCCCGGAGGACCCGACAGCAAAACATGATCCAGTGATTCATTTCTGAGCCTGGCGGCTTTTACAAAGACCCTGAGATTATCGACAATTTTATCCTGCCCGTTGAAATCTTCAAAACGCTGCGGACGCAATTGCCTGTCTATCTCTTTTTCTTCTTCACCAATATTGTAATCGTGAATGTTTAAATCTTCAACCATCCTGTGCTGAGATCATTGTATTAATTTAATATCTTCCCTTTCAAAATTTATTTTCTCCCCGTTAATTCTAACCTCATTGTCATTTTTATAGGTTATGGTCAATACCAGGTCTCCGTTTTGATCATACTTTTTCCAGTTTTTTTCACGGATCCCTGAAACATAATACTGTTCCTCCTTAACCTTACCATCCTCATAATAAAACTTATGCAATCCATCCGGGTTGCCCTGGATGTAATTCCCTTCATACCTTACTTTTTCATTCAGAAACAAGGCTTCCCATTTTCCGTCTCTCAGGCCACCAATATAAGCACCTTTTTCAATATAATCATTAACCTTGTAAAACCATTCCCCTTCCCTTTCACCATCATAATATTTTCCCTGCGCTATAATATTACCTGATTCATCATATTCAGTGTAGCTTCCTTCTTCTTTTCCGTTATAAAATTCTTCTTCCCTCTTTACGTTACCGTTTTCATAAAACCATGTCCACAGGCCATCGAATTTGCCGTTTTTATAATCCCCTGTTTGTTCCACCTTTCCGGTGCTGGCATAGTAACTCCATTTACCGGTTTCAAGGTTGGCAGCATAGCGCCCTTTTGCCCTGACGGAACCATCTTCAAAGAAATAGGTCCAGGCACCTTCTTTCCTTCCTTCTTTCGTAATAATGCCTTCCCCTATCATGATGCCTTTTTCGTTATACATCATCGCATTTGTCACATTGCCCTGGCTATCAAATTTGCGGTGGATGCCTACCGGGATGCCCTTTTTATAGGTCCCTGAGAAGATCAGGTTGCCGCTTTCATCATACTCGTTTTTTATTTCCACGTCAAATCCGGCCGTATCAGGTTCTTCGACAATAATGCCCTCCCGGTAATTCAGGATGAGGCTCACATTTCCCAGGGTATCATATTCCTTATAAGGACCGTTCAATATGCCGTCTTTGAAATACATTTCCTTGTTAACCCTTCCTCTTTCCGTATATTCCTGCCACAGCCCCTGTTTCATATTGTTTTCATTATTCCGGTTTATTTTTTGCCTGTCGGTCAATACACCATTATAAAATTTCTGAATCGTGATCACATTGCCGTTGATGCTGTATTCCGTGGCGGTGCCATGTTTCTTATTTCCCTTGTATTCAATAACTTCTCTTATCAGTCCGTTGTTATAATAATAATACGACAATCCTTCCTTTTTGTCATTTACATACAGTTCGCGGGACAGGACCTTGCCCAGATTGATGGGTTCATCATTTTCGCCCGTATTAAAGGTAATGGTATAGCCGTTTTTCCTGCCGAGAAGATAGCTTATCTTTTGCAGGGTATCACCCCTTTCAGTGTAAAATATCCAGATGCTGTCAAGCAGGTGGTTTTTGCGGTTTCCTTCGGATTTCATAACGCCGTTCGGAAAATAGGTCTTCCAGTAGCCATCCGGCTCTCCGTCGCGCATATAGCCTTCACTTGAAATTTTTCCCGTAGGGTAATACAAAATGGTGTAACCGTTTTGCCGGATGGTTTCCTGTGACCAGCCATCATTGCCATAGAACAGACCCGCCAGCAGGCATAATAAAAACATGGGCAAAGCTTTCCTTTTCATATCCCCAGTTTTTGTGAAAGTTCCAGCATTTTTCTGATCGGCCTTTCAGCCCTTTTTCTCAGCTCTTCGTCCATGGAAATCTCAGGCTTCTCATACCGCAAACACAGATACACCTTATTCATGGTGTTCAGTTTCATAAAACTGCAGTCATTGCATCCGCAATTTGAATCATCCGGGGGTGCAGGAATGAAAATCTTTTCCGGATGCTGCTTTTTCATCTGGTGCAATATGCCCGATTCCGTTGCTACAATGTATTTCTCTGTCTTGTCACTGGCTGTAAACTTCAGCAAGGCTGATGTAGACCCTATATAATCTGCCAGGATCAATACGGGCTTTTCACATTCGGGATGGGCAATAAGTTTCGCATCGGGATTTTCATTCTTCAGCTCCACGATCTTTTCCAGCGAAAATCTGGCATGCACATGGCAGGCACCGTCCCAGATGACCATTTTTCTTCCGGTAACGCTGCTGATGTAGTTCCCAAGATTCCTGTCAGGGGCAAATATGATCTTTTGCTCAGCGGGTATGCTGTTTACAATTTTTGCTGCATTGGACGAGGTACAGATAATATCGGTCATGGCCTTTATTTCCGCCGAAGTATTGATATAGCTGATAACCAAATGATCAGGATGCTGCTTAATGAATTTTTCAAATTCATCAGCAGGGCATGAATCCGCCAATGAACATCCGGCCTTTAAATCAGGTAAAAGTACCTTTTTTTCAGGGCATAAGATCTTTGCCGTTTCAGCCATGAAATGGACCCCGCAAAAAACGATAACAGCAGCATCTGTA
>Ga0209703_1000619_pt1 | contig 10353 bp, 9 predicted proteins | sample PPLLak12cMay2015_2_FD_187256 | JGI IMG/M metagenome (GOLD analysis project Ga0209703, IMG submission 187256) | Freshwater sediment microbial communities from Prairie Pothole Lake near Jamestown, North Dakota, USA - PPLs Lake P8 Core (1) Depth... | ecosystem: Environmental > Aquatic > Freshwater >...
CTGGTTGAACCCGCTCCCCTGAAATCGCGACGTGTAGAACCCGCCGATATAAGAGTCGTCTTTGAGTGAGTGCCTGAACCGGACAATCCCAAAGTCGGGATAGCGGTCGACCGGATCACCGGGCAGGTCGTCATGGGCATAGATGGAGGCGATCGTATTCTTGGAGCCGAGCTTACCTGTGGCTTTGAAGCCGAAGATTGGGTTGATGATCGTCCGGGTATAGACGATGGCCCGCAGCGGAGAATCCTCAGGATTGGCGGCAAACTGGAAATATTCGATGCCTTCCATGAAAAACGGCCGCTTTTCCGGATAATAGAGCGAATACCGGACGTTGAAATCGACCTGGCCGGCGTCGGACTCTACCTGGCTGAAGTCCGGGTTATAAGCCGCGTCGGCCGTCAGGTCCGAGGTCAGGCCGACTTTGGCCGTCAGGCTGAAGTCCGTCTGGCGCGCATCGCGTCGGAGCCGTCCATCATTCGTGACCGAATGATCGGAATGGGTAAGAGCGGGCAAAATCTCGACAACCCGGTTATATGTCAAGCCTGTGATCGAAACGGGCTGAAGCTGAGAGATCAGGCTTCCTCTGTCGGGAAATAGCGCGGGGAAGGAGGAGCTTTCCGAAGTCCGCACGATCTGCCGGACAAAAGCCATCCCCATCACCACCGTCTTCCGGCTCGAAAAACGGATGCTCTGCAGGGGGATCCGGCATTCCACAGAATACCCCTGGTCGTCGATCTGGCCCTTGCTGTACCAGACGAAGTCCATGCTGGGCTCCATGTTTCCGATGGAGTTCATCAGGCCGTCGCCCTGGATCCCGAGAGGGTTGACCATGAGCACATAGGCATTCTGGGCGTCGCTGAAGGTATCCAGGCACAAAGCGACATAATCATCCGCGAACATGTCGTCCCGTTTGGAGATGTTGGCCTTGATGAGGCCGGGATCGGTATCGTAACACCGGAAGGCGATGTAGAAGTTCTCTGCGTCGAAAAGGAAAAAGGCCTCGGTCTTCTGGCTGGGTTCCTTTCCATAGTCCGGCTTGTAGGTCTTGAAATCCGTGAATTTTAGGGCCGTTTTCCAGGCCGCGTCATCCAGTAGGCCGTCGATGACTGGAGCAACTGACGCTTTGGACGCGACCACCGGCTCGGAAGCGAAGAGAGAAAATGGGAACGCGGCGATTAAGACAAAAACCAGCGCCGAGATTCTCTTAACGGGCATTGTTATCTCTTTTATAAATACGGAAGAAAGGCTAAAAAAGTTCGCCCGGCAACGACATGGCAGGGATCAGCACAAGTTGCGGGACATAGTCGGCCAGCTCTCTTGTAAGGAAGCCGGTCCGAGATTCAGGTCAGCCGACCTTAGTCTTTTGTTTGGCGACTCCCCCGCGGGTGGAGAGGATGGCCACCTCGGCCTCGACCCCCGGCTTGGCCGGCTTGACCTTCCAGCGGGCCTCTTTTTTCTCCCCCGATCTCAGTCTCCCGAGCTCAATCGTCTTTTTCCCGCCGACCAGCGTCAGCTCAGCGTCGGAAAATGAGATCTCGGCCCGGTCCGGGCTGACGATCTTCACCCGTTCGGCCATTTCCAGCGCCGTGGGAAGGAATCCTTCGTTCGTGAAGACGGCGACGACCTCAAGGACTCCCGGCTCCTTCTTGACGGGGCGGGCATCAACGGAGACGATCTTGACCTGGGGCAGGGACTTTGCCAGCAGGAGGTTGAACATGGCCTCTCTTCTTGCCCAGTCCTCGAGGACCGCGGCCGGCGGGTTCTGGCGGAAGAATTTGGGGTTGTAGCCGCCGACCTCCACCTCGCCGAGCTGGGGATGGACAAGCCGGGTCCAGTTCTTGAATCCCTTGCCGGCTAGCGCCTCGTCGTTCCAGCGCAGCACCTCGAGCTCGTCGATCTTCCCATCTTTATTGTAATCAACGACTTTTCCTCCCGACCAGAGCTCGTCGCCGTACCATATGGCGCCGTAATAAAAATAGCCGAAGTCGGGCGAGTGGCCGAACAGCGGCCGGCCGGTTGGCTCCTCCTCCTCGTCGTCCCACTCGCGATAATCGGCCGTGGCCTTGGCGAAGTCCCAGAAGACATCGCCGGCGTACGGGTAGCCGGATATCTTTTTTCCCTGCTCGTCGAAATGCCTGTATAGGGCCAGGTCGCCGGGAAACATTGACTCCTCGCTTCGTGAGGTGGAGGGTGGCCGCAGGTGCATCGGGACGGCGGTGTCCATCGTCTGCCCGATCGAAACGTTGGGGTGCTGGAGGAGGAAAAGGACGACCGCCCGGGTCTCCGGCTCGGAGAGAGGATAAGCCCCGGCCCCGAGCTGCGTCCTGCCCCGGCCGGTCAGGTCAAGCCCGGGTTCGGGACGCCAGTTCTCCGGGTAGTTTCTGTGGAGGTCGAGGCCCCCGATGCCGTCCTCGTTGTACTTTCCGTCGCCGTCGTTGTCCAGGCCTTCGGAATACACTTTATGATCGCCCTTGTCCTTGCCCACTCTTTTCATCAGCCTTCCCGTCTTGTCCTCGGGATGGAGGATGTACTCGCCTTTTCCCGCCTCCACCTTTTGCCGCATCTGATAGCAGAATCCGTCACCGTCCAAGTCCTCGGAGGGGTCTTCGTCCAGAAGCCCGTCCCGGTCGCTGTCGTGGGGACGGACGGTGCTGCGGTTGCTTTGGGCGGTGTTGAGGTAGAGCTCGGAACCGTCCGGGTTGTTCTTGACCTTGACGTAGAGGGCCTTCGTGTCGACCAGCTGGGTAATCTCCGGGTCCGTGCCGTACTGAGTGATCACGTGCCAGGCAAAATAAAGGGCGGACTCGGCCGCCGTCACTTCTCCCGAGTGCCGGTTCCCTTCGATGAACATGGCCGGCTTGTCGGTGTCCTTGCCCGTGGCCTTGTTCGTGATCGTGATCTGCCAGATATCCCGCCCTTCGAAGGTCTTTCCCACCGAATAGAGGTCGACGATATCCGGCCGGTCCTTGGCCCAGGCCTTGAGGAAGGCTATGACTTCGGCGTACTTGTGGTAGTGCGAAAAATCCATCTTGCCATCCACCTTGGGTTTCGTCTCCGGGTAATCGACAAGCGGGAAGTAGCTGACTCCGTGACGCTCTCCTCCCACCGTATACATGACCGGCGCCTTTTTATCTTCGGCCGCCCAGAACGAGCCCAGCCCGCAGGCCAGGACAAGAACCGCAAAACCGAGTATCTTATGCGTGTTCATTGGACCTCCTCCGAAATCGTTAGGGTTGAGCTTAATCAGATTCTCCCATTCCGTCAACACCTCTAAACTCGAACAAGGCCTCGGGATTCGTGGCGGCAGAGTGACTCTCGGGTTTAGCCTTCCCGAGGCGCTTCTCGAGGGAAACCGAACTGGCGGTCGCGAGGACTGTCTGAGCATGCGTTAATCATGCGGAGTCGTGAAGGAAGGCAATAGACATAAGCTTGTGATAATAATCCAGCACGCGGAGTTCCGCAGCGCCGAGAGAAGCGCTTCGGGAACGGCGTGAAAAACCCGAGTGGAACTCGGCAGTCACGAATCTTGAGGCCTGCTATTCTCCCCTAGTCCGATATATTTTATAGGAATACTTATAAAATGCGTTTTTTATGGGAACCTTCGGCCGGCCTGCTGCGTATATAGGGTGTGAGAATGAACAACGAAAACAACTCGACAAGGAGATTAATATGAGCTTCAAAGCCAAAGTCGCGATCTTCCTTCTGGCCACGTTGATCACCCTGACCGGGTTCAACCTCATCGCCTCTTCTCCCGCCCTCGATATCCTGAAAATGGGGAAGAAAGCCGGTTATAAGATCATCGCCAACGTGGTGGCCGAGGCGGAGCTGCCCGTCGACCCGTCCTGAGTTTAGGGACCAAGGAAAATGAGGCAAATCGCCTCTTTTTTTTAGACCTTTTTCTCCGCCTTTTCTTCCACCAAAACGACAGCCCAACAAGCCACGGCCCTCTCCCGTCCGATGAGGCCGAGGCCTTCGTTGGTCTTGGCCTTGATCCCCAGCCTGTCCTTAGTCACGCCCAGGATGGGGCAGAGAGCGTCCTTCATCGCCTCGATGTGGGGGGCCAGCTTCGGCGCCTGGGCGACGACCACGACATCGGCGTTGAGGACCCGCGCCCGACGGCGCCTGAGCCTGGCCATGACCTGCCGGAGAAGCACGATGCTCCGGATTCCCCGGTACGCCGGGTCCGTGTCGGGAAAAAGCCGCCCGATGTCCGCTTCGCCCGCAGCCCCGAGCAGGGCATCGATGAGCGCATGCACCAGGCAGTCGCCGTCGGAATGCCCGAGGAAACCCGAGGGATGGGGAATCTTGACTCCCCCCAGATAGAGGTCTCTCCCTCTCGACAGACGATGGATGTCGTAGCCAAGGCCAACCTTAATCTTCAAGCAATGCCTCCGCGATTTTGAGGTCGGCGGCCGTCGTGATCTTGATGTTCCGCCGGTCTCCCAAGACCACAGCCACCGGATGACCTGTCCTCTCCACGAGCGCCGCTTCATCCGTCCCGGAAAACCCGTCCTGGCGCGCTTTCCGCAGGGCCCGCTCGAGGACATCGCGGGCAAAGGCCTGCGGGGTCTGGACCCGCTGAAGATTCTCCCGCTCCAGAGTTCGGACGACGACCCCTCCGGTTGCCTCCTTGATGGTGTCCTCGACCGGGACTGCGGCGATGGCGGCTCCGCACTCCCTGGCCTTGGCGATCACCCGGGTGATGACCTCCCCGCTGACCAGCGGCCTGACCGCATCGTGCACCAGGATGATGTCGGCCGGGCCGGAATCCAGACGTTTGAATCCGCGGACAACCGAATCCTGCCTTTTCTTTCCGCCTTTGACGACAGCGACGACTTTGGCGAAGCGCTTCCGGTACTTGGCCCCGCCTTCTCCGGCGGGCAGGACAAGGACGATCTCATCCACTTCCGGATGTGCGGCCAGAGCTCCCAGGCTCCTGTCGAGCACGGATTGGCCTCGCAGGAGGACGAACTGCTTGGCCGAGCCGAAGCGCTTGCCGGCTCCAGCAGCGACAATGATAGCCGATACCTTTCTCATCGCACGTCTTCGTTATACCGCCCGAAGATCATCTTGCCCACGGTCGTTTGGAGCACAGAGGTGACGGTAATATCCACGTTCTGGCCGATCATCCGCCGGGAGTTGTCGACAACGACCATGGTGCCGTCGTCCAGGTAGCCGACGCCCTGGTCCTTCTCCTTCCCTTCCTTGAGGATGAACACCCGCATCGACTCGCCCGGCAAGACGACCGGACGCAGGGCGTTGGCCAGCTCGTTGATGTTGAGGACAGAGAGGCCGCGGAGCTTGGCCACCTTGTTGAGGTTGACATCGTTGGTGACGATCTTGGCGTCCAGTTGCCGGGCCAGCTCGATGAGCTTGGAATCGACGTCCCGGATCTCGGGGAAGTCCGTTTCCCAGATGACGACCGAGATCTGGGAGGACTTCTGGAGATGGTCGAGGACATCGAGCCCGCGCCGGCCGCGCTGCCTCTTCAAGCCATCCGGGGAATCGGCGATGAACTGCAGCTCTTTGAGGACGAACTGGGGGATGACCAGGGTCCCCTCGATGAACCCGGTGTCGCAGAGGTCGGTGATCCGGCCGTCGATGATGACGCTCGTGTCCAGGATCTTGTAGCTACGGCCGCCGCTTTTCTCCTTGAAGAAACGGAAGACATGGGTGGGGTCGAGCCACTCCGACTTCCTGACCCCCACCAGAAAGCCGATGTAGGGCATGATGATGAGGAAGAAAATGCGGATGAAGAGAGCCGTCGGGTGATCATCAGTGATATTCTTGTAGATCGCGCCCAGGGACCAGCCCAGAAAAACGCCGGCGTACGTGCCGATGGTCGAGCTCCAGATCACCTTGAACTGGGTCCTCCGGATCTGGGTCTCGAGGTACATGATGATCCCCCCGATGAGGAAGGCGATGGCCGCACCGGCGGGCCGGGGAAGCCGGAAGGGGGGAAAGAAATACCCTGCGGCCGTGATGCAGGCGATGACGAAAAAACGGAAGATATGAATGCCCATGGAATAAATCCTTATTGCGAAAATATGAGGGGGGACGCTTCCTTGATGTTCCGGACGCCGAGAAGCCGTGCCTTGGGAAGATCCTCCTTCTCCAGCATGGCCAGGTTGCCCTTGGGCAGAAGGAAGGTTTCGAAACCCAGGGAAAGGCCTTCCTTGATCCGGGCCAGAGGGCTCGAAACGGATCGGATCTCGCCGCTCAACCCGACCTCCCCGAAGACGACGACATCGCGGGGAAGAGCCTTGTTCTTGAGCGAAGAGATGACGGCCAAGACAACACCCAGGTCGGCCGCGGGCTCCTCGATCTGGAGGCCGCCGGCGACGTTGATGTAAATATCCTGGCCCCCGAAGCTCGCCCCCATCTTCCTCTCGATGACGGCCAGGAGCAAGGACGTCCGGAAGTGGTCGAGCCCGATCGTCATCCGCCGCGGATTGCCGGCAAACAGGGTCGGGGAGACCAGCGCCTGGACCTCTGCGAGCAGAGGCCGCGACCCCTTGATCGTTGAGACGACGACACTCCCCGCTTCCCCGGCCGGCCGCTCCTTGAGAAAGAAAGCCGAGGGGTTCGGGATCGCCTGGAGTCCCGATGCCGCCATTTCAAAGATGGCCAGCTCGGAGACCGGACCGAACCGGTTTTTGAGGGCCCGGAGCACCCGGTGGCTGTGGTCCCGTTCGCCTTCGAAGAGGAGGACGACGTCGACCATGTGCTCGAGAGATTTCGGGCCGGCCAGAGAACCCTCCTTGGTGATGTGCCCGATGAGAAAGGAGGAGACGTTGTTCTTCTTGGCGAAGCGGAAGATCTCGTTCGCCGCCTCGCGCACCTGGCTGATGGTCCCGGGGCTCGAAGAAAGCTTGGCCGAGAAGACAGTCTGGACCGAATCCACGACGAGCACCCTGGGCCGGATCTTCTCGGCCTGGGCGATGATGCGCTCCATGTTGGTCTCGGCCAGAAGATAGAGCTCTCCATCCCGGACGCCGAGCCGGTCGCCGCGGATCTTGATCTGCTCCAGCGACTCTTCGCCGGAGACGTAGAGAACCCGTTCACCCAGGACGGCGAAATCCCGGCAGACCTGGAGAAGCAGAGTGGATTTTCCGATCCCCGGCTCACCGCCGATCAGGACCAGGGAGCCGAGGACGACGCCCCCGCCCAAAACCTTGTTGAATTCATCAGTCGGGATCCGGATCCTCTGCTTGGCGACTTCCTTGATATCCCGGTAGAGGAGCGCCTCCGAAGGCGGGAAGGAATATTCGGCCGCCGGAACCGTGTCCTCGGTCTCCTCGACCATGCTGTTCCATTCGCCGCAACCCGGACAGCGGCCCAGCCATTTGGGCGATCGGGTCCCGCAGGTCTGGCAGATGAAGACCGTCTTCAGCTTGTCCTTCATCTCGTTCCGAGGCCAAGGCCGAAATAGACTTCCCGTCGGGAATCCAACCCGAAGTCATCGATTCCCAGGACCAGGTGCAGGTATCTGAGGAGGGCGAACTGGCCGGCCAGGCGGAGACGCGGGCCGCCGTCCCGCTGGAAATCGAACCCCTCCAGGCTGAACATCAGGCGGTCGCCCAAGGCCAGGAAGTCGACACCCGCCCCGAACTCCGATTCGATGATCCCGGCCCTCGGCGCCACCGCGCCGAAGCGCATTCCGGCCTGGGCGGAATAGACGAAACCGTCCTGCCGGGGGTCGTCGACGATCTGTCCCAGTAAAAAGCTGCGAGGAGTCAGATAGAAGCCGCCGCTGAGCGCGCCTCTGTACTTCTGGGTCTCGTTGAGGTAGTCGGCCCGGAAATGGCCCGTCGCCCGCATCTGCCGGAACGGCTCCACCGTCCCCTTGACCTGGCCGAGAGTCTCCCGGGCATCGTCGTAAAGCTCCGGGTCCTGGACGAGCTTGCCCACCGTCCCCTCGCCCCTGTCGATCTTCTCGAGAGATCTCTTGAGGAGCCGGACGGACTCCTGGAGCTCGGTGAGAACTTCCTCGAGTTTCTGGAGGTTCGATTTGATGCTCTCCTGGTTCTCCGTGGCGATCGTCTTCACCACCCGGATGGTATCATCGAGGCTCACGGAGACCGCCCCCATCTTCTGGTCGAACTCCCGAGCGGCCTGGGAAGCGCTGCGGATGCCCGTTTCGAGCTCCCCCTTGCTGGCAGCTACAAATTGACTCAGCTCGCCGGTGAGAGTGTTCAAGTTCTTCAGGATGCCGGACAGGTTTGCCCGGGCTTCCTCGTCGGTCATTTCCCGGATCGACCGGCTGACCGCCTTGAGCTCATCCCCGATCGAGGCGGCCAGTCCGCCGATCTGGTCAAAGCCGATGGTCACGCCGGCCTCGATGGTGTCTCCCGGCTGCAGAAATTCGGCCTGCTCGCTGGGGCTGATCTCGATGTACCTTTCCCCGACAAGGCCGATCGAAGCCATGGTCGCCCGGGATCCCTTGGGCACCTGGTATTTCGGCCAGATGGCCAGGACGACCCGGGCCTTGCGCTGGTCCAGGCGGATATCTTTGACGTAGCCGATCTTGACGCCGGCCAGCCGTGTGGCCGCGTGCTTTTCCAGACCGGTGGCCGAGGGGAAAAGGACAGAGAGCTCATAGCCCGGCTTCTGGAACCAGGTGGACATATCACCGGCGATGAAGATGATGGCGGCCAGGATCAGGAACGCCCCCGCCAAGAAAATTCCAATCTTGATTTCGCGTCTCATTTCATGACCTCGTCCCCTACCAATCCTTTATCGGTCCGTCGGCCTGCCCGTGGATGAACTGCTGGATGATCGCGTTCTCCGAGCTCCTGATCTCTCCGGGCGTCCCGACCTCGATGATCTCCCCGTCATAGAGCATGGCGATCCGGTCGGCGATCTTGTATGAACTGACCATGTCATGGGTGATGACCACGGAGGTGATCCCCATATCGCATTTCAGCTTGTTGATCAGGTCGTTGATGGCGTCCGCCCGGATGGGGTCGATTCCCGTGGAAGGCTCATCGTAGAGCATGATCTCCGGCCGGTAGGCGATGGCCCGGGCCAGACCGACTCTCTTTTTCATCCCGCCGCTGAGCTCGAAGGGCATGAGGCATTCGGCCTCGCTGAGCCCGACCAGGGCCAGGCTTTCCGTCACCCGTTCGCGAATCTCCCCCTCGCTCATGCGTGTGTACCGCTCCAGGCCGAAACGGACGTTCTCGGCCACGGTCATGGAGTCGAACAGGGCCGCCCCCTGGAACAGCAGGCCAAATTTTTTGGTGATCCGCATCAGCTCGTCGTCTCGGAGATGGGTGATCTCGACATCCTCGACGTAGATCTCCCCGGAGTCGGGCTTGAGGAGGCCGATCAGGTGCTTGATGAGGACGCTCTTGCCCGAGCCGCTCTGGCCGATGACGACCATCGTCTCGCCCCTCTTGACAGTCAGGTTGACCCCGCGCAAGACTTTCTTGGGCCCGAAGGACTTGTGGAGGTCGATGATCCTTATCATGTCATCCGCCCTTGAGTGTGGCCGGAAGCAGCTTGCTGATGAAAAAATTGAGGATCAGGATCGAGATGCTGGAGATGACGACCGTGCGCGTTGTCGCCCGGCCGACCCCCTCCGCTCCTCCCTCAGTCTCCATGCCCTGCCAGCAGCCGACGATGGCGATGACGACGCCAAAAACGCACGATTTGATCAGGCCGGTGGCAACGTCCCAGATCTCTGCGTACATCAACGTGTTTTGAACGTAGATCACCCGGTTGACCCCCATCAGAATAACATTATAGAAATACCCGGCGAGGATTCCGATGATGTCTCCGTACAGGACCAGGCAGGGCATCATGAAAAACGCAGCCAGCGTCCGGGGAACGACAAGATAGCGGATGGGGTTGGCGCCGAGGCTGTGCAGAGCGTCGATCTGTTCGGTGATCCTCATGGTCCCGATCTCCGCCGCCATGGACGACCCGACACGCCCCGAGATCATCAGCCCGACCAGGATGGGAATCAGCTCTTTGGCCAGACCGAGCGTGATGATCGGACCCGCGTAGGTCTCCGACCCGGGGCCGATATAGCGATGGAAACCGGTATAGGTCTGGAAGCCGAAGACGAGCCCCCCGAAGGCGGCGGTCAGGGAGACGACCGGCAACGAGCGCACCCCGATCTCCTCGAGCTGCTGGAGCAGGATCTGGTGCTCGCGCGGCCTCCGGAAGAGGTTCTTCATCGTCTTGAAGAACAGCAACCCCGCAGAGCCGAGCTGCTCGAAGGCGCCGAGCAACAGAGCGTTCGGAGAAAGGTTGGCCATCTCAGCCTTCCGGATAGTGGAAATCGAGGTCGGCGTTGGCGAACCGGGCGTACTTGTTGAAGAAGGCCAGCTTGAGGATGTCGGTCGG
>Ga0209703_1000621_pt1 | contig 10351 bp, 9 predicted proteins | sample PPLLak12cMay2015_2_FD_187256 | JGI IMG/M metagenome (GOLD analysis project Ga0209703, IMG submission 187256) | Freshwater sediment microbial communities from Prairie Pothole Lake near Jamestown, North Dakota, USA - PPLs Lake P8 Core (1) Depth... | ecosystem: Environmental > Aquatic > Freshwater >...
GTGCGAAGGAGTTCCTTTTTCCGTCTGCTCATGCGCTCACCTCTCGATTTCGAAGGATGGCGCATTATACTACCCAATATCGTTTATGGCTATGCCAAAGTCAAACGACCCACTAGTTTGCGTTTTTGTTGAGACTCTTCAGTAGCAGAATTAGCTATACTTCGTTATATCAGATAAGCTATGCATGCTCTGGAGAATACTCAACCATGCCCGTGATTGTCCTGCGCCTTCAAGAATGCGGAATCGCTCCAACAGGTCGTCCAATGAGCTGCCCATACTGCGGCAGCCACATCCTGCAAAGTTGGGGACAAGCTCCGAAACAGATTCAGGACCTACGACAGCAGTCGACGGCTGTGTGTCGTTATCGCTGTGCAGACTGCAAGCGAACATTCCGCCACTACCCCAGCGGGGTGGACCGGTCAGTCCAGTCGCTTCGCCTGCGAAAAATGGCAGCTCTGGCCTGGGTGATGGGTTTAAGCAGTCGAGATGTGGTAGAGGTTTTCGATGAGCTGGGTATCGACCTGAGCCGCATGACCGTTTGGCGTGAAGGTCGTGAACTCGCCAGGCAGCTCGAAGAGCGCGATGAACAGGGTGTGATCCGTAAGTATGCGTTGGACAGAGTTTATCTACCGGGTGTCAGCGCTCGATTTGGCGTGGTGGTGGTATTTGACGCAGGTACGGGCAAGCGCGCTATCCTGGGTACTCTAGACGAGTTCAATCCTCGACCGGTTAAAACCTGGCTCGAGCGCCTGGTACAAGATACCAACTTTCAGGTGACGGTTGCCAATACCGATTATCTGACTCCGCTAGCGAACATCACTGGCGAATTCTCACCCTCTATTTCCTGACAATTATCAATAAATCGATAAACCTACCCACCAATTTTGTGACATAAAGGACTTAACCAAAGCTTAACTGACATATAATCAGAGCACAACACAAGAACGCTCAGAAACGGCAAACCTGTCGAAAGGCAGGGACGCAAAGCTTCGGTCTACGTGTGAGGCGGAAAAGATCCGCTGAACATATGACAGTCGAGCTGCCTTAGCGATTACGATTATTAACCCCTTGGGCAGCTCAGCGACAAGGGGTTTATTGATTAAGAACCTATCCAGAAATTATTATTTCGGATAGATACTAGTACACCTGGGCTGAAATAGCCCAGAAGCATTGACTGATGGCTGAAACGGGGTAGGATAAGGCATTCTCTTGAAATAGAAAGGTCAAACAGATGCCGACACCTAAACCCCTGCCACTGAAATTGACGGAAGCTGAAAGAGAAGGATTGGAAAAACTGGTCAAGCGTCATAACGTTGGGCAACAGATTGCATTACGCGGTCGGATCGTTCTGGCCGCAAGCAGAGGACAGAACAATAGTCGAATAGCCAGAGAGATGAAAGTGAACTTGGAAACGGTGCGATTGTGGCGGCAGCGCTGGTTGGATTTGCAACCGATCTCACTGGATGACTTGAGCATCGATGAAAGGTTAGAAGATTTACCTCGTCCTGGAGCGCCAGCACAATTTACAGCCGACCAAATCTGTAAGATTACTGAGTTGGCCTGTGAGAAACCAGAAGAGAATGGGCGTCCCATCAGCCAATGGACATCACGAGAGATCGCAGACGAGATCATGAAAAGAGGCATTGTAGAAAAGATCTCCGCCCGACATGCGGCAAGGCTTTTAAAAAGAGGGCGATCTCAAGCCCCATCAAATTCGATATTGGCTGACGCCAAAACCGGATGAGCGATTTGACGAAAAAGTAAACGACATCAATAGATGTTATCAGCAGGCCGCTGAACGCAGCCAACAGGGTGAACGATTCGAAAGCGTTGATGAAATGACGGGTGTCCAAGCATTGGAAAGAAAATATCCAGGGCTGCCGATGCGTCCTGGAAAAGTTGAGCGGCGTGAGTTTGAGTACATCCGTCATGGAACCCTGTCGTTCATTTTCAACTTTGATGTTGCTGTGGGCAAAGTCGTTGCTACCTGGGCAGAGGCGACGCGCACCGAGCAAGATTTCGCCGCACATATTCGCCGCCGGGTAGAGTCTGATCTCTCTGTTCGCCAATGGCACTTTATCACGGATAATCTCAACACTCATCTTTCTGAGACACTGGTACGCTTTGTGGCAGCTGAATCGGATATCGCCGATGATTTGGGCGTCAAAGGCAAAAGCGGCATCCTGCAATCGAAGGCAAGCAGAGCCGCTTTTCTGAGTGATCCATCTCATCGCATCGTTTTCCATTACACACCAAAACATGCTTCTTGGATGAACCAGGTTGAAATCTGGCTCAGTATCTTGGTTCGCAAACTACTCAAGCGGGGCAATTTCACCTCCATTTCTGATCTAAAAAACAAGGTGCTGGCTTTCGTGGCTTATTACAACCAGACGATGGCCAAACCTTTCAAGTGGACTTACAAGGGCAAGCCCTTGTCGGCATGAATACTTTGTGCTCATTTATGCCAATGTGTACTAGATAATTCGGGGGTCGTTCATGAACATGGATAAACACATTTTTTTGTTTTTCATCAGTGCACTGGCGGTTGCCACTGGAACACTCCTGGCCGCACTACTCCAACAGCTGCCCGGGATTGTCCTGTGGATCAGCAGTGTAAGTTGGAATTTGGCTGCACAATGACCCAGCCGGTGTTAGATCTGAAAGGGGGCACGAAGATGGGTATCCGTAAAAAGGTCTACCCGTTATTACTCGCGATAATTTTCTTGATAGGCACGCTTGGACCGACCGCTCAACCTACGGGTGTAATGGAGGCGAGGGCGCATACGCTTTTGACTGAACTGGCGGCTGAGTCTCCAGGACAGACCGTGGCTGTGATCGTGCAGAAGCTAACTCACGACCAGATCCCGGAATCCTGGGTTACCGCCAGGGGTGGGACGGTAACGAAAAACCTGCCGGTTATCAATGGCTTCGCAGCCAGCATGAGCGCGTCTGCAGCATATCAGCTTGCACAGCACCCGGATGTTCGCTGGGTTAGTTTGGATGCGCCAGTGCTCGAGGCTGGCATCGACCACGATCCCAATACCGTCCAACTGCAAATGGACTTCAACCAGACGGACTTTTCGGACCAGACATCGAACTGGATCCAGCCGTGGGTGGAGATTGGCGAGGCAGATGGAGCTGAGGCTGGCGATGTAGCCATCACAAGCTTCCTGAGCGGTGAGCTGAAAGGTGTTCGCTTACAGGCAGCCTCGCGAGGCATCCAAAGCGCCTTCGAGCTGCCTCAGACAGACACAGCCAGCATGAGTATCGGCTTCCGCCGTAAGGGTTTCAACAGCGAGTTGGACTACGTCTCGATCCAGATCTCAACGAATGCTGGCTCCGACTGGTTCGAAATCGATCGCCTCGCAGGACCGATCACCGATCCGACCCTAAGCTATACCCAGTATGACCTCAACCCTTATATACCTGGTGAGGTCCATCTACGCTTCATCACCTCGGATGGATTTGATCCTACCAGTAAGTTCTATCTCGATTTCGTCCAGATTGAGTACCGCGCCGCGCTAAAACCTGCGCCGGATTTCGCTTATGCAGTCCGTTTACCGATGGTTGTTAACTTGAATCCTGATACTGCCCTGGAGGAGCAGTATTCAGCTCCCGAGGGAGTGACTTTCAACTATTCCCAGAATGTACGCGATGAATTTACCACCGCATCTTTCAGTGGAAGTTATGGCAACTCGCCCTGGAAAGGCGATTGGATCGAGTTCGATGCCGCAGGTGCAGGATCGACCACTGGTAATGTCACCATCTCGAATGGTGAACTGTTGCTGGCGGACAGACCGGATACAGGCACACAGCCAAGTATGACCAGAGAGGCCGACCTGTCAAGCGCCATCGCAGCTATCTTCAGCTTTGACTATCACACCACAACTCTGGTGGATGCGGATGATGCGGTCGTTGTGGAGATCTCAAGGGACGATGGTCTGACCTTCACGGTATTACAGACCTACACGGGTATAAACGGAGATGTATGGGACAGCGGGCATTTTGATATTTCTCGCTATCTCGGCACAGATACCCAAATACGTTTTAGAGTGCTGGCTAATTATGGGGGTGACGCTGAATACTTTGTTGTCGATAACGTCCAGATAGCCTATGCCTCACGACTGGGAAGCACGGTGCGCGACGAGTTCACCCAGCAGGTATACACGAATAACCATGGATCTTCAATATGGGCAAACAACTGGGTTGAATACGATCCTTCCGGCGGCGGCAGTGCTACAGCGGGCTATATCCGAATCTCTACCACTGGGGGTGGAAGGCTTCAATTTTACTATTTGTGGAATGAAAATATCCAGAGGAGCGTAAGCCTCGCTGGATCTACAACAGCCTATCTCAGTTTCAACTGGCAAACCGTCGGTCTTGACGTAGGCGAAAGGCTCGCAGTACTTATTTCTTCTGATGGCGTTTCTCCATTTGTTGAGATCGGTTCTTTCGGTGGATCTCAAACTGGATCAGCATATATTGATATCTCGGCTTACATCTCTTCAAACACAACGCTCAAGTTCGCAAACACCGGTGAGTATTGGGAATCCGGTGAATATACGTATATTGACTATGTTCAGATCGCATACGAAAGCAGCTGCCCAGAGTGTTTTTCCACAGCTAATTTAGCCAGCTCCTTCCCGACTTCATTAGGTGCTGAAGTGTTGTGGAACGAGAGCAGCTACTTGCAGGGGCAGAATGTTACCGTTGCTGTTGTCGACAGCGGCATCGCGCCTCACCAGGATTTCTTGGACGAAAATGGTCAGTCTCGCATCCTGACTCATGTTCAATTCTTGAGCCAGGGATCTTCATCGGATGATTTCTATGGTCATGGTACGCATGTGGCTGGCTCGATTGCAGGTAATGGTATCAGCTCGGACGGACGATACCCGGGTATTGCTCCAAAAGCCAACCTGATCGACGTGAAGGTCATGGACGACCAGGGCATCGGCACTACTTCAGATGTTGTTGCCGGTCTACAGTGGATCATGGAGAACAAGGATCAGTACAATATCCGCATTGTGAATCTTTCACTCAACAGCACAGTGGAAGAGTCTTACCACACAAGTGCGTTGGACGCGGCGTTAGAGGTCCTGTGGTTCAATGGAATTGTCGTAATCGTATCTGCAGGCAACAACGGTGTCTCGGCAAGCGGCGTGGTGTATCCGCCTGCTAATGACCCATTTGTAATCACCGTTGGGGCTGCTGATGATATGGGCACCAGCGATATCAGCGACGATAATCTGGCTTCGTTCTCAGCTTTCGGTGTCACCGCTGATAACATCTCCAAACCCGACATCATTGTACCTGGGCGTAATATCATCAGCCTCCTAGCCAGTGATGACTGCAATCTGGTCATTGCCCATCCGGATCATGCCGTTCAAACCGAGGCAGGAACATTTTACTTCAGGATTTCCGGTACATCGATGGCATCGGGTGTCGCTGCCGGCGCGGTCGCCCTGCTAATGCAAGACGAACCAACGCTGAGCCCCGATCAGGTCAAAAGCCGGCTGCTAGATACCGCCAGTCCTTTCCCCTATGGGAATGGTGCCGGCTATGTGGATATCTATGCCGCTGTGCATTCAGATAGCCTCAATGCCGCCAATACTGGACTGACGGCCAGCCAACTTCTCTGGACCGGCTCCGACCCGATAACCTGGGGCTCCGTGGCCTGGAACTCGGTTGCCTGGAACAGTGTCGCCTGGAACTCGGTTGCCTGGAACAGCGTCGCCTGGAACTCAGTCGCCTGGAACAGTGTCAGTTGGGAACCCTGATCGCTGTTAAACCTGCGCCTGAGCTAACCGAACCGTATCGTCAGAAGGGCGATTAGCTCAGGCAGAAATCGGCGAGCCAACAATCACAAGGTCAATCAGGTGCCCGCAGTTCGGGCACCTGTTATTTATCCCTATGAGTGACCATTGACGCCAGCGAATTATTATGATAATATCCATCAAAATTAGATTACATCATCCATTGCATTGAAATGAGGGTATCTCCATGCTGATAGATCAGGCACAAACTGAGAAAGTGATACTAACTTCCACGGCCGCCGATGCCGTGCGAGATTTACTTGCCAAACGCAATCTGGCTGGTTATGCGTTGCGCGTTTTCGTAAGCGGGGGAGGCTGCTCGGGATTCCAGTATGGGATGGCCCTTGAAAATAATATCCGTCCCACCGACTCGAGCTATGAATTTGATGGTGTGCAGGTGGTGGTGGACGAGATCTCGATCAATTACCTGCGTGGAGCCACGATTGATTACGTTGAAAGTGTGATGGGCAGCGGATTCAAGATCGAAAATCCGAATGCCGTCTCATCGTGCGGCTGTGGCAGCTCTTTCCGCACCAAAGACGATTCCTATTCATCTTCAGGCGGCTGCAGCAGCTGCCAGTAAATTGCATGTCCTGTGCTAAAAAAGACCGGCCAAATAACCGGTCTTTTTTCTACCCTTACCTGCCTCGCAAGAATGAGATCAGTAATCCAAATAGACCTATTACACCTAAACCACTGATCACCAAACCCATCGGCAGCCTGGTCATCCCTCCTGGCTGGTCGGCGGCTGTAAACGTGGGTATCGGCAGTGCGCCGGGCGGCGTAAAAGTCGGCAAGCGAGTGGGTGGAATCTCGACGATAAACTGCGCTGCCAGGGTAGGATCAACGGTAGGTGTGGTACGCGGTGTCGGCGTGGGAGGCGGCTCGACTACCGATACACTACCCTGCAGGTTGACCAGGGGTGCGTACACCCATGCCACACCACCCGCCACTCCTGGATAAGCGATCTCGACCCAATCTCCCCCGACCGACCGGCCCAAGGCCGGAACTTCCTGCCCGGCGATGAGCACACCAACAATGGGATAGTCGGTGCTGGGACCGCCGCGCACGTTTATTTGATCCTGTTCCATAGTGACAATAGCCGTCGCTCCAGGTGGAGTTCCTGTCACAGTCGGGATAGACACCGTCGGGATTTGAGCCTGAGGACCCGCGCTGACTGAGTTGGCTGTAATACTCAGCAGTATCCCAGCAAAAAGCACCAAAATTCCCCTGCTCGTCAATAACTGCACTAACCACCTCCGAGATGAATGCTCAACTAAGAAAGCATAACGAAATCACTAAAGGAAGATTATAATCTACCCCATGAATACTAGGATTTTCCACGGTGACCTCTCTCCATCCGATATTTCTCGCGCTTTGGTTGCTCGATTCAACCGCGGCAACCTGCGTGCCCAACAGTTCGGCGGTGGTGATAAAGTAATCGTACAGATTGCCACGCTTCCCCAGCCGTATTCCGGTGGGCAGACTGCCATCTCGATCAGCTTGCAGAAGGTTGCAGATGGATTATCTGTCCAGATCGGGAAACAATCCTGGTTAGGCGTGGCTGCCAGCCTGGGGATGACTGCTTTTTGGACCTGGCGAAATCCCTGGAATATCCTATCGCGTCTGGATGACCTGGCGCAAGATATCGAGAACCTACAAATTGTTGATGATGTGTGGGGAACTATAGAAGACACCGCCCGAGCATTGGGTGCATCCTTTGAGCTTTCCGAGCGCCTGCGTCGGATGGTGTGCCCTTACTGCAATACCGCCAATCCGACCGGCGAGAGCAGCTGTATCGCCTGTGGTGCTCCGCTGGGCGATATTCAACCGCGTACCTGTAAGAATTGTGGTTTCGTTATAAGAAAAGGGGAGATAACTTGCCCAAACTGCGGGCAGTTGGCTTGATCCTTCCAATATCATTTTAGACTCGAGATTTATTATATTTAGGACTTACGCAGTTGAGGGAGGGATCAATCTGGATCGTGCCAACCGGATCCATCTGAAAGGCGCACCAAATCCTCTGCTCCAGGCGGTCCCCAGGTGCCTGCTTCGTAGACCGGCAGATTGCGCAACAACCTGGTCTTCCACCCTTCAATAATATCAGTGGTAAATGCCCAGGCTGCCTGCACCTCATCTGTGCGTGTAAACAGGGTTGCATCGCCAATCAGGCAGTCTAATAAAAGGCGCTCATACGCTTCTGGTGGTTCTTCTCCAAAAGTCTCCACGTAGTCGAAGTGCATTTTCACTGACTCGATCTGGTTGGTGTGCCCGGGCGCTTTCGCCCCGAAAGTCAGGGTGATGCCTTCCTCCGGTTGGATATTCAGGGTCAGTGTATTTGGGGCTTCGCCAGCCAGGTTGCGCCAGCCAAAGAGCGGCAATGGGACCTGGTCAAAGTGCACGGTGATTTCAGTACTGCGCCGCGGCAGGCGCTTACCAGAACGGACGAAAAAAGGCACACCTGCCCAACGCCAATTATCGACAAACAAGCGCACAGCCAGGTAGGTTTCGGTAAGCGAATCTGGCGCCACCCCTGGTTCATCTTTATATCCTGGCACACGCTTCCCATCTACGCTGCCGGAGACGTACTGGCCCCGGGAAGTGCTGCTCCACACGTCGTCTCCCCGGATAGGGCGTAGCGAGCGCAGGATTTTGACTTTCTCATCGCGCACCGCGTCGGCGTGAAATGCAACCGGCGCCTCCATTGCCGTCAGAGCAAGTAACTGCAGGATGTGATTCTGGAACATGTCGCGAATCACCCCTGCGGATTCGTAATACCCAGCCCGGCTCCCTACCCCTACAGTCTCCGCAACCGTGATCTGGACATGGTCGATATTTCGACGATTCCACAACTGCTCGAAAATCCCATTGGCGAAGCGAAACACCAGGATGTTCTGGACGGTCTCTTTGCCTAGATAGTGATCGATCCGGTAGACCTGCTGCTCATCGAAAACACTATGCACCACCTCATCCAGTGCAAGCGCTGACTGCAGGTCGTTGCCGTAGGGTTTTTCGATGATGATGCGCGTCCAGCCTTGCGGGCAATTGGATAAGTCAGCGGCTCCGATATTGCGGATAATTGTCGGGTAGACATCGGGCTGAGCTGCCAGATAAAACAGCCGGTTGCCTGCCTTCAGCTTATCCAGCAGCTCACCTAATTTTCGATAACCTTCCGGATCATCGAATGATCCTTGAACGTAGTGCATTCTGCCAGTCAGCTTCTCCAGGAGAGAATTCTGTACGGGCTGGGTGCGCGCAAACTCAGACACTCCCTGCCGAAGATTTTCTCCCATAACGCTCGCATCCCATTCTCGTCTGGCAAATCCAATGATATAGAAGCTGGCTGGGAGGCGATTAGCCAATTCAAGCTCATAAAGAGCCGGGACTAACTTGCGATTCGTCAGATCACCCGTAACGCCAAAAATAACGATCGCCACCGTACTGGCTGGATTCATAGTATTTGTCCTTATTCCTTGGAAGAGGGGATACTCTCATAGCTGGATCTGGTGGGTAATGCTGTTCACCAGACCCACCGGGAGAATCACGGGGAATGTAAAAATGCCAGCGCTCTGCGTATGTCCGGTATCAGGTCGATCTCGTCGGATTGCTCCACTGGCGCAAATGCCATGAGCTGCTGACCATGCTGGCGCGATTCCAGGCGCGCCAGCAGCCTCTCCAATGCCGGGATGGAATCCAGATATCCGACCAGACCAATCATACGAGCTGCGTGCCGGCGAATATTTAATGGAACCTTACGAGATGAAAGGATATCTGCCAGATGGTTGCCAGCATATGGACATGAATTAAGCAGGCGAGCTACACTCTGTTCCAGATCCGGTCGGTCTGGCAGCACCTGGAGCAATGAGTAGATCTGGCGCGTGCGTATCTGTGACATGTAGCTCGTCAGACAATGACGCACAGCCTCGGGAGCAGGGCGACCTTGTTCATCAGAGATCAATACATCACCTAGAGCAGCGATCACCTGTACGCGAACATCCAGGTCGGATTCTATGATGCGGGTGGCAAGCAGGTATGATACCAGAGGCATCAGACGCACGGCGCGGGTCTCATATAGCCGGATCACAGCCATCCGGCGATGATGTACATCTGGACTGATCAACATCTCTGCCAGATGCCAGATCCCTGGGAACAACTCCAACATCCCAGAACTGGATGCTCCCACATCAAATAAGGTCGGCTGGGCTGGTTTGAGGTATACGTCATCGATTTCCATGAGTCTGACCTTCACAAGACTCGGCAGGCAATTAAACCCTGATTGCAAACTGCATCAAGCAAGCCACAGCTGCATCTGCTAAAGAGGAAGCGAAGCGTATTGATCGACCGCGCCTCCAAACAATGATCGATCACGAACAATCTCCATAAATGCAATCTTTTTACCGATTAATTTGCTGGCAACGAATTAATTATAACTTAACCTTTAACTCGAGTTTAGACAAAATCTAGGGCGGTTCTGCCCTTGAGCAAAACCGCCCCTTGGTAGAAACTTGGAGTTGTGAACAACCAAAAATCTACCAAGC
>Ga0209703_1000622_pt1 | contig 10348 bp, 9 predicted proteins | sample PPLLak12cMay2015_2_FD_187256 | JGI IMG/M metagenome (GOLD analysis project Ga0209703, IMG submission 187256) | Freshwater sediment microbial communities from Prairie Pothole Lake near Jamestown, North Dakota, USA - PPLs Lake P8 Core (1) Depth... | ecosystem: Environmental > Aquatic > Freshwater >...
TCCGATCTTGCTGACTTGCCGTGTTGACGGTCTTTTCCGGCTCCCGTATCCATAGAGCTTTTCGATTGCCCTCAAACGGGTTTTTCTTGATATAACCCCGCTGTACGGCCCGGCTCAAGATTGACTGTAAGGTTCTCAATGTCTTATTGACCGTGGCATCCGACTTGCCGTCCTCAATAAGAGCTTTGCGAAAATCTTCCAGCATCGCAAAATCAATAACAGTTAGATTTTTTGGAGAGCATATCCGCCCGAACACCCCTAAAGCCAGTCTGTGCTCGGCGTATGTCGCTTTTGAAAGTTGCCCCTTGATCTGTGCCAGGTGTTCCGTGACAAATTCAGAATACGCGATAGGCTTAATCTCTCGATATACGCCGGTCATTATGGCCTGCCGACGCTCTGCTGCCAATTGTCTCGCATAGCTTTTGTCGTTTCCGCAAGCCTCGGTCCGCCGTTTCCCGGTTGTAACGTCGATCCACTGCACCGCATAACTGAACCCTTTTTCCTTTTTCGCCCGCCTGATTATCCACACTTTCGGTTTGACGTTTTCCATTAGCTTTTGTCCTTAATTAGTCTGGCCCATTTTTTCAAGAATAGTCAATACTTGTAATTCTTTTTCTGGATTCATTGGATGTCTCTCCTTACTAACTTTTCGCAAATACTCTCCAAATCTTTTAATGCCATGTCGTATTCGTTTTGGCTTCTGTCAAGCTCCTCCTCTAAAGCTTTGGTTTTTGCGTTACGGTAATTCCGATCAATCCATACTGTCTCTCTACCCACTGCCTCAACTACCGCACTAGTTATCGCCTCACTAGTTACTTCTAAACTGATCTGTAAATTTTCTGCAGCCTCTTTATAGCGACGGCATGCTTGCCTGAGATTTGAAACTCCAGGAACCCCTGGCGGGAGTTCTTCTAATTCTCTTACAGCAGCATCGTACTGTAGCATAGCTTCACTGTCGATCATATCATTCCGCTGTTGATGATTCAGCATATCGTATGCAGCCATGAGTTTACGGATTATTTTTCTATCTTCCGCATTGAGTGTTGGTGGTTCTTTTGAGCAACTGCCAGGCAGAATAACTAAAATTGCGTACAGGAATAAAAAAAGACTCATCGACACTTTGGAAACTCTTTTTTGTCCGGTCATCATTTTTTTCTCCGTTCAGTTTTGTCAAGTGTTTATCAAGTTCACAATGTCGGGAGTGCAGCCGACGCACTCCCAAATTTTACGGCAATTAGTCAATTTCCAGAGCAGCAGCCGCCGCCTGTCCCTCTATTGTTTGGCCGATAAATCTTTTCATACAACGCCCAATCTCATATTAAGGTCACAACTCCAAAAGCTGTCTCTTCCTCTGCTGAAACTCCGCATCCGTCAAAACGCCTTTGTCTCGGAGGTTGGCCAACTTCGCGATTTCATCAGCTGCCGACAGCGACGAAGAAGACGCACTAACAGTCTGCATACGTTTGTCGATCTCATCCTTGATACGCTCAAAATCGGCCTGCTGTTTAGTCTTGAACATTACCGTGTTTTCGTCTATGTACGCCTGTAAGACGCCTCCTTGTGCTTCTTTTCCACCCATGAAGGCGAACTGTATGTAACCATTCGCCCACGCGTTCGCTTTTTTGAATTGGATTGAACTGATCGAGGAAATTAGTATCTCTTTCTCGCCCTTCAGCCCTTGGGCTAATAACGCAAAAAAGCCTTTTCTAATGATGCGAACTTTGTTGGTATAAAGCTCAACTTGACCATTCGTCCCTTTTGCTTGCAGTAACGGATTCGTCATTTTTTACCTCCGTTTCTTTTTTTCGTGGCACTTCTGGGCCTCATCAGTGGCGGCTCTTACCGCCATACGCCCCGCACCTTCAGAGCGTTTCGGCCTATCTCGTGGCGGTCGGCGTCCGTTCTATCAAAAAATAAGCGGCCAACTGCTTGTGAAACTCATATTCAGGAAAGGACATGATCAAACAGCCAGCCGCTTTTTTTTTATTTCGGACAATTCTGAAATACGAGTTTCTGTCGTGATTTTACCCGCCTGCACTTTTAGTGTCAAGCGAAATACGCACTAACTATATACCGCATAAAAACGCCCTTGCCCGCTCTTACTTAAAAAAATTTCGGTAGTACCTTTAACAACTCCTTGCCGGAAATGAAAATGGTTTTTGTTCGCGATTGGCCGTTGGCGATTGGCAGAGGACATCACAATTCCGCAGAGCGTCAAAAAACAAGCAGTTAAGCCGAAATTTCGAGCGTCGCGGGCCAGAACGGCCCAAAGCTCGGATGATCCCCAAATCCTGTGGTTAGCGTCAAAAAAAACCTTCATTTCATATTCCCCTTATTTTGGGCCTGCCGGTGTCATTTGTGATTCGACAAAAGCATCAATATCTTTTTGTCTGAACATTATTTTTCCCCCGATTTTGGCAAACGGCAGTTTTCTAAATCTCTGTAAGTTTCTCATGGTAACAACGTTGACATTCAGATACCGAGCCGCATCTTCTAAACGCATAAGGTCCGTCGGATTGATCGTCACCATTTTTACTCGCTCTCCTTTTCTCGATAATCTCCACCACGAACAACCATCCCGTGTTCACAAAATGTGAGACTGTCACTTCTGAAAGTCATCGCGATTTTGCAGCCGCTTCCCTTTGCGTTTCTCGCTTTGATAACGTGTAAGGTTCTATTGTAATTTTGATCGGCGGTTCCGCAAGGTGTTAGAACCGGGCCACTTTTGTAATCGTGAGCCTCAAGCCATAAAATGCTTTGGACAAACCGCCCAAACGCAGCACCTCCGGAAAGTTGTCCTAGCTCCGGGTGGGACACGGCCTTGACGGGGTGACTGACAAGCAAGATACTCGTGTTGTGCTCAACGGCAATTCTTTTTGTTTGCAGAATAAATTCTGCGTCCTCCGCCCACGTCTCGCGTTGAGAGTGATCGGCAGCAGTCAACGGATCGACAATAATCAATTTTTTTCCTGCCTTTGCCCGTCCCTCAATCCAGGTAGCAAGTTGCGATAATGTGATCCCTGCATTTTGGCAAATGTGTATCGACTTGCCGATATTCTCCAGCCAATCAGCCCATTGTGTTTGTGCCTTTCGGGCTAATTCTGGATTAGCTTCAATCCACTCGGAATTTGTCATGCGGGCATCGCCTGACTTTTGAGCCAACAAGCGGAATAGATAATGCTCGCGACTTTCCTCCAGTTCAAACGCTGTTGCCGGAATTCCATTGTCTAACGCATGGCTCAGAATCTGCAATACTAGGAAACTTTTCGACGCCGACGGATTGCCTGCAAGTACGCATACTGTGCCCGGCAGTAGCGGCCGGGCAAGATGATCGAGATTATCCCAGGGTGTCTGTATGATCCGTCGTTCTCCTGCGATAATGCGATCAATCTCTTGGCCAAGAGCGGAAACTGGGCCTCTGGGTTTTGCCCGGCTAAGGGCTTTGGCCAGTTCGGCCCGTATTTCAAGCGGATTATCGCAAGTGATTTTGAGTTGCGATACATAATCAGCGACATCCTCCCCCTCGATCAAGTCCAGCTCGTTCGGTTCGATAAACGCTAATCGCGGAGCCGGTTCTAGCCGCTCAAGGCAATTTTTTACATCCTCGACATACTGCCTGCCTGGCCCGTCGCTATCCGGCCAGAGGACAATGTTTTTTCCCGCCAATAGTGACCAATCGGCATTGTTCGCGTTTTTTGCACCGCCAGGCGATGTCGTGGCCACAACTCCAAATTCCCGGCAGGCCTCAACGCACTTTTCGCCCTCGACAACGACGACCGTGTCCGCCGCCGCAACGTCTCCACAATTATAGAGCGGCCAGGGTTTTCGAGGCGCCTCAAACACGTAGCCGCCGCTGGGGACGGGAGAGGCTTGTCGAAAAGTTTTACCCTGATCGTCTTTCGCCCGCAGCACCACCATATCCGCCTTACCGCTGGCCTGGTTTTGATATTCATAAACCGCCTCGACTGTCCCCGGCATGGCCGCCTGAAGATCGTCGATTGTGTCATAAACTTTTTTCGGACTCTGAACTGGTTTTCCAACAAACCGCCGCAACACCTCGCGAGACTCTATGCCCTCTCTTTTTGCCAGAACATCAACTATGCTTCCGCTGAATCCGCACTTTTGGCACTTATATCGATAGACGCCGCCGTCTGTTTGGTAAATCCCTCCCGATGGGTGGTGATCGTTGCAGAATGGGCAACGGACCGTTCGCCCTCGGACCAACGCTCCAGCTTGTTGTAGGGCATCGACTAGCGACGCTTCGCTTTGTTTCAAGGCGTCCAAGCTTTGACCAGCCATTATTTCGACCATTTCATGCCCTCCAAAAGTTTTCGCCCTTCTTCTTCGGTAACGTCGCGAGTCGGGAATGCGATCCCGCCAGGTCCAAAATCATTTTCCTGTGTAATAGTGCGATTATCAAAATTGCCCTCAAGAATTTTCGCATAGTTGCCCTCGTTTTTTGCAAGCCAATCAAAGGTCGCTTTCCACCCCCGGTCATTTTTACCCGTGAGAAAATCCGATTGTGCGGTTTTATCAATTATTCCCCGCCAATGTTCGCTGAACAGCGGCTCCGCAAACCTCGCTCGAAGTTTTGCTCTCCTTTGGGCAGTTAAGAGTTTGACCGTTGGAAGATTGCCTTTGGAATTCCAATAATCGACAAAGGCTTGTTCAGGCTCTCTTATCTTCTCTTTTTCAGTTCCTTTAGTTATGGTTAAGGTTTTTCTTAAAGTAGGTTCATGTTTTTCTTTAAGTAGAAGACTTTCACTTTCATGTTTTTCTTTAAGTAGAGGGCTTTCCACTTTCAGGTTTTCCTGAAAGTAGATTTTGCGATACCGGCTTTGAGCATTCTCGACACGAACATATCCTAGCCGTGTCAACTTCGAGATAACGCCGCTTATATGGGCAGGGTGTTTGTGAAAAATCTTTGCTAACTTCTGGTTTGAAAGCATGAGTCCTTTTGCATCGAAACTCATAATCAATCCCAAAAGCAACCGTTCAGTATTGGACAAGGTTCGATCCTCGAACAACTCCATCGGCACTCGAATGTAACTTATTGGTGACATATAAAATCCCTCCAATCCACAATGCGAGGGACTTCCTGCCATCGGTCGATGGAGCCTAACGCTTTATGTGCAATTAGTTGACGCCGGGTCGGGGACAACTCGACGAAACAATAGCGATCTTGATCTCGTAAATGCTGGTGTATCGCCTTGCGTATGCGATCCGCGTCGGCAAGTGTCCCCGGTTGTTGTGTTGTTCGGCTCATTGGGCTTTCCCTGTCGATTGCAGTGATTTCTCAATTACGTCCAGGTCAAACCGAATACAGCCCCGGCCTATCCGCAGGACAGGCACTTTACCCCGCCGAACCCATTGGCGGACCGTCTCCTTATGAACGCCAAATCGCAGGGCCACGTCATTAACCGTTGCCAATCTTTTCATTTTTACACCTCAACAAAATAGGCTTCAAAATTACAATCAATCTTCACCTATAATATACCGTAAACCCGGCATCTAGTCAACATAAATCCCTAGCTGGCAAGGACTTACGGTGTAAATTTTGGTGTAAATTTTGGGGGAAATGGGGTAAATTTCAATATGGGGACAGGCGGGAAAGAACAATGAACCCGTTATCAGAAAACGACTTACGGGCGAAAAAGGAAAAAGTATTTTGGTGTAAATTTTGGGGGAAATTTATTTTTCAAAACCGACGAAAACTAATTCATAAAGTCCGACATTTTCAGGTGAAATAGAGATGTATTCCGTCTGATATTTTATCAAAGACAACAACTCCGAGTTTTTCTCCTCCAGCATTTTCTTTAATTTGCTCCATGAGTTTTTGCTAATGGACTGCGGAGTACCTGGTTTCTCGTATGCTGATTTTATTATTCGTATGCCCTTAGCGTTGTTGAATTGCCCCGGCCCCGATCCGTTCTCAATTATAATTTTTTTCCGCCCTGTGCTTTTAGCAGTGGCGGGCTGCCCAGGGCCGTCACATGCAGCCGCCTCGGCTTCCAGGACGGCAATCAAGAAAAAAATCGCAGTTTTTGTCCAGCTTCGATAGGGCACGCATCCTGTTGCCCAATCAGTAAGGCACGGGCCGGGCCTTTTTTTTATGTTACTTAAATCGGGCCGGTTTTCCATATCACTTAAATAACGCACCGCCGCGGTAAAAGCGAAAGCATAATGTTTGTTTTCTATGTGCGGGTCTATGTTTAATCGCAGCCCTGCATCCGAAACACGAGTAAAGGCCCCCTGCTGAATTGCAAGATGTAATAAGTAGCCTCCAAGTCTTAGCATTTCGGAAACCTTAAGAGACCGGCCAGGCAGTTTTTTTAGTTCTGCGATAATTTTGGCGTAAGGGTTGTCTGGCTGCTGTGTGTTTTTCATATCGCCCTCGAATCAAAAAAAAACCGCCCATGCTTCCGGCTGGAAAAGACAATCTAGGGAAGATTGGCATCCGGGAGCAGGGCGGTCAAAAGCTCTTTAATCCATAAAACCTAAATTATCTTTTCCAAACTGCATCCTAACTAAAACAAGTCAGTTGTCAACGGAAAAACCAAACATTTTTTTAAGTAGAAGTACCTTTTGCCATAGTCTTGGATGTTGCGGTATGTCAACATCCTTACCGCTTTGGTTTTGCATTCGGAAAGTACCTTTTGCCTCTGTAATTTGCCTAGAGCTTCACCAAGGGCATCTGCGGCCCCGCCATTCGACGGCAAGGTCTCCAAGGTAGGAATATGTCATAAAACTTTGCGGCGTTGAACCTTGGGGCGATTCGCGTTGATTATACGCTTGGATTCCAGTTCTGGGGGGGCGGCAACGTCTGTTATTGCCAGAGAGATTGACGGAGGCAATGTATTCTTGAATACTAAGTTTAGCTAACAGGCGGCAACGTCTGTTATTGCCAGAGAGATTGACGGAGACAGGGATCGCCACAAGAAAATCCAGCACGGAAAGTCCCCCACCACGGGCCACTTTAGCTCCAAGACGGGCGTCCTGGATGTTCTATACCTTTTCCCCACGTTCGTCGAAATTTGGGCCGTTTTAGCCGTCCCACTTACGCGGGTTTTCAACTTGATGTTAAGTTTTGTTAGGAGGGTCCACCTTGGCCCCGTGCAGCGTTAGCCTGCAAGATATGCCCCTGGAATCGACGGCTTACTGTTACAAGGGGTTTATAGCCTTTTTGTCGCGTTCGTTGAAATTTGGGCTGCTGGAGCCTCCCCACTACCGTGAGATTTTGAGCCAAATTTGCTTCTGGATTTCAGCTTTTCTCAACAACCGATTTTGAAACTTACTCAACGTTTTACTCAACACCGGCACTTTTTGGGCAAACACAGAAAAAAGCCAAAGGTCATAACTGCTTGGAAAATAAAGGGTTACGACAACGAGGCCGACGGGGATCGAACCCGCAACCTTCGGATCGACAGTCCGATGCTCTAACCAAAATTGAGCTACGGCCCCAAACTTCATTATTGTATTGTCAACTCAGACTCACAATTCTAACATAAAACGTCAGACCATGCAAGTTCGTCCACAAGACTAAATATGTTAGTGAAGATTCCTGATAAAACAAGCTAAATTTGTCATTCCAATATAATTTTTTTGTGCAGCCTCCTGTAACAAATGCCAAATAGCACTGTAACGTTTTGTATGCTAAATAGTTATGTAATTCAGTATATGAGGGTTTGTCTGTTGGTAAATTGGTGTAGGCTGTATGGGTAAACGTCTGGACATGCTCGATATGAAACGGGATGTATGCAACGCCCAGATAGCGAAAAATAAGGCTGGCAAAGAACAAGCCGGCAATGGTTGGCCACGAGAACCTCATTTTCCGGAGTGCCAAACAGCATCGCGCCCATCCGTCCGTTTGTTTCCAGAGAGAGACAAACGCGTCCTCCCAGCGCAGCGCCGGGTGCTGGCTGATCGAGCCGCGTTCCGGTACCTCGGCGCCAAACCTCGGACAATGGAAGTAGCCTAGTCTGCGGTGCGGCATGGACAGTGAGTAAAGTACCAGGCAAAGCCAGGGCGATGATGATGAGATATTTCATTGTGGGTTGTTTCATGATTTATTATTTCAAATGGTTTTGTAGTTCCTTTTCTTTTGAGGTACAGGATGAATTCAGAATTTAACCGAATAGGTTTTTCCTGCCGGGCCCGAACCGGTGAAAATGACCTTTCCTCCACTGCTGACTGTAATCTTCTGTTTATCCCCTGCCCTCTCCACAACCATATCCCAATCTCTGCCAAAAGCTCGCATGTCACGCATCGCCATCTGTGGCCATTCATTTGGTAACCAAGGTGTACAATTAAAGGATTTAAGACCATTAGGAACGATCCCGAACATGCCTTCTGTGAAAACACGGGGATAAAGCGACCCGGGGCAGAGCATGTCAATGGCATCTTCGTCCGGATACGGACCCTGTTCTCCGAAAACCTGGGCTTTCACCACCCGCCGGGTCATGTCAAGCGATTCTTCCGTAAGGCCAGCCTTGAACAATACCCTCAGCGCATAGTAAGTCTCGCGTGCCCATTCTGTTGGAACTGTTGATTCAGCAAGTATGTCGGCACCATTCAACCGCCCGGGCCAGAGTTTATCAGAAAGTAAGGCTGCAATCGTTCCCTCCTGCCTGTCATCGATACCCATCGCTATCGGCAACAGGATCCATCCACGCAGGGTGGTGTTCTCTTTAAAATAACGATAAGTCCTGAAGCCTTCTATCTCAGCACCAAAGTATTTTTCTATCGCCTTTCGAAGTGCATCCGCGCGCTTATCAAATTCCAGTTCGACAGACTTTTTACCCATATCATGTGCCAGACGTGCCGCCTGACGATATCCGCTGTAAGCAAGTGAGGAGGTACTCAGATTGGCATCGCCGGTAGGGTATCTCCCCTCCATCTCATCAGTCTCTGAAGCGATTATTCCGTCACTGGTCAGATGTGAATTTACAGATCGTGCACTGAATTCAATGAGAGGCCACATCTCCTCTGCCGCTCTCGGATCGCCAAGAAACAGGAGGAACTTCGAAAGGCCATAAAGAACCATTGCATCATCACCACGTTCCTGCTGGACGAGCTTCAGGGAGGCATGTTCGAACGAACCGGGAAAGGGACGGATTCCATTCTCCCTGCAATAATCCATCCATATCCTGTACATGTTCAGCGAGGCATCATTTAACTGCTCATCTCCAAAAAATGGAAAAACAGGACTGGAGTATTCAACCGGATCGTTTGCCCAGATGCCCGGTGAGTATCTCAGACTTCCGTTGTGAGTAATAACTCCTTTCCAGGTTTCCACCGGACATTCCAGAATATGAAATTTCTGCAGTGCAAATGCAAGGTCCAGAGCCGGATCAGGGGTTTCGAGACGACCCGGACCATGCCATGCACATCTTGCCATTTTAACACGTTCCCGGTGTTCCAGTACAACATCCGGCACCCTGTCAGGGGCAGCAATTTCCCTGGCCTGAACCGAAACTGTGAAAAATAGTGTATCACCCGGGGCCACTGCAACAGGTTCAACTCCGGTGCAGGTCCGGACTACTACTATTTCTTCATCCGTATATTTCACCTGCTGGGCTGCCGAGACCGACATCTTTACCGTTTTGCCGGAATTGTTACGAACCTGCCACTCCTCCAGGACCAGAGCATTCATATTGGATGGATATATCATACGACTAAGAACGATCCCTTTATTTTCCGGATAGGTAAATGTGAGCATTCCATCGAAAGTGACCGATACCGGGGAGCCTGTTTTCAGTATCAGGTTATCGATGCGCACCTCCGGATCCGGTTCTGCACCGGTATCGATCATGATCTTGTTAAAATTATCTCTCTTCACATTGAAAAAACGGGAAGTATAACTCAAACCATTTGTGACGGATGAATGAAACTGCATCACAACCTTGCGCCCCTGCAGATTCATAACAAGGGATTGATCCGGATCATTGCCGGTCCATGTATGAGTGATGGTACCTGCATCATTCCGCACCCAGAAATCAGGTTTGTCATGATTTGCCGCGGTGAGGAATTCCGGCATTAAAAACATAATGCAAAACGCCAGTGAAGAAGAAAGATTCAATCTTGAAATCTTTGATAATAAACTACTAAATTCGACCATTGTTTGCCTTTCTAAAATTGAGTAACTTATATTTCCATGCATTTCTGAAAATTGCTGTTGAAGTTGGCGCAAAGCCCTATGCTTTCCGCACCGTGGTATATGCCACAGGTCGTCTCACCGTTGCAGGATGAACGCCCGCCTTCATGGCCATGATCATGCCCGCAGCCTCGATGTAGTTCTCGACGTAGATGAATTTCGGGTGTTCGGGATGGTTGAGACAACTCTTGTTCT
>Ga0209703_1000630_pt1 | contig 10296 bp, 6 predicted proteins | sample PPLLak12cMay2015_2_FD_187256 | JGI IMG/M metagenome (GOLD analysis project Ga0209703, IMG submission 187256) | Freshwater sediment microbial communities from Prairie Pothole Lake near Jamestown, North Dakota, USA - PPLs Lake P8 Core (1) Depth... | ecosystem: Environmental > Aquatic > Freshwater >...
CTTCGCTTTCGCGAACGTAGCCTTCTTCCACTCGGGGTTCTCGACGATCTTTTGTGCTTTAGCGGGCTTGCGCTTCATAGAGTCTGATCTCACGTCGATTGGCCTTGCGGAGACTGATCACTTGAACTCGCCCCACACGCGGAGTGAACACCAGTGCGTGCAGCCTGCCCGTGATCATGCCCAGCGCCTGGAATCGTCGCTCGCCGTAGTCCCTACGGACGTCCTCGACCACAAGCGCGCTGTCCCATTCGAACTCCTCGACCAGCGCGAACGAGAGGCCGCGCTCGGCAATGTTCCGCTCGTTCTTTCGCGGGTCGAAACTAATGGGCACGGTTTACTGTATATACGTATATACGGCAAATCAACAGCGGCCCGGATTTGCGCTACGCCGAACGTCCCAGAGTGGCCGCTTGCCCTGGCCCGGGAGTGTCCGCAATTCGGTGATCGCTCGCAACGCCTGGAAATCTGATCCCGAAAGCGGACGCCTTACGGGGACAATCGACCCACACCTGCCTGTGGCAGTTTTCCGGCCCACCGGCCGGTTCACTTTGTAAGCCGCCGTTCACTGATCTCCTCGTGCAATGCGGTTTTCGGTACAAGTGGCCATTGCCGAAAATCTGTCGGCAATCGAGAAGCTCTGCAGCCGAGTGACCGCACTTCAAGACCGGGCTCGGGCGCTATCGACCCTATGCTGTCTGTGGCGACCATCCGCTTTGGCGCAGCGGGATCGGCTCGTATCGCGCGGAAATCTCTTCTCCGTCACTGGGAACGCCGCACCGCGCTCGAGCACCCTTTGGCTCGCAATGTCTTCGGTGGCACAGGGTTGGGTTCCATCACGGCGAGGGACCGGCTGGAGCGGGTGATGGGAGTCGAACCCAAGTGAGTCACCCCGCCTCGCACGCTGAATCAATTAGTTGCTGACGCCTGCGGCGCCGCGTGTGATTGACGTGTGGACGTGCGGCGTAGTGCCATTCCCGAATGGAATTGTGCCCCGATGGCGGACGCTCTACGGTAGAGAACGAACCGTGGCGGCCTGCTGCATCTTGGAAAGCAGCCGTTCGCGACGTCCGCAAGGCACCCTGAATTCGTCGTCCGAGCGAGGATCCGTCCCGGCCGCGGTAGTCACTGCAGGGTGTTCTTGTAGATCTTGCCGTCCTTCATGATCACCTGGAAGTTGCGGGCCGGGTCCGCGATGAGAGCGATGGTCTCGAGCGGATTGCCGTCGACGAGCAGCAGGTCCGCCAGCGCGCCTTCCTCGACCACGCCGAGCTTGCCAGGATAGGGATTGCGCTTGCCCGACAGCGCCAGCAACTGGGCGTTAGTGCCCGTCGCCTGCGCGAGGGCTTCGGCCGGCGTGAACCACGTGGCAATCTTGGCCAGTAGCGCGCCCTGCTGCAGGGCGAGGGCCGGCGAGAAAAGCACGTCCGTGCCCCACGCGGTCTTGATGCCGTACTTCTTCGCGAGCTCGTAGGTCCGCGCCGTGCCGGCGAAGACCTCGACCGCCTTCGCGCGCTGCTCCGAACCTGGCGGGAAGCCCTCCGCGAGTTCATCGGGCAGCGGCTGCATGCTCAGCCACACGCCCTTCTCGGCCATCATGCGGGCCGTCGCCTCGTCCATCAGGTGCGCGTGCTCGATGCACTGCACGCCCGCGGCAATGGCACGCTGGACCGCCGCCGGCGTGTAGGCGTGTACGGTGACGTACGTGCCCCAGTTCGCGGCGGCCTCGACGGCGGCGCGCAGTTCCGCCTCGGTGAACGTCGAGACATCGAGGGGACTGTGCGGCGACGACACGCCGCCGCCGGCCGTCAGCTTGATCTGCGAAGCGCCCTGCATGAGCTGCTCGCGGACGCGCACCGTCACTTCGTCCGGGCCGTCCGCGATCATCGCCGCGCCGACCTGCTCGGCGCGCGACTCGGGTGCGCCGATCGTCCGCGGCACTTCCCACGACGCGCGGAAATCGCCATGGCCGCTGGTGACGGTGATCATCGCGCCCGAGGGGTAGATGCGCGGGCCAGGCAGGACCCCTTCGTCGATCGCGCGCTTCAATCCGAACGACGGTCCACCCATGTCCCGGACCGTCGTGAACCCGCGCATCAGCGTCGCGGTCGCCTCGGCGGCACCCAGCACGTTCAGGTAGGCAACGTCGACGGTCAGCAGCTCGGTGAAGCGCGGCCGCACCAGCAGCGTGTGCCAGTGCGCGTCGATCAGCCCGGGCATCAGCGTGCGACCGCCGCCGTCGATCACGATGCTGCCGACCGCCGGATCGACCGGGATCGGCGCGCGGGAAATGCGCTCGATCCGGTTGCCGCGCACCAGCACGTTCGACGGCGCTGACAGGAACTTGCCCGTACCGTCATAGATGCGGACGTTCTGGAACAGCGTCGCCCCGGCGACCGTCGTCTGCGCCACAGCCGCGCTGCCGATCGAGCACAGCCACGCCGACACGGCGATCGACTTGATGAGTGCGCGCATCATGATTTCTTGGACTCCCCGGGTAGCATGTTGCGGTCTCTGTCGACCTTGATGCCGGGGATACTACTGGCAGAGCGGCATGCCGGCCACCAACGCAGGGGCCCGCCGCTTGCGCTGGGGAGCCTCGCTCTGGGATAGGATTACGTTCAGATCGTCTGCGTGTGGCCGATAGTACCCGGTCACGAATGTCCGCTTCGAGAATCCTGATCCGCCGGCAAACGAACGTCGGCAACCGTCGCCCACGTGTGAATCCAGAGCCAGCACCAGACGACAACAGCCAACGCTGGACAACATGAAGGCCTGGGACGACCGCGCGATCAAGACGTAGCTCGCGCGAGACGCTCTGGCTGGAGTTGGCCGACGCCGTCTCAGCCTCGCGGGAAAGTGGAGCGGGTGATGGGAATCGAACCCACGTTAGTCGCCCTGCCCCGCTCGCCAGATCAACTACTTGCAGACGACGGCATCTCTGCGTGTGATTGGCGTGTGATTCACCTGGCTGCGAGCCTCGACAGCGATCGCTTGACCACACCCGGCGTGCGGCCCGTCTGCGCGCGGAAGCTGCGCACGAAGCTGGCGACATCCGTGTAACCCAGCCGGTAGGCGATCTGCGTCACCGAAAGATCGCCGTCCGCGAGAAGCTGACGAGCCCTTTCCGAGCGCACCTGCAGCGAAAGGTCGCGGAAGCTCGTGTTCTCGGCGTCGAGGTAACGGGCCAGCGTTCGCGCGGAAATGTTCAGGAAGCCCGCGAGCTGCTCCAGCGTCGGTCGCGTATCTTCGGACTCGCGCAGCAGCATGCGGCACCACTCGCTCCAGCGACGGCGCGCACGCGTCTGGCGCAGCATCGTCTTGCAGCGTTCCTCCGCGGCCTGCATGGCCCTCGGGTTAGCCATCGCTAGCGGAGTGTCGAGCAGCGCGGCATCCAGGGAAATCCTCACGCCCGGTACGGCGTCCCCGAAGTGAATCCGCGCCCGTGACAGTTCGTGGTATCGCTCGGCGTGCGGCGGGCGCTCGATCGACAGCCAGGCTTCGTAAGGCGGCAACTCGCCGTGCAGCATGGATTGGAAGGCGAAGTGATTGGATACGACGATCGCCTCCTGAAGAACGCGCACCAGGCGATGCGGCAGCGCCGCAGCCGGCAGGTAGACGAGTTCCACGCGACCTGCGCGCTGATGCATGCTCAATGCGAAGGCTGGCTGAATCAGCCGCTGGTAATTCACCAGCAGGCGCAGCACGTGCCCGAATTTAGGACTGGTCAGTAGCGCGAACCCCAGGATGTCATGCGATGTGGGGTTGAGCCGTCGCCCCAATTCGAAGCCGAGGTCCACTCGTCCGCTCACCTGCTCGGCTGCGCACAGCAATGCCTCCACCTGCCGCAGTGTGAGCTGCGCCTTCGGGTCTTCGAGCGAGCGGATGCGGGCCGCGCGCAGGACAGTCGCGCGATCGACTCCGGTGGACTCCAGGTAGTCGATGAGTTGGGCCATGTAGCGCGCAGGCAGTCGGTACGACTCGGTGCGTTTACGCATTACTTTACTTTCTCCCTGCACCCGCGGACGCACTAGCTGTCTGTCTTAAACTGTTAATAGCTTGGCAGAAAATGTCAAGAACGATGGCGCCGCGCGTGTTCAGAATCCACGTCATGAAGCGTCCGCGATGCGCGGCCCGCAGGAGGCGAACGATCATGAACGAACTCACTGGTGGCGAGCTGCTCGCCCGCGCCCTGGCGAACGAGGGCATCAAGTTCGTCTTCGGTCTGCCGTGCCCGGAGGTCGATCCGTTGCTCGCGGCGCTCGAGGTCAACGGCATTCGGTTCGTGACGATCCGCCACGAAGCCGCCGCGGTGCACATGGCCGAGGGCTACTACAAGACAACCGGCCAGGTTGCGGTCGTGCTCGGCAATCCGGGCCCGGGCTCCGCGAACCTGTTGCCCGGCATGCTCACGGCAAAGCACGAAGGCGTGCCCGTTTTGGCGATCACCTCGCAGCACCGTACCGGCGTCGTCTATCCATCGACGCCGGCAACCTTCCAGGGCCAGGACCAGATCGATCTGTTCAAGCCTGTCGTCAAGTGGAACGGTCCCGTGTTCGAATGGACCCGCATCGCGGAGCTGGTTCGCATGGCGTTCAGAGAGATGTGGGCGGGTCGCCCCGGCCCAGTCCAGCTCGAGATTCCGGCACCGGTGCTCTATGCCACGGGCGATTCCGCATCGGCTTCGATCTACCCGAGCGAGAGCGGTCGCGCATCATTGCCGCAACCGTCCGACGCACAGCTGGCGACGGCGGCCGACCTGCTGTCGAACGCCAGGGCTCCGGTGATCTTCGCGGGAACTGGGGTCGACCGCGCGCAGGCCAATGCCGCGCTGAACGGGCTGGTCGATCTCCTTCAGTGCCCCGTGATTCCGTCGATGGCCGGCCGCAGCGTCGTTCCCCACGACCATCCACTGTATTTCAATTCGCAGAGTCCCGCGGCGGACGAACTGCGCCGTAACGCAGACGTGATGCTGGTTGTCGGCTCCCGCGTCGGCAATCTCGACGTCCCCTTCGACAAGTACTGGGGCGATCCCGCCAAGTGCCGCATCATTCATGTCGACGTGGACCCCCGCCACATCGGCGTCTCGCGTCCCGTCACGCTCGGCATCGTCGCCGATGCGCGGGCAACGCTCGAAGGGCTCGCCGTCAAATTGCATGGCCGCACGATTGCAAGTCGCGCCCGCAAGGACGTCGCCACGCAGCGCACCAGCCACGACGCTTGGCTGAAGGCCATGGGCGAACGGGTGTCCGCATGGTCCGGCCCCGGCATCCATCCCGCCCACGCGATCGGCGCCGTCGGCGCCGTATTCGGCAGTGGCGCCGTGTACTGCACGGACGGTGGCATGACCTCACTCTGGGCAAGCATGGCGCTGCCCTCCACGCAGCCAAATTCGTATCACGGCATCCTGGAACTGGGCATGCTGGGTACCGGCATCCCGTCAGCGATCGGCGCGAAGCTCGGCGCACCGGCGCGTGAGGTGGTGTGCGTCACCGGCGATGGCGCGGCAGGCTTCAACGCGATGGAGCTGCAGACCGCAGCGCGCGAGGGACTCAAGATCACCTACGTGGTGATGGCCGAATCCGAATGGACGATGGAGATCCCGAACGAGATGGCGCGCTGGGGCAAGACCTTTGGAACACGCATGGGCGAGGTTCGGTGGGACAAGGTCGCCGAGGGCCTTGGATGTCACGGTGAGTATGTGGAAACGATGGAAATGCTTCCGGCGGCACTCCTGCGTGCCAAGGGCGGCGCTGGGCCCACCGTGGTCTGCGTGCGCACTAGCAGGGACGCCAACCTGGCCGTGCCCGAGTCGGGTATCGCCCGCTTCTTCGAAGTCTATAACGGGCCAGCCGCATGAAAGACCTGCAAGGCAAGGTGGTACTCGTCACAGGCGCCGGCTCTGGGATCGGCCTCGAGTGCGCACGAGCGTTCGCGAAGCTCGGCGCGGGCATCGTCATCTCGGACATCAATGCAATGTCACTTGAGACCGTTCGCGCCGAGATTGCCGCGACCGGCGTGCAGTGCTTTGCGCGGACGTGCGATGTTGGCAGTGAAGCGTCCGTGACGGACTTCGCGATGTTCGTGCATGAGGCAGTCGGCCCCGTCGATGTGCTGATCAACAATGCGGGCGTGGCTTTCCTCGGCGGCTTCGAACAAACGCCGCTCTCGGAATGGCAACGCATCTTCGATATCAACGTGCTCGGCGTCGTGCACTGCATCCGCGCGTTCCTCCCTGCAATGCGCGCATCCGGTGGGCCCCGCAAGATCGTGAACGTTGCCTCCGCCGCCGGCTTCTCACCACTGCCGAACATGTCCGCCTATGCAGCGTCGAAGCACGCCGTGGTCGGGCTCTCCGAGGTGCTGGCACAGGAACTGCACCAAACGGACATCTCCGTACTCGTGGTGTGCCCCGGCATCATCAACACCGCTATCGTCCACGCAAGCCCCACCGCTTCGGGCATGAGCGAGGCGCAGATCAAGAAACTGCAGAAGTACTACGCGGACGAAGGCTGCGAGCCGAATGTGGTGGCAGCGGATGTAGTCCGTGCCGTCCTGACGGACGCGAGCTTTCTCTTTACGGGACCGGGGGCACGACTCGGCCACAACGCCATGCGTATCTCGCGACGGCTGGCCCGCCGGCTGACTATTGATGCAGCGAGGAAGAGCGGCTACCTCGCCGACTAGACAGGTGGAGATGGAGCGGGTGATGGGAATCGAACCCACGTGAGCAACCCGATACCGCGCGCCAGATCAATTACTTGCGGACGGCGACATTCCTGCGCGTGATCGGCGTGTGAAACCGCGGATTCACGTCCCAATCACGCTCCCCGTCCGCCTTGCGGATCGCCACGGTGGCCGAGTGCGGCCGACCGGGGTCAGCGCGAGGCCGGTGATCTCGCAGCCGACCGGGCCGGTCAGGAAGCGCCGCACCTCGTCGGTGGCGGGGTTGCCGGCCAGTACCAGTTGCTTCCAGCGGAACACGGCCGCGTCGAAGTCGCCGTCCTCGATCCACTTCCCGTTCTGCCCATGTCGCCCACCGGAGGGTTCTGGGGGTTGGCGACAGGTGTTCTACGTCTTCGGGTTGGTCCTGCTGTCCGTGAGCATGCGCAAGGGCACGGGGAATCGCTGTCGTGGCTCAATCGGCCGGCACCGGGCAGGGTCGCTGTTCGATCGCAGCCCGAATGACCGGGGCGATCGCCGTGTTGTCGATGTAATGGCCATCCGCATTGTGGCCGACGATGTCGCGCAGGCCTGGGTCGACCCCGACGATGAAAGACGAAAGGCACTCCGATCCCGGCCCGGTCGCCCAGAGTCGCGTGTTCTCGTTGGTGTGGTTGTTCGTGTGCCAACGGACTTCGGGCAGATTTCCTTTGCCGCGGTTCTTGACCGGTTGCCAGGCGACGGTGTCGCTGTCGGTGCCAAGCGGCAGGCCGTTGCCGTGGTCTGTCGCCACAATAAGGAGGGTGCTGTCCAGCCGACCACGGTCGCGCAACCAGTCAACTGTCGAGGCGACTGCGGCCTCGAAATCGAGCTGTTCCTCGACAATAAGTCCCGTCTGGTTGGCATGTGCCGCCCAGTCAACCGCGCCGCCTTCGATCATCAGGAAGAAGCCGTCCGGGTCCTGCCCCAGCCGATTGAGCGCGGCTCGGCTGAGGGTCGGAAGGTCGGGCAGGTTGGGAGTGAAAGCGATGCCGCTCGGGTTGGCACTGTCCGTGCCCGCGACCGCCGCACTGCGCAGAAGCTGCAGCGTGGCGCCCACCTCGGGAACGGCGATCCATCGGTCTGGCGAAGGCATCCGGCCGTCGGCCAGCGCCTCGATCTCTGCGACAGACTGGAAGATGGCGCGCGGGGTTTCACCCGCCAGAAGCGCCGCCCAATCCTCCGGCCCGATCCAGGAAAAGTCGGGCGTCTCGCGCTTGCGGCCATCGTGGTCGTAGTCGGGGTTGCCGGCCCCGACGATGACGTCCAGCCGGTTGCCGAAGATCATCTGATGGGCAATGCCGTGGTAATCGTCGCGCCAGATGGAGTTGCTGCCGAACACGGCCGGCGTCGCATGGCTGAAGGGCACGCTGGTGACAACCCCTGTCGACAGGCCGGCGCGCTTGGCGTCCTCCGTCACGCTCGTCAGGTTCTGGCCAAAGTTGTCCACCGCGATCGCATTGTTGAAGGTCTTGGCGCCGGTTGCGAGCGTCGTACCACCTGCCGCGGAATCGGGAAAGTCGCGCCTCACCCACTGGTAGCCGGCAACGGGCGAGGGATAGACCATGGTCGGCGCCCCGGGCATGACCGGCGGAAACGGCGTCTCGTCCGCGGGAGCCGGCTCCGGCGACCAGGCGAGGATGGCATCGTAGCCCACCGTCGGGGCGTCGTTCATGGTCGGCGTGGTGGAAGTGTTGAGCGAGAAGGTCGTCATGCCGAACCTGGCGGGCCAGTCGCTCCACGGCGCGCCGTCGCGCTCACCGCGCGCCCAGTAGCCCGCCAGGTTCCAGGTCTCGAAGCTCGCGCCGTCGGAAATGAAGAGCACCACGGAAGTGGGGCGGGTTGGGGCAGGCGTATCCGCCTGCCCCTGCAGACCTGTGGCGCAGGCTGCCAGCATGAATGGGACGAAGGAGATTGGCAGCCGTTTCCATCTCATTGACGGACCTCCACCCTCGCCCAAGCTTGAGACACCTTCTGCTTCACCCCCACGATGTTACCCATCTTCCAGGAACGGCCGAAGAAGGCCTTGGTGGGCCTGGCGCACCAGCCGGCTCCAGTCGCCCTCGGGCGACTGGGCCGGGGCCGATGCGAATCACACGGGTAGCAAGGCCGCAGATCAATCGGTCAGCGTCGGTCCGGTCGTCGGCAGCGCGAACGACCGCCCCGGCGGCACCTGGCGCTGACTGGGTGCAGTGCCCGGCAGGATCTCGAAATCCGGCGTGAACGTGACCATCAGGTCGCGCAGCTTGTGGATGATTGCGCGATCACCGTCGAACTTCGCCTTGCCCTCTGTTGCCAGCTGGTCGAAGCTCGCCACGCCTGCCATGACCCGGTTGAGGTCCGCGCGGTTGACCGTGACGGTGAGGTCCGGCTTCGGGACGAGGAAGCCCTTGATGTTCGTAAGGGTCGCGTTCTCGAGCTCGACCGCGTATTTCTCGCCGTTGTCGGGGGTCACCAGGTTGATCTTGTAGCTCAGGCCCGCAGCCTTCTTCGGGTCCATGCTGATGCCGAGGAAGTCGAGCCACTGCTCAGTGCTCATCGCCCGCACTACGTCGGGCCCGACGCGCCCCGCCGGGAGCCCGCCCGGCAACCCGTTGCGCAGCTCGAAAGCGCCCTGCAAGAACGTGTTGCGCACGCTGGTGCTCTCGGCCTGATAGCCGAGCTGCTCGTAGGCGTCGGCCAGCAACTGGCGCGCCGGCTGGTTCTTCGGTTCGGCGAACACCAGCCGGTTGAGGATCTCGCTGGCGAGCAGGTACTTGCCCTGCCCCACGAGTTCCTTGCCCCTGGCGATGATCTTGTCGGAGCCACCCATCATTTCGACGTACAGCGGCGCCGAGTCTTGCGGCGACAACGGGATCAGGTTGACCGGGTTGCCGTCGAAGTGCCCGATAAAGCGGTTCACGACGCCGCGCACGTTGTTCTGCACGTCGCCGTGGTAGCTGCGCGCCGCCCAGCTCTGCTGCAGGCTCTGCGGAACCTCATACACGTTGTGGATCTCGTTGATCGTCACGCCCTGGTTCACGTAGTGCAGGGTCTGGTTGTTGAGATTGGCGTACGCGTCCCGCTGTGTGCGCAGCACTTCCTTGATGCGTTCGTTGCCCCAGCGCGGCCAACTGTGCGATGCGAACATCACCTCGACCTCGCCTCCGAACATGTACAGCGACGTGTTGATCTCCTTAGACCAGTTGTGCGCATTGCGCACCGCGGCGCCGCGCAGCGTGTAGATGTTGTGGATCGTGCCGGTGATGACCTCCGCCGCCCACAGCGCCTTGAACTGCGGGAACCAGGTGATCAACTGCACTGGCGCCTCGGTGTCGGGCGCGTTCTGGAACACCATCTTCACGCCGTCGAGCGTGATCTCTTCGATGTCCTTGGTGATCAGGCGATTCGGTGGGATGAGCCCGTTACTGCCGTTGGCGATGTTCTTGCCGATCGCCTGGTCGACGTGACCGTGCGGGTTGCGCTGCAGCAGCACGGCGTACTGCCACTGCATGCGGCGCGACATCGCCGTCCCGGCGAACACGTTCTCCGAGATCGCGGCGTCCATGAAGCCCTCGGCCGCGATCACCAGCACCTTGCCGCTCGCGACGTCGGCCT
>Ga0209703_1000634_pt1 | contig 10231 bp, 10 predicted proteins | sample PPLLak12cMay2015_2_FD_187256 | JGI IMG/M metagenome (GOLD analysis project Ga0209703, IMG submission 187256) | Freshwater sediment microbial communities from Prairie Pothole Lake near Jamestown, North Dakota, USA - PPLs Lake P8 Core (1) Depth... | ecosystem: Environmental > Aquatic > Freshwater...
AAGCGTGATGAATTGCGTTTGAGTTCTGAGGCAGGAGGCTGTAGGCAAAGATGAAGGAAAGGAAGATGGATAAGACCCAGAGAACCTTGCTCAACCCGTGGCGGGTTGAGCTTGGCTTAGGCCAAAGGAGAATGGCAGAGATCAGCGTATTCGTTAGGGAGATGATGAAAGCGATCGCGAAGGAATGGAGGTATTGAATCAGAAGGAAGGTGACTAACAATCCCCCGGCGATGGATCCCAAGGTTTCAAGGACATAGACGTTGCCTATAGAGGAAGCATTTTCTTGAACCGTTTTGGAATAGATTTTACAGCCATAGGTGAAAAGAGCACCGTGGGGAATGCTTACAGGAAGAAGAATGAGAAACGACGAGTAGAAGATAGGGACAAAGCCGAGACCTTCGCCTGGAGTGACGAGAAGGAGGTTCTTGAATATTCTTGAAAGATAAATAGCAAAAGGTAAGGCCAAAGAGAAAACCAATTGCCATAGGACATAGACCTCTTTCTTTTTCTCTATCTTCTCAACCGATTTACCAACGATGAAGGAGCCGATGGCTTCGAGGATCAGCCAGTTGGCAAGGATGATTCCGAGGGTGAGTTCGTTACCGAAAAAAGAGATGAGAAGTTCCCTCAACAGGATGATCTGTGCAGTCGTTCCGCTGATCCCCATAATGATCAGGGAGATTTTTAAGGGATGGTTTTTCATATTTTTTCTGCTGCAAAGGGTAGGGGAGGCTTTAGCCTCCCCAATTTTAGGGCGACTAAAGTCGCCCCTACCCGCCTCCCGCCAGGGCAGGGGAAAGTTTTAAGTGTAGATATTTCTTAAGTAACAAAAAAGGAGATTAGGGTCAATGGAATGCAACAAAGAAATAGATGAGGATCCGACCGCAGTGAACCGGGACAGGGAAGAGGTGCGTACGGAAGTGTTATCCTTTCTTGCCCCTTTTATCCACGACTCTTTTTGCTTTAAAGGTGGTTCTTGGAAGAGTGCCAAAGGGGACGAATTTAATCTCTGGAGTTATTTTGTATTCAGTTCTTAGTTCGGCCTCCATCTTAGAAGTGACCTTTGAAGTCTCTCCATTCTTCAAACATTCAACGATAATCGTGCAAACGTCAGCACCTGACTTTGGATCGGTGGAAAGCTCGATGCAGAACTCTTCTGATAGTTCAGGAATACTTCTAACCACATTCTCGACCTGGGAAGGGAAAACATTGATCCCCCCGCAAGCAATCCTATCTTCAGCCCTTCCGAGAATTCCACCTGGAGAGCGGGCATGGGTTCGACCACATTTACATTTTCTCTTATCCAATTTAGCCATATCGCTTGTCCAAAACCGGATCATGGGGGTGGCTTCTTTCGTAAGATGGGTGAGCACGAGGACACCCAATTCACCGGGTTTGCAGGGTTTCTTTGTTTCCGGATGGATGACCTCAATAAGGAGATGGTCTTCAACCCAGTGAATCCCAGCTTTCTGAGAACACTCTGTCGCAAGAATCGGACCCACCTCGGTGATTCCATAACAATCGAAGGCATCGATGCCCAATCCTTTTTCAATCTTATCCCGAGTGGCAGGAACTTCGGCTCCGGCCTCCCCACCGAAACATCCTATTTTCAAGGGGATACCTTCAGGCGAAATTCCCTTTTCCTTCAAACGCTCGGCAATACTTAAGGCATAGGAGGGAGTGCAAATCAGAACAGTGGAGCCAGGGTTAAGAAAGTAGTCGATCTGGCGCTCACTCTTTGTAGAGCCAATAGGTATCACGAAGCATTCCAATTCTTTGCAGGCGTAATGAACGGAGATGCCGGCCACCCAAATACCATATCCGAACCCATTCTGAATGATATCCCCTGGCCGAACACCAAACGTCCACATCGTTCTGGCTGTCCACCGAGTGATCTTCTTTACATCTTCATGGGACCAGATAGTATTGATAGGGGCACCTGTTGTCCCAAGGGACGGACGAAGTTCTGCCCAACTCTCAGGGGGGGCAACGGTGAATCTCCCAAAATGGGGGGAAGCCTGCTGTTCTTCTCGGAGTTCATCCTTGGTAAGGAAAGGGAAATGGATGATATCTTCCAAAGATTGAACATCTTCAGGCTTCATCCCTGCCTTCTTAAACTTCTCTCGATAGAATTCAGAATTTCGATAACACCTCCTTAGCTGGAGTTTGAGTTCGTGAAGTTGAAGAGCCTCGAGTTCCTCTCGATCCATGAGTTCGATTTCAGGGTCAAAATATTTTCTGATCTTCATGGGTCCCCCATGCCCCTCACCCTTCCCCTCTCCCCAGTGGGGAGAGGGAGGGGGTGAGGGGAACTATTTTTGCTGCTTCAGCGGTGGCGCATAGATGGCTCGATCCCCGAGGCCTTCTTCGATTCGTATCAATTGATTGTATTTCGCCACCCGATCTGTTCTGGAAGTAGCCCCTGTCTTGATCTGGCCGGCGTTGGTGCCGACGGCAAGATCGGAGATGGTCGTATCCTCTGTCTCACCGGACCGATGAGAAATGACGGTTCGATACCCAGCTCTTTTAGCCATCTCGATCACCTCAAGGGTTTCAGTTAAACTCCCGATCTGATTAGGTTTGATCAAAATGGCATTGGCTACCCCTTCCTGAATGCCTCTCGAAAGTCGGCTCGGGTTGGTCACAAAGAGATCGTCTCCAACCAGTTGAATCTTATTCCCGAGGCGCGCGGTTAAAGCCTTCCATCCTTTCCAGTCATCCTCTGCAAGACCATCTTCAATGGAGAGAATAGGAAACTTCTTCATCAGGGACTCGTAGTAATCGATCATTTCTGCAGAACTCTTTTTCGGTTTCTTTTCTGCCTTGAGATAGTAGAAACCACTCTTGTAGAATTCGGTGGCTGCGGCGTCAATACCAAGGACAATATCCTTTCCCGGTCGATAACCGGCTTTTTGGATGGCCTGCACAATCAGAGAGAAAGCTTCTTCATTGGAACGGAGGTCTGGAGCAAATCCTCCTTCATCGCCAACAGAAGTCTTATACCCTTTCTCCTTTAGAATGGCCTTCAGATGATGAAACACTTCAACCCCCATTCGAAGTGCTTCCTTGAAACTCTTAGCCCCGATGGGGAGGATCATACATTCCTGTAAATCCAAATTATTATCCGCATGGACTCCTCCGTTAAGGATGTTCATGAGGGGAAGGGGAAGCTGGGTCGCTGAGAGACCTCCGAGATGCTGATAGAAAGGAATGCTAAGATGATTGGCCGCTGCCTTGGCGCAGGCAAGCGAGACCCCCAGGATGGCATTGGCTCCCAAGCGGATTTTATTAGGAGTCCCATCCAACTTGATCATCGTCTGGTCAATCGCTTTTTGATCCAGGACGTCCATCCCGAGAAGTTTAGGCGAGATCACTCGATGGATATTTTGAATCGCTTTCTGTACTCCTTTTCCAAGATAGCGTTTGGAATCCTTGTCCCTTAATTCCAATGCCTCATGACTTCCTGTGGAGGCTCCGGAAGGGATCGCAGCTCTCCCCATGACACCATTTTCTAGTATCACCTCAACTTCAACAGTTGGATTTCCTCTGGAGTCGATGATTTCCCTTCCGATGAGCTCAATAAGGATTGACATGATTGCCCCCTTAAGAATAAGTCTTAATGTCAAAGGTCTCGTAACTCAACCCTTTTAGGGTTGAGTTTGATCAAGGTTTAAGCCTTGAGTTACAACATTTGAGCTTTGGATTTCATTTGGACTTTGGGATTTGTCATTTGACATTATGGGATTTGTTATTTCTTTTGATTGACCATCCGAGTTCCAATATAGATGTAATGAGCTCCTGAAAGAATGGTGAAGAGCATCGTTCCATAAATAGCAATGGTCGCGAGATGTTTGAAGAAGATACCATAATGCGCCATTAAGACCAATAGGATGGTGGAGATCTGCAGGGAAGTGGTGATCTTACCAATCAAGCTGGGCTGAATTTTGGGGGGAATATGGGTAAGAATCATCACAAGGATTCCCAGCATAATGATCATATCCCGGGCGATGACAATAACCGCCAGCCAGCTGGGAAGCATCTCGATGATGGCGAGTGTAATGAACCCAGCAGAGAGGAGCAGTTTGTCAGCAATCGGGTCGAGATAAGCCCCCAACTCCGTCCGCTGGCGAGTAATCCGTGCAATGAGACCGTCGATCCCATCGGTAATGCCTGCAAGGGCAAAGATGATGAGAGCCCACGAGAAAGACTGATTGATGATCAGGATGACAAAAAGAGGAATCAGGAGAATTCTTATCAGGGTAAGAAGATTGGGAAGGTTCATATACTTTGATTGAGGATTGCGGATTGCGGATTTCGGAATTTATTCCGCATTCCGCATTCTGCATTCCGCAATCGGAGGGATGGTCATCCCTCCGACTCTCCTTTATACAGGTCTTTAAAGGTCGTAAATTTGCTTAAAAAGACCAGTTCGATCTTACCCGTGGGTCCATTGCGTTGTTTCCCGATGATCATCTCAGCCTTGCCCCGATTGGGATTGTCCTCGGATCGGTTATAAACTTCATCACGGTAGAGGAAAAGGATCAAATCGGCATCCTGTTCGATGGCTCCTGATTCCCGGAGATCTGAAAGCTGAGGCCTCATCCCTGTTCGCTCTTCAGTCTTCCTGCTGAGCTGAGACACAGCGATGACAGGAATGTTCAGTTCCTTAGCTACTGCCTTTAAGGAGCGGGAGATTTCCGAGATCTCCTGTTGGCGGCTTTCAGTCCTTGCCCTCCCTCTCATCAGTTGAAGGTAGTCAATAATAACCATGCCCAAGCCTTGATCGGCTTTTAGGCGCCGGGCCTTTGCCCTGAGTTCAAGGATGGATAGGGCAGCCGTATCGTCAATGAAGATGGGAGCATCCGATAGGTTTCCTGCAGCAATGGTGAGCCTTGGCCAATCGCCTTCGCTCAGGAAGCCCGTTCGGAGCCTGGTTCCCTCCACATGAGCCTCCGAACAGAGCAGGCGTATGACAAGCTGTTCCTTTGACATTTCGAGAGAGAAGACGGCTACCGGAGTTCTCTTCTCAATGGCCGCATACTGGACGACATTCAGACAGAAAGCAGTCTTGCCCATGCTGGGCCTTCCAGCCACGATAATGAGATCGGAGGGCTGAAAGCCTGCGGTCATTTGGTCCAGTTCCTTGAAACCGGAGGGGACACCGGTGACAAGTTCCTTCTTCTCATAGAGTCGTTCAAGAGTCTTGAAGCTCTGTTTGACGATATCCCGGATGGGATAAAAGGAGGGTCTCACCCGATTTTCAGAAATCTGGAAGATTGACCGCTCCGCTTCGTCGAGAAAAGATTCCACATCCGATCGATCCTGATAACTCTCCGTGATGATTTCGGTAGAGGTTTGGATCAGCTGCCGGAGGATAGACTTTTCCTTGACGATCCTGGCATAGTATTCGATATTGGCAGCGGTGGGGACTGAGTCGATGAGGGAGGTGATGTAGGAGGCGCCTCCGGCGGCGTCGAGTTGATCGATATTCCGGAGTTCATTGGTCAGGGTAATCAAGTCCGCGGGTTCATCGCGGGCGGAGAGATTAATCAGGGCATTATAAATTCTGCGATGGGCATCTCGGTAAAAGTCTTCCGGGGTGAGAATCTCCAGCACTTTATTGATGGCATCATTTTCGATGAGGATCCCTCCGAGTACGGATTGCTCCGCCTCGACGTTCTGGGGAGGAAGCTTATGAGAGGAGACATCCAACGTATCCATTCGGCTTTACCCCGTTCGTAGGGAACGCATATATGCGTTCCCTACTCCTGCACCACCCAGACCTTGAGCTGAGCGGTCACCTCCGGATGAAGTTTGATCGGAACGGTATACATCCCTAAATTCTTGATGGGCTCTTCGAGATGAATTTTCTTTCGGTCCAATTCAATTCCATTTTCCTTCAAATAGGCCTCGATTTCCATAGACGTCACAGAGCCGAAGAGCTTTCCGCTTTCTCCAACGGATTTCGCAAAGGTACAGGAGAGGGATTCAATCTCCTGGGCAATCCTCGCCGCATCCTTCTTTGCCTTTCCCATCTGTTGTTGGACCTGCCGCTTTTGATGTTCGATGGCCTTGAGGCTTTTCTCAGTAGCCAGCATGGCCTTCTTCTGGGGAATGAGGTAATTCCTTCCGTAACCATCCGAGACCTTTACCTGATCCCCAGCCTTTCCCAAAGAAGGGATATCCTCTAACAAAATGACCTGCATGAAACACCTCCCTGCCCCGACCGCGTCGGGGAAATTCTAAATCCGAATTTCGAAACCCGAAACAAAAGTTCTTATTTAGGACATTTGTATTTTGGAAATTGGTGCTTGTTTCGGATTTAGTGCTTCGGATTTCGAGATTATGTGCGCCCCTTAACCAATAAGGAAAAGTATTAACTTTCAACCAGATTAATACTTTCCACGCTTAAAATGCATTAGTGCATCGCTGTGGTAAAGGGCAGAATCGCAATATTTCGTCCCCTTTTAATGGCAATGGTTATTTCTCTTTGGTGTTTGGCACAATTCCCGGAGATCCTTCGGGGGATGATCTTTCCTCTTTCTGTAATGAAATAACGAAGGATCCTTGCATTCTTATAGTCGATCTCCAGCTTTTTATCGGTGCAGAATCGACAGACCTTTCGCCTCAGGAAAGGTTTCTTTTTTCTTTCGGTGGAAGGCTTTTCAGGCGGTCTCCTCATGTTCTTCTCCTCTCTTTATGGATCCATCTCACCTGTGGATGCCCATGCGTCTGTTCCTGCTTCGTCAATCGTTCGGAGGTCCATGGCGATCACTTCGGTACGGGTCCGGTTCTTCCCCTCCGGGGTTTTCCAGCTCCGTAGGCGGAGTTGCCCGATGACCAGAAGGTGCTGGCCACTCTGCAGATCCAGTTTGACTTCCGCTAATTTCCCGACGGCCACAATGTAGATCAGATCTCCCGAAGCCGTGCGTTTGGGTGCAGGCCCCATATTTTTGCGAATCGGGGCAGACCCTGAACCAGCAACGTTCAGGCCGGTCCTGTTGTTGCCGTGAGAGAGTGTTTGTCCCGTTCGATCTTTTGTTTCGTCCAGCTCCAAAGGGAACTGGATCACCGGGGATCCATCCGGACGGTAGGAACATCGTGGCGAAGTGGCAACCCGTCCTGTCAAGATGACACGGTTGAAGGCTAACATCTTCGACCCTATTCCTCCGATCCCTCTTCCGAAGGTTCCTCCGGGACAGGGGGTGTTGTGGTTATGGCTTTCCGCTCGTCCAACCGGACCGATTGGAATTTAATCACGGCATCCATGACTCGGAAATTTCTCTCCAGCTCGGAGAGCAAGGTAGGTGTTCCTGAAAAATGAATCAGGAAATAGTGACCTTTCGGTTTCTTTTTGACTTCGTAGGCGAGTTTTCGTTTTCCCCAATCTTCGACTTTAAGGATTTCTCCATTGGTTTGGGTGATGATGCCCTTGACTTTCTCAATGGTGGATTGGGTCTGTTCTTCCTCTAGATCGGGATCCAAAATAAAAATGGTTTCGTACTTCCTCATGCGTCACCTCCTCGTGGATTATAGCCCTAAAACACTGTTTAGAGCAAGGAGCAAAACTTTAACAAAAATCCGAAATCCGAATATCGAAATCCGAAACAAATCCAAAATTCAAATGACCGAATTTTCGAGACATTTCTTCCACTTTTAAGTTTGGAATTTTGGTAATTTGAAATTGTTTCGAAATTCGGATTTCGTGCTTCGGATTTAATTATTAATCGGGTTTCATGACATCGGCTTTCACGACCCCTGCAATGTTTCCCCTGTTGATCTTCACCCTCACTTTGTCCGAGATTTCGAGGGTGATAATGTTGTCCTTGATACCGGTGATTTTGCCATAGATACCCCCGCTTGTCAGCACGTACTCTCCGGTCTTAATGCTTTCCAACAGGGAACGATGCTCCTTCGCACGCTTCTGTTGAGGCCGAATCAGCAGGAAGTAAAAGACAACAAAGATTAGGATGATAGGGAGGAAACTCCAGAGTGTCGACCCTCCTCCACCGCCTCCTCCTGGCTGTGGTCCCATGGCATAAGCCAGTTCTGTTCCCATAGACGCCTCCTTTCTATTTTTTATCCATCCTCAGTTGTGTAGAGGATGGGCAGTGCATTCACTTTTTGGTTCTCTTGGAATTGAAGCGTGAGCCCTATGGAACTCTAGGAGTCGATTCTCTCGGATCGCCTCTTGAATACGCTTCATAAAATTCATATAGTAAAAAAGGTTGTGGATCGTGTTTAGCCTCGAGGAGAGAATTTCATTCGCAAGATAAAGGTGACGGAGATAAGCCCTCGAATAATGGCGACAGGTGTAGCAAAGACAGTTCTCATCGATGGGCCTCCCGTCTTCCATGTATTGGGCCTGTTTGATGGAAATCTTGCCTGAATGGGTGAAGAGCGTTCCATTTCGTGCATTCCTCGTTGGAAGCACACAATCGAAAAGGTCGATCCCCAGCATGACGGCACCGAGAATGTCCTCAGGGGCGCCTACCCCCATCAGATAACGGGGAGCATTCTCTGGAAGAAGGGATGTGGTCCACTCCAAAACATCAAGCATCATCGATTTAGGTTCTCCCACACTGAGACCACCGACGGCATACCCCTCAAAATCCATCCCGACCAGAGATCGAGCGCTTTCCTCTCTCAAGTCCCGATACATGCCCCCCTGAACGATCGCGAAGAACGCAGGACCTTCCTCCTGCCTCATTTGTAGACACCTCCTTGCCCAACGGGTCGTCAAGGAGGTCGAGGCCTTTACATAATCATACGAGGAAGGATAGGGGACACACTCGTCTAAGACCATGGCAATGTCAGTTCCAAGAATCTTCTGAATTTCCATGACCCTTTCGGGTGTGAGAAGATGGAGAGAACCATCCAGGTGAGACTGAAAGGTTACCCCTTCTTCTGAAATCTTTCGGAGGCCACCGAGGCTATAGACTTGGTACCCCCCACTGTCCGTCAGGATGGGTTGATCCCAGTGGATGAATTTGTGAAGACCACCCAGTTTCCCAATGGTCTCATGGCCTGGCCTCAGGTAAAGATGATAGGTGTTGCCCAGAATCACCTCAACCCCGATTTCCACCAGTTCCTCAGGGGTAAGGGACTTTATCGTCCCCTGAGTCCCTACAGGTAAAAATGCGGGGGTGGTAAAAGAGCCATGGGCCGTTTCAATCTTCCCCAGTCGAGCTTCTGAAAAGGGATCTTTCTTAATCAGTTCAAACGTAAGAGCCATAACTTTTAAAGAATGAAATTCGAAATTCGAATATCGAAATCCGAAACAAACCTAAACTTCAAAATTCTGAACTTTTTTGTTTGGGACATTTAGATTTTTGACATTCGTGCTTGCTTCGAATTTCGTGCTTCGGATTTAGAATTTTCTCCTATAGGATCAGCATGGCATCGCCATAGCTGTAAAACCGATATCTTTTCTCAATTGCTTTTCTGTAAGCCTTCCCTATGAAGTCTTTCCCTGCAAAAGCGGAGACCAGCATGATCAATGTCGATTTAGGGAGATGAAAGTTGGTGACCAACCCATCGACCACGCGAAAACGATAGGGGGGACGAATGAATAAGGAAGTCATCCCTCTCCCTGATTTTACCTTACCCTCTTTATCCGAAAAGGATTCGAGAGCCCGTGTGGTAGTTGTTCCAACGGCAATGACCTTCGCACCTCTTTTTTTTGCCTCTTCAATCTCCCTGGCTGTTTCTTCAGGTATTTCAATCCATTCTGCTTCCATGGTGTGATCTTCAACCTGTTTGACTTTCACCGGAGCGAAGGTCCCGATCCCGATGTGAAGGGTGATCATGGCGATCTTCACTCCTTGATCTCTCAGGGATTGAAACAGGGGTCGGGTAAAATGGAGACCCGCTGTGGGAGCAGCAATCGATCCGTCTCGCTCTGCAAAAATCGTCTGGTAACGATCTCTATCCAAAGGCTCATCCTCTCGTTTGATATAAGGAGGAAGCGGGATGTGGCCAATCTTCTGGAGGACGTCCGCAATTTCGGTCTGACCGGAGAAGGCAATCTCCCCTTTCCCATCGTTGCCCCCCTCCAGTTCACCCTCAATCCCATCGTTGAATCGAATCCGGGTTCTCCCTTTTATTTTACCCGCCCCTTTGATGAGAACCTTCCAGTCTCCCTGTCTTCCGTTCCAAGAGGGGAGCAGGAGAATTTCACATCTCCCACCAGTCTCTTTTTTCCCGATCAACCGTACCGGAAGAACGCGGG
>Ga0209703_1000641_pt1 | contig 10209 bp, 10 predicted proteins | sample PPLLak12cMay2015_2_FD_187256 | JGI IMG/M metagenome (GOLD analysis project Ga0209703, IMG submission 187256) | Freshwater sediment microbial communities from Prairie Pothole Lake near Jamestown, North Dakota, USA - PPLs Lake P8 Core (1) Depth... | ecosystem: Environmental > Aquatic > Freshwater...
AGAACTGAAAGTCACCATGGACGATCCCTCGGTCGTCGCCGCCGCGATCGTCTCGGCCGTGCGCCGCGAGCGCAGTGAAAGCTTTCTCGGCTGGCCGGAAAAGTTCTTCGTGCGGCTCAACAGCCTGCTGCCCGCCATAGTGGATGGCGCGCTGCGCAAGCAGCTTCCCATCATCAAACGCTTTGCCAGATCAACATCCTGAAAGGAAATCCCATGACCCTATTGCGAAATGTTTTGCTCAGCGCCGCCTGCCTCGTCAGCCTGCCGGCCTTCGCCCTCAGCGACGAGGGCCAGCAACGCCTGCAGCAACTGCAGACGCGTTGGGCCGAGATCAACTACCAGCTGCCGAAAGCGCAGCGCGAAGCAGCTTTCGAGAAGCTCGGTGCCGAGGCGGAAAATGCGCTGAAGGCCGAGCCCAAGGCACCCGAACTGCTGATCTGGCGCGGCATCATCCTCAGCACCTGGGCCGGCGCGAAGGGTGGAGTCGGCGCACTGGGCCTGGCCAAACAGGCCAAGGCCAGTCTCGAGGAGGCGATGGCGATCGACCCGCGCGCCCTGCAGGGCTCAGCCTATACCAGCCTCGGCTCGCTGTACTATCAGGTGCCCGGCTGGCCGATCGGATTCGGCGACGACAAGCGCGCCGGGACGATGCTGCTGAAGGCGCTGGAAATCAATCCGGACGGCATCGATCCCAACTATTTTTACGCGGATTACCTGTTCCACGAGAAGCGCTATGCTAAGGCCCGTACCGCTCTGCAGCGCGCCCTGGCGGCACCCGACCGCCCCGGCCGGGCGGTGGCGGACAAGGGCCGGCGCGACGAAGCCCGCGCGCTGCTGGCCAAGGTCGAAGCCGAACTCGACTGACACGCTGTGCCAACTGGAGACCGAACGGGCAAGCAAGCATGCGCATACTGCTGGTGGAAGACGATGCAGGTCTGGGTGAAGGCATCCGCACCGCGCTCAAGCCCGAAGGCTACACGGTCGACTGGCTGCGCGACGGCCGCAGTGCGCTGCATGCCCTGACCCACGAGAGCTTCGACCTGGCGGTGCTCGATCTTGGCCTGCCGCGACTCGACGGACTGGAACTTCTCAGGCAGCTGCGCGCCGCAGCCAACCCGGTTCCGGTGCTGGTGTTGACCGCACGCGACGCCACCGCCGACCGCATCGCCGGCCTGGATGCCGGCGCTGACGACTATCTGATCAAACCCTTCGACGTGTCCGAACTCAAGGCACGCCTGCGCGCGCTGCTGCGACGCAGTTTCAACCGCCCGCAGCCGGCGCTCGAATACGATGGCATCAGCCTCGATCCCGCCAGCCAGACGGTGACGTGGCAGGGTCGACCGGTTAGCCTGCAGCGCAAGGAATTCATCCTGCTGCACGAACTCATCGCCCAGCCCGGGCGGGTGCTGACCCGCGACAAGCTGCAGCAGGTCCTGTATGGCTGGGGCGAGGAAGTCGAAAGCAATGCGATCGAGGTACACATCCATCACCTGCGCAAAAAGTTCGCCCCGGAGCTGATCCGCACGGTGCGCGGTGTCGGCTACCTGGTGGACAAGCGCTGATGCATTCCATCCGCTCCCGCACCATGGCGCTGGTGCTGGGCCTGCTCGGCGTATCGCTGGCGGTCATCTCCTGGCTGAGCTACCGCGATGCCCAGCACGAAATCGAGGAATTGTTCGACGCCCAACTGGCGCAGACGGCGCGCATGTTCGAAGGCATGGTCAGCCGCGACATGCTGCCTGCTGCACGTGCATCGCTGCAGCAGACCCTGGACCAGGCCATCGGCAGGCGTGACAAGTCATCACCGGGCCATCCCTATGAAAGCAAGCTGGCCTTCCAAGTCGTCGACGGCAATGCAGAAATCATCCTGCAGTCCGCCAGCGCACCGGCCCAACTGTTCGAGAGAATCCAGGCCAAGCCGGCCAAAGGCGATGGCGGCGCCGATGGGATGCCGGGGCTTCACGACCAATCCGCCGGTTACCGCGAGGTCGCGGTCGGCGAGCATCGCTGGCGCGTGTTCGTGCTGCAGGACGTCCCGGACGGCTACTGGATCGTCGTCGGCGAGCGCGATGACGTGCGAGGCGAACTGGTCGAGAAGATCGCCCTGCGCAGCCTGATTCCGGATTTCATCGGCCTGCCCCTGCTTGCTTTGCTGGTTTGGCTGGCGATCGGCTGGAGCCTGGCGCCGCTGAAGCGGATGGCCGAACTGATCAGGACGCGCGACCCGGACAAGCTGGCGCCGCTGGAACTGGCCGGGCTGCCGCGCGAACTCGAGCCGATGGTCACCGCGCTGAATCGACTGCTGCAGCAACTGAACACCCTGCTCGAGCGGGAAAAGCGCTTTCTCGCCGACGCCGCCCACGAACTGCGCACACCGCTGGCGGTACTGCGCATCCATGCGCAAAACGCACTCGACGCGCCCGATCCGGCCGACCGCACCGAGGCCTTGCGCCAGATGCTTCAAGGGGTCGATCGTGCCACCCGCCTGGTCGCCCAGTTGCTGACCCTGGCTCGCCTCGAGCCCAACGCCGCGCAACTGAAACTGCAGGATGTCGACCTGCACGCTTTCTTCCGCAATGAGCTGGCTGAACTCATCCCCCTCGCTCTGGAGCGTGAACAGGACCTGATGCTGAACGCCGACGACACGGGCGATTACCGCCTGCAGGCCGATGCCACCAGCCTTGGAGTGCTGCTGCAGAACCTGGTCGGCAACGCGATCCAGTACACGCCTCCGCATGGCCGGATCACGGTGCTGTTGAAGGATCTACAGGACGCAGTCGAGTTTCAGGTTCACGACAGTGGTCCCGGAGTTCCGGCAGCGATGCGCGACAAGCTGTTCGAGCGTTTCTTCCGCGAGAGCAGCGGCACTGGCGCGGGACTGGGGCTGTCCATCGTGCAGCGCATCGTCGAGCTGCACCGCGGCAGCATCGCCCTGGAAGATTCGCCGCTGGGCGGACTGCTTGTCCGGGTTCGCCTGCCGCGACAGCGGACCGGCTGAATCCCCTCCCTGCCCGGCCAGCCGGCAGAGCGCCGGCTTCGATTGCCCCTTAAGGCTAGCGCTTATTCGTGCCGCAAGGCGTCGATCGGATTCAGGCTGGCGGCCCGACGCGCAGGGAAGTAGCCGAAGATCACCCCGATGGCGGCCGAGAAAAGAAAAGACAGCAGGTTGATGCCGGGGTCGAACAGGTAGGGAATGCTCATCAGGCCGGCCAGCGCGATCGAGGCGCCGGTGGCGAGCGCGATGCCGATGATGCCGCCGAGGCTGGCCAGCACCACTGCCTCGATCAGGAACTGCAGCAGCACTTCGCGCTCCAGCGCGCCGATGGCGAGGCGGATGCCGATCTCGCGGGTGCGCTCGGTCACCGACACCAGCATGATGTTCATGATGCCGATGCCGCCGACCAGCAGGCTCACCGCCGCCACCGCGCCGAGCAGCATGGTGAGGATGCGGGTGGTACTGGTCAGGGTCTCGGCGATCTGCCGGGTGTCCATGACGCGGAAGTCGTCTTCCTCGTTGTCCCCGATGTTGCGCCGCTCGCGCAGCAGCAGGTTGAGCTGCTCCTTGGCGGCGTCGATGGAAGCCCCCTCGCGCACCGAAACGGTCAGCCGGTTGACATCCTGGGTGCCGCTCAGGCGGCGTTGCACGGTACGCAGCGGCATCACCACCGTGTCGTCCTGGTCGGAGCCCATCGCCGACTGGCCCTTCGGCTTGAGCAGTCCGATCACTTCGCAGGAGAACTGCTTGATGCGGATTTCGCTGCCCACCGGGTTCTGCCCGCCGAACAGCTTTTCGCGCACCGTCTCGCCGATCACGCACACTGCCTTGCCCGCGCGCTCCTCGGTTTCGCTGAAGCTGCGGCCGGCGGCGAATTCCCAGTTGCCCGCCTGAAAATAGTCGTTGCTGCTGCCGCTGACCACGGTGGACCAGTTGCGCGCCTGGTAGACCGCGGTCACCGACTTGCTCACCACCGGCGCGACGGCCTCGGCCACGGTGATCTGGTTGCGAATCGCCTCGACGTCGGCCAGCTTGAAGTTGGGCGCCGCCTCGGCGCCGGGACCGAAGCGCTGGCCGGGGCGCACCAGCAGCAGGTTGCTGCCCATGCTGGAAATCTGGTCGGAAACAGACTGGGTAGCGCCCTTGCCGAGGGTCACCATGGTGATGACGGCGGCGACGCCGATGACGATGCCGAGGATGGTGAGGAAGGAGCGCAGCAGATTGCGGCGGATCGAGCGCAAGGCCAGCAGCAGGGTGTTCCACAGCATCAGGCGTCCTCCCCGATGCGGCGGTCGCTGTCGACGCGGCCGTCGAGGAAACGCACCACGCGCCTGGCATATGCCGCCATCTCCGGCTCGTGCGTCACCATCAGCACGGTGATGCCCTGGTCGCGGTTGAGCGCACGGATGAGTTCCATGATTTCCTCGCCGGTGCGGGTGTCGAGGTTGCCGGTCGGTTCGTCGGCCAGCAGCACCACCGGCCGGGTGACGATGGCGCGGGCGATGGCCACGCGCTGCTGCTGGCCGCCTGACAGTTCGCCCGGCGTGTGATGCTCCCAGCCCGCCAGCCCGACCTCGGCCAGAGCGGCGCGCGCCGCGGCATGACGGCTGGCAGCCGGTTCGCCGCGATAGATCAGCGGCAGCTCGACGTTTTCCAGCGCAGTGGTACGCGCCAGCAGGTTGAAACCCTGAAACACGAAGCCGAGGTAATTGCGCCGCAGCAGCGCGCGCTCGTTGCGCGACAGCTGTTCGACGCGGACACCCTCGAATTCGTAGCTGCCGCTGCTGGGCGTGTCGAGGCAGCCGAGGACGTTCATCGCTGTCGACTTGCCCGAACCGCTGGGACCCATGATGGCGACGAAGTCACCGGTATCGATGGCGAGATCGATGCCCTTCAAAGCCTGGAAGGCGGCCTGCCCGCTGCCATAGGTCTTGGTGATGCCGGACAGCCGGATGAGGGCCTGATCGCTCATTGACGGGTGCCGAGCGCCTCGGTGATCACTTCCATCCCGGCCTCGAGCGCGCCGCCGGTGATCTCGGTCGAGCGGCCGTTGCTGGCGCCGGTCTGGACCTCGATCTCCATCGGCTGGCCGTCGCGCAGCACCCACACGCTGGGCGCGGCATCGCTGTCCTTGGCCGATGCCCTGGGCGCCTGGCGCGGCATGCGCGGCATCATCATGCTCATCACGTTACCGCCCGATTTCTTCTGCGGCTGGGCATCGCTCGCCGGGGTGAAGCGCAGCGCGGCATTCGGCACCAGCAGCGCCTTGTCGCGAACCAGGGTGGTGATCTCGGCGGTGCCGGTCATGCCGGGACGCAGGCTGAGATCGCCGTTGTCCACTTCGAGCACGGTCAGGTAGGACACCACACCGTCCTTGACCTGGGAACCGAAGCCGACCCGGGTGATGACCGCGGCGTACTGGCGGCCGGGCCAGGCGTCGACGCTGAACATGGCCTTCTGCCCGGCCTTCACCTGGCCGACATCAGCCTCGTCGACGTCGACCTGCAACTCCATCTTCGCCAGGTCCTCGGCCAGCGTGAACAGAACCGGCGCCTGGAAGGACGCCGCCACTGTCTGCCCCGGGTCCACCTGGCGCGCCAGTACCACGCCGTCGATGGGCGAGCGGATGCTGGCCTTGCCCAGGTTGGTTTCATCCGATTGCAGGTTGGCGCGCGCCTGGGTGACGCTGGCTCGGGCACTCGCTTCGCTCGCCCCGGCGCGCTTAAGATTGGCCTCGGCGCTGTCCATTTCGCTTTTGGACGGCACCTTGCCGCCGGAAAGCTCGGCGACTTGGCGGAAGCGTGACAGCGCTGCGCGCGCTTCCGCCACCGTGGCTTGTGCCTGCAGCACCTGCGCTTCGGCCGCGACGAGGCTGGCACGCGACTTCGCCACCGCGTCCTGCAGCCGGGAAAGGTCGAGTCGAGCCAGCAACTGTCCCTTCTTCACCGGGTCGTTGACGTCGACGTAGACCTGGTCGACGATGCCGGACAGTTCGCTGCCGACCTCGACCTGGTTGGTCGGCTGCAGGTTGCCGGTGGCGGAGACCTTGACCACCAGCGTGCCGATGCTGGCCGGCTCGGTCGCGTAGCGCGGCGCGGCTGACTCGTCGCCGGAGCGCAAAACCAGCCAGACCGCGACGGCGATCAGCAGCAATGCGCCGGCCAGCCACAGCCAGCGGCGGGCACCTCCCGCGCCGGGCCGGCTGGCGAGAAGATTTTTCAGGGAGCCCGCCTGCGGGGCTTGCGGCGTGTCGGGATTATTCATTGAACTTCCTTGCTTTGCGGCGCCGCTTCGGCCTGCGGCGACCAGCCGCCGCCCAGCGCCTTGTACAAACGGATCAGCGCTCGCACTGCGTTGGCCTGGTTGATGCCGAGACTCTCCTCCAGCAGCAGTACGCTGCGCTCGCTGTCGAGCACAGACTGGAAATCGATCAGGCCGGCGCTGTAGCGTTGTCGCGCCAATTGCGCCGCGTTGCGTGCCGAGTCCACGGCATTCGCCAGCGCCTCGCCGCGTTCGCGATTGCGGGCGATCGCGACCAGCGCATTCTCGACTTCCTGCAATGCCGTGAGCACGGTCTGCTCGTAGCCAACCAGCGCCCGTTCGCGCACCGCGTCCTGAATGTCCACCTGGGCGCGCAGGCGGCCAGCGTCGAAGATAGGTGCGGAGAATCCGGCAAGCAGGGCGGAGGTGCCGGCGCTGCTGTTGCCGAGCGCACCGAGGCTCAGGGCTTCGAGTCCGATCGAGCCGGAAAGATTGAAGGCCGGATAACGCGCCGCCTCGGCGACCCCGACGCGGGCGGTTTCCGCCGCCAGCGAACGTTCGGCCGCGCGCACGTCGCGCCGCTGACGCAGGGTGTCGGCGGGGATGCCGACGGCAATCTGCTCGGGCATGGCCGGCAGGCTGCCGCCCAGGGCCAGGCGCGGGTGCAGCGACCCCGGCACACGGCCGAGCAGGATATCGAGGCTGTTCTCGGCCTCGGCCAGGCTGATTTCCAGCGCCGGAATCTGCGCCCGGGTCTGCTCGCGGCTGCTGCGTGCCTGCTCGACGTCCTGGCTGCTGACCAGGCCGGCCTGGGCGCGCCACTCGGTCAGCTGCAGGGTTTCCGACTGCGATTCGAGGTTGGCGCGGGCGATGTCGAGCAGCAATTGCTGGGCGCGCACGTCGACGTAGCCGAGCGCGGCTTCAGCCGCCAGCGACACCCGCGCATCATCCAGGCTGGCCTCGGCCGATTCGAGATCGGCGTCGGCCGCCTCGACGCCGCGCCGCACGCCGCCGAACACATCGAGTTCCCAGCTGGCGTCGAAGCCGACACTGAAAAAGTCGCGCGTATCGCCGCTGCCGGTCTCCTCGCTGGAACGGCTGGTGCTGGCGCTGCCTCCTGCAGTCACGCCGGGATAACGGGCGCTGCCGGCAATCTCGCGGCGAGCGCGCGCCTCGCGCAACCGCGCCTGCGCACTGCGCAGATCCGGACTCGCCTGCAGGGTTGCTTCCACCAGTTCGGACAGCAGCGGATCGTCGAAGCGCTGCCACCACTGGCTTAGGTCGCCGCTCGACTCGGCGCGGCTAACGGTCGGGTCGTCGATGCCGATCCGTGACCAGTCCGTCATGGCGACCGGCGTCGGCGGCTGGTAATCCGGGCCGACCGCGGTGCACGCCGCAAGGCCGAGGGCGGTTGCCGCAACCAGACAGCGTTTCAAAAAAGAAAGGTTCATGGAGGTGGGTAAAGTGGATTGCAGGGGCTTGCGCAACTGAAAGCCGTGCAATCGCTAACTGCGAGTCCGAATTGTATGTTGCTTGGCGGTCTCGTGGCTCGGCTGCGACCGGCTTATGTCAGGTATTCGGGTTGACGAGCCGTGCCGCGACTCACCCATTGGCTGATCAGCCCAGGACCAGCGCCCGGGCGCGAATGGCAGCTCAAAGACCGTGAAGCCATGAAACCGTTCCCCACGTGGTCATCGGCGACGGGGGCCTGGGGTTTTCAGACATGCATGACAGTCCGGTCAGGCGGCTCCGGCGGTCGCGGATATCAGCGACCGCGCCAGGCGGCAAGGCTGGAATAGAGGTCGTCGAACCCGGGGAGCAAGCTGACGTCGTCGACCGGCTTGCGGATCGCCCTGACACCCGTCCCCCCCGCCCATAACTGCTGATTCGGTGGCAGCAGGCGGCGCAACTCTGCGAGACCCTGCGCCGCCAGAGCCGGCGAGTAGGCCGAACTGAACGACAGGCAGACCACGTCGACCTGCTTGATCCTTGCGGCACGCGCGATTTCGTCGATCGGGGTCTGCGGACCGAGCAGGATCGGGCAGGCATCCTCCACCACCAGCAGGGCCTCGACCATCAGCAGGCCGAGGGTGTGTTCCTCGCCGCTCAGCGTCGTCAGCAGCACCCGCGGTGAACCTCCGCTCGGCCCCATGTTGGCGAGGGTGGTGCGAAACAGCTTCTCCAGATGCTGGGAGAACAGATGCTCCTCGAATATGCCCAGTTCGTTGCGTGACCAGGCTTCGCCGATCCTCACGATCAGCGGCGCAGCGATGTCCTGGACAAAGGAAGCCAGTCCGCGCTTGGCGACTTCCCGGTAGAAGTGCCGCTCGAGGGCGTCGGTATCGTGATTCCTGACCAGATCCATCCATACATCGAGGTCTTCGGCAAGCACGCCGACAAAGCTGGCGGCACGACTGTCATCGAGCGCCAGCAAGGATGCGTCGTCGAGCGCGAGCAGCTTGCCGGGGCGGTGTCCTCGATCGATAAGGCGCTTGATCTGGGTCAGCCGGCGTACCTGTTCCGGGTCGTAAAGACGCTCGCCATTGGCATCGCGCTGCGGGCTCGGAAAGCCGTAGCGACGCTCCCAGACGCGCAGGGTGTCCTTGGAAAGGCCGGTCTCCCGCTCCACCGAGGCGATGGGCAGACCACGTTCGCTTAGAGAGCCGGACAAGGAATTCAAAGTAACCATATTTGTCTTGGACAATTGCTTGACACAGGGAATTTGTTCGACTAATTTAAGCACATGTCCAATGTTTGACCAAGACAAATGAACAGATCAAACCTGCCCCTGTTGCTTTCCGTCCTCACTCTCCTGGCCTGGCTCCCGGCCTCGGCCTCGGTACGTCAGGCGGACATGAACTTCAACTGCGTCTCGCCAGCCGCAGCCCCGACCCTGGCGGAAGACTACCTGTTCTATCACGGCCTGGTCTCGCCGCACGCCCCCAAGCTCGGCCAGCCGGCTCCCCATCCCCAATGCAACCGAAGCAAGGTCATCCGCACATGAGAACCCTCCTGATATCCGCCGCCATGCTGGCCTCCACCGTCGCCCACGCCGCCGCGCCCTGCCCGCCGCTGCTGAATCACAGCCTCAAGGACATCGACGGCGCCCAGCAGAATCTTTGCGACTACGCCGGCAAGGTGGTGCTGGTCGTCAACACCGCCAGCCAGTGCGGCTATACCGGTCAGTACAAAGGCCTGCAGGCGCTTTACGACAAGTACGGCAAGCAGGGTCTGGTGGTGCTGGGCTTTCCCGCCAACGACTTCGGCGGCCAGGAGCCTGGCAGCAATGCCAAGATCAAGGATTTCTGCGAGAGCAACTACGAAGTCGACTTCCCGCTGTTTTCCAAGGTGGGGGTCACTGCCCAGAACGCCAATCCCTTGCACGAGGGCCTGGCGAAAGCCACCGGGCAGCGCCCGCAGTGGAACTTCCACAAATACCTGATCGACCGCAGCGGCACGCGGGTGCTGTCCTTCGCCAGCGCGGTCGACCCCGAATCGAAGGAAATCGTACGCAACATCGAGGACATGCTGAAGGCCCCCGCCGCCAGCAAGACCTCCAGCCTGGGCTACTGAGATGCGCATCGCCGTCGTCGGATCGGGCATCGCCGGATTGAGCGCCGCATGGCTGCTGGCGCGCGAGCATCAGGTGACTTTGTACGAGGCGGAAGCCCGGCTCGGCGGCCATACCCACACGGTCGACGTCAGCCTCGACGGCCGCATCTTTCCGGTGGACACCGGCTTCCTGGTATTCAATCATCGCACCTACCCGGAACTGACCCGGCTGTTCCGGGAACTCGAGGTGGAAACGGTGGCGAGCAACATGTCGTTCAGCGTCAAGCTCGCCTCGCCCGAACTGGAGTGGTCGGGCACCAGCCTCAACACCGTGTTCGGGCAGCGCGCCAACCTGGCGCGCGCGGATTTCTGGCGCATGCTGCGCGACATCCTGCGTTTCA
>Ga0209703_1000647_pt1 | contig 10173 bp, 8 predicted proteins | sample PPLLak12cMay2015_2_FD_187256 | JGI IMG/M metagenome (GOLD analysis project Ga0209703, IMG submission 187256) | Freshwater sediment microbial communities from Prairie Pothole Lake near Jamestown, North Dakota, USA - PPLs Lake P8 Core (1) Depth... | ecosystem: Environmental > Aquatic > Freshwater >...
CCGGACCTTAAACTCCCCCCCGCATCCTCTCCTTCACCCCGGAAAATGAAATCGGGGTGCGTTGCGTAAGGATTTGGCATTCGGCAGACTCATCCAGCAGTTCCGGTTCTCAATAGGGCCATTTTGTTACAGCAGACTGTCCATAGTTCCATAAACGCCTCCAGCCGGAACAATCGGCACAGGACCGTGTAAACAGCGATTCCTGTGACAATCTTTGACAACAGCATCGACCAATAGTCGGAAAACGGCAGCAGATCCAGCGCATAGATGGAAATCCCCATCACGCCTGAAATGATGACATAGGGGAATGCGTCACGCAACTGCTCTCGGATCGGGTATCCGATCAGCCTCCCGGTGTAGTAACTGTTCAGATAATAGCTGATAATCGAATACAGGATCAGGCCATAAATCATCCCGGTAATACCCCATGGCCAAGTGGTTGCTGCGCTGATGACGATCAGGATCTTCGTGATGATTTCCAGCCGGAGATACAGCTTGGATCGTCCCAAAGCCAGCAGCAAATTCAAGTTAATGAGGCTCACGGGATGCAGCAAACCACAGAAACAAAGCAACTCGAGATACGGGATGCATTCAGCCCATTTTTCGGTCAACAGCGCCAGGATCAGAGGGCGGGCAATCACCGCTAACCCGATCATCATGGGAAACGTGACAAGGACGAGGCCGGTCAACGCTTTCTTCATTGCCCGTTTCAACAGGACGGGATCGTCCTGCAGCTTGGAAAACAGAGGAAACGTGACCCGGGCGACCAGCCCCGGTACCAGATTGATCGGCAGTTCCACAACGGACCTGGCGCGTGTAAAATATCCGAGGTCGGCTGCCGAAAACAGCTTCCCGATCACCAGGAGATAAATATTGGAAAAGATCTGGTCGATCAAACCCGATGTCAGCATCCGTGATCCGAAACCGAACATCTGCTTCAACGACTGCAGTTTGAAGACCCGCGCTGGCCGCCAGGAGTTCATGAACCAAAGAAGTAGATTCCGGAAGATAGCTCCGGACACCTGCTGAGCAACCAGGCTCCATACCCCAAAACCCGCGACGGCCATCACAACCCCAATCATGCCCGACAAGATAACTTCGCTCAGGCTGACTTTGGTCAGTGTCTTGAAATTCAGCTGCTTGTGCAGCAGATTGCCATGAACGATGCCGAAGGAATTAATGATGATGATCAGCGACATTGCGCGTGTCAGAGGTGTGAGCATCGGTTGGTTAAAGAATGCGGCAATCCAGGGTGCCACCCAGTACACCGCACCCATCGCCAGCAGGCCCACCGCAACGTTGAAGTAGAATATCGTACTAAGATCGGCAGGGGTGACGTCCTGCTTCTGGATCAAGGCGAGCCCATACCCGCTGTCCGTAAATGACTGCGCCACTGCGATGAACACCCACAACATCCCGATCAGACCGAAGTGTTCCGGGAAAAGCAGGCGCGCCAGCAGCATCCCGACGCAGAAGCGTATCCCCTGCACACCCAGGGACTCAAGCATGCCCCACGAAAGGGCCAGCATCGTTTTCGCTTTAAGACCGGTCAGATCCATGATTCGATTCCGCCATGATCCAGTCCTCTCCACTCGTCCGGGAAATGCGCGAGTGGCGAAGTTTCGGGGAAAGCTGTCCCTCCGAATCCCTCCTCCACCAGCGCCTGTTTATGGCCGTACGGTACCGGTTCGCCGGTTGCCGATCTGTTCCGCCATTCTCTTCAATTGCACCTCGCGGCGCCGCATCCCTTCGGTCTCGTCCAGACCGACGATCTCGTAAATCCTCTTCCATCGATAAAGCCAATCGTGGCGCAGGAGGGCCTCTGCCGCGTTTCGGCGGCTGATCCCGTCAAGTCGTTTCGGGTCCGCGGCAAGGCCGGAAAGCACCTCCGGCACGTCACGACCGTCTTCCCGAATGGGAATGACGGCATCCGGCCAATCGAACGTCGAATGAAACGCCTCGCAGTCCGGTACCTGCCCCACCAGGATCGATCCCGCCGCCGTCGCTTCATAATACCGGAACCCCACTTCGACCTGCGCAGGGCCGCCCGCCTGGACGTCCATCTTCGCCGGCATGACATAATAGTATCGGCTGCGCTTTGCCATGTTGGCGTGCATTTGCCTGTGCTGCCGGTGATCTTTCACGTGTGCATGGCTCGCGAGGAACGTGTCGTGGACATAAAACAGTCCCTTGTTCGCGGCGAAAGCCAGGAACACATCATGCACGTCTTCCCATATTCGCCCGACGCTGTAAATATCGATGACCCTGGTCGGGTTGTCCGGATAGGGGCTGTAGCGAATGGCGTCGACGGCGCCCGGCACGTAGTGACACGTGCGGCGGATCGCTTTCCCGAAGTCATGGACGGTTCCGCTCAGCCCGACGGCAATATGATCGAACGCCTCCAGGGCGGAGTACCAGTTTCTGTATGCGTCTACATTCGCTGCGTATTCTTCGTCGATCCAGCAGATGCTTCTCTTGCAGTGATCCCTCCATCCGCGTATGGCGGATAGTTGAATCAGGTCCTGCGTCAGGGGAAGGTAGGCAATGAATAAATCGTATTCCCCCGAAAGCCGGACAGGCTCGAAGACCATATTGAAAGAGACGGCTCTCCCTGTAAAATCCCGCCATATCAGGTGCTTCTGCAACGGATACCGGATGTCGTACGCACGCCTGGGTTGAAGGCAGATCAAATCGACTTCATCGACATCGCACAATACGTCCTGTGCCTCGTAAAAAGCGCACCGGAATGCATTCAGAGCATAATTTCGACCGGTCAACATGCAAATTCGAGATTTTCCGCGACTGCGAGGCTTTTTGTCCATCGAAAACTCCCCTCACCCCCTTTTTCTTCCGAGCCGGATTCATTGCGTCGAAGCCTGCGATTCTTCCCGGAGGCGGGCGAAGGCATATTCGCATTGCGCATCCGCTACTTTTCGGAATTCCTCGGTCTTTTCCAGCAGGCGCGGCATGTGATCGGAGGCAGACTTTCTGAGTTCAATGAATTGTTCGATCAGACGAGACACATCCAAAGATTCAATTTTCTGACAATAGTTCCCGAATCCGTATTCTCTCATGATGGCATCATTCTTTACGTTGTATGAAATCGATATGGCCGGCCGATTCTGCATCAAGGACAGGAGAATATTGTGAAATCGCGACGCAACGACCATGTCGGTCTTCGAGAGTTGATCCAGCAGGTCGGATACGGAATGAATCGGCTCATCGATGATTCGTTTTTTGTCGTATGCAATCCCTCTCCGTTCGATGCATTCTTTCATGTCGCGCCGGACCCGATTGTCGTATGTCATATCCCCGATGAGGATCCGGACGACATGGTTGTGCTCGATCAACCAGACAATGAAATCCGCTATCTTTTGGATGTACTCGGCGTAGGCCGTTTCGCCTGTCCCCTTCTGGCTGCCCTGGCCGAAGTAATCCAGCAGTCCGACGCCAATGACAGCCGTTTGTCTCTTCTCCCTCACGGTATCCGGCATGGCAGACCGTGGCAGATTAAACGCCAGATCGGGATAAACCGGATCCTTTTCAACCCGAATGCCATGCTTGAGCAGGGCTCGTTTTGAATCGATGTCCCGGAAGCTTCTGTAGTCTGCGAGAGAAAGGGCCAACCTGAAAAACCATTTTGTCACCCTGTGTTTTATCCGCTCTACCCCCACACTGACGAAAAATACTTTCGAACGCCGGAGCTTTGCAACGAGCGTCCATTTCAAGATTTCGTACGGCAGCCCCCAGATGCCCGTCTCCTCATCCGTGATCATTCCCGTTCCTGCCATGATGAGCCCATTCGCGGACTTCAGGCTTCGATAGGCCCTCATCCATTGTCTTGCCTCCGTCGGGAGCCGCAACAAGAGAATTCGAACCCATCGGTCGGCATTCCTCCTCCGTTTCCCATTCTCTTCACGGTCGCTGTCGTTGATCGGGATGGCGTGGAGTCCGTGCCGGATCGATACGTCTTCCGGAACGCTGCAGATGCCCGTCAACTCCGCTTCAGGCGCATATTTCCGACAGACACAAAGGATCGCCTGCAGGGTACATTCATTGCCGATGTTCCCCGATCCGAAGTTCCCGAAAATGAATATTTTCTTTCTTTTCGCTTCTGCGCTGCTCATTTTTATGCCTTCTACGATATCTTCGGAAGTCGCTCTCGTCATGAACGCTGCGATCAAATCGGGTCATGCTGCGCGACGTAGAACCGGATACAACAGACCGGCATGACCGCGGGGAATCTCATGAATCCCACCTTTATTTCGCCCTCAAATATAAAATCCAGTCTGTAGCCCCGGAACTGTTCTTTCCGGGCGTGGTCACTTTATCTTGTCCCTCTTGGAAAGCATGGATCGTATCGATCTTGATTTGCGTCCCATTTGCCGGATCGATCCAGAACCCCTGATACGGCAGCGAACTTTTTTTCAGATCGATGAGCAATTCTCTCGGCGCCGCTGCCGCCACGTACACGATCACCTCTTTGTTGTCGCCGGTTACCGCCGCGATGGAATACCCTTCACTCCTTGCCTCCCCGTATCCCGCAACCAGAACATGGTGCTCCGTGTCCGGATGCAGGGTATGCCATCTCATGCTCTGGAAGATGTTCCACAGGTGTGACATATCCCCGGCGCCGCGGCTGTCCAGCGCATCCCTCCAGGGCTGCCGCGAGGGATAGACTTTCGTCGGGGAATCGAAATTCCACACCGGGTTGTTGCCGTAGAAGTGGCCGGCGGCGCCGGTCAGGATCGACCAGTAGGCCTGCCGCCGGATGCGGTCCGGTGTGCTGTTATGCTCGCCTTCGTAGATGCTCTCGATCATAATGTACGGTTTGACGGGCCTGCGTCTGTATTCTATGATCGTGACATCGTAAAGGTTATCGGCATAGCTGTATACATTGTTGAAATCCAGCCACGGCGGGTTGTCGAGCGCACCGGAGGGAGACGCCTGGCCGCAGTGGGCCGTCATGAGTTGAGCCGCTCCGCCCTCCCGAATGCCTTCCGCCAACGCATCGACGCTCCAGCGATAGAGCCGCGGCGGGGTGAAGTCCCCGCCCATGACCCAGACGATATTCGGAAACGACTTATAGCGGTTGCCTATAAAACGGCCATAATTCCGTAACGTTTCGGCACCGGCCCGCCGGATGTCCTGAAACCAGCCGTCATCCCCGCCCTTCCATCCGAGATAGGCCGGGACCAGGAATACGAGCATGGCCTTTGAGGCAGCCATCCGGATGACCGCATCGGCATGTGCAAAATAGGCTTCATTCGGGGTCGAAAAATTGCCTGGCATGAAGAACGGCGGCTCGCCCGAGGCATTGTGCGGCGGATTCTTGGCGAACTTTCGATCGATCAGGTTAACCAGGATTGCGTTAAATCCTTGAGATCTGCGATAGTCCAGATAGAATTGGGTTTCCTGCAGGTTCAACTGCGCAATGAGGGACCAGGCTGAATCGCCGTGAACGAAAAATGGCCGACCATTTTGTTCTTCAAAATGACGGCCGTCCTCGCTGATGCGGATCGGATATTTACTGCTGCCGGGTTTTGCCGTCGCCCCGCAGAGAAAGAAAATGCATGCAAACAGAAAAATAAGCGTGAAAAAACGCCTGAATCCCGGCGTCTGAAAAATCATGTTCGGCGACACTTGAACAGCTGCCATGAATCGAAATCCTTGAATCTCCTGTCAGATTGCTGCAGGGGAATGAACTGTCCCGCCGCGAGCCGGCCATGCCTGAGGTCAAAGATCCTGTCGATCGAAACATGCGCGTGATCATTCACCCGGACCGGTGAAAATCGACATTCTTGTTGTGCGATCCGGAACGCAGGAGCCCTGTGACGCATTGATGCTTCACATCGAATTCGCGTATGTATCCGGTCTCCTGTCGTTCAGCAGGTGATTTCGTGTGTTGAGATTCTTATCGTCGGCTGCATGTAAATCGATTTGCCGGACCGCGATCTCGGGCTTGTCCGATGGGGACCGGTGAAGGATCTCCCCCCGCGCTGATGTGATCTGGCTTAGCCCGATATAGGTGAGGGAGTGACCCCCCCGATCTTCCGTTCCGACCCGGTTTGCAGTGACGGCAAACACCCGATTCTCGAGGCATCGGGTTCGCATGCCGTCCGGGCAGTTCGGCAGCACAAGATTGGACGGGTGCGCAATCACTTGCGCGCCCCGCAGCGCCAGGGTGCGCGCACTTTCAGGGAAATACCAGTCAAAACAGATCATCAGCCCGATTCTGCCGATCGGTGTTTCGAAGACGCGAAAGCCGAGGTCTCCCGGCTGAAAAAACAGTTTTTCGCGGTCAAACAAATGGACCTTCCTGTAGAGACCCGCCGTTCCGTCATAACCTACGATGGCGGCGGAGTTGTAAAAGGCAGCGCCGGCTGCTTCGGCAAATCCGTATACAACGAAGCATTTTGCTTCTTTGGCGAATTGCGAGATTTTGTCGAAGGTCTCTCCGGAGCCAAATGGCTCCGCCACCGACTTCACTTCCTGCACCTCGGTGAAATTGTATCCGCAGTCAAACAACTCCGGCAACACGTAGAGATCAGCCTGTGCGGATTTCATCAGGGACAGGGCCTGCTGGAGATTGTTCTCTTTTGACGCAAAGACGGGGTCCGTTTGAACCAGGGCAACGCGCATCATACCGCACTCCTTTCGAATTCCTGTGATCGGGCTGCGGGGTGCGCTCCGGCAGAACGGGAGCCCCCGAGCCTCCGTCCGTTCAATTCCGACTGCGAAACACGGGTTTTACGGGTCTGCCCTCGAGGTATTTCTCGGGCCCGTCCTGCAGCGCCATGGCGTATACGCCCAAGGCCCCGCCGATCGCCTCCACGGTTCGTTCGATGTCGTTTTCACCGTGGGAATAGCTCACCACCAGGGAGGGTGCAATCAATCCGCGTTTGATGGTCTCCTGCAGGAACAACGTCCGGAAAACCTGGGAGGGCTGTTTATCGGGATCTCGAGCGATGTAAATCAAGTTGCACGGCCTGCCGGCGAGCTGAAAATAGTCGTCGATCCCCAGTTCCTTCGCGGCACGGGCGACGCCGTCGGCAAGCATCCGACCCGTCCGCCACAGATGCGCCACCACGTCGTTTTCCCTGTAGAGTTCAAGGGTCTTCAGGCAGGCCGCCAGGGCGTGCGTCTCCGCCCCGTGAGTGGTCGAAAGGAGAAACACCCTCTCCCTGTCGTGCTGCAGTCCGCCCAGCTCCATGATGTCTTTCCTTCCAACCAGGGCCGAAACCGAAAACCCATTGGCCATCCCCTTTCCGAACGTGGACAGATCCGGACGGATCCCGTAATACGCCTGGGCGCCGCCCAGGTGCCACCGAAACCCGTTGATCATCTCATCGAGAATGAACAGTGCCCCGTTCTCCCTGCAGATTCGCTGCATCTGCTGCAGATAGTCCTTCTGCGGCTCGCATACCGTCACCGCTTCCATGATGATGCAGGCGATTTGCCCGGGATATTGACGGAACAGGGCGTTCACCCCGTCGAGGTTGTTGTACGGGAATTTGACCGTCATGCTTCGAATCGCTTCCGGGATCCCTGCGGACATCGCGGTGCTCCCGATGAACCAGTCGTCGGTCGAGAAAAACGGCTGATCCGCGCAGACGGCCACCAGGTCTCTGCCGGTATAAGCGCGGGCGATTTTTACGGCCGCCGTCGTGGCATCCGATCCGTTTTTCGCGAACTTGACCATCTCAGCGCTCCCGATCAGGTCATGGATCGCCTCCGCACAGTCCACCTCGATCGGCGCGGGCCTCGTAAAATTGGTCCCCAGGAGCATCTGGCGACGGGCCGCTTCCACCACCGGCGGATATGCATGACCCAGCGTGACCGACCGCAGCCCCATTCCGTATTCGATGTACTCGTTGCCGTCGAGATCCCAGACATGACAGCCCTCTCCCCGGGCAATGAATCCCGGGGCATTCACCGGGTATTGGTCATCCCCTTTCGCGTACGTATGGCAGCCACCCGGAATCAGGGAGTGGCTCTTCTGCTGAAGCGCTCTGGACTGTTGCATCTTCACGGTTGTCAGGATCCTCCTTTCAGATGGACATGCCCGATATCCTACCCCTGTGACGGCGCAGGACCCCGCGGATCCGTTCAGAATACGATTTTACGACCGTAAAACCCCTCCGCGTATCCGCCCGGGGCATTGGACTCGATCCCCCGCAACCGGAGGATCGAATAAAACGCGTCATCGGAAAACCAGACCTTGCCACTCTGCGTAGGGAAGCAGGTGCGTATGTAATTGATTTTTCGCTTGCAGATCCCGGGATCCAACGGAACATAGCAATTGGGCGTACCGAGATCGCCGTCGTACTTGACGATTTCATATTCCAGGATCATGTGATCCCGGTACGTGTTCCACGTAAGCTCCGAAATCAGGCGATGATCCTGGTGCAGGTCATGGCGGTAGTGGGTAAAGATGAGGTCGGGACTGACGCGCTCTTTCATCCGTTCGAAATATTCCTTGATCCGGGCACCCTCGTAGGGAAAGAAGCCGTCCCGAAACTTCAAAATCTCGACGTTTTTCCTTCTTGCATGCTTCAGGAACCGCCCGGCGCTCTTCTCCGCCTCGCGCCCCCTCGGGCCGTCGGCGCCGAATACAACCCATGTGAATTCCCATTTCGGATGTTCCGCCTGCAGCCGTAAAATCGTCCCGCCGCATCCGATTTCAATATCATCGCTGTGAGCCCCCAAACATAGTATATTTATGGGTTCTTCTTTGCCGCCATTGAACAGAAGCTTCAACATCTTCTTGCCTCTAATCGCATCATCTCAAGCTATACTTCCTGTTCTGCAATTTCTCTAATCCTGCATGTGGATCACATCGCGCGATTCTTCCTGATTCCATCCATTGCGTACGAATCCCATTTCAACAACACAAACGTCTCATCATGCAATATTCTCAGTGTTGTCCAACGATGATGAAGCTGTTTGCAAGAACGTCATTGGTTATTGATCAGGAAATATTAAGCCTGGCTGTATTCATAGAATTTTAGTTCGCTTTGCAGTTCAGCAATCGCCATAGCCCCTGAATAACCTGGTCCCGGAGACAGTCCTATAATCCTCCAACATTTGTCCGGGAAAGGATTATCGTCATCGAACTTCACGCCGGACGGTAGACCGTTCGAAAAGATGATGCTGAATTTATCCAGCGGATACGACAGCCCTCTACCTGTAGCCTTGAGAAAAGCTTCTTTTGCCGTCCAGCAGGCAAAGAATCTTTTTTCGTAATCAGCTGAAGGAAGGTTATTTAGATACTCTCGTTCTTGGACGGAGAAGGTGCTGTTGACAATCTGATGTGCGTCAGGAATCATTCGTATATATTCAACATCGATTCCGATTGCACTTCTCTGGCTGACGGCGATAAGCGTTATGTCTCCGGAATGAGACAGATTAAATTGTATTTCATTCCCGTCTTTTGCATTTGCTAAACAAGGTTTGCTCAGCTTATTGCTCTCAAAGACGATCTGATGTGGAGCACAACCCATGTACGAACTTAATATCGCTCGGAGAACGCCATGCGCGAACACATATCTGCCTCGATCGGAGTGGCGGATGAATCGCCGAGCCTTATCGATTTCTCTGACCGATAAACTTTCTTTATATTTCTTGTAAGATATTAGATTCTGCTCAAAATATGCCCTCCAGACGTGCACCGAATTGCGATCATGGCTATAGTCTTGGGGCGGCGCGGTAAAGATTGTGCCAACGACGTGCTTCTGAGCTAAAACCATTATGACAAATCACTATTGCGTAGCAACGATTCATTCAATTGACGATTGATCTCGTCCAATACCAACGCTTCTGAGTCGTGTAAGAAAAAATGCCCTCCAGGAAAATAATGTGTCGTAAATTGCACGGAAGTGTGCATTCTCCAGGCGAGAATTTTATCTCTGCTTGTCTTGGGGTCAGAAATGCCCCCGAATGCGGTGATCGGAAATTCGAAAGGCGTTTCCGCCTTATAAACATAAGTCTCCGTCATCTCGAAATCAGCCCTCAGAATTGGAAGAAATATCTCCAGCAATTCATCGTTTTGGGCTACAAGATCCGGGAGCCCTCCATATTGACGTACGCGGTCGATAAAAGCCGCATCAGGCAGGTGCGAAAATGGTGCTTCCTCGGGAGGCAATTGCGGCGCTCGATATCCCGAAACAAAAA
>Ga0209703_1000662_pt1 | contig 10085 bp, 10 predicted proteins | sample PPLLak12cMay2015_2_FD_187256 | JGI IMG/M metagenome (GOLD analysis project Ga0209703, IMG submission 187256) | Freshwater sediment microbial communities from Prairie Pothole Lake near Jamestown, North Dakota, USA - PPLs Lake P8 Core (1) Depth... | ecosystem: Environmental > Aquatic > Freshwater...
CGTTGTGCAACTGTTAGTGGAACAGACCAGGAGAAATGGGAACGGTTTTATGGTACAACGGCATATGGAAATCTTCCACAACACAAGAAGCACTTACATATAGGACATAAATGGGCACGATGTCCATATGATACGGAGTGTAATGACATTAGAACAGAACACATGACTGGAAATTTTTTGGATCCGCATTATGATCCAGATACGTATTATTCAACGATAACTGGTACAGTGCCTTTTACTAGCGCACAAAAGATCGAGCATTACGACGATGCTGAAGAAAAACATGTTTATATGAGTACCGCAAGTAGGGGTACTAAATGGGGTTTTGAATGTACATTCAGTGGTTGTCCGTATAGGAACTACCACGGAAAACCATATTTTTATACGTAGGAGGTCCGCAATGGCAATAAGAGTTGACACACAAGACCTTGAGAACTACCCAGGGACTGTTAAGGTAGTTACAGTGGATCAGGACTCTATAGTTCCCACTGGAAACGAGGGTGACGAGAAGTATGTTATTAGTTTTTCTACTTCGGCGTATAGCGACAACGTAGATAGGACAGCTATACAGACTTTGTATGTGACTGACTTTAAAACTGGATGGTGTAAAAGCTCAGGCTTTACTGGATCAAATGGGAGATTTGCTCTGGATTCGACACACAACAAAATGAAGATTAAGATGGATGCAACCGTTAGTGGCTCGGATGGAAGTGGGTGGTATGAGATAACTTTGGACCACGACGATGGTGCATATATTGAAGGCGCTTCTGTGGCAGAAGATATGGAGTTGAAGATAAGAGCGCTTGTAAACAGCCTCAACACAGCAGATGCGGGTTTTGATTTGGCTTATAGAAACGCTTCCGTAGAGTTTAATGGTGGCCAGTTTTGGATTGTTTCTGGTAGTGTTGGACGATACTACACAGGCGCAAATAAAACATCTGTCCAGGTTGCAGCTGGTTCGACAAATAGTTGCGCGGCTATGTTGGGTTTTGATATTCCAACAACCAGTGAGGATTTGGCCGGCTCGACAGTTAAAGAGACTACACTTTCTTCTAGCTACACAGCAGACGCGGCTACCTTGAACGTAAATAGTGGTCTCGGCGTGGAAGAAGGCGATTGTCTGATGATAGCTGATGGAACGAATACCGATTATTTCACGGCAGTTTCTGGAACCACAGACACAGCAATAAAAGTTCCTACATTGGCTGGGCATAATTATACAGGTATTACGCACAGCTACTCATCCGCACTCCCATCGGCTGGTACAGGAACTAAGGTTCAGTTGTTAAGAGGGCAAGATCCGGACACAGTACCCATGATGTATTATTCAGAAATTGATGCTATTACACGTTTTGGAATTAAGTCGATTGTAAATCAGATTGATTATAGTTCTTAAGGAGTAGTCAGTTGGCATATTTTATAATTCGTAATTCTCTAAACCCGTATAAGTCTGTTAAGTTTAGTATTACACTTCAACAGCAGGTGTTGAAGAGTAGTGATGGGGACCCTATTTGGACGGCCGAGATAAATACTGTTGAGCCCTCTTTAAGTGGCACTGGGATGAAATCTAAATATCTTCATCTTAGGACACTTAATAATTTAGACCAAGAAATAGAAAAGGCAGCATCCGAGTTTTGTGAACAAATAGACTGGTCTCCGTTGTTAAATGATGCAAGACCGCCATACGTTACATATACTTTTCCTGTAAATGACGCTGTTGATGTGGATATCGACAGTGGTGTGGAGGTAAAGTTGAGTGAGTCTTTGCCATCTGCAGGAATAGACTTAAGCAGTATAGAAGTTACGGTTAATGGTTTAGATATTACGAGTGAGGTTGGTGTTACTGGAGACCCTTATGAGTATGTTTTAAGGTGGAGGCCTTCTCTTGTAATCAACACATAGAAGGGAGGATTTATGAAAGCACAAGATTTTTGGAAATTTTTGTGTGAGGAGATGGGGTATAGGTTTTTTGCTGGTGTTCCGTGCATGGGGTTTAAAACATTGTATGGCAGTATGAGCCCAAGATTTATGCATTATATACCGGCGGTAAGGGAGAATATAGCGTTAGGGTTGGCAAACGGTTCTTATTTGGCCGGAACAAAGTCTGCAGTTATTATGAATTTAGATAGACTCTATAATCTGCTGGACTGGTTGACATCATTCAACTGTGAGCATTCTGTACCGGTTCTTATTTTAGCATATAGGGATTCATATGATGAAAAGATGATTAGCGCGTTGGCCTCGTATGGGATACCACACAAAGTTTTAGTAAGTGTTGAAAAGGACATAAAGAGCCTTTTAAAAAAGATGGATAAATTAGGTTTGCCTGGCATCGCTATAATTGAGGAAGGAGTATTAGAATGAAAAGATTTAGGGTTCTTAAACATTTCATAGATTGTTTGAGTGATAACGACGTTGCTGTTTTTTCTGGCCCGGAATTCAGTAGAGAGGCATTTGAAAATGACAGAGACGGTAATTTTTATGTTCTAGACTCACCTGGTCTTGCAGCGTCATTGGCATTGGGTATGGCTATGAATAGCAACAAAAGGGTATTTTTATTTGTTGGAGACGGCGAGTTTTTGATGGAGTTCGGATCTTACGCACAAATTGCAGTAAGTAAGTGCAAGAATATAATCTGTGTAATTCTGGATAATGATTGTTATCAATCAGCCGGAGGATCTCCTACAATATTTAGATCTTTAAATTCCGTGGCTGGTGTCATATTTAACATGGGGTTAATTTCTTTGAATTACACACCACATTTCGAGGGTCGTTTTGATTTATCCAACATGAAGAAAAAGGTTGGTAATTTGATTGGGCCTGTTGCAATTCTTATCAACATAGAAAAGGGCGACAATAAAAATGTTGGTAATGTGACTTTATCTAAGAAAGAACTTTCGGAGCGCCTGAAGAAGTTTATAGAAAATGAAAGTCTTGGGTCGTCGATGTTTGTTCCACCATACTCATTGGATTTTTTTGATGTAAACACAGACGGAGGTAATGTTTAATGGCTTACGAAAATATAAGACTGAGAAAACGAAATCTAACTGTGGTAGATGGGTATTATTATATGATGGATGATGATACTGACAGTTTGATTGTTAAAACAGACGATGGTTCCCAAGCGTTCTCCTATCCACTAGACACCACTATTGCGGCCGCAATTGTTAGTTTGGAGTATGACGGCCGAAATTTTTGGAGCATGGAAGACTCTGGTCTTAACATGATCATACGAAGATGGTATCTGGATAATTATGTTTGTAAACTAAGAAACTCTTTCACTATTTCCAGTGTTCAGTCTGAGGCCTTCACTGTTGAGCATTACCACAGCACATTTGGTGCCGACGAGGGTGATGGGGAAACCGACTTAAGTATAACAGATACTACCGGAATGGTTGCCGGTGACACTATTTTCTTAGGGCCAAATTCAGCTGGCCAATCGGAAGAAAGAACCATAGATTCTATTTTAGGTGTTGATTCATTAAGGGTTACTGTTGCTACAGATTATGGTTATGACAGCGGAGACCCGGTTTCTACTTATCATAAACTATGGGTTTTTGACGACCTCCCTAGTGGAAGACTTCATGAAGTTAACGCATATACAGGTGCCATTTTAAACACCACTGCTGGTGGGGAGTACTCTGGTGTTAAAGCTGCAACTTTTTATAACATGTATGATTTGACTTATAGACCTTCTTGGTCAAATTCAATTTGTTTTATTAAAACCACCAATATGCTTTTTGTAGACCCAAGTACTTTAACTAATTATGGTTCATTGTCGATGGATAACGTAAAGGCTGACCAGGCTACAGTTATTGTGGTATACGATGTCTCTATTGACGGAACTAATATTTATCGACTACAACTAGGTGCAACATATTATGGTGCTGATAACACTTTTACAACATATAATTATCAGTTATCAACAACAACGCCGTTTATTACAAGTATAAGCTTAGCGGCTGAGCCCGCTATTTTGCCGGCAAACGGTGTTAATACTAGCACAATTACAGCAATTGTTAAGGACCAGTTTAATTTACCGATTTCGGGTAAGAGTGTGACTTTTACTGAGGACGACCCTGTTGGGTCTATAACAGCGACACCGATATCTACAAATGCAAATGGTGTGGCACAGACAGCATACAAGGCCGGCACCACCGCACGCGAAGTTAAGGTAACTGCTACAGCCCAGCAGTCTTAGGAGATTTGAATGGCCGAAGAAAACATTCAGATGGATGATGGAAATTTTTGTATTGGGATGCAGGCTGGTACTTTTGCGACCATCGACCTGTCTGACCAGGCTTTAAAAATTAAAAACCTAACTGGTGATCAAATAGCTTTGTATACACTTTCTTCGAATATTACAAACACTCTTTTATCGTTGACTTATGTTGGCCCGATTGAATATAGTGGATCGATTGACACTGCTACTTTTTTTACACTAGAAAAAGTAAGCAGTACACAATGTCAAATTAAACGATGGGAATTAGACACGACGGGTGTGACGTTGGATTTAAAGAGCACCATAACAAAAACAACGGGCGGAGCTTATTATTATGATGCAAAGGGAATGGCGGTTGAATACTATCGAAGAACATTTGATGTTCAAAATCCTGGAGGCATAAACTATTTAGATATAAACAGCGCGTCCAGAATTTCCAGTGGTATGATACTTTTCCTGGGCCCGAGTTCGGATCTAGATAATCTAGGCGCGGTGGAATATGTTACGGTGGATTATGTTGTGGGCGCAAGAGTTTATTTTACGTCTAACATAGTCAATCAGTATGTGGATGGAGATGATATAACGTTTTATAAAAACCTGTATCTTGTCAGTAGAATAGGATACGCAGGTGACACATCAAAGGGCACAATGTTTAAACTAAACCCAAGTACTGGGTCTGTTTTAGAAACCGATAACAAGGGTTTTTATCAGGGAATTTCTGCATGTAAGTGGAGTACGTATGTAGAGGCTGTTGCATGTGTTTCATCAACAAACATGTTGTTTGTTAGGCCCTATGATTATTACCAGAATTGGAAATCCATGTTTCTAAATAATGTGGAGAGCAACGAGGCTACAGTTTTCACCGTCTATGATGTAGAATTTGACGACTATGAAGTGTACAAACTTATGCGTAAGGTAACGCTTAGAAACGACAGCGGTGTGAAAACTACATATTCTTGGGCGACATATAACTATAGACAAGATACATTGCTTCCATATACAAATAGTATTGATATGTATACGACCAGAGCCATGATGATTGGAGATGCTGATACTACTGTGTTGGAAATACAAGTTCGTGACCAATTTGGTGTCGGTCTTTTAAATGTTGAGACAGATGTGGACGTTGCCAGCGGCGATAGTGGTGTTGTATTAGACCCAATAGACGGTAAGGTTACAACAGACGCAGACGGTTATGCTGATGTTGGTTATACCTCTGGAAATACTTACGAAGGAATGACAAGACTTACCATTAAGTCAGCAGGTGGCTTTACGGGCCACGGTAGTCAATATGTGTGGAATTCTATTTATATAAGAAGTGAGCAAGATTCTGCCATCGATATCAAACTTTTCCAGAAAGGCGGCGTGAGCAGCGATGCTAGTATTATAAGACAGATTGCCAGTCAAGTTCAGAATTTTTATACAATATTTTGTAAGACATTTTTTACAACGACTGGTGGTGACTGGATAAATCCGAGTCCTTATGCTGGAGAGGTTAGTTTATATCTTCCAACAATGCATGTTGGTTATGGTGATGGCCCGGCGGACAGTTTTGAGCGCGGGTGGGACCCCGGCGATCCCGGCGCACCAAGTTCATTAAGTAACAATATAAAACAAGTTTTGGATTTTGAAAGTTGGAATAGATTTAGACAGATAAGCAATGATTTGAGTGGTGATTTTAAATGGATAAAACAACTAAAGGAATATGTGTCTACATTACAGATAGACCAACTAAAGCTTAGTAAGCACACATATTGGGTTGGAGGAATCGCATATGATTATCTCTGGACGCAAATAAGTTTTAACCAATTTGTGTTTGTAGATGATGCCATACCACAATTTTGGAGCGAGAAAAATCCAATAGACACGGATATATGGATTAGACTTAGACCGTTTGCTTATGATTTAAATCCTGGAACACTGAAGTTTATGGTTAGGGAATTGTCATATGATGGTGACACAGGATACAGGGATTGGACATCTTATTGTACAATAACGTCTTTTGACGCCGGCGGCGGAATAGATGGTTTAGATATATTATGTAATCCACCGGCAAATTTTCACCACGACGCAATAATCTATGTTCATTTAGAAGTGTATGATGGTGCACCAACACCAAACTATATTTACACTGACTATTGGTTTACTATAATACCGGATTACAGATTTCCATATTTGGACAATCTTAATCCTTCTAGGGAACAAACTTATGTTCCGGTTGACTCTAATGTCTATTTTGAAATCAAAGATTTTGGCGTCGGCGTGGATATAGACACTCTTGAAATGCTTGTGAATTCTAAGAAAGTAACACCAACCATTGTTAAAGTTAGTGACAACCAATATAATATTACTTATGACCCAGTAACAAACTTCTATTATGATAAAGAAGTTACTGTTTCAGTTAGGGTCAGTGATTTATCTGAGAACAACAATACACTTATAGACAGCTATAGATTTTTTACTGTAGAGAGTTCTGGTGTTATGTTTGTTCCGGTAGACCCACCAGTTTGTAAAAGAGGATTACCTAGATTCCAAGACGTTAGTTTCTTGGTTCTTGGTTTAGGAGATGGTGTGGATTTAAGCTCATTGCGCGTCCAAATACATCAACTGGATGTGGCAGATAAATTAAGGATTTTGCCTGTTATTTATAGGATTTCTTAGGAGAGAATATGGACGAGGAAGAAAAAGTAATAGATGTTAACCCAAATAGATGTTATTTTGTGGTAACTTATGCTGATGGAAAAATAATAAAAGGTAACGCTCTATCCGAAGAGTCGTGGAATCAAATTTTGAGTGGTATAGTGGAGCTTAAATTCGAACTTAGTAATGGCAGTATTATAAACATACATAAACATGATGCATACTCCGTTGATGTTGATTTTGAAGACGGCGTATATTATATGATAAACGTTAAATGTTTATCTGGTGAAGATGTTACGATATATAGAATAAACCTTAGGGGGGTTCCTGGCACGGCTTTGAAGATTGGCGACGTTATTGTAAGTAGGTCTCCAGTTGTTTATGAAAAGGAAACTATTTGGAAATATAGGGGTTAGGGGACGTGATGCAACAGGATTTACAAACATACATTTGTGGTGTAGGCGCAGGTATTACGAACTTCTCTTTAGATGTTGATGAATATACTACGGCTTCGTCTACTATTTGTGTGGATCTTGTTGATTATTACGACCAAATAGACACGGTTTCGGGTACATATTTTATAATAGATGGTGTTGTTGTGTCCGGAACATTTACTATAGTTACCGTGTCTGGAACTACAGTATCAGGAAGTGCTTACAGGATGTGTTATGATGCACCAGATGATTTTGGTTCTTTGTTGGGCCCGGTTTCATTTGTTGTGCGTGCCGAGAACCAAAACGGGAATGTATCGGAAAATGAGTATTTTTTGACTTACGGTTATGGTGTGTTTTTTGACAACGAGGAAAACAATTACATAGATTTTGGGTATGACACTCAAGTTGTTGTTAGGGCGCTGTTGGAAGATTTAGCTTCATGCCCAAAGGAAAGTGGTACAGCATATTGGTTCGAAACTATGCATGATCCTTATGCTGTATCCGAGGTGGTATACGGCGGAAATAGCGGGTTATCAGCATCAATAACTCCTTATATACCACCAGATGCTTACTACCCAGGCAAGACGATGTATCTTATTGTAAGGGCCAAAGACCTTTCTGGCAATGAGATGGAACCATTTGTGTTGGAGTACACTATTAAAGAATCTTAGAAGGAGGAATTTGCGATGAGTGCTGTTACAAGATGGGTTGAATACAATACGACTGCTTCTGGTATTGCCGGCGACGGTGATACAGACTGCCTTGGAACCAGGGCTTTTGCCAGGGCAGACGCTAGTGTTGGTGATTCATTCGACATTAGCTCTTCTACAAATCGTTTACATCTAACTATAGATGGCGATTCAGCACCGTATATTACGCTGGTTAGTGGCACAGGACTAGATCCTAGATTTGTAGCCAGGGATATTACGGAGAAACTACACAATCTCGGCAAAGCAGATGTTGCTTATGACCAAGCACAGTGTGTTTGGGAAAATGGGAAACTGAAGATTTACTCAGGATCTCTTGGTAGCGGAACATCTGTCACCGTAGCTAGTGGTACAAATACAGTCCATTTGGAGTTGGGTTTCGGCTCCAAGATTGAAACCGGTGGTGCTGCTGCTACAAACCGTACAACCACTAGTGGAAACGATTACAATGGTGGTATTGAAATTTCTGGGAGTTACGACGGGTTTTTTGATGAAACCTATAGTGTGATTATTAGCAAGGGTTCTAATGGTACTGGAAACAACATTGGGACACCCTCTAAGGGTGGGTCAAATACTTATACTGGGACCATTACAACCGGTGGTGTGTTTAGTCACACTGGAAATATTTCTTACGTCCTTTCTATTGATACTACCAATGGTACAACTATGGGCGGGGGAACTGGAAATGTTCCTACAATGAGTTGGACATCAACCGGTAGCGTCGATGACGGCGGGCCTGTAGAACTTCTCTATGCTGACTATTGGTATTATGTTGGTACTAAAGGATTGATGGTTAAATTTACTGATGCTGTGTTTAATACCATTACCCCGGCATGGACAATTCAATGTACTTACTGCCAGTATACGGACGGGTCCAATACACAAAACCCAGCTGGTACGGCACAGTACATTTGGGGGAGTACAAGAGGAGATGATTGGGGTGGGACAGCTATTGTAACAAGTGAGATAACACCCTCACGTCTCGGGTCTAGGGGTTTGTATATTTTATTCACCGGAAATAATAATTTTACGGCCGGCGACGAATTTCATGTTGTATGTACACCACCACAACCCCAGAGCTATGATATTACGAATCTTAATTATGGAAACGTAACAGTCAGCACCGAATCTTCGGTGAAGTGTGTGATTTTTGAGATAGCCTCTGGCGCAGTTGAGATGGGTACAGTTAAGTTTGGTTTGCAAAACCACGGAACATTTTCGCATCATGATGCAGGAAATAATGACACCAAGTTCAGGTTCGGAACTATTGGACCAGGTAACAATGCTGGGTCAAACCCAACAGACGGTAGAGAGTGGAGAGCCAACGTTGTAGCGGCCGATATAGATAGTGATACACCACCAAGTTACTTGTATGCCACACAGGAAGATCTGGCTGTGGTGGCCGATGCTGATAGCAGCGAGTCTATTGGTAATAGTACACACATGGGTATGGTGGCCGATCCTATTTTCTTGAATATCAAGTTGGGTGCGTCTGAGGTGGGAGCTAATAGCACAATCAATTATCGATGCTATTTTGATTACGCTTAGTTTTTACAAAGAAAGGAGATTAAGCCGTGCCAATCTACGAATTTGAGTGTGTTTGTGGTAATAAACTGGAAAAACTGTTTAAAACCCCAGTTGAAACTATAGAATGCCCATCTTGTAACAGAAAAATGACTAGGGTTTTATCGGCCAGTAATTTCCAGTTAAAAGGAAAATGTTGGGCTAAAGATAACTACGGTTTGAAGGAAGGTAAGAAGAAAAGTAATACGAAAATAGATAAAAAACAATAAGGAAGGGGGTATCCACATGGGTTTCCGCGGATGGGAAGTAGAATATATAGACGGGTCTACTATAAATGAAAACCAAAAAAACTGGAAGGAAATTCCAAAGGTTAATATAATTCGTCTCACACTGCACTATGATGGCAGAAGATGGGATTTGCATAACAAAGTAGCCTATTTGCAAAAGAAAAGGGGCTCCATGATTCCAGCCAAGCCGGAGACGTTTAGAGTAGAATCCAGGTCTATAGGTTTTTACGAAGGCCCTAAAAAGATTTGGTACACAGTAGATGAGTATACT
>Ga0209703_1000665_pt1 | contig 10077 bp, 10 predicted proteins | sample PPLLak12cMay2015_2_FD_187256 | JGI IMG/M metagenome (GOLD analysis project Ga0209703, IMG submission 187256) | Freshwater sediment microbial communities from Prairie Pothole Lake near Jamestown, North Dakota, USA - PPLs Lake P8 Core (1) Depth... | ecosystem: Environmental > Aquatic > Freshwater...
GCTGAAACCGCGCCGCCTCAAGGCCCCGCTCAGCTTAGTGCGGAAGTCATCATGATCAAGAGTTGCTAGTCTGGCTGCCTTCTTCTGCGCCGCCCGGTACGCGGCGGCTCCTTCATCCACTCCATCCAGCGCCTCGGCCACCACGTCCGGATCGATGCCTTTCTGCCCCAGCTCTCTCCGCAGCGCGGCGCGACTGCGCGGGCTGGAAGACTCACGGCTCTCCCTCCAAAAACGGGCGAAAGCCAAATCATCCAGCAGTCCCTTCCCCTTCAATGTCGACAGCGTGCTCTCTATCGTCCGGCTGCCATAACCTTTCCTGCCCAGCCAGACTCTCATTTCGAACTCGCTGCGCGGCCGATAGGCCAAGTAGCGGTAGGCCGCGTCCAGAGGCGACTGCTGTTGGGAAGCCGGCTTCGGAGTCATTACGCCTCAGTACCCTCGTCATCTCCCGTAGACGGCAGGCCACTCACAGACATGCCCTTCGCCCTGATCTGGTTCTCTATCTGCTCTGCAATGTCCCCATGTTCCTTGAGAAAAGCCTTGGTGTTCTCTCGCCCCTGGCCCAAACGCGTGTCGCTGAAGGAGAAGAAGGCGCCGGTCTTCTTTATGATCCCCATGCCTACTCCCAGATCAACGATGTCGCCTTCCCTGCTTATGCCATGAGTGAACATGATATCGAACTCTGCCGTCCGGAACGGAGGAGCCACTTTGTTCTTCACCACTTTCGCCTTCACTCGATTGCCGACCACATCCGTTCCGATTTTGATGGAGTCCTTCCGCCTCAGTTCAATCCTCACCGAGCTGTAGAACTTGAGGGCCCGGCCGCCCGGGGTGACTTCAGGGTTCCCAAAGAAGACACCCACCTTTTCCCGCAGTTGGTTAATGAATATGGCTGCCGTGTTTGACTTGCTTATGGCGGCGGTCAGCTTTCGCAGAGCCTGCGACATCAGTCGCGCCTGGAGACCAACCTGGGCGTCACCCATGTCGCCCTCAATCTCGGCTCTCGGCACCAGGGCTGCAACGGTATCAAGCACGATGACGTCAATGGCACCGCTTCTGACCAACGCCTCGGTTATCTCCAGAGCCTGCTCCGCCGCATCCGGCTGTGATACCAGGATATCGGCGATCTTGACCCCACAGCGGCCAGCATACAGAGGATCAAACGTGTGCTCCACGTCTATGTAGGCCGCTGTCCCGCCCGCAGCTTGAGCCTGGGCCACGATATGATAGGCCAGAGTCGATTTTCCTGAAGACTCCGGGCCGAAGATCTCCGTGATCCGGCCCCGCGGAATTCCTCCTATGCCCAGAGCGAGGTCAAGAGAGAGGGATCCGGTCGAGATAACATCCACAGTCAGCATAGTCGTGGATTCGCCCAGCCTCATGACAGCGCCCTTGCCGAACTGCTTCTCGATCTGCTCGATGGCCATATCCAAGGCCTTTTCTTTTTCAATCATCGTGATTCCTTCCTTCTTTCTTCAGCGGCATGATAACACAGGGTCTGTAGCAGAACAAGGCTACAATGGCGGGATCGGCGGCACCGCGCGCTTGTGGGCATTCCGGGCTATCCTCTCTTCGATTCTCTGCCTCACAGCATCAGGAGCCTTGCCGGTGGTGAAGTACGCATCGAGCTGCTCATAGGTCAGGCCCATCTCCTGCTCGTCAGTCTGGCCTGCCCACAGTCCGGCGGACGGTGGCTTGTCGATGATAACTTGGGGAACACCAAGGTGCCGCGCCAGATCCCGCACCTGCGACTTCACCAGGTTTCCCAGGGGCATAATGTCCACGCCGCCATCGCCGTACTTGCTGAAGTAGCCGACACTCACCTCGCAGCGATTGCTGGAACCCACCACCAGATACCCAAGGCGATTGGCAAAGTAGTAGATAGTGGCCATTCTCAGCCTGGGTTTAAGGTTGGCCTCAGCCAGCTTCCTACCCGGATTGCCGTCGTTGGGCAAGACAGAGACGAGGGTATCGTACACCGCATCGATGCTCACCGTTTCAGTGGGGATGCCGAACTTGCCGGCCACCAGGCGAGCATGCTCCATGTCTTCAGCGATGCTGTGGCAGGGAATCAGCAGGCCCAACGCCCCATCGGGGAAAGCCCGCTTGCAGAGAACGGACACCACGGACGAATCGATGCCGCCACTCATGCCCACCACCACCCCCTTGGCGCCTGCTTCTCTGGCCTTGTCCTTCAGCCAATCAACTAGTCTGGAACTCAACTGCTGCATCTGAAAGTGTTCTCGTTGTGGTAGTATAACCTCTACCGATCGCATACGTCAAAATGCGGCGGAGGTGCGGGACTCCTCCTACCCGGGGGTTGAATGAAGCTACTAGTTGGAACCTCAGGCTGGATGTACGATCACTGGCGCGGCAAGTTCTACCCGCCGGAACTTGCGAAGACCAAGTGGTTCTTGCACTATGCCGAGCACTTCTCCACCGTCGAACTGAACAGCAGCTTCTATCACTTGCCCAGCGAGAAGGCCTTCGGCACCTGGAGGGACAAGGCACCGGAGGGTTTTGTCTACGCGGTGAAGGTCAGCCGATACATCACCCACATGAAGAAGCTGCGGGACGTCGACGAGCCGCTGCAGACGTTCATTTCGAGGGTGCGCCTGCTGGGAGACAAGCTCGGCCCCCTGCACTATCAGTTGCCGCCGGGCATGAAACGCAACGATGCCGTGCTGGATGCTTTCCTGAAGCTGCTGCCCTGCGACCTGCACCATGTCTTCGAGTTCCGGAACGAGTCCTGGTTCGACGCGGACGTCTACGCTCTGCTCAGGAAGCACAACGCCGGCTTCTGCGTCTGCGACCTGCCCGGCACGACGACGCCTCTGGTCGCCACCGCCGACTTCGCCTACGTCCGGTTCCACGGCAGCTTTGGCCTTTACGACAGTTGCTACAACGATGAGGAGCTTCAATCATGGGCCAAGAAGATCGCCAAGCTCGGCAAACGCCTGTCCGCAGTCTACGTCTACTTCAACAACGACTCGCACGCCTTTGCCATCAGGAACGCCAAGAAGCTGAGGGAGTTGCTGGGATAGAGGGATGTGGATTTCTGGCGTTCTTTGGTCGGAGCGTCCGGAAGGATACCGGCACGCCCACCTGTCGGTTCAAGACAGACCACCATCTAGGGAATAGGGAGGTAGCAATGCCCAACCAGCAGTCATGGTTCGACCGAATCAGCATCCAGTGGCCCGGGGTTACGTTGCCATACTCGTTTAAGAAACTAGCCGCAGAGTGCATCAGGCAGTGTCCGCACGAGAGTGAGGTTCCGTACCTGCTAGCGTTCATCTTCATCCATATGCATCTGGACAATCTCCTTTTCCAGAATTTTGCGACTATCCAATTCGCGTCAAGAGGAAGTATCACAGATCAGTATCCTTTGAGTCAGTTGGAGGAGTACACACGCAAAGCAAGAACAGGCGATCTGATTGAGCGAATCAAGTATCTCGCCGACTTTGTCAAGCCCACAGACGCTGGCGATGTAGACACTAGTCTGGTTGACAGCTACGAGAGGGAGTCGCTCAGAAGACTGATCGACATTCGTGACTACCTGACACACGCTAAGCTTCTGACCTCCTCGCTCATGGGCGTAGGGCTCAGCCATCACGGATTGCAGGGCAGCAATACAATGGAGGAACTGGAAGCTGCGTTTCGTCTTGCGATAGTGCTCGAACACAGGCTGGAGTGTGCCAAGCTGCACATAGAGCGAACTCTATTCGATAGGGCATGTACGTGCTATTCAACGGCAGCGAGCAAGAGAACAGGCAAATCCATATCATTCAGATGCGACGTATTCAAATCTCCTGAAGGCAGGTATCGTCCCCTCATCTCGCAGACTGACCACCCCTCGCCTAAACTCAGCGAAGTTGCTCGCGGATGGATTTCTTTCAAGACCCTGCACGAATGGTTCTGGCCTGCCGGCGATTACGTGGACTCATTGGCTCTGGCTCTAGACAATGCAAGAGAGTATGCAAAAGGGAGATGCAGGGGTTCTGATGTTCCGCCATTCGAGACAAAGAGCGGACCTGTCGCAAAGCCCAACGTCGACAGGAAACGTGACTGGCCCTGGAAGAGATACTCCACGCAAGACAAGTGGACGACCCGCGAGTTCTCTCGGCTGGTAATCAACCAGTCACAATCTTCTCGGAACCCGAGATAGTGGTGGTAGAGGCGAAGAATTGAAACGCGCCCCTGATCGGCACCACCGGCGATCGGCACGCCTGCAGGGGCATGATTACGCCCAGCCTGGCGCGTATTTCGTGACGGTGTGCACCCGGGACCGAGAATGTGTCTTGGGCAGAATCGTAGATTCAGAGATGGTGATATCCACGATCGGTGAAATCGTCAGAACGAATTGGGATGACATACCAGGCCGGTTTCCGGGTATCGGGTTGGACACGTTTGTCGTGATGCCCAACCATGTCCACGGCATTATCACCGTCACCGAAGCGCGTCACCGTAGGGGTTTGATTAATCAAACCCCTACACGAGGAACGCGAACGGACAAACCGGATTGGATTCTGATGAAGAGCGATGCCATGGTATTGGGCAAGGTCGTACGGCATTTCAAGGCCAGAACCACGAAGATGATCCATGACTCTGCGTCCGACACGTTTCGTTGGCAGCGCAACTACCATGAACACGTGATCCGGAACGAAACGGAGCTGAACACGATCCGGCAATACATCCTGGCCAACCCGGCCAATTGGACCACCGACGAGAACTACCGCGCGTGAATGTCCAAACAGCCTCGTCGGATGCACCGCCCCAGGCAACGTGACACCTAATCTTCCCCCGCGTTTCCCCACCCTCTTCCGCTGTGCTAGAATGGGGCCATGACCCAGGCACCAGACAACACCCTCACCCAGACAGCAGCCGACAGAGAGGCCATTCTCCACTTGAGGAAGGCCATCTCCACCGGCAAGAACTGGTACGTGGCCCTCCTGGAGGCCATCGGCCTCTGGGGTAGCGCCGAGGAGCTTCACGACGGCCGGTACTACCGCTACCTGATCGGCGGCGAAGCCTTCGACTGGCTCACGCTGGCGGACAGGCTCTGCCAAGAGATCGACGGCATGATCCCGGAGAATGAGAAGCTCGATCTGTTGTTTGCCGCCACCCCACCCATTGACCTCTCCCCAGGCGAGTTCCGGCAGCTCATCGGCGACGTGAAGTACCGCGCCTATCTTAACTACCTCTACGGCGTCGTGGTGGAAGAAGCCCTGATCTCAGTGGTCGAGGAAGAGGTGCTGAAGGAGAACGGGCACCTGACCCTGATCCTCGGCCAGCGCATCGAGCAGGAGGCCTACCGCCGCATCTACGAGGCCGAGATGTTCGACCTGCTGACCCTTTTCAGAGGCCAGAGGGGATACGCCAACGGCGATTCGATCTCTCTCACGGAGAAGAAGGAGTTCACCTACTGGCTCTTCAAGTACCGGGTGGAGCACTCAGAGAAGGCCAGAGTCGCCAGCGATACCCGCAAAGCGCTGGCGTGGCTGCAGCGCCAGTGGAACTCCAGCACCAAGAAGAGACCAGCGCAGACAGCGGGGATACAACTCCTGCTCAGCCACACGAACTGAGGGCTAGTCAACGCGCTTGAGCTGGGCCAGGCTCAGCAGCAGCTTCTTGATACCCGCCCCATCGAAAACGACCACGACTTCCTGGTCGTCCCGGGCGGGCGTGCAGCTCACCACCACGCCCTTGCCGAACTTGGCATGTTCCACGTGATCCCCGGGTGACAGGTCCGGGCCATTGGCTTTTGGCTTTGGCGCCGCCTTCGGCTCCTCTCCAAACAAGCCCGTGGTCTGCACCAGATTCGATGGGATGTTCTTCAGGAAGCGGGAGGGAGGATTGGCATTGGTGCCACCCATGAGGCTGCGCCGCAGGGCCCGCACCAGGTAGAGCCGCTTCTTGGCCCGCGTCATGCCCACATAGCACAGGCGGCGCTCCTCCTCCATCTGGGCCGGATCGTCAAAGGACCTGATGTGCGGCAGCACCCCCTCCTCCATCCCCACGATGAACACCACCGGATACTCCAGCCCCTTGGCCTGGTGCAAGGTGATTAGGGTGACCACGTCCTTCTTCTCGTCCAGATCGTCGGTGTCGGAGAAGAGGCTGACTCCTTCAAGAAACAGCGTCAGTCCCTCCGGAGGCTTGAGTTCATTGTATTCGCCGGCTATGCCACGCAACTCCAGTATGTTATCCCAGCGGTCATCGCCGTCCGGCTGCTCCAGTGTGTACTCCTTGTAGTCGGAAGTCTGCAGCACCGCATCCAGGAGTTCCACCACGTTCACTTCCTGGCTCTTCCTGGCCAACTCTTCGATCATGGTGTAGAAGTTGACCAGCGCCTGGGTCGATCGCGCGCTGAACGGAGAGCAGGACTTGTCTTCCGCCAGCCTCTGGAGCCCGGTGTAAAGAGGCAGCCCCAGGCCCTTCGTCCACTGCTGCAGTTCGTCGATGGTCTTCTGCCCGATGCCCCGCGGCGGCACGTTGATGATCCGGGCCAGGCTGACGGAGTCCCAGGGGTTGTAGATGAGCTTCAAGTAAGCGATGACGTCTTTGATCTCGCGGCGCGAGTAGAAGCGGACTGAGCCAATCACCTGGTATGGCATGCCGTAGCGCACGAACGCTTCTTCCAGGGCGCGCGACTGCGCGTTCGTGCGGTACATGACGGCGCAGTCGACGTGCCCGGCCTCGCCCTGATCCAGCAGGCGGGCCACCTCGCTCACCACGAACTGCGCCTCCTCGAACTCGCTGAACGTCTCGACTACCCTAAGTGGTGCGCCCTCCTCGTTATCGGTCCACAGGGCATTCTCCTTGCGGCTTCTGTTCACCGAGACCACCTGATGGGCAGCTTCGAGTATAGTCTTGGTGGAGCGGTAGTTCTGCTCCAGATAGACCACCTTGGCCTCGGGGTAGTCGCGCTCGAAGTTGAGGATGTTGCGCAGGTCGGCGTTGCGCCAGGAGTAAATGGATTGGTCGGGATCACCGACGACGCAGATACTGCGGTGCTTCGCGGCCATCTGCCTGGCCAAGGCGTACTGGGTAATGTTGGTATCCTGGAACTCGTCGATGAGCAGATGGAGGTAGCGCGACTGGTACTTTGCCAGAACGTCCGGATGATCGTCGAAGAGCTGATAGGCCTTCATCAACAGGTCATCGAAGTCCAGCGCCTGGCTTTGCGCCAGGAGCGTCTCGTATTGCCGGTAGACCCTGGACACCACTTCCTCGAAGTAGCTGTGCGAGCGCTGGGCGTAGTCTTCCACTGTGATGAGCTGGCTCTTGGCGCTGCTGATGGCGTTTTGAAAGGTCTTCGGCGGGTACTGCTTGGGGTCCAGGCTCAGGTCCTGGAGACTGCGCTTGATCAGGTTGATCTGATCGTCGTCGTCGTAGATGGCGTACTTCGAGCTCAAACCCATTGCCTCACCGTCGCGGCGCAGGATGGCGGCACATGCGGCGTGGAATGTGCCCACGGACAGGTGTTCGACAGATCCCGCCAGCAACACCTGCAGCCGCTCTCTCATCTCCTTGGCTGCCTTGTTGGTGAACGTCACCGCCATGATGCGGCGCGGGTTGATGCCGATCACCTTGACCAGATAGGCGATGCGGTGGGTGATAACCCGGGTCTTGCCGCTGCCGGGCCCGGCCAGGATCAGGAGGGGCCCTTCGATGGTTTCGGCGGCTGCGCGCTGCGCGGGGTTCAGACCTTCCAGGATGTTCATTGCTAGAACTAGCCTAGCTCACCTGGATCATCTTGTCGACGGCGTTCTTGGCTCTGAGGCGGATATCTTCGGGAACCTTGACTTCTGGCGACAGGTCTTCCAGCGACCAGAGTATGTTCTCCAGGCCGATCATCTTCATGTTGGGGCATACGGCCTGCTCGGAGACCGGAATGAACATCTTGCCCGGGTTCTCTTTCCTCAGCCGGTAGATGATGCCCATCTCAGTGGCGACCACTATCTGGATGGCCTTGGTGTTCTTGCAGTGCCGGATCATGCCGCCCGTGCTCAGCACGAAATCGGCCATCGCGCTCACCTCGGACCGACATTCCGGGTGTGCCAGGATCTCGGCTTGCGGGTAGGCCTTCCTCATTCTCTCAATATCCGCCGCCTGGATGCGTGCATGAGTAGGACAATACCCCGGCCACAGGATCATCGGCTTTCCGGTCTTGTTGGATACGTACTGCCCCAGGTACTGGTCAGGCACAAAGATGATCTCCTTCGCCTCCAGTTTCTGCGCCAACTGCACCGCGTTGGCCGACGTGCAGCAGATGTCTGACTCCGCCTTGACCTCTGCTGTCGTGTTGACATAACACATGACCAAGGCGCCGGGATGCTGCTTCTTCAGATCACGCAGGCCCTGGGCCGTGATCATGTTCGCCATAGGGCAGCCCGCCTCCAACACCGGCAGCAGAACCTTCTTGTCAGGACAGAGAATGGAAGCCGTCTCCGCCATGAAATGCACCCCGCAGAAGACGATGACGCTGGCGCTGGTCTTGGCCGCGTTCTGGCTGAGTTCCAGAGAATCACCCACAAAGTCCGCGATGTCCTGGACCTCACCCAGTTGGTAGTTGTGCACCAGGATGATCGCATTCCTCCGCTTCTTCAGATCCAGGATTTTGTCTCTCAGATCCGAGCGGCTATCCTTCATCGGTGACTATCCTCCAGTCTCCCGAGTAGATGTTCAGCCTCTTGCCCCGCACCATTCCCACCACCGTCATGCCCATGTCGTTGGCCATGCGTACCGCAACGTTGGTCGGCGAGGCCACGGATATGACCACCGGGAAGCCTCTACGGGCCGCCTTGAGCAGCATCTCCGACGAGATCCGGCCGCTGAATATCAGCCCGTGGTTGTCGGCCGGCACGTCCATGAGTATGCACCGACCGATGATCTTGTCTATGGCATTGTGCCGCCCTATGTCATCAGCAAACATCAGTATCTTCCGAGAGTCGCAAAGAGCAGCGCTGTGGACTCCACGGGTCACCTTGTGCAGTTCCGAGCCGTGCTGAAAGTCCCCGACCAGACCCAGGACATCACTGGCCAGCATCTGGAACCGCGAATCGATCTTCATGCCCGCCTGCGCATCGGCCAGGCTGTAGAACGATGCCCCTCTCCCACAGCCAGAGGTGATCAGACGCTTGCTCAGCACGCCGGCGTCGGCCCCTTTGCCTTCCCTGGTCTCAACCCACGCGATACCCTTCCGGTCATCCACCACCGCCTTCTTGATCTCTTCCTTGCTCTTCAAGAACCCTTCGGAAAAGAGGTAGCCGATCGCCAGATGCTTCAGGTCCATGGGCGAGCACAGTATGGTGACCAGTTCCTGGTTATCGAGAACAATGGTCAGCGGGGCCTCTTTGACCACCGAGTCTTCCACATCGCTGCGGACGTTCTCGGTGATCCGCACAACCCGGAGCTTCTCCGCGCCCGTCATCGTTTCCATGACATCCATGGCCGCTATGACTTCACCTCAATCGGGTCTCCGGGCTTCACCACTCCGCCCCGGATCACTCTGGCAAACACGCCTTCCAGAGGCATCACGCAGGTGCCGGCCTGCTGGAAGATGGCACACCTGGTGTGGCACTCCTTGCCGATCTGGCTCACCTCGAGAAGGACTTCCTGGCCCACCAGAAGCCGCGTACCAATAGGCAGGGCCGGCAAGTCTATGCCCCGGGTAGTCAGGTTCTCTGCGAAATCACCCGGGCCAACCTTCAGGCCCATCTGCCTCATCTTGTCAATGCTCTCTTCAGCCAGGAGGCTGATCTGCCGATGCGTGGTGCAGTCGGCATGGGCATCGTCAACCAGTCCGAACTCCTCCTTGATCAGCCCGGATTCGACTGGCTTCTTCCTCGTTCCTTTTTCTTTGCTCTTGCAGACCGCAAGAAGCACAGTATCCTTCATTTCGAAGACCCCAGATACTTCTCAGGATTCTGCAGGAAGGCCTTCTTGCAGCCCGGGGCGCAGAAGTAGTACGTCTTGCCCTTGTAGTCGGCTGTGGCAGCAGCCTTCTTCTCATCGACATCCATGTTGCACACGGGGTCTTTGGCCATCTCAACCTCCCTATTGACTGGATACAGC
>Ga0209703_1000674_pt1 | contig 10036 bp, 9 predicted proteins | sample PPLLak12cMay2015_2_FD_187256 | JGI IMG/M metagenome (GOLD analysis project Ga0209703, IMG submission 187256) | Freshwater sediment microbial communities from Prairie Pothole Lake near Jamestown, North Dakota, USA - PPLs Lake P8 Core (1) Depth... | ecosystem: Environmental > Aquatic > Freshwater >...
TGGTGGCAGCCAATACGTGGTGGCACTACCGCGAACACAACGAGACGATCCGAGGTTGGCTTAATAATGGGTAATTGCCCTGGTAGAAAAACTCAGTTATACTAGAGGCTATCTCAAAAACATGATATTTTTGGGTGTGTGGCAGCGAAGCCGCCACACACACCCAAAAGAACCATTTTTGAGATGACTGCTAATATGCGGGGGCACAACCGTTTTTTCACCGGCGAGTATCGTGGCAGCGGAGGGCAACATGGCGGACGAGAAATTCGACGAGAAAGATCGAGAAAAACGCGAAGAGAAATCCCCAGATGAAAAGAGCTGGGACGAAAAATGGCAGCGCGATCCAGTCAGCACGGCAATCTGGGCCGCCATTTTTATCTGGGCCGGGCTGGTCCTTCTGGCAGATAATCTGGGATTCCTAGACAGCATCCGGATTGTTGGCTGGCAGCTCCCGGGCATAGACACCATCATCAACCTGGAAAGCTGGGCGCTGATTTTCATCGGGGCGGGTGTGCTCGTGCTGATCGAGGTGCTGGTGCGCCTGCTGATGCCGCAGTACCGCCGATCGGTGGGTGGGACGATCTTCTTCGGGATATTCCTGATCGCTATTGGGTTGGGCAACATCTTCGGTTGGGAAATCATCTGGCCCCTGGTGCTGATCGCCCTGGGACTCTCGATCATCTTGCGCGGCGTCCTGCGCCGTTAGCGCAGCAGGTAAACCCAACCACCTTATCAAATCATAAAGAAAACAGTCCAGTCTATCTCCTGGACTGCATAGGTTTCTCGCGCCTGTTGGGTCTCTAAAGCTGTCCGAAGTTGAAGGTCATAAATTCATCCCATGCATACCGCACAGGTGTCCACCATTCTTCCCTGCCTATGCAGCGGAAGTATGGTGGCTCGAAGGCTCGTATCAGATCGCCGATGCGGTAGCGCGGCAGGATCGGAGTGGAGACCACCAATCCACCCATCTCACCCGGGCGCATCTCGTGCAGCATTTTTATCTCACCGCGTGTTTGCACCTCAAAGAAGAAGATATCGTAATTGGGCACCCAGGCGCGCTTCTCATCCCGCTGCTGTCCGAACATCCCTTCGGTGGCGCCGTAGATCTCGCGGATAGCCGCCGGTCCGTACATGGCGCGCAGGCTGGATTGGTAGCGGGTGTTAATGCCCGGCACGCTGCCGAGGGTCATTACCTGGGTTTTCCATAAATCTTTGGGGTAAGCCCGGTGCTCTCTCCACATATAACGCGCAAAGCGAATCGCCGTCGGGGACACCCCGCCGACCAGGGTCACGTTCTGATCTTTACACTTCTCATATGCCAGCTCGAAGCGCCGGTCCCAATCCTTGATCGATTTGCCGCCTCCCAGGGCATCAATCTCATCCTGGCTGGGCACGGAGCGCACCGGCGTGAATGCCGAAACATGTTTTGTGTAAATCCCAGAGCTGTAGCCGTATTCTAGCTCGCGCTCCCCGACCTGGACCTTGCCTACCACGGATGGAAAGTTAAGGTTCAAGTTGACACCAGCAAAGATATCGTAGCGTCGGTTGCCGTCGACGAAATTCATCACCGCCCGACCGGCACTCACCCGCTGGTACAGATCGGTCGGCGTCATGGGGATGAACTTCGAGTCGCCTTTGGTCGTGCCGCGCGTGATCGCCCAACCCACCGGCTCTTCACCCAACAGCAAGCCGATATCCCCCGCCATCACCCGGTCGATAAGCGGTCGGTAGTCATCATAGGTCGCCACGGGAAAGGCGCGGCGATAATCATCCAGCGAATCGATCTGGCTTGCGCCGTGCTGCCTGCCGTACTCAGTCTTGGCATAATCCCGCAGCAAGCGATGCAGTACATCGTCCTGGGCTTTCGTTGGATCAGCCACTGCATCGTGCCACGGCTGAAGCAGGCTTTTCAACAGCTGAGGAACCATCTGGGGATCGAGGTTCATGGCTTGAGCCTCCGCCTCAGCGCTTCCAGCAATTCTTGCTCCTTGAAGTCCAGGACGATCACGCCATCGATATCAAAAGTCGGGGTGATGCGGTAGCCGTTGCCCCAGATCCGCAACTGGGCATCCGCGTCGGGGTTTTCGATCACATTTACTTCGGTGAAATCCAGGCCTCGGGCTTTGAGCCACTCCCGCCCTTTGCGGCAGTCGGGGCACCACGGTGTGCAGTACATGATGATCCCGCCGCGCGGCGGCGGGGCAGGCTCTTCGTGTTCCGCGTCGGCTTGTTCCATAATGGTCTGCGGCTCGATATCTCGCAGGACCTTACGCAGCGCTTCATTATCTGGCGCCTGGTCGATCGGCAGGATCTCATAGTACCGTAGGATGCCCTGCCGGTCGATGACGAAGACCGCTCGCTCGGAGTACCCCTCCGGTCGAAGCACGCCATACATCTCGGAAATCCGCCCATGGGGCCAGAAATCGCTCAACAATGGGTAGTGGATGCCGCCCAGGCTGTCTGCCCAGGCTTTGATGCATGGGATATGGTCGACGCTGATGCCCAGGACCTGGGCATTCAATCCCGCAAACTTGGCCTGTTCGGCTTCGTAAGACGGGATCTGGCTGGTTCATATCGGAGTCCAGGCCTGCGGGAAAAACGCCAGAACGACGTTCGATCCACGCAGCTGGCTCAGGGAGACCTCACGATCCAAATGGCTGGGTAGGGAAAAATCAGGAGCTGGTTGTCCAATTTGCAGTGCCATGGTATCTCCTCATGCTGTATAGTAGAATTTTACAACACATTCAGTCGGATGGCATCTAATCTCTAAACGGTTCTCACGTCCGTGTTATACTCCCATTTGGTGGAGGCGAATCGTAATCTGATGAAAAGACAGTATCCATCCACATCCAAATGCTTATCCCTTTCGATAGTACTGACACTCTGCCTGGCAGGCTGTACTTCGACCCCGCCACCGATCCAAATTACCCCTACTCCCGCACCAACACAGACCAGTGAGCTATCCGAGCAGATCAACCTGCTGGCGACCCAGACCCAAGCCGCAGTCGCGGAGGCAAAACCGAGCCAACCAGCCGCTGCGACACCTGCGGATACTCCCGCACCGGTCGTGCTGCCGATGGTGAGCGTGGAAGAAACCGTTGGACCATTTAAACAGGTGTCAAAAGAAGAAGCCATGATCGCGGGCAGGGTCATTTCCCTGCAAGCCGGCGCTGAAGGCTCATTCGTGCTGCTCTCAGAAAGCGGCTACAGCCGCTACCAGGATGGAGTGTGGTCTGGCTATTTCACTGAAGAAGTGGGCGCGCTGGTGGGAATAGACCCTGCCGGGCGGGCATGGGCAGCCGCACGCGATGGCTCGCAGATAGCTGTCTGGGAGGACGACGCCTGGAGGTCTTTTGGGAGCGCGGAGGGGTGGTCCCCTCTCGGAGAGGCCCTGGGAAACCCGGTCGAGCCTGGCATAACGATCGGACCGGACGGGAATCTGTGGCTGGCTACAGCTTATGACGTGCGCCGTTTCGACGGCGCTCGCTGGCAGGTGTTCACCTCCGAGACGATGGAGATGCCCCCAGCCCAATCTCTCGACTTGATCGGCAGCTTTACCCTGGCGCTCGCCAGCCAATCGGGCGAGCTGTGGGTCGGGCGTTGCGATTGGGGCGGACCGGGCCCTTTCGGAGGCGGCGGTATACGGAAGTACGATGGACAATCCTGGCTGGAAGCCGGATCCGAAGTAAATACGGGCTGCGTCACCACCATCTATGAAGACAGAGCAGGAAATGTCTGGGCCGGAGTGGACAGCGGCCTGTACCGCTTCACTCCTTCCAGCGCGAGCTGGGAGCAGATCCCCCTGCCCGCCGCGCCTGCCGAGCAGCGCTATGGTTTTATAACCGGCCTTACTTCAGGACCGGATGGCGACCTATGGGTCACATTGGCCCAGTGCGGCGGCGCGAGCTGCTACGTGGGCGAGGACATCTTCCATTTGGATGGAGACGCCTGGCAGCAGGTGGGGGAGACCAGCCTGGAAGGAGGCCAGCAGGTCTTGTTCGATGCAGGTGGTAAACCCTGGCTATTCTCAGCCGGCAGCGTCTACCAGGTGGTCGGAAATGGTCTCGAGCCGGTGGCTGGCCTGTTTGTCCAGGCTGCGGCCACCGATGCCTCGGGCAACCTCTGGCTGGTAGCCCAATCGACCGGCACTCCTACATTATGGAAGCTTGAGCCTTAAAGGCATACATGGAAATTTATTTCGCAAAAGAATACACCGGCGCTCCTTTTCAGCTGTTTGGCGCGGCACACCTGATCGGTTTGGCCCTCGTTTTCGCCATCAATCTATACATTGCTTATACCCGAAACAGGTCCAGCCTCCGGGCACGCCGGCTATTTCGCTACACATTGGCTGCCATCCTGGTTTTGAACGAGCTGGCCTGGCATGCATGGAACTACTTCACCGGGCAGTGGACATTCCAAACCATGCTACCCTTTCATCTGTGCAGCCTGCTGGTCTGGGTCAGCGCGTATATGCTGGCGACCAAAAACTTCACCATCTACGAGTTCGTCTACTTTCTAGGAATCGGTGGAGCTACCCAGGCGCTGCTGACCCCCGATGCCGGTATTTATGGATTCCCGCATTTCCGTTTCTTCCAGGCGATCATCTCGCATGGGGCGATCGTGACAGCCGCAATCTACATGACGCTGGTGGAAGGCTTCCGTCCCTACTGGCGCTCTATACTGCGGGTTGCCGCGTGGGGAAATGTGTATATGCTGGTGATTTTCGTGTTCAACCAATTGACCGGCAGCAACTACCTGTTCATCGCCCATAAGCCCGAAACTGCCAGCCTGATGGATATGCTTGGACCATGGCCCTGGTACATCCTCAGCCTGGAGGTCATCGCCGCCATCCTGTGCCTGGTCTTGTACCTGCCGTTCGCCATCAAAGACCGGCAGGCTGCGCCCGCAGCTGCTTAGGACTGGATCTCGACCACCACTCCATTCTCTGCCCAGCTGTAGAGCCACTCCGCAGCGTCCAGCTTCATAATGATGCATCCATACGAGGCTGGTTTTCCCAGGATGCCTGCCCACAACCTGCGCCCATTTGAGAGGCGCGGCAGGCCATGGATGCCGTTCATGAAGCCGGGCCAGGCCTCATAAATCCCGAGGAAATTAGGCATATATAGGTCCCAGACAGAGGCAAATGCCTCCGGCTCGTGGGTCTGCACCTGGAATACGCCCGGTTGGGTCGGCGAGCGGTCGATGCCGGTGCTGATGACGTGCACTGACAGCTCTTTACCATCCTGGAAGATCCACAAACGCTGCCGGCTGATGCTGATCACGATGCGCTTGTTGATTACCACCGGCAAAGGCAGCAGCTCGTCCTTCGAGGGGATCACAAGCGACTGCCCGGCATACAGGGCATCGGGGTTGATGCCCGGATTGGCACCCAGGATCTTCCAGTAAGGCATGCCCACCTTCCACCCGACAGAGGTCAGCGTATCGCCTGCCTGGACAGGATAGGTTGTCGCCGTATGGCTGACCATCATCCAGAATGGCTGCCCCAATCCCACTGCCTCAGCCAGGGAGGCAGCATATTTACCTCCATCCAGGAAGCGGCCTTCCCCAAGATCGGCGCTCAGGTCCGCCAGGTAGGATGCCATCCGGTCTGGATCCAGGCTGACCACCGGTCCGCCAGCGCCCGGCTCGATCACCAACCACGAACCGATCAATTGGCGCGGCACTTCCCATTGGAATTGTTCATTTGAAATTGGGTCATAGGCGTTCAAAGTCAGCGTAGAATCCAGGATGTGTTGAGCTTCTGCCAGAGCGTCCCCGACATCGTTGACCTGCGGGATTTGCGGCATCAGAGGTAGGCGCAGGTAGCCGCTTGCCAGCGTCAGGTCAGGCGCACCGGCGATGCTGCTCAAGCTGGCCTCGATATTAATCGTGTAGCCCAGCTCGCCTGGTATGACTGACAACTGCTCTCCATCCCAGTACAGCGACGCGTTGCGGGCAGGCCGTGTGGCCTGAAGATTCAACGCTTCCAGCGTCTGGCGCGCCTTCAGCGGATCAAACGCCCCCACCGGGACGACCTGCCAGCCCCGCAGCCAGCTGTTCATCACCTGGCGCAGCTCAGCCAGCATCGGCTGGCGCCGTCCAACGTCGAAGGCGCGCCGCGCGGTCTGGATAGAATCCAGGCTCAGTCCCATCTCAGAAGCTGGTACGTTCCAGCTCTGCAGCCCATCCGTCACCTGCAGCTCGCGACCCAGGTTCCAATCTCTGTGCAGTGCGATGGCGGCATCCTCAACAGTCATCCAATCCAGGCGGGTATCCCCCACACGCACACCCGGGGCGAGCCTGCCCAGGATCTGATAATAGCTGTAGCCCCCCAGCAGCACCAGCAACGGCAGGCTCAGCACCGCCAGCGCGGCAAGTGCAAACAGAGCCAAGAGCAGCAATGTCGATAGCCGCGGCCGGTGATACCTGGATCGAATCCTGGATCTCTTCGGTTGCCTTACCGCCGGTTGAGGATCGCTTGAGATCGGATCGTTAGTTTGCATTGGATGAGTACGCGCTTGCTTTCGGGCAGTTGATCAAAAAACAATGAATATTTGGGGTGTGTGGCAGCTTCGCCGTCACACACACCCCAAAACTTCCATTATTTGGATAGATTCTTAACTTGTTTCCTGAGTTATCTCTTTCTTAGTCGTATCGGGAATTTTAAACGGCTTGCGGAGCTGGACCGGCTCTCCCTTGGTGCGCACTCTCAGGTTCAGCATTTCCACAAAGATCGAGAAGCCCATTGCAAAGTAAATATAACCTTTCGGGATATGAATATCGAAAGCTTCGACCACCAGCGAGAATCCGATTAACAACAAGAAGCTGAGCGCCAGCATTTTTACGGTGGGGTGATTGTTGACAAAAGCGCTGATTCCGTCGGAAGCCCACATCATAATTCCTACCGCGATCATCACCGCCGCAACCATCACCCACAACTGGTTAGCCATCCCTACCGCCGTAATCACTGAGTCCAGAGAGAACACGATATCCAGAGTTGCTATCTGGATGATCACACTGTTAAAGGAAGGCGCCGCCTTAACCTTGCGGTGTTCTTCTTCCCCCTCCAGGCGGTTATGAATTTCATGGGTGCTTTTATAAATCAGGAACAGACCACCCGCCAGCATGATCAGATCACGACCAGAAATATCCATTCGCAGGATCGTGAACAGAGGTTGTGTAAGCCTCACCACCCGGCTTATCGTCAGGAGCAGCAAAATCCGGGTGACCATTGCCGCTGCCAGACCTAATTGGCGGGCTCGATGAGCTTGCGGTTCGGGCAAACGACTGGCTAAGATGGATATAAAAACAATGTTATCAATCCCCAGGACAATCTCCAGGACCGTTAATGTGACCAGAGCCAGCCAGGTTTGAGGATCGGCAATTGATTCCAGCATGATATATTCTCCAATCAGGTATCTTCTCCCAGGCTAGAAGGTCGATGTCGATTTTCCAGTGCCTGACTTAAAGCTGTCATGTATTTTAATACAAACGATTAACGTTTTTTATTTCACTTTTCGTATCATCCGGTATAGTGTCGATCGATGCTGGAGCTATCGCTCACCATCTCTACCTGACGCGCCACAAGGCGTAGCTGGCATCTGTATAGAGCATGTCCAACTGTGGGCAATCGATCTCGTCCTCAGAGGGTTCGGTGATCACATGGGTTACCGGTGCATCCAACAGGATTTCGTCCAGTACATTGCAGTCACCACTCTTGTAGAAACGATCCGCAAGCTGCTCACGCTGGAACCATTCCAGGACTTCCTCACCCCGATAGGGGATCGACTTGAAGTCGATGTAGGCCGCAGCACCGGCTGCCAGGCGGAAGTCCTGCATCTTCACGGGTGTCAGGTAGATATCGCCCGGCTTGCGCTGAACTGCAACCATGTTCTCCACTGCCCGCTCCGGTCCGCTGGCTTTTCGCTGCATGTCCAGGATGAACCGCACCCCACCCGCCAGCACAGACAGGCCAACGGCGAGCAGGCACACGGCCGCCAGCCCCTTGCGTGCATTCGGGATTTCCATCCACGGCAATCTGCACAGCCATTCCACAAAAGCTGCCAAAATAATCGCAGTGGAAAGCGGCACCAGGTAAGTCGATAGACGCCATGGGAAAAGCAGCGCCAGACTGTACGATCTCGAGAGTACCTGCACCATCGTCAGGGCCGCCATTACCCCCGCAGAAATTCCCAGAACCCTGAGCAGGGACGAACGGCGCCCGTGCACCCGCCATACCAGCCAGATAGCAACCACCACCAGCGCCATCTTAACCACCGCGGTGGCGTCAAACCACTCACCGAGAAGAGCGTGGTGCGGGATGCGGTACTCTACCAGCACGCGACGCGCCTGCTCGGTGATGTCACCTGGCGCCCCAGCGAAGATCGTAAATGCCGGGATCACCACCGGCGCAGCGACAACCAGCGCACTTCCACCGTACAGCAGAGCTTGTCGCGGCTGGCGTTTCCAGATACCTGTATCCAGGACATATGTGCCTGTCAAAGTCGCCGCGGCGAGCATGTAGGTGGGATGGACGATTGCGGCTGCAGTCGCCGATAGAACTGCCAGGAGCGGATTACCCCTGACGAAGAAGCAGATCGAGAGCAGCAGGAATACGCCGAACGCGCTGGGCTGCAGGACCACCCCCAATAATCGCTGGTCAGCAACTCCGTCTTCCAGTATGTAACTCCAGTTCGATCCCACCGCCAGCGCCAGGGCATAACGCCAGCCAGCAGAGTGTATGAGGGTGAACCCGGACAAGAACAGCAATGACCGTATTGGAGAAGAACGCAGATCAAAAAACTCTGACGCAATCCCCCACAAGCTGAACAAATAGATAACCTGCAGCGCCGCATAATAGATATAAAATACCCAGTCTGCCCCCAGGGCAGCGTATGTGAGCTCGACAATCTTGCTGAAGACCGGAGTCGGATCAAGGGTATTCGCCAGCCAATCCTGCGCCAGGTCTCCATAACCAGCCTGCGCCAGCCCATGCAGAAAATACTGGTTCTGGTTGGAGGTATACAAAGGTGCCTGGCAGTAGGAGATAGCAAAGATCAATCCCCAGACCAGGATCGCCATCCAACCGACCGGGGGGAGCAGGTGGATGCGCATTCGAGCAGCCATACGCCCTTGTATACTCGATCTCGACCTTTTGCGCAAGCCTGGGGTTCGTTCGGGTATAATCCACAGGGTGAACAGCGTGAGAGCCATACTTTTCACGATCGCACAGCGGCTCTGGCCTGAGCTGGACGAGATGAGCGAGCAGCGCCGCCTGGTTAGTGTGGGCGACGTGATCATTTTTCTGATCTTTGCCCCGATCGCGTTAGCCGGTCTGGTATGGCTGGCGCTGGCAACCGATTGGGAATTGATTCGGGAGAATTGGCCGGCACTGTTCTTCTCTGGCGGCTTGTTGGCCTTGTTTACCTGGGTGCGCTATTTCTTTATCGTAGAAATCCGGACTGACCGGTACGGCAGCGCGGAAGGCTCACTTGCCAGCATGCTGCAATGGTCGGTGGTTTTCATCTTCGGCGCCAGCGCGCTGTGGCTGACAGTCTTGTTCATCCTGATGACTTTCTTGTGGGATTGGCGCAAGGCGCGCTCCAAGGCCGCTGGCTGGAGCCTGCTACGCTCGCTCTCCCTTGAGCTGAGCCTTGGGACGGTGGCGTACCTGGCAGCATTGGTTTTCTACCAGCGATTGGGAGGCGCCATTCCCATCCCTGGACTCTCAGTACAGGTGCTGGTGCTGGCGTTGGCTGCGCTGGCTTTCCATTTTCTCCTTATCCTCATCATCTGGTCGCCATACATGGCTTACTCCACCTGGGCCCATCTCAGGCTGACCAGATCCACATCCGTCAACCCGCTGATCAGGTTCTTCACCCTGGCGGTCTGCCTGCCGGTGCTTTCGCTACCATTCGCAATCCTGGTAGCCGGTCTTTACGTTGAGGAAGGCCTATACATCAATTTATTCTTTATCTTCGGCCTCCTAATGGTAGCTCTATTAGCGCGTCAGCTCAGCTGGACCGCTGAGGCCAGC
>Ga0209703_1000684_pt1 | contig 9987 bp, 10 predicted proteins | sample PPLLak12cMay2015_2_FD_187256 | JGI IMG/M metagenome (GOLD analysis project Ga0209703, IMG submission 187256) | Freshwater sediment microbial communities from Prairie Pothole Lake near Jamestown, North Dakota, USA - PPLs Lake P8 Core (1) Depth... | ecosystem: Environmental > Aquatic > Freshwater >...
GGGCCGTATGCTGTCCCTTGCCGCTGATGAAAACGGCCATCCACGCAGGTACTGGGTCAAGGTCGGCAACCTGCGCGACACCGGTCATTCAACTTAGCCAACGCCACCGGCAGCAATGGCCGATGAGTAGCCATCCAAGGTCAACCAACTAACCGCCTGCTCGGCGCCCAGAATGGGGATCGCATCGCCACTTTCCGGCACACCCGTCGATGTCATCAGCGACGTCTCGCCGCTTCCTCCCTCGATAGCAGGCGGCATTCCCCAAGCACTGCACCCTGCCTGGCATTGCCGACGGCCGACCTGCGGGTTCCTGCGACGCCCGAAATATACTTGACAATGACTTGACGATTTACACCATAAGTCATTGATGTAACTATATATTCACCATAAAGTTCGGCGCTTGGCCGGTCGTAGATGGCTCCGTCATTTTTGAAAACGGAGTTGTCGGATGGCAAGGCTCAAGACCGCGACCCGCGTGATTCACAACGCGGGCATCCATCGGGTGGTGGGACATTCCCCCAGCCCAAAGAACGGCTGCAAGGTGGTATGGGAATCCCTGATCGAGAGGGACTACTTCCTGCTGCTGGAACATGACCCGCAGGTCGTGCGCTTCATTCCCCAGCCCGAGACCATCGAGATCACACTCGATTCCCGCTGGGAGCGCTACACGCCGGACGTGCTGGTGTTCTACGCAGACGGAACCCTGTGCCGGGTAGAGGTGAAAACCGACGCCGCCCTGCGGCGCCCGGAAGTGGCGGCGCGACTCGAAGTGGTACGCGCCCAATATCTGCTCGACGGCAAGGATTTCCAGGTGGTTAGGGAATCGGAAATCCGGGTTGGCGCCCGGATCGTGAACCTTGGCGCGCTGCGCCGCTACACCCGAATCCCGCTGGATGAGGCGTCGATTGTGGTGGTCCAGTCCGTGCTCGAGACCCACCCCGGTATCCGCCTCGAACAGGCAGCAGGCCTGATCGCGGGCCATGGCGTCGGACAGCCCCTCGCCCTCCTCTACCACCTGATGTTCCGCCAGCGAATCGCCTTCGACCTTGACGGCGCGCTGGTCGGGCCCACGACGTCACTCCGCTGGGGGCAGACATGAAGGCCGTCCGCTTCCATCTGGCAGAAGGCTGCCGCGTCATGCTGAACGATATCCCCATGGTTCTCAAGGAGGTCGCGGCCGAAGATGCGTTGCTGGCCCGGAACGACACTGGGCAGAGCCTGCGCATGAGCCGATGGGAACTCGCCCGCATGGCGAGCGAAGGCGCGCTCGTGTTTGTGGACGGCCTGGCGGCGCAGCCTGTCACGCGCGAATCCCGTCCCGTGCCCTGGGAGCGACTGGACCCAGCCAAGCTTGCCCGTATCCGCTTCCGCATGGCCTACGTCAACGCGCTGAAGCAGCTCGAACACCGCAGCCCGGACAATCCGGTCTTCAGGATGGCCGTGGCCGAGATCGCCCAGCGGCGCGGCGACCAGCCCGCCCCGGCACCCAGGACCGTCTATCGCTGGATCAGCAACTACCGGGCAAGCGGCTATGACAGCGATGCGCTGGCGCGGGAATACGTCACCAAGAAGGGGCGAACCGGCCGCATCGGTCCGGAAGTGCGCGCCCTAATCCAGCAGAAGCTCATGGAAAAAATGGGCAACGCCGGGGCGACATTGAGCGGGGTCTACCCTGCCGTCATCCAGGAGGTGGCCGCGGAGCTGGGCCTCGATGTGTCTGGCAAGCTGAGCCAGGACGCTCGGAAGGCAAGCCGATGAGCGCGCAGAAATCCCGGCATCAACAGCCCAAGGCCTTGTATGTCAGCCGTGAAACGGTGCGCAAGCTGTTCCATGAACTGGACCAGTACGAGCTTGCGAACCGGCGCTGGGGAAGACGGGTCGCCAATCGCACACGTGAACCCCGTGGTGCCGGTGTGCTGGTGCACAGACCGCTCGAGCGAACGGAAATCGACCACTTCAAGCTCGACATCCATCTGGTCGACGAGCATGGCCTGGCGGCCGGTCGCCCCTTCCTGACCATGATCGTGGATTGCCACAGTCGCATGGTGCTGGGTTACACGCTGTCGCTTGCAACGCCCAATGCCACGACGATCCTGGCAACGATCCGCCACGCCATGTCGCTGAAGCCCCCGCTGCGGATTGATCGCCAGGCGCTCGGGCTGTCACTCGAGAGCCTGCCCCTGAATCAGGAGCTGAATTGGGAGGTCGCCGGGATCATGGGCACGGTCGTGATGGACAACGGCGCAGATTTCCAGGGGCTGTCGGTCAGAAGCGGTCTCGATGAGATCGGCGTCGAGGTCCAGTTCTGCCCGCCCAGGGAGCCCTGGTTCAAGGGGATCATCGAGCGCCTCGGCCGCACCATCAACCTCAAGCTAATCCACTGGCTGCCCGGGACCACCTACGGCAAGGTGATGGCGGACAACGAGTATCAGGCCAAGGCCCATGCGAGCCTGACCCTGGACGATCTTCGACAACGGCTCGAGGTCATGATCTGGGTCTACAACCGCACCGCACACCGGGGCATCGGCAAGCGCACGCCGCTGGAAGTCTGGCGCGAGGGCGTGGCGCAGTGGCCCATCCAGCTCCCCCCGGAAAACAACCCGCGGTTCGAGGCAGCGATGTGCCTGACCGACGAGCGCGCCCTGCAAAAGTACGGTATCGAATACAACGGCGAGAAATTCCAAAGCGACGAGCTGGGGGCCTTGTGGAACCGGATGCCGGCCGGTTCCAAGGTCATGATCAAGATCGACCCGACGGACGTCAACTTCATCTACGTCATCGATCCTCGCAGCGATGAGGCCTTCAAGGTGCCCAATACGCGCCCGCGCGACAGCAAGTTGTCATGGGGCGTGCACGAGTCCGCCAAGGCACGTGGCAAGGCGTTGGGCCTCGATCACGCGGAGCATGAACCCCGACTTCTCCGGACCCTGACCGACGCGACCCGCATGCCGCCCGCCGGGAAGCGTGGAAAGTCCGCGAAATCGGCCGCACCGGCACAGGCAGCGCCCCCAGCGCCTGAGGGCGATTCCGGCTTTCGGCTGCGCACCAAGGCTCATGAACCACCACGGAAATTCGATCCCACCACCCTTTTCAAAACCAACAGTAAGGAATGATCATGAAGAAAGACTTCGACCCAATCAGGGCCTATCAACAGTTCGACACCCTGTACGTCAATACGCCGCGCTACGCGCAAGTCAACAACGCGCTGGAGGAAAGCCTCAGCCTGATGCTGCGCTCGACCGGCCTCGACAGGCGCAACCTGCTGATCACCGGCGATCCTGGCATGGGCAAGAGCCTGACGCTGAAACGATTCATGGAGCGCGTGAACGCCGAGGCGAAGAAGCGCAACCCGGGGGGGTTATTCGCCACTTACCGGCCACCGATTCGACGTTCACGCTGAACGGCAGCTTTCCATGACACCGAACTCACACTCCCGACCCGTTGCTGCCGGTCGATCCTTCAGGGGTTCAACGGCAGGTACATGAGTGGAGCAGTCGCTTGGGGCATCCACTCACGGACAGCAGGTCGGCCAAAGGCGACGAAGGGTTTCAGTTTCGCCAAGTCCGCAGTGCCATCAATAGCGGACACTGGCTTGGCTAGAACGGCTGCCGTCATCGGCTACGCCGGGACGTGGTCACAGAGCCGCTCCGAGGAGAATCCAAAGAAGCTTGGAAACCCGCTGGCTCAGGCGGGTTTGCACGGGCATGGCGAGCCGGTGTGGGCTCGCCATGAGCCGCCCTGGAAGCCAGGGTTCTCGCGACGAAACGAAATCTGGTTCGAGACGGTCACGCACTCAGGGGTGACCGGCTTCAGACGTCAGGGTCCGGGCGCGCCGAAAGGTACCGGCGTCGCAGGTGGTGGCACGGCTCCTGCGACGCCGAGATACACGGTGACACTGCGAACCTTGCCGTAACCGTCCATGACCGTCATCGGCAGCACGCCTCCCGACTGCGCGATCGCATTCCGCAGGTCATCGGTCGACCCGGTCGAGAACTGTCCCGCGGTGAGAAGCGTTTCACCAGGCCTGAGTCCGGCGCGCGCGGCCGGTGATCCAGGCGTGACGGCGGTGATCCGCAGCGCCGGACTGGTCGGCCGGGCGGATGGCGGGAATCCCGGGGTCGCCGCGGGGGCCACGCCCGGAAGGTTCACCTGCACCGGCACTGCCATGATCCCGAGCGACATCCCCGGGACAGGTCCGCCTCCAACGCCTCCGCCCGGGGGCGGCAAGTTCGTCCAGCGCGTTTTAATCTGGCCCGTGCGGACATTCACGAAAGTCACTGACGTCTGCGAGTGGTGCTGTTCGAGTTGGAGGGCGCTGGTCAGAGGAACACCGTCGAGATGGGTGATCGTATCTCCGGCTTTGAGATTGATCTGCGGCTGGCTCAGGGGAGAGCCGGGGAAAGGGTCTTGGGTGAGCTGGGCACCGTAGTAGGTTCCGTAAGGCGTCAGGTTGAAATAGATCCCCATCCTCGGTGAATACTGCACCGCGGCCGGCGGGGCGGCGGGGGCAACGCGAGGGGCCGCACGCGGCGCAACCTGGGCCTCGGCAGCGTGTTGCCAGCCTGCGAGCAGAAGCAACGCGGCGGAAGCCAGTATCCAGGCCGTTGTGGGAATTGTCTTCATTGAGATGTTCCTCGATCCACAGTGAGACCGCATGCGGCATCGGATTTCATTCAACATTCACGACCACGTACTGGGTACCCGAGGCCTGATAGTAGGTCCCCCCGCACTGGTGCAAGGTGGTGCCCTCGATCACGACGACCGTACAGGCAGGCGGCAGCGAGGCAACGTAAACATTGGTCGCGTAGATCATGCGTCGTGTGGTTCGCCGGGCCACGCCGGCGTAGCTGACCGGCGTCAGGGGACGGCCGACGATGGCATGGGCCTCCCTGACCATGGACATCCCCTCGATGCCGCTTCCCGGCTGGTAATCAGCAAAGGCCAGCACCAACCCGAGCGCCAGCATTCCAAGTGTCGATTGTTTCATCATTTGCCCTCCTGCTTGATCGCGATCTCACCGGTTTCATCAACCGGGAGCACCTCCACGGCGACCGCCCCCTTGGGCGGAATGAAATTGAACGCGGCGGGACTAATGACCGGATTGGTGTTCCAGTTGCTCAACTGAACGCTGTATTGTGGCGCCCCCGTCATCCACTTGGTGGTAATCACGTATTTCATGGGGAGGGGCTCATCGCCCGCTTTCACCCAGATCTGCCAGTCGACGTCGGGGGTACGGAACGCAAGGTGATGGGTTTCGACCCCGCTCACGAAAGCGCGGCCGTGATAACCGCTGCTGGTAACGCTCGACATGAGGGCCTTGTAAGGGTCGGACAACAACAGGTCGGCGCCCGGCAGGCTGAGACCCGTTCCTTGCTCGACCGCGCGGATGGCGTCGTCGAGAGTGCCCGGCACGTGCTTCTGCACGTAGGCATTCAGCGTCTCGCCATGCAAGGTGAGCTTGGCGCCGTCATAGACCAGCTTGGTGTCGGCAAACTTGCCCTGCCGGCTGATATATAAGCGCGACGGCCGCTTGATCAGCAGCTGCGCGTGGCTGTTCAGCTGAAGCTTCTGTCCCTCGGTCGTGATGACCTCGTTTCCAATGTCGGCCGACACGCTGAAGGCTTTTGTGCCGGCGAGGAACGTGGACATCGACCGCAGAATCTCGTCCGCGTGCGTATTGAGTTCGTCGGCCGCCGTTGCCGCTCCTGCCGGCAGGCTGAAGCAGACCGCGAGTGATGCGGCGAGCAGACCACGCCTGGATAAAGACACATGTTTCATACGATCTCCTTGCCGTTTCGGCAATTGTGGAAGGGGAAATGGGTTTGCGCCGAGACACGCAGCCTCCGCCGGGCTTCCTGCCACCAATGATCGAAGGCGCACCGATCACCTGCATGAAATGGGAGGCAGACAGGTCGTTCTCGATCAGCGATTCTTCCGGAGAGGTGCAGTGCCTGAGGGCAGGCAACTCGTTCGAACGCACGGGATCTTGCCAATGTCTCGACCGGCCCCACCCAGCCTAGGGCGCGCAAATTGCACACCACCACATCTCCTATATAGTCCTTATTGGCATCTGAATATAGCGACAGGCAGATCGAGTGTGGGATACACTTTGTGACAACTTCCAGTTGCATCGAGCCGAAACGAAATGAAGCGAGCCTCGACACAGGCGGTTTCGAATTTTCCGAAGGTCGGCGCGGGCATGCTCCGTGTCGGCATCCTGACCAACGTTCCACCGGTTCTGCGCGAGTTCGGCCACGATCCCGATCGGACACTGGCGGAAATCGGCATGGATACGACCATGCTGGCCGATCCCGATGCGCTCATTCCCTTCCGCAGCCTCGGGAGGCTGATTCAGCACTGCGTGGTGCGCACGGGCTGCGATCACTTCGGCCTCCTCGTCGGGGACCGCGGCAGTGCCGCCGCGACGGGGGTCGTCGGGATCCTCCTGCGCAATGCGCCCGATGTCGGCGCGGCGCTCGCGAGCCTGGTCAAGTATCTTCACCATCATGACCGCGGTGCGGTGGCTTCGCTGGAGGTCGCCGGCGGCCTCGCGACCCTCGGTTACCACATCTACGAAACCGAGGTTCCGGCTGCCGACCAGGTACACGCAGGAAGCATCGTCGTCGCCTTGAGGATCATGCAGGACCTGTGCGGGCCGAACTGGCGCCCCACCGAGGTGCGGCTTCCTTTCAGGAAACCGGTCGACACCGAAGCCTACAGGCGCATCTTCAAGGCGCCGCTGCGTTTCGACGAGGAACAGGCGGCGCTGGTATTTCCCACCCGATGGCTGGCGCAACGACTACAAAATGTCGACCAGGATCTGCAACGAGAGATCAAGTCCCTGCTCGACGCACGCGGCCAGCCGGAACTCGCCGACCACGTGCGCCGCGGGGTGCGGGCAATGCTGGTCAACAGGAAGGTGTCGGAGGAGGCCCTGGCGCAGTCGCTCAACATCAGCCGCAGAACCCTTATCCGCCGTCTCGAGGCGGAGGGCCTCGCCTTCAACTCTCTCGTTCAGGAAGTCCGGCTGGAGATGGCCTGTCAGCAGTTGCGCGACACCGACAGCCCGGTGGCAGAGGTCGCAGCAAGCCTGGGCTACGCCGGTACCAGCCCGTTCCGGCGCGCCTTCAAGCGCTGGACCGGGCAGACGCCGACCGAGTGGCGCGCTCGCCAGACGCCCATCCCCGCCAGCTAGGGCCGACTCGATCGGGCACGCGGCCGAAAGCGAGCAGGCGCCCGAGCGTTTCTTGATCGGCCAATGTAGCCAATAGTCGAAAATCTTGGTCTGTCCGCTGTTGTTTCGCAAGATTGACAGGGGTGTCGAATACTGATGGCATTGACGGACAAGGGGAGAGTCGCTTGCGAAAAAATGCATGAAATGCGAACCATGAAGCGGGTTTTGGCGCGCATGCATCATGCCGGACTTGCTATCGTCATTGCGTTGGCGGCGATCACTGGAGGGAGCACATCCTGCGCGCACACAAACCAGTCCGTCTCGCCCAATGGGATGCCTAAGACCATTCGCGTGCAACTCCCGGCAGGAACCGCCGACGTGGATGTGTACTGGCCTGATGCCACCGCACAGGCCCCTATGGTGATTATCGCCCACGGCTTCTCGCGGCACCGACACAACATGTCCGGCTGGGGGCAACACCTCGCCAGGGAGGGGTTCGTGGCCGTCGTACCCGATCTGCCGACATGGTCGGACCACGCCCGCAACGGCCGTTTCATTTCGGAGTTGCAAGCATATTTTGGCGCCAGCGAGTCCTGGAAGACGCGCATCGACGCTACGCGGGTGGGGCTGCTGGGGTTCTCGGCCGGTGGGCTATCCAGTTTGTTGGCGGCCGCCGAGTCTCCCCGCGTGGCAATATGGGTCGGCCTCGATCCGGTCGACCGGGACGGCATGGGTGCGAGAGCGGCCGCCGTGATTCAGAGCCGTGCTTTTGTGCTCACCGCCGAGCCTTCGGCCTGCAACGCACACGGCAACGCTCGCAGCATTATTGCCGCCTTGCCCCGTCGCGAACATTACAGCGTTCCCGGGGCGTCCCATGTCGATGCCGAGTGGCCCACCAGTTGGATGGCCGAACTTGTTTGCGGTCGCTCCACAGAGGAAAAGCGCGGTGCGTTCCGCGTGCGTGCAACCAAGGCATTGCACGAGGCTTTGTCCGTAACACCTTTGAGCAGAGCCAAAATCCCCACCGATCAGAGCGCGTATCCTTTGCACATGAAGCGACCCGAGAACGGGGAACAAGAGAAGTAGACCTGAGTCGACCCGTTTTCCGCAGGCGTCTTTGATCTTCAAATGGACTACCCCGGGTTCAGTAGGGCTTCCTGATTAGTGACTGCTCAGGGCCGAATAGCGGAAAGAGTTGACTCAGACCACGCCGGCCGCAATGGCCGAGTTGCACTCATCGAGGTTCCGGCAGGTTTCAGAGTAGAGCAGCCCCTCGAACGTCCGGTCTGGAAAACAAGTAAGCGACCGGTTGTGGCCGCGGGCTGCCGCGGTAGTGTCCCGATTTATGTGCAAAAGCGTTTCCCTCTGGAAACGTGTTGGGTGGTCATGGTAAGAGGTTGATTGACGAGATCGACCTTGAACCCACAGGAGGGCAAACCATGACCAAGAGAGAGCATAAGACGAAGTTGTCTGCAGTGGAAACGCTGGTAAGCGAAGACCGCGACCTGATGAAGGCGCTGCTGCGGGAGACGCTGCAGGAAGTGCTGGATGGCGAAATGACCGAGTTTCTGGGCGCTGCCGCCGGCGAGCGCACCGACAGCCGCACCGGCTACCGTGCCGGCTACTACAGCCGCAACTGGGTGACCCGCATCGGCAAGCTCGAGCTGCGCGTCCCGAGGGACCGCAACGGCGAGTTCTCCACCGCGCTCTTCGAGCGCTACCAGAGGAGCGAGAAGGCCTTGGTGGGGGCGCTGGCCGAGATGTACGTGCAGGGGGTTTCCACCCGCAAGGTCAAGGCCATCACCGAGGAGTTGTGTGGCCACAGTTTCTCCGCGTCAACCATCAGCCAGATCAACAAGGGCCTCGACGAGGCCCTGGCGCGCTTCGCCAACCGCCATCTCGAGGAGGACTATCCCTACCTCATCCTGGATGCCCGCTACGAGAAGGTACGCGAGGACGCCGTCATCCAGAGCCAGGCGGTGCTGGTGGCGATCGGCATCAACTGGGAGGGACAGCGACAGGTGCTGGGGGTGGAGCTCGCCAATCGCGAGAGCCGCAGCAGCTGGCGCGACTTCCTGGTGCGGCTGAAGGAGCGTGGCCTCACCGGGGTCGAGTTCGTCGTCTCCGACGACCATGCGGGTCTCAAGCGGGCCATCGGCGAAGTCCTGCCCGAGGCGGCGTGGCAACGCTGCTACGTGCACTTCCTCAGGAATGCGCTCGACTACCTGCCGCGCAAGGCGGACGACGACTGCCTGCAGGAGTTGAGGTGGATCTACGACCGCCGCGACAGCCAGGAGGCGCAGCGGGATCTTTCCGCCTGGATCGTCAAGTGGTCGGGCAAGTATCCGAAGCTGGTGGACTGGGTGGAGACGAACATCGGCGAGACGCTGACCTTCTATCGCCTGCCGCGGCAGCACCACAAGCACATGAAGAGCACCAACATGCTGGAGCGGCTGAATGAGGAGATCAAGCGCCGCACCCGGGTGGTGCGAATCTTCCCCAATGCCGAGTCGTGCCTAAGGCTGGTGCGCGCACTCTGTGCCGAGACCCACGAGGCCTGGCTGGAGGACAACCGCTACCTGAACATGAGCCTGCTCGCCGAGCAGAAGAAGGAATTGCTGAAGATGGCCGCCTGAGCAGCCAACCGGACAACCTCAGCCATGCCCCCATTTTTGCACAACTTGACGGACACAACCGCTGCCTCTTGGGATGGGTTCCAGATAGCCGACATTCGCAATCCGCTCATTCTTCCAACGACAGCTTTCTGGCGCCATGCGTGAACTGGTGCTATCGGCCAACTGCCGCCGCTCGAT
>Ga0209703_1000688_pt1 | contig 9984 bp, 7 predicted proteins | sample PPLLak12cMay2015_2_FD_187256 | JGI IMG/M metagenome (GOLD analysis project Ga0209703, IMG submission 187256) | Freshwater sediment microbial communities from Prairie Pothole Lake near Jamestown, North Dakota, USA - PPLs Lake P8 Core (1) Depth... | ecosystem: Environmental > Aquatic > Freshwater >...
CCGTCCCCGCGCCGGTTTGCCAGCCTTCGATCTCCACAGGCTCCCAGCGGCCCGACTTCATCGACTTGTAGCAGGAGTCGATGACGGCGTTGACGACATACCCGTCGTAGAATGTCTCCACCGGCGACCTCCCGGCCTCCCGCGCATCGAGCATATCCTGGAACATGTGGACATAGCCGAGCTCATGGGCCTCGTCACCGACCGGGAAGAGCCAGCCGATCTGACCCTCGGCCTTTTCCGCTACATATCCGCTCTCGCCCGCGGCCGTGAACATTTCGAAGCCCGTGCGCAGAAAGTGATCCAGCCGGATCGTGCCTTCGGTCCCGCTCACTTCGTCTCTCAGATCCATCCCGCCCCTGAACGTCCAGCTCACTTCGAACTGGCTGATCGCGCCGCCCTCGTATTCGACGAGCCCGATGGCGTGGTCCTCGGCCTTGATAGGGTGGACCTGGGTCGCGCCCCAGCAAAAAGCCCGGAGCGGCCGTTTGTCCTTGCCGATGAACGACCGGCCGATCTCGATGCAGTGACAGCCCATGTCGATGATCGCGCCCCCGCCGGATCGCTTCGCGTCCCAGAACCAGGCGCTGTGCGGCCCGGGATGGGTCTCGCGCGAGCGAGTCCACAAGATACGCCCCATCGCGCCCTTCTTCGTCGACGCAAGGGCCTTGAGGGTTTTCGGCGTATAGACGAGGTCCTCGAGATAGCCGGCGAAAACCCCCGCTTTCTCCACGGCTTCGAGCATCTCCCGCGCCTCGGCTGCCGTCCGGCCGAGCGGCTTCGTGCACAGGACGGCTTTCCCGGCCTCGGCGGCCAGCTTGACCGCCTCCCGGTGGATATCGTTGGGGAGGCCGACGACGACGATCTCCGAACCGGAGTTCTGGATGGCATCCCGCAGGTCGGATGTCCATTGCTCGATTCCCCGCTCCGCGGCAAATGTCTTGGCCCTTTCCGGCGACCGTGAATAGACGTTGACCACCCGGTCGCGGCTCCTCAGGCCGTGGAGCGTCTGGGTGTAGAACGCTCCGATCAGCCCCGTCCCAAGCATCGTGATCTTAGCCATCTTAACTCCTCAAGAGGGTGTCAGACCTACCTTTTACCCGTTTTGGGTAAAAGGTAGGTCTGACACCCTCTTCTTTCAGCGAAGGTCCTTGCCGAAGGCGATCCCCGCTGCCCGCCCGACGCTGACGGTGAAGCCGCTCACGCGTCCGCCCTTTTCGCGCACGAACTCGACGTTGAGCCCGTAGCCGGGAACCGTGAACTTGTCCGGGGCCATGGCCTTGAGCTCGGCCCGCGGCGTGTCCCGTGTCTTGACCACCAGCTTGTCCTTGTCGACGCTGATCAAATACGTGGCGTCGAGGAGCTCTTCGCTCTTATAGACTCCTGCGTACCCGTCCAGGCCCGCGGCGCTTATCGCCTTGAGCGGGGCCGCCTTGGTGAAGCGATACTCTTGCGTCTTGCCGACGGTCATATGCGCCGTCGCCGGTTTCCCCTTCTCCGCCGCCTTAAATTCGATCCCGATGTCCGCCCTTCCCGGGACGACAAACCTTCCCGGCGCGGCCGGCTTGAGGGCAAAATTCCGGGCGCCCATGGCCGCCATGAGCTGACTCTCCTTCAGCGTCATTGTCAGCCAAAGGCCGAAGCGGTCATCCTGCCAATTGCCCAACAGGGACTCGAGTTCGGCCTTCGGGACGGCTATGCCGGATTCTCTCTGTGCCGACCCTCCCGGCCTGGCGCCTCCCGCGCCCGCCCTGTCCGCCTGGCCTTCCTTCTTCGCCTCTTCTTCCGGCGGCTCTTTCAACTGCCCGGCCAGATAGATGTCGGCGACCCGGAAGGCGAGGCCTGACGGATCGATATCGTCGAGATTGGCCAGCACGACAACCGAGAACCTCTGCTCGGGGAGGCGCACCAGCGCCGCCCGGAATCCCACCCAGGCCCCGCCGTGCTCGACGACCTTGAGGCCTTTGTATTCGCTGACGACGAGCCCCCAGGCGTAATCGATCGCCTTGCCCGAGTTGAGCACGCCCGTCGTCTGGAGCATGTCCATCAGGTCCTTCCCGAGCGCGCCAGTATAAAACGCCTGGTCCCAGAGATAGAGGTCCCGTACGGTCGTGTAGACGTTGCCGTCGCCGGTCTCATCCCAATTGCTCATGGCGATCCTGAAGCCGCTGTCACCTCGGGTGTATCCCGTCGCCCGGTCCTTGATGATCTGGGTGTGGTCGTCCTGGAAGAGCGTCTTCGTCATTCCTAGCGGCTTGAAGATCCGCTCCTGAGCGAACGCGTTGAGGGACTTGCCGCTGACCCGCTCGACGATCTGGCTGAGGAGGAAGAACCCGGTGTTCGTGTACGAGTATTCCTCTCCCGGCATGTAGTTGAGCTTCTTCTGGCGGCGGATGACTTCGAGCGACTCTTCGACGGTCGGCGAATCCGACTCCGGCCGGAATCCGGCCAGGCTGAGCAACGCGTTGTAGTCGCGGAGCCCGCTCGTGTGATGGAGAAGGTGGTTTACCGTGACCGGCTTCTCAAAGGCGGGCATCTCCGGCAGGTACTTGCGGATGTCGTCTTCGAGCCCGACTTTGCCCTCCCGGATGAGCATGGCCACGCACGCCGCCGTGAACTGCTTCGAGACCGAGCCGATGTCGAAGACTTTGTCAGGCGTGTTGACGATGCCGTCCTCGAGCTTGGCCATGCCGTAGCCGCGCTCATAGACGATCTTGCCGTCCTTGATCACGGCCAGGGCCGCCCCGGGCGTCGTCGTCTTGTCCCAGGCGGCGAAGAGCTTATCGACCTTGTCGGTCGTCTCGTCGGCAGCGGGGCGGGCAGGGGAGGCCGCGGCCAAAGACAGGGCAGCCACCGCCAGCATTCCGCAGATATTCCTGACGTGCGCTCTCAACGGGTTGCTCATTTCTGCCTCCTGATGTCCCCCAGATGGGGTCAAACCTACTTTTTTCGAAAAAAAGTAGATTTGACCCCATCTTACTCCGGCGACGATAATTCACAAGGGGGAGGGCCTCCTTCAGGCCTCCGCTTGACAAATCCCTTTCTTTATGAATATTTTATCCTTAGCAAAAGCGTTATTTCCTGCTCTGGATATAGCGATGGGTGCGCGCGAGATACTGCAGTCCTGGAAGGAGATCGCCGCCTACCTCGGGCGTGACGTCCGCACCTGCCGCCGCTGGGAGGAGCACCTCGGTCTTCCCATCCACCGCCTCAACGGCTCGCGCCGGGCCCGCGTTCTCGCTTACAGGGACGAGATCGATTGGTGGCTGGAAACGAAGCTCCACGAGCGCGATCCCGCCACTTCGCTTGGCGCTCCGGCCCGCGACCCCTCCGCGACTCCCGTCGTTCGATCCATCTCCCCCTTCCGCCGCTGGTACGCCCTGCTCGCCTTCACGTCGTTCACCGTCATCGGCGTCCTCGGCTGGCGCGCGATCACCAATGGCCGTCCCCACTTCGTGCCGAGCGGCAGCCGGCCGACGCTCGCCGTCATGCCCTTCGTCAACGGCACGGGCGACGAAGGCCTCAACTATCTCCGGGAGTCCCTCCCCGACCATCTGGTCCGCGATCTCCAGCGGAGCTCCGAGCTCCTGACCGTCTACAGCTTTGACGCCGTAGCCGATGCCGTGCGCAAGCTCGGCCGCGAGCCGGGCGCTTCCCTCATGCCCGAGGACCTCGCCGCCGTCTCGGCCAGGACAGGGGCGGACTGGTTCCTCACCGGCCGTCTCTCCCGCGCCGGGTCGAGGATCCGCATCGATTACGAGCTCCGCGGACGCGGTGCCGCCGAACCCATCAAGACGGGCCGCGTGCCCGGGACGGAGGCCGAGATCGCGGTCCTCGAGGACCGCGTCGCCGACGGTGTCCGACGGGCTTTCGGCGTTCCCACTTCGGCCGGGCCGGAGGCCTTGGCGTCCTGTTCGGTGCAGGCCACCCGTTTCTACGAAACGGCCCGGGCGATCGAGCGCAGATATACGGTGTCTCTCGATCCGGCCGACCTCGGGAAGATCATCGGCCTCTTCGACCAGGCCCGCGAGGCCGACCCCGGCTGCCCGCTGGCCTATATCGGCCTGGGCGACGCCTTCCAGCATCGGTTCGTCTACGAGGACTCGGCCCCTGAGGCCCTGCGGCTCATGGAGGAGAATTATCGCCGGGCCTACGAGATGGCCCCGGACCGGGCGGAGACCCACGTCGGCCTGGCCTGGGTCCACTATTTCAAGCGCGACAACGATCAGGCCTACGCGTTCCTCAAGAGAGCCGTGACGCTCGATCCGTCGAGCCTTCATGTCCTGCTCGAGACCGGGGCCTTCCTCCGGAGCATCGGGCTGCTGGAGAGGGCCTCAGAGTACTTCACGAGGGTCATCCAGGCCGGGGGAACAACGGCGGACGTCTTCCTGCTCCGGGCCTGGACCTATGAGCAGATGGGGCTTTATGAGTCGGCGCTTGACGACTTCGACAAGATGATCGAGCTCGAGCCGGCCGACTTCCGGCCGCGCTGCTTCCGGGCCCGGGTGCTCATCCTGATGAAGCGGTACGACGCGGCGGCGACCGAGCTGGCGACGGCCGAGACTCTCGAGCCGGGCGACCCCTTCATCGGCCTGGTTAACGGCCTGGCCGAGGCCGCGCGCGGGGACAAGGAGTCGGCCCTGGCCGCGATCGAGGCGGTCCGGGACGCGGGCCGCCCGACGAAGGGCACGTATTACCGCTCGCGGATCTTCGCGGCGCTCGGCATGCTCGACGAGGCGGTCGCTACGATCGAATCGGGCATCGATCGGAGCTTCGAGGACGTCTACGACTACCTCTATTACTTCCCCTTCCTCAACAACACGCGCGATCACTTCTATGACAAGCTGAGGGACGATCCCCGCTTCATCGAGATCCTGCGGCTCGAAGAGCGCAAGTATGCCGAGAAGCTCGAAAAATACAGCGACCTGTAGATCCGGGGCTTTTTTCCTTTGGAAGATTTCGAGCCTCCCCCCGTCTAATGGAATGCGGAGGAACGATCGGTGAAGCTGGAACTTGACCCGAAGAAGACGCTGGTCATCGCCCTGACGGCGCTCGTTCTGATCTTCGCGGTCTGGCTCGTCTCGCCTTTCTTCCGCCTCACCGAAGCGACCGAGGCCAACGGCCGGATCAACAGCTACCGGCTCTTCGTCGGGCTGATGATCATGATCGGCTTCGTCGGGAAATCGCTCTGGGACGTTCTCGCGCCTCAGGGCTTGGCCAAGAAGGTCTCGAACATCAAGGCCATCGCCCTCGTCGCGCTGGCCATCATCGTCATGGGCTTCGTCGTCTTCACCGTCGCCCGCGCCCTGTCCTTCTACCTCGATTCGTCGATCGCTTCCGACGCGTCCCAGTTCCTGCCGTAAATCGGCCTAAATCGGGGACACAATACTCATTTCCGGATTCGCCTGCCCCGATTCAGCGAACGACGTGGTCGCTGAAGGTCTCGACGTCCTCGACGCGGACGTTCTTGATGATGAGGCCGAGGTGGACACGAATGACGGCCTTCTTCATGACCTGGTATCCGTCGGGGAGGACCAGGAAATCGACCTCCATCTCTATGCGCCTGACGGCGAAGGGCCGCTTGGCCATGGTCAGTTCGGCGCGGAGGACGTCGAACGTGTCGGGATGGACGTAGTAGAGGCCCTCGAGTCTGTCGCCGGAACGGACGCGGGAGCGGGATTGGAGAAGAATGACGGGTGCGCCGTCGAGCTCGGCCGGGCCCTTGACGGCAAAGTCATAAGAGGAGCGCTTTTCAGGGCTGAAAGGGAAGGCCTCCTCGCGGATCCTGTCCGGGCTGCGACGGTCACGGCTTAGCTCTTCGCTCTTGTGCTCCTGGCCGGTCGATCGTCGCTGCTTTTCCGCCCGCGCGCGAGCCTCCGACTGGAGTTTATTTGTGACATCGCGGGCCGTGCCGCCCTCGGTTACGGTGGCGCTCAGGACCTCCTCGGACCAGCGGCCACCATCCAACGTGACGATCTTTACCGAAGTCGTCGTACTCTTCGGCATCCAGTCGGAACTCATACGGGACCTCGTCGAATGGGCCCGGGCCTGCCAGGATTCGAGTTTGCGGTAGGAGGCGAGGCGCTCACCGATCTTCGCGACCAGCTCGGGGGTGTCGGGGGTTGGGACGGAAGATTGAGCGGCGGCGGGACGGCACGGAGGCCCGGCGGCGCTGATGAAGATGAAGGCGAGGGCGAGGGCGAGCGCTCCCACCCGAGAGGAATTGGCCTTTCTTATCTTTTTCTGGCGCTCGGTCATGCCTTCCACCTTGGATATCGAAACTTAACCCTGATCCATATAGGATAAAGCAGGAATCATGCCAAGCGCTCTGCTAAGAGCTTCGATATTCCCAATTTGATGGACGGCAAGTTGCGGGGATTCAATACAGATGGGCGAGTTATTGGGGACGGGTACCCACATCGCGTGTAGGAATCCCTGTTCTCAGGCGTTATTCGGAAATTGGTATTGTGTCCCCATATCAGGGGAAGAGGACCCCGAGCTTCGCCGCGGCCTTCTTGAGGGGAAGGTCCTTTGTCCAAATGGGGCTGCCCGCCAACCGCGCAGAGGCCATATGCCTCTATTTTGCATATCTGTCAAGGCCTCAACTGCTCTAGAGACGGCAGAAGGCCCGACGGATTCTCACATGGGCGGGCCTAGACGCCCTTGGCCAGCTTCTTCCGGCTGACGGCGACGATGTTCTTGACGAGGTCGATGGCGATCATCAAGGCGATGAAGAGGAGCGTGATGAGGATCGTGTTCTTCGCCCATGATGCGACCTTGGGCGGGTGCTTCTGAAGCTTCTCGGCGATCTCGGCGGCGAAGAGATTGTCGAGGGGCTGGGTCAGGATCAGGCCGATGAGGGCGAGCGAGATCGTGTTCGAAACGACGTCGACCCAGCGCGAGCGGGTGACAAGCTTGACGAGGAGCGCCATGGTCGAGACGGCGAACATGGCGATGACGATGAGGGAGATGCGACGGCCGGGGCCCGGCGTGAAGAGCGGCCGCAGGTTGTCGGAGTCCAGGTTGATAAAGAAGATGGTCTGGTGCCTGGCGAAGAGATAGAGCGCAAGGTCGGTGACGGCCAGCATGATGACCGCCCCGACCGCCGTCGCGACGCGGCTCAGCCAGAAGCTCTTGGCCGGCGGCTTGACCTCGTCGAGGTCGATCCCGAACTTGGGCCAGGGGAGCTTGATGTCCTTGCCGCTCTGGGTGATGAAGTAGAGGACGAGAGCGACCGCGCCGAGGTCGGTGAGGAAGGCCGCCGGCAGGTATATCAGCGCGTCGATGAAGCTGAGGCGGGGAATGTAGAGGAGGGGGAAGAGGACGAGCTCCTCCTTCAGGAAGACGGCAAGAACGGTCAGCGCGGCGTGGAGGGTGAAGAGGAGCGAGGTGTATCGGACGAGGAAGCGCTTGTAGGCCGGGGCGATGAGCGGCCGGCTTTCATCGAGATATCTCTCGGCGACCTTGCGGGCCGGGCCGAAAGCGGCGATGGCCTTTTCGATAGCGGCGTCGGTGAACTCGCCTGGGCCCTCGGCGGCCTTCTCCGTGATGTGGCTGCGGATCTCGGACAGGATCTCTTCCCGTTCGGCCCGGCCGGAAAGGAAGTGGCTGATCTCTTCGAGATAGGCTTCGAGCTTGTCAGACATGGGAAATCTCCTTGGTGATCTCATCGAGGACGCGGTTCTGGTTCTTCCAAACATCGAGGAGGCCGGCACGCAAGGTCCGGCCTTCCCGGGTGATGGCGTAGAATTTGCGGGGCCTGTCCTCGGTCAGGTCCCATTTCGACGCGATCCAGCCGTTCTTCTCGAGCCGGCGGAGAAGGGGATAGAGGGTGTTCTCCTCGACCTTGTAGCCCAGGGTGTCGATGTGCTTGACCATGGCATAGCCGTACATATCCTTTTCGAGAAGGGCCAGGACGAGGATGTGGAGAAATCCCCGGTTCATCTCCGTTACGAGGCTGCCGATGTCGGGTTCGTTTTGCGTTTTGTCGGTCATGATGTGTATCTCACTATATAGTTTAATATACTATAGTGTATAATACACTGCTTGTCAAGCGCTTTTCTTCTTTTGCAATTATTTTGATCCTCTGCGGAATTCCTCCTTTCTCCTTGGATTATTTCCTAATCCGGACAGGTTTTCATATTTTCCGCCCCGATTGCAGGGTAATCCCCTTATCCGGATGAATGGCCGTAGGGGTCTCTTGGGGGGGAGCCGCAGCGCTGCTCACGGCAGAACGGAAAAAAGAGCGAGCCCAATCTTAAGATAGGCCGTTTCCTGTGCATATGACCGGGTTTTAATGATCTTTTTTGGCGGGGAATAGCGAAACCCAGGTCATGCCTCCTGACGCGAACGAGGGCGCCTAAATAATGGGTTTCGCCTTTCCCTCAGAATCCTGCGATCCAGGAACGAAAGCCCAGGCTAATCCCAAATCCCGTGGGCCCTCCTGGGGCCGTTTGACAGCCAGGGGAGGGTGTGACACCATGGCATCCAGAATGTGCGAATTTTGCCATCAGCACGGCGAGGGGAAGAAGTGGTACCTCAACGCCAATAATTATGCCGAGGACCTGCTCAGCGACCTGAAAAGGCAGCGCTTCATCACCAGGTTCTTCGAGAACCCCAACCACCTGGCGAAAGGGGAGAGGAGCCTGACCGCCCTCGACGTGATGCCCGATTTCCTATGGAAGGGCCTGCGCAGGAAGATCACGGCCAAACAGCAGGTCAAGCACTTCGGGCAGGTCGTGCCCATCGAGGACATCGAGCGCATCCTGGCCTTGACGACATCGGTCGTGCGCCTCTCCTGCCTCTGCCGGCACGTATCGGCCGGCAAAGAGCAACGGTACTGCTTCGGCGTCAGCATGGGGCCGAACGGCGGCGGCATCGCCAGGCTCTTGAGGGAGATCGACGCGTCCTACCTCGTCGGGCCTCACACGGCCGGGCTCGAATCGATGCCCAAAGAAGAAGCTCTGGCCAGGATCCGAGAGACCGAGCGGGAGGGCAACTGCCACACCGTCTGGACCTTCGTGACACCGTTCCTGGCCGGGATCTGCAACTGCTCCCTCCCGGCCTGCTATGCCTTGAAGACGACGGTGACGCACAAGACGCCGGTGTTCTTCCGGGGGGAGTATGTGGCCCGCGTCGACGCCGATCGATGCAGCGGCTGCGGGCAGTGCGTCGAGGTCTGTTCGTTCAAGGCCTTTAAGCCGCGCAGGAAGAAAGACAAAGCCGAGATCGACGCGATTAAGTGCTACGGCTGCGGCATCTGCCGGACCGTCTGCGCCCGTAACGCGATCACCCTCTGCGACCGCGCCGACATCTCCGAGGCCGCCTCTCTCTGGCTCTGATTCGGCGACAGTCCACTCTGTCCCCAAACTCCCCTTCTTTTCCGCGATCCAGGTGAGATCATGATTGGTGAGCGACCGGCGGTCACCGGGCGTAGATGAGCACCACGATGATCGAGTTCGGCACGAGGCCCGGGCGCGTGCCCTGGGCGATGCCGACCCCTACACGCCTGGCCGTTTCGACCGAGCGGTTTGACGCGGCCTGCTTGGCCGCCTCCTCGATCGATCCGACGACGGCCAGCGAGGCCACGACCGATCGGGCGTTCTGGACTGTCTGTGCGATGCGCCGCTTCAGCCGCGCCATGACCCCGTCCTGGGTCAGCGCGTGGTCACCCAGGAACTCGCTGGCCGTTTCGCCGGCGAGCTCACTCAGCCCGGCGTCCTCTTCGAGCGCCGCGGCGCCTGTCGATCCGCGAAGCCCGTTGAGCTCAGCGAGCAAGATCACCTTCGCCTCCGACCCAAGAGGCGGGATGCGCCGGATGAAGAGCTCCGTGACGAGATAGCTGGTGCGGTCGTTCTCCTTCTCGGACACGATGCCGATCCCGACATGCGTCGCTTCCCGAAGGAGGATCGCGGCGCGATGCCCCGGGCTGTTCATGAGGCCGCTGTGGATCTCGTCAGGCGAATATCCCTTGCCCACGCACTCGGC
>Ga0209703_1000691_pt1 | contig 9974 bp, 8 predicted proteins | sample PPLLak12cMay2015_2_FD_187256 | JGI IMG/M metagenome (GOLD analysis project Ga0209703, IMG submission 187256) | Freshwater sediment microbial communities from Prairie Pothole Lake near Jamestown, North Dakota, USA - PPLs Lake P8 Core (1) Depth... | ecosystem: Environmental > Aquatic > Freshwater >...
ATTTTTATTTTTCGTGGTGGAATAGGTTCTATGGCAACTCCGTGGTGAGTTTTTTTCAGTTACACACTCTCGGGTGACTGGAAAAAGGATAGGAACAGGAAAACCGCTATATGGCAGATGACATCCACCTGACCATCGATGGGCAGCCCGCCAGCGTCCCGGCAGGCACGACAATCCTGGAGGCAGCCCGGTCCATCGGGATCCAAATCCCCACCATTTGCGTCCACGAGGCCTGCACCGCCAATGCCCTGTGCCGGCTGTGCGTCGTCGAAGTGGAAGGGGCGCGCGTGCTGGCCCCGTCCTGCGTGGCGCAGGTCAGCCAGGGCATGCAGGTGTCCACCCGCTCCGAGCGTGTGGAGCGCAGCCGCCGCACGATCCTGGAGATGCTCGACTCGACCGTCGATCTCTCCGATTCTCCGGAGATATTGGAGTTCTTCGATGCCTACCAGGTCGACCGCCTGCGCTTCCCGGGAGCCGAGCGCCGCGATCCTGCAGTGATCGACGACAACCCGATGTACGTTCGCGATTACGCCAAGTGCGTGCTGTGCTGGCGCTGCGTGCAGGTGTGCGCCGAAGATGCCCAGTACACCTTTGCTATCAACTTCAGCGGGCGCGGTTTCGAGACCCAGATCGGCACCTTCTTCGACCAGTCCATGCCCCAGACCACCTGCGTGTTCTGCGGTCAGTGCGTGGGCGTCTGCCCCACCGGGGCGCTCAAGCCCAAGCGCCAGTGGCTGCTCGAGCAGGGCCGGTCGTTGGACGAGGTGATGCAGGCTACCGGGATGGGTAGAAAAAAGAGGAGGTCAGGATGATCACACCCGACCGCATTGTGCCTACCACCTGCCCGTACTGCGGTGTGGGCTGCAACCTGGAGCTGCATGTCAAAGACGATTACATCTACCGGGTGACTTCGCCGTTTGACAGCGTGGTCAATCACGGCAATTTGTGCGTCAAAGGGCGCTTCGGCTACGATTTTATCTACCACAAGAACAGGGTCACGGCGCCGCTCATCCGTAAGACCCCCCAGGTTCCCGGGCAGCGCACCCAGGCGTTCGACCTCTCCGAGTGGCGGGAGGTCTCCTGGGACGAAGCCCTGGATGCCACGGCAGACCGCCTGGTGGAGATCTACCGGCAGGACGGGCCGCAGGCCATGGCGGTCTACTGCTGCGCCAAAGCCACCAACGAAGACAACTACCTGCTGCAGAAGATGTACCGCGCCCTGTTCCGCACCAACAACGTCGATCACTGCACCCGCCTGTGCCATGCCGGGTCGGTCGTGGCCCTGCAGCAGGCCATCGGCTCTTCGGCGATGAGCAACACCGCCGCCGAGGTGGTCGAAAGCGACGTCTTCATCGTCACCGGCTCGAACACCACCGAGAACCACCCCATCATCGCCCTTCAGATGAAGGCCGCCGTGGAAAAATACGGCGCCAAAATGATCGTCGTCGACCCGCGGCGCATGGAGCTGTGCGATTTCGCCGCCCTGTGGCTGCCGCTCAAGCCGGGCACCAACGTTCCGGTCTTCACCGCCATGGCGCACGTGATCATCAAAGAAGGGCTGGTAAACCGCCAGTTCATCGACGGGCGCACCGAAGGCTACGATGAATTTGCCCGCTCGGTGGAGAAGTTCACCCCCGAGTACGCCGAGATGGTCAGCGGGGTCGACCGGGAGCTGATCGTCCAGGCGGCGCGCATGTATGCCACCGCCGAGCGCGGGGCCATCTTCTGGGGCATGGGCATCTCGCAGCTCTCGCACGGCACCGCCAGCGCCCTCTCGCTCATCAACCTGGCCTTTTTGACGGGCCACATCGGACGGGCCGGCACCGGTCTCAACCCGCTGCGCGGCCAGAACAACGTGCAGGGCGCTTCGGACATGGGCGCCATGCCCTTCCACTACCCGGGCTACATGGCGGTGGACGACCCCGGCAACGCTGCTCAATGGGAAGCCGCCTGGAATATCGAGCCGGGCGGTCTCAGCCAGAAGCGCGGGCTGACCACCACCGAGATCCTGACCAACGTGCGCCCCGGCGGGGTGCGCGCCCTGTATATCATGGGGGAAAACCCGATGATGTCGGAGCCCAACCTGAACCTGACCCGCCACCACATGCAGCAGCTCGAGTTTCTGGTGGCCCAGGATCTGTTCATCAACGAGTCGGGCGCCTTTGCCGATATCTTCCTGCCGGCGGTCTCCTGGGCGGAGAAGGACGGCACCTTCACCAATACCGACCGGCGCGTGCAGCTTGTGCGCCCCGCCATCGCCCCCCGTGGAATGGCGCGCCCCGACTGGCAGATCCTTTGCGACCTGGCGCTGCGCATCGAAGCCCGCCTGGGACGGCCCAGGTCCGCCGGCTGGGATTACCGCCATCCGTCCGAGATCTTGCAGGAGGTGGGGGGCGTGGCGCCCGAGTACCGCGGTGTGACATACGAGCGCATCGATAAGGTTGGCTTGCAGGTCCCTGTATGGGACGACCAGCACCCCGGCACCCCACAGCTGTTTACCGAGTCGTTCCCGCGCGGCCGGGGCAAGTTCCACGCCCTGGAGTACACGCCCATCGTCGAGCCGCCCGATAACGAGTACCCCTTCATCCTGACCACCGGGCGGGTGCTGGAGCACTGGCACGGCGGTACGATGACGCGCCATTCCAGGCTGGATGACCTCTACCCGGAAGCGCGCCTCGAAATGAACCCCGCCGACGCCTCCCTGGCGGGCATCCACGATGGGCAGGCGGTGCGAGTGTCAAGCCGCCGTGGGACCATCGTCCTGCGCCTCACGGTCACCGAGAAGATCTCCGCCGGGGTGGTCTTTATCCCCTTCCACTTTGCGGAAGCTGCTGCCAACCTGCTGACCATCGACGCCCTGGACGCCCAGGCCAAGATCCCGGAGTTCAAAGCCTGCGCCGTCCAGATAGAGCCCGCCAGCGTCGAGGAGCTGGCCCGCCCGGAAGCCCAGCTGTCCAGGGGGAGGTATTAAGAACCTATCCGGAAATTATTTTATGGTGTGTGCGGCGGCTGCGCCGCCGCACACACCATAAATAAAATTCAATTTCGGATAGATACTCAGGAGAATGGCGCCGGATTTCGGTTGACACCGCTGGTCGGGTTTGCTACAATAATCACAACCATGCAAATCATTCCGTGCTGCCAACGGCGTTTTATCTCTACCAGCCACCCAATCGATACAGGTGATCTTCCCCGGCAAACAGTGCTGCGTTCGCCCTTTCTGCGTTGAGCAGGGAGGGCGAGTTTAATCTATCCGACTTCGACCATCAAGGAACTGCCATGCTGCCCGAACCCATTAAAAACTATCGCGACCTGGTGACCTTAAAAGACGGCGTGAGTGTACTGCTGCGCCTGCTGACAAAGGACGATGAAGGTCGCCTGCTCGACCTGTTCGGCGCGGTCAGCGATGCCGACCTGCGCTATTTGCGGAATAACGTGCGCGACAAGGCGCTGGTCAAAAGCTGGTGCCAGGACCTGGACCACAGCCAGGTGCTGCACCTGACCGCGGTGGTCAACGAGCGCGCCGTGGGTCATGCCATGCTGTGTTTCTTGACCGGGCCGGAGCGCCACATGGGCGAGGTGCTCATCTACCTGGCTAAAGATTTCCGCCAGCGCGGCCTGGGCACCAAGATGATCAAGGCGCTGATCGCCATTGCGCGCCACATGGGGCTGCATTTGCTGATGGCCCGGGTGGTGGCAGACCAATCCAGGGTCATCAAGTCTTTTCAGGACCTGGGCTTTAGCCTGAGCTGCACGTTTGATGATGCCTTCATGCTTCCCGATGGCGAGCTGCGCGATGTGGCGGTGCTGTTCTACCGGCTGAAGTCGTCGGTCGACGAGTTCTAATCCCCGCAAACTTTCTCCACGTCCCCTGTAACCCGGTTAACTGAAGCCCGGATCGCCGATCCGGGCTTCAGGGCTTTTGATCCGGGCCACAAAATTTCCGCCGTTTTACTTTTGCCGTACGCTGGTGATGTTCCCGAAGGTGGAGACTTCGAGGTCCCACTGGCTGCCCGGGACGAAGCGGGCGAACTCCTCCGGGTCGCTGACCGGCAGGGTGTAGGTCTCGCCCCCGCTTTGGAACACGACTTCATACTGGTCCGAGCGGTTGCCCATGCGCTGGTCCGTGCTCAGCGAAAGCGCCGGCCACTGCGGGTTCAGGTCGCTGCCGGTCAGGCTGGAGACATCCGTCACCACCCACTCGACCTGGCTGAATGAGCACCAGTCATCGTAGATCTCGTAATGACAGTCCTGCACCACTTCGGCCACGCCGCTGCCCGCGTCTATGGTATAGGGTGTGCCGCACACTTCACGTGCTCCCGGGGCCGGCTCCAGCTGCGTGGTGCGGTATCTCTCCTCGCAGGCGCCGATCTCAACCCCGGAGGGGATCTCATCTTCCCAATCCTGATGCTCGACGGGGCGCTGTTCGAGGATCTCCACGCTGCGCCTCCACTGCACCCCCTGCACCACAGCCGTTTGCTCCTGCGTGCGCAGGCTGAGCATGAGCAGCGCCAGGGCGCTCAGGCATACGACCACGATGGCAACGATGGCAATCACCGGGAGACGCGCCCCCGGCTTGGCGGCTGCCGCTGGTAAGACAGCCGGTGCAGCTGGTGCGGCTGGCGCAGCGACCAGGCTGCCCCCGCAGTTCTTGCAGCGCGGCGACCCGACCGGGTTGGGCGTGCCGCACGACGGGCACGGGATATCGGGTTTGGCTTCGGTGGACAGGGCCCCCATCACCTGCCCTGCCTCCCGCTTCTGGGCATCCTTCAAATCGCCGCCGCATTGGGAGCAAGCCTGAGCACCCGCCGGATTGCGCGTCCCGCAGTAAGGGCAGTGCACGTCGGGGCCTTTACCGGCTTTTGCCAGGGCAGCTTCTTCGGTCATCAGCTGCTGCTGGTCTGGCAGCTCGAACTGCTCTTTGTCGCTCATCGCCGCGCCGCAGTTTGAGCAGGTCTTCTGGGTGCCGGGATTGACCGTCTCGCAGCGCGGACAGGTCCATTCCAGCTCAACATACCCAAGCGTCTTCTTTACCATGTCGTTCTCCTTGGGAGCACCAAAAAGTTGTTGTGGAATTACCGGGTTGTGTGGCTTGAGCGGCTTCGCCGCTCAAGCCACACAACCCAAACCCACAACATTTGAGTGCACCCTTCTCATTATATTTTGGCTTTTGGAAAGAAAGCTTAGTATAATTATAGCCTCACCGTTTGCCTGACTGGCTGTCATTTTTGTTTTCTGTATTTCTGCTTTAATGATATCAACGTCAAACAGTGCAGGAAACTCCTGGCTGCTCGCCTTACACCCACTTCGCATGTACCGGGTATGTGAACGTTACAGTACATGGCTGCCTTGTGATTCGAAAGGAGGTGAAACCGGCCAAACTACACGCCCCATTTAGAAAATCTGAATATCCAATTTCATAACCAAATCGATAATGATGATAAGGAGAGAGTCATGAAGAAAGGATTGCTGATGCTCAGTATGCTGGTTGCGATCAGCATACTGCTTGCAGCATGCGGGGGAGCTGCGGGCAGCAACACCATCAAAGTCGGGGGAATCGGTGAATTGACGGGTGATATCCCCGCCGTGGGCGCCTCGTTCAAGAATGCAGCTGAGATGGCGGTACAGGAAGTCAACGACGCCGGCGGGCTGGATGTTTGCGGAACTAAATACACCGTTGAGCTGACCATCGAAGATAACGCCGGTAAGGCTGACCAATCCGCTTCGGCGGCGCAAAAACTGATCACCCAGGACAATGTAGTGGCGATCATCGGTCCGAACGCCAGCCGCTATGCCATCCCCGCCTCGGAGATAGCTGAAAGCTCCCAGGTTGTCCTGATCAGCCCGTGGTCCACCAATCCCAAGACCACGCTGAAGGGAGACACCACCGATCCCAAGAAGTATGTTTTCCGGGCAGCCTTCATCGACCCGTTCCAGGGTCGAGTGGTGGCGAAGTTCGCCCTGGATAACCTGAGCGCCAAGACGGCTGCCGTGCTGTACGACGTAGCCTCAGATTACAACAAAGGCATCGCTGAGTTCTTCAAGCAGACCTTTGAGGAGAGCGGCGGGCAGGTAGTGGCATTCGAGACCTACACCACGGGCGATAAGGACTTCTCCGCCCAGCTGACCAAGATCAAAGACACCAACCCTGACGTGATCTTCCTGCCCAACTACTACAGCGAGGTTCCGCTGCAGATCCAGCAGGCCCACCGCCAGGGGATCACCGTTCCCTTCCTGGGCAGCGACTCGTGGGGCAGCGCAGAGCTGGTCTCCCTGTGCGGTGCAGACTGTGAAGGTTATTACTTCAGCACCCACTACGCCGCCGACAACGCTTCGCCAGCCGCCAAGAAGTTTATCGATGGCTACAACACCAAATACGGCAACGTGCCCGACGATGTAGCCGCACTGACCTATGACTCGTTCGGGCTGCTGTGGCAGGCGATCCAGAGCGCGTGCAGCGTCGAACGCCAGGCTATTCGCGACGCTCTGGCAAAGATCCCCAGCTTCGAAGGCGTAACTGGCAACATGCAGTTCCAGGAAGGATCCGGCGATCCGATCAAGAGCGCCGTGATCCTCCAGGTTAAAGACGGGAAGTTCGTCTTCTTCGCCAACGCCAACCCGTAAGCACCGTTTAGTCTTGACCTCCCGCAGGTTGTTAGCCCGGACAGCCTGGCACCAACGCTGCACGCCATCCAGAACTGCGCTGTCTGCCCAATCACCTGCGGGAGGTGTTTGGTATTGAGGCTGATCACATGACTATCTATCTCCAGCAAGCTCTCAATGCGCTCCAGCTGGGCAGTATCTACGCACTGATCGCCCTGGGCTATACGATGGTGTACGGCATACTCAGGATGATCAACTTCGCGCATGGCGATCTGTTTATGGTAGGGGCTTTCTTCTGCTTTATGATCGCCTCCTTTTTCAAGCTGCCTTTTGTGCCCACTCTGCTGCTCTCCATGCTCGGGGTGGGTTTGTTGGGTGTGGCTATCGAGCGTTTCGCCTACAAGCCGCTGCGTAGCGCGCCGCGCGTCTCGGCAGTGATCACTGCCCTGGGCGTGGGCATCTTCTTGGAAAACCTGACCCTGGTGTTCTTCCCTTACCCCCAGGCTGTACCGACGCTGCTCCCCCAACAAACCTGGACAATTGGTGGCGTGACCATCTCGGCTTTGCAGGTGATCATCATCCTGCTGTCCGTCGGGCTGATGCTGCTGCTCGATTTCATCGTGCAGCGGACGATGGTCGGCATGGCGATGCGCGCCATCTCCTGGGATAAAACCATCGTGCCGTTGATGGGGGTGCCGGTCAACCTGGTCATCTCTTTCACTTTCTTTATCGGCACCAGCCTGGGTGCCGCTGCAGGGGTGATGTACGCCCAGGCCTTCCCGGTGGTTGACCCGTACATGGGCATCCTGATCGGCTGGAAAGCGTTCATCGCCGCCGTGGTGGGTGGGATCGGCAACGTGCGCGGTGCAATGATCGGCGGGTTTATCCTGGGGACGGTGGAGATCATGGTGGCAGCTTTCCTGCCTTCAACCTACCGTGATTTCGTAGCCTTCACCCTGCTGCTCATCCTGCTGATCTTCCGTCCCTACGGCATCCTGGGTAAGCCCAGCGCCCAAAAGGTGTGAGCCATGACCACACAGACTACTGAAAAGCTAAACTGGCGCACAAACTTGACAGCACGCTGGGAGGCACTGATGAACAACCGCCGCGCACTGCCTATCCTGGTGGTGATCGGCTTCGTGCTCTCATTTCTGATCCCACGCTACAACCTGGTCAATCCCTACGTCCAGCTGGTGATGATGTACGTGGGGATCAATATCATCATGACCGCCAGCCTGAACCTGATCAACGGTTACATGGGGGAGTTCTCGGTGGGTCATGCCGGGTTTATGGCAGTAGGAGCGTATATCAGCGCTTTGCTGACCATGAACGTCTGGCCAGAAAATCTAGTGGTGTGGTTGTTCCCGCTGACAGTCATTCTGGCGGGGATCGGGGCCGCCCTGGCTGGCTTGATTGTATCGATCCCATCCTTCCGCACGCGCGGCGACTATCTGGCAATCGTTACCCTGGCGTTTAATATGATTGTAAAATCGGTCATTGAGAACATCGAAGCCATCGGTGGGCCGCGGGGCATCCCTGGCATTGATAAATTGACAACCATGCCATGGGTTTTCTTTTGGACCGTTTTTGCGCTGTGGGTGATGCGCAATTTTATCTATTCAAATTATGGGCGCGGGGTGCTTTCTATCCGCGAGGATGAAATTGCCAGCGACTTGATGAGCGTCAATACTCGCCAGACAAAGGTATTGATCTTTTTGGTATCTTCGTTCTTCGCCGGGGTAGGCGGGGCATTGTTTGCCCACCTGCTACAGTTCATCAGCCCGAGGGTCTTCGATATCATCAAATCAACCGATTTCCTGATTATGGTCTACCTGGGCGGCATCGGATCAATCGCTGGTTCCGTGCTTGGAGCTACCATCTACACGGTACTGTTAGAAGTGCTCCGCCCGCTCCAGGTCTGGCGTTTTGTTCTGATGCCGTTGATGCTGGTATTTTTGATGCTTTACCGGCCGCGGGGCATTATGGGCCTGCGCGAACTACGCTGGTTTATCCCTGGCTATGAGTTGCTGGCGATCAGCCGCTGGCGCAAAGCTAAGGAGGTGACCGATGTCGCTCCTACAAGTTGATAAGGTCACCCATTATTTCGGCGGGCTGTGCGCCGTATCCGATTTCAACCTGGACCTGGCTGCAGGCGAGCTGGTAGGCATCATCGGTCCGAATGGAGCGGGAAAAACTACCGTCTTTAACCTGATCACAGGCGTCTACCGCCCCACGCACGGTAGTATCCGCCTGGATGGCAACGAGCTGGTCGGGAAGCGTCCGAATCAGATCACCGATTTGGGTATTGCCCGCACCTTTCAATCGATTCGCCTGTTCAATGACTTAACGGTATTAAACAATGTCCGCATTGCCGCTTATCATCAAGTGGGCTACAATCCGCTTGAAGCCATGCTCCACATAGGGCGGTTCCAGCGTGAAGAGATGCGTATTATCGACTACGCCATGGATCTTCTGGAATCGTTCAAGATTGATGGCTATGCCGAAGAGCTTGCCCGCAACCTGCCTTATGGCTTGCAGCGCCGCCTGGAGATCGCTCGCGCTATGGCTACCAAACCCAAACTACTGCTGCTGGACGAGCCGGCTGCGGGAATTAACGCCAATGAGATCAATCAGCTAATGGATTTCATCCAATGGATCCGCACTGAGTTTGATCTGACGATTCTCCTCATCGAGCACCAGATGCGCCTGGTGATGGGTATTTGCGAGCGGCTCAAGGTGCTTGATTTTGGCGCTACCATTGCCGAAGGAATACCCACCGAGATCCAGAGCAATCCCAAGGTGTTGGAGGCTTACCTGGGCGAAGGAGTGGAGGAATGAACCGGGCTGATACCGCCTTGCTGAGCGTTCAAAATCTGACCATCTCTTATGGCAATATTCGTGCAGTCCGGGGGATTTCGTTCGAGGTGTACGAGGGAGAGATCGTCTCATTAATTGGAGCCAATGGTGCAGGAAAATCATCCACGCTGCGCGGGATTTCAGGGATCGTGCCCTATCAGGGAGTGATCAGCTACCAGGGTCGTGACCTGAGCGGCATCCCTGCCGATCGCATCGTTGGTATGGGAATCGCCCAGGTACCAGAAGGGCGGGGCATCTTTGGCAATCTGACGGTGCGTGAGAACATGAAGCTGGCTACCTGGCAGCGTAAGGATAAGGTCGAGGTGATCCGTGACTTCGAGCGTGTCTACGAGATTTTCCCGCGTTTGAAAGAGCGCTTGACCCAGCTGAGCGGAACCCTCTCGGGAGGCGAGCAGCAGATGCTGGCAGTGGGTCGGGCGCTGATGAGCCGGGGCAAGATCTTGCTCTTAGATGAACCCTCGATGGGGCTGGCGCCAGTCCTGGTCCGAGACATA
>Ga0209703_1000699_pt1 | contig 9937 bp, 12 predicted proteins | sample PPLLak12cMay2015_2_FD_187256 | JGI IMG/M metagenome (GOLD analysis project Ga0209703, IMG submission 187256) | Freshwater sediment microbial communities from Prairie Pothole Lake near Jamestown, North Dakota, USA - PPLs Lake P8 Core (1) Depth... | ecosystem: Environmental > Aquatic > Freshwater >...
CACCACACAAAGCGTAAAAATTATAGCCTGTAAAATTATCGCTTGAGGATGTCTCCTCGATAGACCACCGCCACTTTTCCCATTTTGGTTCGCTTCTGAGATGGGTGATAAAATCTTGTGCGGGGGAATGTCAGGCAGCGGCCCGTTCAAGACCGGTTTTCGCTGGGAGAACCGTGCTTCGCGATCTGGCTCGCCGCACAGGCTTTCTCGATGGCCACGTCATCCAGGGATTCGTCGAGGTAATGCTTGATGAAATCCGTCTCGATGCAGGGGCAGACTTTGCGCCGGGCGATCCGGTGGATGTTAAGCAGGTGTTTGGCCGAGATGTTGTCCGTGGTCGTGTTCTTGCCGCTCGTCCCGCAGGCCAGCATGAGGGAAGGCCTCAACTTGTTGTAAGTTCCTCCGAGGGCCCCTTGCGAGGCGGGCGTATTGACCAGAATCCGGCCGGCGTTCATGGCCGATGCGAAATACTCGATCCTGTCCTCGTTTCGGGAAAAGATGCTGCCCGTGTGCCCCAGTCCGCCGTGGTGGTTGATCTGGCGGCAAAGCTTGATGGCGTGTTCGAAATCCCGCGCGACGTAAAACGCCAGGATCGGGGCAAGGATCTCGAGCGATAGCGGCGACTGGATGCCGACCTCCTGGAGGGGAGCGATGAGGAGGCGGGTTCCGGGATTTCATCGAAACGAGGATCTTGAAAAGGACGGTCGACGTCGGATTCGTGATGGGGGTGATGGCGAAGATGGGGCCGACCGGCTCAGCGATCTCGACGATCTCCTGCCCCGGGTCTTCGGCGATCACGCCCACCGTCTTCTGGTCCTTGATATCGAGGTAGACGAACCGGGTGGCGATGACATTCTTGATGACTTTGTCCTCCCACCGGCCCAATTTCGTCTCTTTGCAGGCGAGCTTGGCCAGCCGGACACGGTTGGCAAATCCCGCCTTAAAAACCGCTTCGACGACCCGGTCCGTCTCCTTCTGCCCGAAGCGCCTGAACGCTACCGCGGCGGCGACGGCCTGGTCCATGATCCTCTCGATGTCGAGCCCGTGCGTCGTGAATTCATCTTTCATGGCGGCTCTCCCTCCGGGATTCAAAGTTCATAGCGATCCTGATGTTTTAAAAATCCAATTTTTTTAATATTTTCAGGATTTTCAATCATGCTCATATGGTATTTGGTTCGATGTCTTTTGTCCAAATGCTTCAATTTGGCGCATTTGCTTTCCTTGAAGGTTGCACAGTTTCTTATGCGGCATCCAGCGATACTAACCGGTTCATCCTTGGTAAACGCTCGTTTCCTTGCTTTTCCGCCGATTCCTCAGCCGTCGACCCCTTTGACGACTTGACAACCCTCCAGCCTGCTCCTATTGATAATATGGCTTGAAAGATATCCCATGGTGAGAATAGTGCTTAAGCAGCCTCGAATATGTATCGCGGTGGCCATGGGTTGCGGAATCCTATTTCTTCCTCCCTTTCTTCCAACCGCTGAAATCTCTCCTTTCTCTACCCAAAATCAAAGCCCGGTGATTCAGATTTTTGGTTTGCCTTCGATCGGGAGACCCTCCCTGGTTCCTGCTCGCAAGACCGAACTGAGGTTGATCGCCGACCTGGCGAATAGCTTTATTGAAGACCAGACTCCGGGGGAAAGCATCATCCTGGACGGACAAGGCATCCGCATCAGCCTGGATGTGCGATACGGAATCTCGAAGAATTTTGAGGTCGGGCTGACGATTCCCTACCTCATCGCAGGGGGCGGCTTTACAGATGGATTTATTGATTGGTATCACAGCACCTTCGGTTTTGTCGCCGAAGGCCGGGATAAGGCGCCGAAAAATCGCCTGCTCTACCAGTACCAAAAAGACCAGGAGGTTCTCCTAAAGATCAACGAACCCAGCCGCGGGATCGGAGATATTCAGCTCATGGCCGGTTTCCAGCTCTTTAAAAGCACAACCAAACCCTCCCGGGCCATGTCGCTGCGGACCTCGCTCAAGCTGCCCACCGGAGATAGCCAAAAACTCCACGGGAGCGGAAGCACCGATCTTTCTTTGTGGATTACGGCTGGAGAAGAGTTCCGACCGGGCATCGGCCCCATTGCCGTCTTTGGGGTGGGAGGGATCATGGGCCTGACGGACGGCGACGTACTGAAATATCAACAGCGCAATTGGGTGGGGTTTGCGGGTCTGGGTCTTGGATGGAGTCCTGCCCACTGGATCGCTTTTCAGATCCAGGCCAATGGGCACACCTCTTTTTACAAGGATAGCGGGCTTAAAGAGTTGGACGGCAGATCGGTACAGTTGACCATCGGAGGGGCTTTGGCTTTGGTGAAATTTATAGTCCTTGATCTCGGGGTTACTGAAGATGTCCTTGTTGACGCCTCGCCTGATGCGGTTTTTCACCTGGCTTTGCGCGGGACGTTTTAAATCAGTTCTTTGACTCTCAAGAATTAGGAGAATTCTCTTTTTGCTGCGCTGGCCGCTATTTCTTGGGCTTAGAGGCCCTAATGCCGAGGCTCAGGACCGATGAAACATGTTCCATCAGCTCTTTCTGCGGGACGTTCAATTTCTTGATAATCTCGGGAGCCAATGAGTCTTCGAGTACGAGCTCAGCAGGGAAGGCCTTCTCGCTCACCACTGTGACGTCCTGGAAGCCGGCCTTCCGGATGGCGTTGAGATAATCGTCCTTGACGAGTGCGCCGGCAATGCAGGCCACATAGGCCTCGACGGATTCCCGGACGGCCTTGGGGAGCGGCTTTTTCAAAGCCAGGTCGGAAACCATCATCCGGCCGCCGGGCCGGAGAACCCGGAAAGCCTCCCGGAAGACCCGCGGCTTGTCCGTCGAAAGATTGATGACACAGTTGGAGAGAATGACGTCGACAGAGTTGTCGGCTACCGGCAGGTTCTCGATCTCCCCCAGCCGGAACTCGATGTTCGTTGGGCCGCTTTTCCGGGCGTTCTCCCGGGCCCGGTCGAGCATTTCGGGTGTCATGTCCACTCCGATGACCCGGCCGGACGGGCCGACTTTTCTGGCTGCGAGGAAGCAATCGATCCCGGCTCCCGAACCCAGGTCGAGGACGGTCTCCCCGGTCTTCAGGCTGGCCAGCGCCGCCGGATTTCCGCACCCTAGGCCGAGGTTGGCCTCCTCGGGGATGCCTGCGAGCTCAGCGGGCGAATAGCCGACCATTTGGCTGGCCTTTTCCTGGCTCAGATCCGGCTGTCCGCAGCCGCAGGGAGAAGAGGCCGGGGCACAGCAAGATGTCTTCGTGTTCGCGGCCCGGGCATACCGGTGCCGGACTTGTTTCTTGATTTCGTTGTCCTTGAGGCCCATGTTTGATCTCCTTTAAGAAATGATGTCCTTCATGAGTGGGCCGAGCCGGCCCCGGACCATGCCCGTGAGCTGCTCAGCTTTGATCAACGAGATGCAACAGACGGCATGGTTTTTTCTCCACAAGATGAGGGCGAGTTTGTCTCCGGGCCGAATTCCTGCGGCCTTACGTACATCCTTCGGGAGCACCATCTGGCCCCGTTCGTCCACGCTGACCAGGGCTTCCACTCGGCAACATTCGTTGTCTTCGTTCTTCGGTTGGGCGGCCATCAACGCACCTCCTGAATTATCTTCAATATCATATAATTCAGTATTTTCATATTTTGCTGACAATTTGTCAAGTCTTTCGATTATATTCCCTGGAAATTCAGAGTGAAAGGGGGCCGACCTAGAAGCCGACGCCGAGCATGAGAATCAACGATCTGTTCTTCATTTCATTCTCTATTCCGAGGAGCGGCTCGGCGATATTGACCAGTCCAAGATCGTATCGGATATCCAGGATCATAATGGCGTCTTTGATTTTGAAATCGATCCCCCCGCCGAACACGAGGCCGAAATCGGATCCCTTGATCCCTATCAATTCCTCCTTGAGCTCAAGACCCAGAATTTTAATCTCGCCGCTGTCGCTCAGTTTGAGCGACGCGTAAGGGCCGACGAATACGCTGGGGTTTATGCGGCTTTGGGTGGGGAACTTGAGCTTGAGGAGCAGGGGGAGTTCCAGATAATGGAGGGCGATGGACTTTGATGCCACGACGCCGAGGATGCCCCCTTCGAGCTTCCCGCCTTTTTTCGAGTAGTAGAGCTCCGGTTGAAAGGCCAAGTATTCATTGATATTGACCGTATAGTAGGCCCCCAAAGTAAAACCGGCAGCAGGTTCCCATGATAATGTGACTAGGCCTGCACCTTTCTGGCTCAACGTGGAAAAATTAACCCCGGCTTTCAATCCGACTTGGGCCGAAAGGGGATATGCACACAGCGAAAAAACTACAGACCCAGCGATGATAAGAGCCCGGATTCTTCTCATGATCTTCCTCCGTATTTGGGATGACGGTCCTTTTTTAGCCTGAAATTAGGATAACGATAAAGACGCAAAGAGTCAAACAAAATGAAGCGGATGAGCAGCTCGATCGGGATCTTGAAATCAGCGGAGACCCGGTCGTCTGCCCCCTCCAGCTTACCCTCTTTCAAGCGTACCGTCAGGACGCTCTCCGAGGACAGGAGATACCGGTCGGAGTAGAGCTCGAGCAGCCTGGCGCTCGCGGGTTTCCCTAGCTCACTTGGCGATCGTCCATTTGTATATGTTGTCCCCGAGGACAACGATGGTGGTCGAGGCCAGGACCTCGCCCTGATCCGGTCTCTTGGCCTCGAAGAGATGCTCGCCGTAAGGCATATTGCTGATCGTAGCGGTGACCTGATCGTCGATGTCGCTCTGGAAAGTGCCGTCCCCGTAAAGGCTGATCGTTTCTCCATAGTTGTTGGTGACGACTACGGCGGCTGTGCTGCTGACCGTCCAGGTATAGTCCTGGTAAGCCGTGATTTCTGCGACTGTGGACTTCAGCGGCGTCTGGGTCCCCTTTTGCATGGCTTCAAGCAGGTGAGTGCCTAGTTCGAAATTCTCGATGTAGTAGTATTCCTGATTCTCCAGAAAAAACTGATATTTCGTGTCCATATAGATGTCGATCGCAATTCCGCAATTATTGTTGACCCTGATCCTGGCTTGGTCGGGCTCGTCGGTTGTGGGAGAATTCTGGCAGCCCGAACCGGCCAGAAGCAACAGTCCCAAACACACGGCCGTTCCCCAGGTCTGCCACCCAATCTGGTTCTTCCGTTTACTCATTTTAAACCTCATTCCGCGTCCAGAATATACCATTCCTCCCGGACCGTCAAACGAGCTCCCTCGGTGCTGACGTACCCTTAGAGGTGATAATACTCGTTTAAACCTCACCTTGCGATTCCCCCCTAAAGATGATTGACCGGGGCGGGGGGGTATGGGAATCTGATTTTGGCTTCAGGCGAGACCCGTCCCCATGTCTTCGGACGGAAAGGACATAGATAGCCGGTCTGCGAAGCGGCCGCGAGCTTCGCCCAAGGGCAATTCTGAGGAGACAAGCCGATGGCACATCAGGAACAGGAGTTGGACAAACTGTCTTATAAGAAAAAGGTCCTTATCGCGGATGATTCCCCGGTGAGTTTAGCCTCGCTCGAGAAGATGCTCTCGACGAGCCACTTCCATACCATCCGCGCCTCGGACGGCAAGGAAGCTTATGACAGGGCTGTTTGCGAACTCCCCGACCTGATCATGCTCGACGTGATGATGCCGGAGATGAACGGCTTTGAAGTCGCCAAGGTGCTGAAGGAGGATTCCCGGACGCGCAGCATCCCGATCATCATGGTCACCGCCCTGGACGATCCGGAGTACGAGATCGCCGGGCGGGAGGCTGGAGCCGAGGAATACCTTTCCAAGCCGGTCAGACCGCAGGAGCTCATCGCCCGGGCGAACTCCCTGATCGCCCTCAGACAGTACCGAGATCAGCTGACCATCCGCAATCACTCGGAGTGGTCTTTTATCATCGATAAGCATTCTGATGACGCCGGTCCGGAGACCCAAAAGGAACGCCCCTTGGTCCTCCTGGTCGAAGACAACGAGAGCGACGCCGAGCTCGTCCGGCACCTCTTGAATGATCTGCCTCTCCGTCTGGAACGCCTGTCCAGCGGGGATGAGGCGGTTGAGCTCTGCCACACCGGTAAAGTGGACATGATGCTCTTGGATATCCTTCTCCCCGGGCTGAATGGATTCGAGGTCTGCCGCCGGGTCAGGAGTTCGGAAAAAGGAAAGGACCTTCCCATCGTCATCGTCACCTGCCTGGAGGATTTGGACAGCCGGCTCAAATGCATCGAGCTCCAGGCCGATGATTTCCTGGTCAAACCGATCGCCGGCCGCGAGCTCCAAGCCCGGGTCAAGATCCTCCTGGAGAAGAAGCAGCGGCTGGACAAGCTGAGGTCTCATTATGAAGAAGCCCTGAATTCGGCCGTTGTCGATTGGCTGACAGGCCTTTACAACCACGGCTATTTCAAGCGATTCCTGGACCTCGAGATCAAAAAGTCGCTCCGGCAGCGGTATCCCGTTACGCTGATCATGATCGATATCGACAATTTTAAGGCCGTCAACGACGCCCATGGTCATCCCATGGGGGACATGATCCTTCAAGAACTGGCTCAGGTTGTCAGGCGGGCGGTCCGGGAAGTTGACCTGGTTGCGCGCTACGGCGGAGACGAGTTCGCCGTCGTCCTCCCGTATTCGGACGCACCCAGTGCCCTTCGGGTCGCCCGCAGGATCGACGAGGCCATCAAATCCCACGGCTTCCCCCCGAAAGAGCCCGTCCAGGAAATCCGGCTGACCGTAAGCATGGGAGTGGCCGGTTATCCCGAGGACGCCGTTCATGTGGACGGGCTCATCCACAGCGCGGACCAGAAGCTCTACACGGCCAAAATAAAAGGGAAGAACCAGATCTCCGCGTAGGGACGCATCTTCCGCAACGTCCCTTCCCCTGTTATAATTCCCCGCCATGCTCAAGCCCCTGAATATCGGCCGGGTCGAGATCGGTTTTCCCGTGGTCCTTGCCTCGCTGGCCGGGTACAGCGATCTGGCCTACCGCTTGGTCTGCCGCTCCATGTCAGCCCCGTACTGCACGACTGAAGCGATGCTCGACCGGCAGCTTCTCGTAGAAGGGAAGCTCCTCGACCGGCTGGTCAGGCTTGACGGGGCCGACCACCCGGTGGCGGGGCAGATCATGGGGAACGAGCCGGCCGTCATGGCCCGCGCCGCGGCCAGGCTGAGCCGGCTGGGTTTTGATGTCATCGACCTGAATCTCGCCTGTCCGGTCAAAAAAGTTTTGGCCCGGAAGCGAGGCGGGTACTTGATGTCTCATCCTGGCCACGTACTGGACATCGTCAAGGCAGTTCTTGAGGCCGTTCCCGAGCGGCCTGTTACGCTCAAGCTCCGCCGGTCCTTTGCCGAAAAGGATGCGGATTCCCGGGCCTTCTGGAAGATCGCGGAGGAGGCTTTCAAGGCGGGGATCGCCGGCATTTGTGTCCACGCCCGCAGCGTGGAGCAGAAGTACAGGGGACCGGCGGATTGGGATTTCTTGGCGCGGGTAAAAAGAGAATTCCCGGAGAGGACGGTCCTCGGCTCGGGGGATGTCCACTCCGCCCGGGACGCTATAAGGATGATCGAAGAGACGGGCGTCGACGGGGTCTTGGCTGCCCGGGGCGCGATCGGCAATCCCTGGATCTTCAGCCAGGCCCGAGACATCGCTGCCGGCAGGGAAGCGCCTGAACCCGGGATCGACGAACAACGGAGGGTCATTGTCCTCCATTATCGGACAGCCTGTGACCTTTACGGCCCGAGGCGGGGGCTCAAAATCATGCGCAACTTCGGGATTTATTATGCCCGCCGGCATCCTCAGCCGGCACGGGTCCGGGCCGGCGTCATTGGAGTCAGGAACGAAAGGGACTGGGAGGAATGGTTAGAGGCCCTTTATGCCCAGCCGCAGCCTTGACAATCCCGGAAGGTGGGGATAGATTCGAATGAGGGGAAATATTGCCTAGAGAAGTCGTCCAGGTAAACCGTGCGCCCGTGCTGACGCTTTGGGCGAGCGTCGTCGCCGAGCGGCTTGGCTACGACCACGAGGCCTCGCTCTCCCTGGGCAAGGCGCTGGCGGGGCTGAACGCCCAGTCCAAAGGGCGGCGCCTCGGCATCTGCAAGGCCCCCGAAAAAGCCGAGGGGGCGCCTCCGAAAAAGGCCCGTCGAGGAGAGCAATTCTGGGTGGAGCTTCTGGGGCGTCCCATCCCGGCGACGCAGACCGGTCAGGGCGTTAGGGCTGTCGAGGGAGACCGTCTGATCGATCCCGGTGGCGTCGAGCGTTATCTTTACGGCAAGTTCGGGGAAGGGTTAGAATCTGTTCGCCGGGCCATGGAGGAGCTGGCCCAGACTTTCTCACCCAGGGAACTTGCGGCCAAGGCGTTTTCCCTATACGAGCATTTCCGGCCCCGTATCCCGGAAGGAGTGCAGGGCTGGGGTGCCAAGGGAGAGCTGGACTTGGACCGGATCCGCTGTCTGATTCATTCTTCTTGAATCTTCCCGAAGGATTGATCCGATGAAGGCGATGGTGATGCACCGGGTTTGCGATCTCCGCGAAGACCGCGATCCGTTGGAGCTCAGAGACGTCCCGAAGCCCGTCCCAGGGAAGGGAGAGATTCTGCTTAAGATCTCGGCCTGCGGGGTCTGTCATACCGAGCTCGACGAGATCGAAGGACGGATGCCGCCTCCGCGGCTTCCGCTCATCCTTGGACATCAGGTTGTCGGACGGGTGGAGGGATCGGGGAGAGGCGCCGGCAGGTACAAGGACGGAGAGCGGCTGGGCGTGGCTTGGATCCATTCGGCTTGCGGAAGCTGCAAGTTCTGCCGCAGCGGGCGGGAGAATCTATGCGCCGGTTTCCGGGCGACGGGAAGGGACACCGACGGCGGGTATGCGGAATACATGACCGTGGGCCAGGAGTTTGCCTACCCTGTCCCCGACGTTTTTTCTGATGTTGAGGCCGCGCCGCTCCTCTGCGCCGGGGCGATCGGCTATCGTTCCCTGAACCTAACGGGTCTCCGGGACGGGCAGCGGCTTGGGTTGACCGGCTTCGGCGCGTCGGGCCATCTTGTCCTCCTCATGGCCAAGCATATATTCCCCAAATCCCAATTGTACGTTTTTGCCCGGGCTGAAAAAGAACGCCAATTCGCCCGCGAGCTGGGAGCGGACTGGGCCGGCGGGACGCTGGAGAGCTCCCCTGAAAAACTCGACGCCTTGATCGATACGACGCCCGTCTGGAGGCCCGTGGTCGAAGCCCTGCGCAACCTGGATTCCGGAGGCCGCCTCGTCATCAACGCGATCCGGAAAGAGAGCGTCGATCAGGATAGCCTGCTGAAATTGGACTATCCCAGCCATCTCTGGCTGGAGAAGGAGATCAAGAGCGTCGCCAATGTGACGAGAGCCGACGTGATCGAGTGCCTGAAGCTGGTGGCCGAGATTCCCATCAAGCCCGAAGTTGAACTCTACCGTCTGGAGGAAGCCAACCGGGCTCTACTCGAGATCAAGGAGCGCCGCATCCGGGGCGCCAAAGTCCTGCAGATTCTATAGAAAAAGGGATGGTCCGAGTTTAGGTCCGGGGCGGATCCAGCCACCCTTGCTTCTTGATCGGCTTGGGCCTCCAGTTTTTATCCACGGCCACGAAGACAACCTCGGCCTCTGTCACCCTGACCGTTTCCTGGCTGTCCGCCCGGGTGGCTTCGACCTCGATTTTGATGGTGATCGAGGTGTGGCCGACTCGGATCGTCTCGGTGTAGAAGCTGACCACGTCGCCCACGAAAACCGGCTTGTGAAAGACGACCTTGTCCATGGCCACGGTGACAAAATTGTAGGGGCCGCACGTTTTACGCGCTTGGATAGCGCCGGCCAGATCGGCGTGGCTCATGATGATACCGCCGAAAATGACTCCGTGCCTGTTTGTGTCGCGGGGAAGGAGCGTCACCCGGAGGGCGGGATCCCGGCACTCTTTCATGGAAGTAATCTTTTT
>Ga0209703_1000700_pt1 | contig 9921 bp, 9 predicted proteins | sample PPLLak12cMay2015_2_FD_187256 | JGI IMG/M metagenome (GOLD analysis project Ga0209703, IMG submission 187256) | Freshwater sediment microbial communities from Prairie Pothole Lake near Jamestown, North Dakota, USA - PPLs Lake P8 Core (1) Depth... | ecosystem: Environmental > Aquatic > Freshwater >...
TCGATGTCGCTCCGGATCAGGATCTGGCGAACATTTGACTGGATGACGAAATCCTCTTTTAACATGGTATTCTCATACCGGTGCACCCAGTGTTTCCAAACTTAGCCAGCCGCCCCCACCCCGTCTCCCTCCTCGGCGGGAGAGAGGAAGGCGGGGGGCCTATCCCTGAGATGGATCGAAGTCTTTCTGCAACGCCCTCTCGATCGCATCCAATAGCTCTTCGGGGTCATACGGCTTCTTAACATAAAAACGAGCCCCCAGGGCCCTGGCCCTTTCTTCCGAGTTCATCTCCGGGCTCCCCGTCAGGAAAATGACGGGAATGGTAAAGGTATCCGTGGATTCTTTCAATTTCTCGGCAACACTGAACCCGTCCCCCGCTGGCATTCGGATATCGAGGATAATCAGATCCGGGTTTTCTTTGTGGGCCATGAAAATACCCTGAGCCCCGTCAAAGGCGGTGACGACCTCATAGCCAGCTCGTTGGAGCCGGATCGTCAGCGCCTTGACGATATCCCGCTCGTCATCGACGATGAGAATCCTTTTCTTCTCCGTCATATTCTCCTCATTCTCCCCCCGCAGCCTCTTTATTTTCTCCACCTTCTATTCTCTTCCGATAAGGTGAATCCCCTTGAAGCCAGCCCGCCATCTCATCCCTTGTTTGATGGAAGGCTTCCATCTCTCCCTTTTCGATGGGAAGGCCCGTTGGGAAAGTTTCTCTCAGTGGATTCCGGAAATGTCCATCTTTAGCCAGCCGGTAGTCCAGATGAGGCCCGGTAGAAAGCCCGGTCGATCCGACATATCCGATGATCTGTTTCTGTTTCACCCGCGCTCCCTTTCGGATGCCAGGGCCAAAACCGGAAAGATGACCGTAATAGGTGGTATACCCGTTCATATGGCGCAGGATCACCTGATTCCCGAATCCACCACTCCATCCGCAAGAGGTAACGGTCCCGTCCGCCACAGCCCATATCGGTGTGCCCGGTGGAGCCGCATAATCCACACCAAAATGAGGCCGCATGCCTCCCAGGATCGGGTGCTTTCTTGCCCGGCTGAATTTTGAACTGATCCGGTTAAACCTCAAAGGGACCTTCAGGAAAGCCCTCCTCAAAGACACCCCTTTCTCATTATAATAGCCCTCTTTATGCCGGATCCCTTGAATGATCCTTTCTCCCCTCCGATACTCCACGGCACGGACCGGTCCGTATTGGATAAACTGATCTCCTTTATAAAACTTCTCCACGACCACTTTGAATCGGTCTCCTTCCCGGACGTCTTTATAAAAATCGATCTCCCAGGCCAGGATTTCCGCAAAGGCAAGGGTCAGGAGATCCTGTTCTCCGGCCGCGTCCATCGCCTCGAAGAGAGAGGACTGAATTTCTCCAACGACCTTTACCAGGTGGGTGTCGAGGGCAACTTTCTTTCTTTGAGCCACGTATTCCTCGGAGTCTTTCTCAATTTCATAAATCTCCGTAGGGCTCGCTTCATAAATAAACTTCACCAGCTCCCCCTTCCCATCGGCGATGAACCGGTACGTTCCCCCTTTGATCTTTCTAAAATTCACGTACGGTTTCAACTTCGAGATAATCAGATCGATCCACCGAAGAGGAATGTCTTTCTCCGATAAGGATTGGAAAAGGGTACTTCGTTCTTTTACCTCCCCTTCAACGGTATGGAGGGGTTCCGGGGAAGAGGACGGAATGGCGACAGGAGGGACATCGGAGGACGGTGGAGGGGTGGCAGGGAGTATAAAAAAGTAGGTCAGGAGCAAAAGGCCTACCAGAAGAGACCCGGAAAGAAGAATCCGCTTCCTTCTCTTCCTTTTAGCCTCGAAAGGCCTCCCTTCAAGCCGGTCCCCTTTTCTAAATTCTAGAGGCTCCATTCTGAACTCCTCATCCCTTAAATCACCCCTCTAATGAAATTCGCGGCATCTTCAGGAGGAGTCGGGTTGACAAAAAAGCCCGTCCCCCACTCGAACCCTTCCCGCAGCCCGATCCGTAATCGGGTTTCCATGTGCCAGTGGTATTCCGGTCGGTGGAATCGTTTCTGAACAGGAGAAGTATGCACCGTCAGACTATACGGCGGATCCGCAAGGAGTTCAAAAAAGCCATGGAACAGCGATTGGATTCCGATGGAAAGATCCGCCACCTCTGCTTCGGTGATGTTGTGAAAATCAGGGCGGTGGACCTTCGGAACGATCCACGTTTCAAACGGGTAGCGCGAGGCGAATGGGGAGAAAATCAAAAAATGGACGGTTTCCAGAATCACCCTTTTTTTCATAGAGATTTCTTCTTTGATGATGTCGCAGAAAATACAACGCTCCTTGCGTTGATAGTAATCCAACGTCCCCCAGATCTCTTCGTCAATTCGCTTCGGGATGACCGGCATCGCCATGATGTGAGAATGGGGATGGCGGTTGAAGATGCCGGGGTGATTTTTCAGAATCAGGAACTGCTGGAATCTCTGATCCTTTTCCAAGTCGATCAACCTCCCCTTATACGCTAACAGGATTTTCTCGATCTGCTTGGGGTCCATGGTGGCCAGGTTCTGATCATGCTCAGGAGCCTCGACGACAATCTCATGGGCGCCAATGGCCTCCATGACATCATACATCCCCTCCGGTCTTCGGTCGAAACTCCCCTCGATACGGAAGAAGGGAAATTTATTCGGGATGACCCGAACGGACCATCCTCCTTTCTCCCGGCTCAATGAAAAAGTTTCCAGCGGCGTCATTCCTTCGTTGCCCGGACAAAAAGGACAGGGACCCTCCACCTCCAGGCGGCCATAGGGGGGTTTGAAGGAAAGGTAATCCGACGGACCTTTCGGATGATCGTTGGTGACCACCACCCACATTCCTGTAACGGGTTCTCTTCTCAGTTGTGCCATCGTCTGCCTCTTAAAAAAGGAGCGATTGGTAAATATATTGTCGCCCCCGATGGGAATCTTCCTTCCCCATCATCGCCCTCTCCACTCGCACGACAAGGCGCTTCTTGTAAAGGTTGAGAAGCCTCGTGCCGCTCGTGTTCATCTCAATCCCTTCCTCTTCGGATAGTTCCCTCAGCGTCAGCTGGTTTCTCTTCATCACCCGGGTGAGGGTGTGGACCAAATAATTATTCAGAGAACCGATGAGTTGCCACCCTTCCGCCCCCGTGGCCAGCACCGCCAGCTTCTTTCTTTCCAGAGCGACGCCGACGTTCTCCGCCTGGGAAGGGCTGAGGTTCTTCAGGACGAGAAATTTCTCTCCGTACTCGCCGCTCCACAACCGGGAGACCATCTTGGCCACGACCTCGTCGGCCCAGGAAAAATCGACGGAACCCATCCCTGAGAAATCAAGGACCAGGCAAACGGACCCTCTTTCTTCCCCCAAAATTCTTTCGAGGCCCTCCCGAATCCGGATGCCCCGTGAGCGGCCGGTCATTTCCCTCGATCCGTTTTTCAAAAGGGTGTGGGTCAGCTTCTTTAAAGAGAGGGTTCGCTTTTCCATTCTTCCTCTTCAATTGATTCAGTTGAACCAGTTAAGCACAATCCGAAGGGCTTGTCAAGCGATTTTTGGCGGGGGAGGGTGAGGGGGGATCTTAAGCCTTCGAAGCGGATGTGGTCAGGGGTCCCATCGCGTTCCATGAGGGAGCCCACTGGAGGGGATGGTCAATGGAGAAGCGAGTCCGGATCGGTTCGAATCTGAAAGGGACCTTCCCAGGGGTGCCTGATCTCACCCACGAACCGATCTCGGCAGCTTTTACACATGATCAAGGTGATCTCTTCATAGACATCTTTCTCCAGCTCCTTGGGGTCCAATTGCCGGACCTCCTCAAGCAGACCCTTCAGTTGTTCATCAATTCCTTCCACCGGTTCTGAAAGGATGCCATCAAAACCCGAAACCACCCTGATATAGATGACATAGAATAAGCTACCCGGCCGGAGCCCTTTCCCACATCGAAAGCAATTTTTCTCCTTCATCGATTCCTCGCTGTGATTCGGCCTCTTACTTTTTATCTCTCAATTTTCTTCTTCCACTCTTCCATGTCTTTCGATGCCCGCCTTGCCAGAAGAAGCCGTTTCTCCCTGCCCCGGCTCTTCCCCGACAAAGGAGGGAACAGGCCAAAATTGACGTTCATGGGTTGAAAGGGGATAGTGCGAGATTGAGTGATGTACTCGACGAGCCCACCCATGGCGGTGGTAGGCGGGGGGACCATCGCCGGCATCCCGTCCGCATATCGATGGGCATTGATCCCGGAAAGTAACCCGATCGCGGTCGATTCCATGTACCCCTCCACCCCTGTGATCTGCCCGGCGAAGAAGAGGCTCGGATTCGTCTTCAGCTGGAGGGATTCTCGCAGCAATCGAGGGGAGTCAATAAAGGTATTGAGGTGCATGGAACCCAGTCGAACGAATTCCGCTTTTTCCAACCCCGGAATCATCCGGAACACCCTCTTCTGTTCTTCATGCTTCAACCGGGTCTGAAACCCCACCAGATTGAAAAGCGTCGCAAACCGATCCTCTTGCCTCAGCTGGACGACGGCGAAGGGTTGTTTTCCCGTCTTTGGATCGACGAGGCCAACCGGCTTCAGGGGCCCAAAAGCGAGAGTCTCCCTCCCCCGTTCCGCCATCTCTTCAACGGGAAGACATCCTTCGAAGAGATATCTTTTCTCAAACGGATGCACCAGCGCTCTCTCCGCCCGATTCAGGGCCTCCACAAACCGATCATACGTTTCTTGATCCATCGGGCAATTGACATAGTCCTCTCCCCCTTTTCCATACCGGGAAGATTTGAAGGCATACTCACCATCGATTGAATCAGCGGTCACGATCGGCGAGATGGCGTCGTAGAAAAAAAGATGATGGGACCCCGTCACCTTCTGAATCTCCTTGCTGAAACTTTCTGACGTCAGAGGACCTGTCGCAACGATCGTAATCCGATCCTGGGGAATCGAAGAGACTTCCTTCCGGACCACCTCCACATTTTTCAGATTCTCCAGGGTTTCGGTGACCCGTCTTGAGAAAGCCGTTCGATCCACGGCCAGGGAGTCTCCCGCCGGAACCCTTGTCTCTTTCGCTATCTTCAAGATCAAGGATCCCAATTGTCCCATCTCTCCTTTCAGAACCCCTGAAGCGTTCTCCATGGATTCTGATTTAAGAGAATTACTGCAGACCAATTCCGCAAAGAAAGGAGACCGGTGAGCCGGAGAAAAGACTTCAGGTTTCATCTCGTAGAGGATGACCTTCCCTCCTCTCATGGCAATCTGCCAGGCAGCCTCACACCCTGCCAGCCCTGCACCGATGACAACAATGGGTTCCATCGATTTCTATTCTATTTGGTCTCCCCCAAATTTGCAATCTCGTCCGATGGCTCCCTTGATCTCCGCTTCCATCCTTTCCTTGTCAGACCTTGAATGCGCCTTCGCTGCCGATATATCGTTTCCTCAGTTTTGTCTTCTCGATCTTGCCGGTGGGGTTCCGCGGAACCTCGCCCAGGAAGATCTTTCGGGGCCGTTTGTATTTCGGCAGTTTCTCACAGTATTTGAGAACCTCTTCTTCGGTGAGGGATTTGCCCGGAACAGCGGTCACCACCACGGCAACCAATTCACCCAGTCGCTCGTCCGGATAGCCAATGGCTGCCACATCCTTCACGCTCGGATGGGCATGGAGGAAGTTTTCGACCTCGATGGGGAAGACATTCTCCCCGCCGACGATGATCACATCCTTCTTTCTGTCCACGATATAGATAAAGCCATCTTCATCCTGTCTCGCCATGTCTCCTGTATAGAGCCATCCATCCTTCAAGGCTCGCGCCGTGGCTTCAGGGTTCTTGTAATACTCCCGCATCACCCCGTTGCCGCGAAGAAGAAGCTCACCGGTCTGATCCCGGCCGACATCCTTCCCCTCCTCGTCGACGATACGGGTCTCCCAGTTGAATCCCGGCCTGCCGATGGCCCCCACTTTATGGATATTCTCAATCCCCAGGTGCACACAGTTCGGGCCGGTGCTTTCACTCAAACCGAATGTGGTGTCATAGGCCATCTCCGGGAAATACTTCTTCCAGTGGGTGATCAGGGAAGGCGGAACCGGCTGCGCCCCGATGTGCATCAGACGCCATTGGGAAAGCTTGTAATCCTTCAGCTTCAGCTCGCCGCTGTCCAGCTTGACCAGGATATCCTGCGCCCAGGGCACAAGGAGCCAGACGATGGTGCCCCCTTCCTCACTGACGGCTTCGAGAATTCCTTCTGGAGAGATGCCTTTCAGGATCACCGCTGCCCCTCCGACGATGAAACTGCCGAGCCAGTGCATCTTCGCTCCTGTGTGATAGAGGGGAGGGATGAGGATGAAGATGTCTTTTTTGGTCTGAAAATGGTGGATGTTCTCCGTGATACATGCATTAGCCATGTTCAGGTGGGTCAACAAGATCGGTTTGGGTTGGCCCGTGGTCCCGGAGGTAAAATAGAGCCCGCAAGGGTCGTCAAACGTGATAGGCACTTCAGGCGGCGTGGAGGGCGACCCGGCCAGAATTTGAGAAAATGATTCCGCATAAGGAGGGATCTTCTCGCCGGCACAGATAAAGTGTTTGACAGAAGAGAGCCCCTCCCGTATGGGCCCCACCCTCTCCGCAAATTCTTCACCGAATACAACCACCGCCGGCTCTGCCACATCGCAACAGTATGCAATGTCATCGCCTATGAAGCGAAAGTTGAGGGGGACGACCCATGCCCCTGTTCGGAGAATACCAAAATAGACGATGAGCCAGTCGATCGAGTTATTCATGAGGTGGATGACTTTATCGCCTTTCTTGATGCCTCTGGACCGGAGTCCGTTTGCAAAACGGTTTGCACGCTCGTCGAATTCACGCCATGTGATCGTCGCCCTTTTCTTTTCCGCCGGTATCCTCTCGATCAGGGCGATGTCATTGGGATACATCCGACCATTCCTTGCCAGCATCTCACCGATGTGGATATGGATATTCGTCATATGGACCTCCTCAGGATAGTTACTAATGACGCCATAATTGAGAAGACATAATTCTGCTTTGGCAACCCCCCATCCCCTTCCTCACCTCCCCCTTGAAGGGGGAGGAACAAAAGCACCCCTCTTCGCCTCGGAAAGGGAGCACAACTGTTTCCCTCCCCTTCAGCCTGCCTGCGCGAAGCCGCTTCGGCGAAGGCAGGGGGGAGGGATGGGGTGGGGGTGGGGTTAATCAGATGTCTATTCAATAATGGACCGATTAATATTTAGCCTTTCTCCCTTCATGGAAAGCTTTGATGTTCAGTTCGTGGAGTTTCGCCGCCAGGAGAGCCTTGATGGCGTCAGTCCACTGCTCTTCCTTGATTTCCGGGAAAAAATTGGAGAAGGCGCCGATGAGAACCACGTTTGCGGCCTGGATATTGCCGAGAGTCCTCGCGATCTCCTGTCCGTTGATGATCCGGACGTTATCCTTGAAGTATTTTTTGAACGTCTTTTCAACATCCTTCGGATACTCCATCTGTCCAAGACTGACAGCAGGCGGTAAAATTACCTGTTGATTGATGACGACCTTTCCATCCGGCTTCACCCAATTGATGTACCGCAGCGCTTCGAGCAGCTCAAAGGATATGAGATAATCGGCCTCCCCGTATGCGATCAGCGGTGAGTAAACCTTTTTTCCAAAGCGAAAATGCGTGGTCACGTCCCCACCCCGCTGGGCCATCCCGTGAACCTCGGACTTTTTTACATCGTACCCGGCCTTAAGAAAGACTTCACCGAGGATATTGCTGGCAAGGATCGTTCCCTGGCCACCTACCCCTGATAAGAATATGTTTGTCACTTTCCCGTTTTTTATCATCACTCCCCTCCTCACCTCGTCCCCGGCACGATCGCTTCGAACTTGCAGATCTGAACGCAGACTTCGCAGCCGACGCACTGATCTTTGTTGATCAATACGGTCCCTTTCCTCTTGTGGCCATCTTTTGTCTGGCCCTCGCCTTCGAGCCAGCTCATCGCAGGGCAATTGATCTCAAGGCACACCTTGCAGCCCCTGCACTTTTCGGTGTCAATCACGTAGCATGGGCTCTTGAATTTCTCCAACGGTTTAGCCCTGCGGAGCAGGATACAGGGGCTATTTTCTGTAATAATGACAGAGGCGTCGTCCCTATTCACCTCTTCTCTGATCACTTCCATCGTCTCGTTAACCTTATAGGGGTCCACCTTCTTCACGTGCTTGATTCCGACAGCCCTGGCCAGTTGCTCATAGTCGATCATGGTCGAAGGCTCGCTTTGTATCGTATATCCTGTTCCCGGGTGATCCTGTTGACCTGTCATGGCCGTGATCCCGTTATCCAGAATGATCGTGGTGGAGTAGCCTTTATTGTACGCGGTGTCCATCAGCGGTGTGACGCCGGAATGAAAGAACGTGGAGTCACCGAGCACGGCACAGATCTTTCCAAGCCCGTCTTTGCCGATCACTTTTCCTGCGCCATAGGCGCCGCCGATACCAGCCCCCATACATGTTGACGCGTGCATGGCCGAAAGCGGCGGCGCAACCGCCAGGGCATAACAGCCAATGTCGCCGAACACATAGAGCCCGAGCTTTTTAAGAGCATAGAACAGCGGCCTGTGAGCACAACCAGCACAGAGGTTCGGCGGTCTTCTCGGCAGGTCTTCCGGCTTCACCCGCACCTTCGGCGCCTGATAGCGCTTGCCTTCCACGGCCTTCACCAGAGACTGTTTAATGATATTTGGCGACAACTCGCCTATTGCCGGGATCAAGTTCTTACCATACCGCACTTTGTAACCCATGGCTTTGATCTCGGTCTCCAGGAAAGGGTCAAGCTCCTCCACCACAATCACCTTCTTCACTTTTTTGAAAAATGCTGCGATTATTTTCTTCGGCAGCGGCCACACCATGCCCAGCTTCAAGAAAGAGTACTGCGGGAATACCTCCTTGGTGTAAAGATAGGTGACGCCTGACGTGATGAAACCTATCGAAGGATCGTTGATCTCCATGGCATTGTACGGAAACTCTGAATCCGCGTAGTCTGCGAGTTTGGCAATTCTTTCCTCGATAGCAACCCGCTTCACCCTGGCATACATGGGTACCATCACATACTTCGGCGTTTCTTTCGGGTCGAGGCCCTTTTGAATCGTCGATTCCTTTCTTTCTCCTAATTCCACAGGAGAATCGCAGTGAGAAACCCTGGTCTCAGTCCTCAGGAGCACAGGGGTATCGAATCTCTCACTGATCTCGAATGCAATCTTCGTGAAATCCTTACACTCCTCGGAATCAGCCGGTTCGAGCATGGGAACCTTTCCAAAACGGGTCCAGTTTCTGCTGTCCTGTTCATTCTGAGAGCTGTGCTGGCCCGGATCATCGGCCACAACAATCACAAAGCCGCCTTTGACGCCCGTATAAGAAATCGTCATGAAAGGGTCGGCAGCCACGTTTAACCCCACGTGTTTCATGCAGGCCAGGGCTCTTCCGCCGGCAAGGGAAGCCCCATGGGCAACCTCCACAGCCACCTTCTCGTTGGGAGACCATTCCGTATAGATTTCCTTGTACTTGGAGAGCTCAGCCATAATTTCGCTGCTCGGCGTCCCGGGATAGGCGCACCCCACCACCACACCCGCCTCCCAGGCGCCTCTGGCGATTGCCTCATTTCCCTGCAATATCTTTTTCATTCCTTCTCCTCTCCACCTGATCCTCGTAACCCTTCCCTCTTTTCAAAACGGACGGGGACAAAGGTTCTCGTTCTCATTATTTCACCCCCTCGGGATATAAAGTCTTCATCTGTTGGATGTTCGTATTTATCTCTTCACGGTCGGTACAATAAAATATTCTTATAAATGAAAAATCTTTTATGACTGAATTTGGTCCAATTTCGGTAATAACAATATGGAATACAACACCATTTGTGGGAGGGAGTGCTACAACGGAAGTGTTTTTCCTTAATTGGTCTAGAA
>Ga0209703_1000703_pt1 | contig 9897 bp, 7 predicted proteins | sample PPLLak12cMay2015_2_FD_187256 | JGI IMG/M metagenome (GOLD analysis project Ga0209703, IMG submission 187256) | Freshwater sediment microbial communities from Prairie Pothole Lake near Jamestown, North Dakota, USA - PPLs Lake P8 Core (1) Depth... | ecosystem: Environmental > Aquatic > Freshwater >...
CTACTCCTCCAAAGACATAATCACCATCCAATGTCTGGATCACTGAATATCCCCACTCCGTACCTTCACCACCAAAAGTTCGATTCCATTGTTCATTCCCCTCCTCATCTGTCTTTATCAACAGTAGATCAGACATATAGGTGGATGCGGTAGAACCTCCGATAATGTACCCTTTATCTGAGGTTTGTTGTACTGAATACCCCCTAGGTCCTTCCCAATTGTTATTAAAAAAATTCTTCTCCCATTCAATAGTACCATTCTGATATACCTTCATCAGGAGCAAACCATAATTACCACTACCCGTAATGATGTACTTTCCGTCAGTGGTAAGAGCTAGGGAGTTGCCAGAACTTTGGTTTCCGTAATACTTCGTCCAGAGTTCATTTCCGAGAGCATCAGTCTTTATCAACAAGAGACTTGTATTATACAAATTTCTCCCCGCCACAATATATCCGTCATCCATGATTTGTTTGACACAATTCCCCCACTGGGAGTAAGTACCTCCAAATGTTTTATTCCATTCCTCATTCCCATTGACATCAGTCTTGATTAACCAAACATCTTCATCGTACTCCTCGCCAGTCCACTGACACGTCCTCCCTGTGATAATATAACCATTATCACTGGTGACCTCTACCCAATTAGCTTCGATATACCCACTCCCAAAGGTCCGATTCCATTGTTCATTACCCTGATTATCAACCTTCAAAAGATAAAAAGAATACCAGGCACCGCCACCCGCATAACCCACTACAACATATCCACCATCAGGGGTCAGCTGAATACAATGACCACCTGTTTTACCTGAAGGGTGAGAGTATGTTTTATTCCATTCTTCAACTGGTGGAGAATCATGGATGTCATCTGTTTTCATACCAGTTGAAATTGATTGTTCGTCTGCGAACGGGATGATGCCTGTCCCAATGAAGAGGAGAATGATCCCGACTGCTAACCATTTCCTTATCGTTTGATTTTCCCCTTTTATCTATATTTTAAATGACTGTTCTCCTATAAAAAGAATATCCTCTGAAGCGGAAGCATTGACACGGTTCAACTTATATTTTATATTGATATAACTCTTACTTTTGGAAAATGTTCCTTCATTCCTTTAAGCCATTCGGCATATCTCCATTGAGGCACTTGATTATCAAATAAAACAATGATAACGCCTTTGGGGTGACTCAAACAGTATCTTGCACATTTTTCCATTATCGTTTGTATATCTTCGACTCTTGTTGGTCCCTTGACTTCTATTCCAATACCCTCGATTGTAATATCAGGTCTTGATGACCCACGAGTTTTTTCAATATCTGATTTGGGGAATTTCTCTTTTAGAAATCTATAAAGTTCCATTTGATAAGGCAATTCATTGTTATGTCTACCTGAGGGATAAAATGATTTTATCTCATTGACTACCTGTTCATAGAATCCTTTGACAGCAACGCCATCATGTAAAATCTCTTTCTTTTCCTGTTTAACCTGGTAATATTCCATTTCTGTGAGTATATCCCTTATATTCACCTTGTTTCTGTTTGCAAATGAGACTATATCATCCAGAGTAACATTATTTTTTATTGCTTGAATGTAATCATCGATTGTTGGTCTACCTTCATCATATGACGGTCGAACATTCCTTTCACGTGCTAATTCTTTAATCAATGTTGGTCCTATTATCCTTAATATTTCGTCTTTCCATTCTCGCCTCTGAAATGCTGTTCGTGTAGTATCTACAACTGTGTTTGCACTTTTCTTAATAACCTTGCCTGTAGTAATAGCAACTTTTTTAACAATCCCACTCAAACCTATTTTCGATTCTTTTTCTATCACTTTCGATTCAATAGGTTTTAGGTTTTGCTTGATTTCTATTTCTTGTGGAGATTTGATATTACGATTATTTTGTGCGTTTCGTTCCGCTTCTTGGTGTTCTCTGCATAATGCTTTACCAAAATAATCTTTTGAGTATCGATATTCTCTTTCAGTTATTGTTGCACGACAAATATTACAATAATATTGTGTCATAATCCTTGCCTCCACTCTAATAGTTTGAAACAAAACAACACTTAAAAACATATCCTGAGAAACAAAAAAGAAAGAAAAGAGTTGATTCCTAACGAGACCATCTTTTTTTTTTTCTTAACCCCATTCATTTTCAAAAGCAGTATAGTCGATTCTATCCCAGTCATTCAGATCAGGGGTCCTTCGTGAACCATCAGAATAATCAACAATCAGGTACGTCCATCCATAATTCATGCAACTTCGATATGAATGAACCCACCACCATCCAAGCTGCCAGGGATACGCACAAAATCGATTATGTCCTGGTATTCGCCAGAAACCGAGTGTATGTCCTAATTCATGGATGTAGCAGCTCGCATACATGATATCTCTATCCAGTATTGGATTGCTTGTTTTAGATTCAAGCTTCGCACTTGATATCTGAAACGCGTTTGACTGGAACGTATACCCTGCGATATTCGCATTATACACAACTAAACCATAATGAAAAACACCTCGTCGCCAGTTATTCGCATCTCCATGCAAGAAATAATTCTGATAGATACCTTCCAGATCTTGACGGTCTACGTCAGCACTAAATGGGAAGATGTCACTTCCACCCATCGTCCCTGCATCGATATGGAAGATAATGTTTTGTTTATTGAAAGCGGTTTGGGCTAGTTCTAGGGAGTTTTCTGGGAAATAGGTTTTTTCACCATTCGGGCCGTCTCCCATGATGTCCATTTCAACAAAAATATCCTTTCTAAATGGATCAGAATACCAATGTTCGGTGAGGAATTCTTCGATATTATTGATACTATCATTGTCCGGGTCAATGTTTTCAAAATCATTCCACGTCAGAGGCTGATAGCCCCATCTGTATTCCCAGTAGGTTGGGATACTGTCGTTATCAGGATCAAGAATGGAATCATCGACTGCTGGATCGGTTCCTAGGGTATTGACCTCAATCCAATACGGGATATGATCGCCATCATAATCGTTCTGCGTGATATCAAACCAGAGTTCGCAGTCGCGGTCATTCTCATAGATGGTCCCATCATCACACCCACACAGTCTCCCATATCCACTCACATCACCACTCGAATCATCACCTGTCCAATGACCTGTTTTTATGCTGTAGAGAAGAGTAACGTCGTAGCTGGCGAGATTACCACCAAGATCATAGGGAACATCTTCTGTTTCATCACTCCAAAGCTGGATGGTAATCGTAACAAATTCCTCCTCATCAGGGACATTCAGGGTCGCATTCCATTGAGGATCAGGAATATATTTCGTATTATTCCATACAGGACTTGTGAATTCCACCTCGTTGGTGAAGACTTTCACATAGAAATTTGGGCTGTCATTTCCCTTGTTTTTTGGAAAGGTTTGAAGTTCATTTATCGCTAAAAAACGAATCGTTTTCATATCTACAGTGACTGAAACATCCACTAACGGATCAAAATCTGTAAGAGTACCAGCAGGAAACCGAGAGGAAGCGACAAACGTATTTGCTGACAGTACCAGCATTCCAATGAATGAAATAACATAGAGTTTCTTCATAATTATCCCTCGTCTTATGTATTTAACATAATCGTCTCCTATAAAAACATATCCTCATAAAAGAAATAGAACATACATATCGTAGAAAAAATGATTTTTTTCCTCAAATAAAATAACCATGCTACATGTTAAAATGAAGCCGGTTGAGGGATTACGGAGTATGATTATAAAGCCCGCAGGAAAATGGAGGCCTTGTAGTAACTGCAGCCCTTCGAAGGTCTTCACCATCGACACGGTGTTTTTTGGTATCCATACACTTTCAATGCTTGTTGATTTTTAATAGGGGTATTTGGAGATATTATGTTTGTAATAAATCGAATCGATCAGCGTTCATGACCTTGTCCCATGCCGCCACGAAATCGTGAACGAACTTAGTTAACGAGTCGTCACAAGCATAGACTTCAGCAATTGCGCGGAGCTGAGAGTTCGAACCAAAAATAAGGTCGACCCGGGTGCCAGTCCATTTCAATTTTCCAGTTTTACGATCACAACCTTCGAATATGTCTGCGTCTTTTAAGCTTGGCTTCCATGTTGTGTTCATGTCAAGAAGATTGACGAAGAAGTCATTAGTGAGTGCCTCAGGTCGCTTGGTGAAGACGCCATGCTTGGTTTGTCCAATGTTGGTATTCAAGATTCGCATCCCACCAATAAGTACGGTCATCTCAGGGGCAGTTACTGTGAGCAGTTGCGCCCTATCTACTAGGAGTTCCTCTGCTGATACAGAGTATTTGGTTTTCAGATAATTGCGGAATCCGTCTACCTTTGGTTCGAGAACAGAAAATGACTTCGCATCGGTTTGCTCTTGCGATGCATCGGTACGCCCTGGTGAAAAGGGAACAATGATATTTTGCCCTGCGTTCTTTACTGCTTTTTCGATACCTGCGCATCCTCCTAGAACAATTAAATCAGCGAGTGAAACCTTCTTCTCTGTTTTTTGTGCGCTATTGAACTCTTTTTGTATTTTTTCCAGGGCTTGCAGTACTTTCTTAAGTTGTGAGGGTTGGTTGACTTCCCAATCTTTTTGCGGGGCAAGACGAATGCGGGCTCCGTTCGCACCGCCACGTTTATCAGAACCACGGAACGTGGACGCTGACGCCCAAGCGGTTGAAACCAGTTCTGAAATTGACAGTCCCGCTGCAAGAATCTTGTTTTTAAGTTGAGCGATATCCTTTGCATCGATAAGTTCATGGTCGACTGGAGGTATTGGGTCTTGCCAGATAAGGTCCTCTTTCGGGACCTCAGGACCAAGATAGCGTGATTTCGGCCCCATGTCTCGGTGGGTCAGCTTGAACCACGCCCGGGCGAAAGCATCTGCGAACATCGCAGGGTTCTGCAAATACCGTCGGGCTATTGGTTCATAGACCGGGTCGAAACGTAACGAGAGATCCGCCGTGGTCATCATCGGCCGGTGTTTCTTCGACGGGTCGTGCGCATCAACTACCATGTCTTCTTCGGCTACGTCCTTTGCGAGCCACTGATGTGCACCGGCTGGGCTTTTAACAAGTTCCCATTCGTATTTGAACAATACTTTCAAATAACCCATGTCCCATTTTATTGGGTTTGGCTTCCAGGCCCCTTCGAGGCCACTGCTAATCGTATCACCGCCTTTTCCACTGCGGAAACTACTCTTCCAACCAAGACCTTGTTCTTCGAGCGGAGCGCCTTCAGGTTCTGGGCCAACATGTTTTGGGTTTCCTGCACCGTGGCACTTGCCGAAAGTATGCCCACCAGCGATTAATGCAACAGTTTCTTCGTCATTCATGGCCATACGTGCGAAGGTTTCACGGACGTCACGACCTGAAGCAACTGGATCTGGGTTACCGTTCGGCCCTTCCGGATTCACATAAATCAAACCCATCTGAACAGCAGCAAGGGGATTCTCAAGGTCCCGTTCACCAGAGTAGCGCTTATCACCAAGCCATTTGTCCTCGCTACCCCAGTAGATATCCTCTTGGATTTCCCAGATATCCTCGCGTCCTCCGGCAAAACCAAAGGTCTTAAAACCCATTGATTCCAGAGCACAGTTTCCAGCTAGAATCATAAGATCGGCCCAGGAGATTTTATTGCCGTATTTTTGTTTGATGGGCCATAGGAGCCGGCGTGCCTTATCAAGGTTCACATTGTCAGGCCAACTGTTGAGCGGTGGTAAGCGTTGGTTACCAGATCCCGCACCACCACGGCCGTCACCCATACGATAGGTACCCGCACTGTGCCATGCCATCCGTATGAAGAGTCCCCCATAGTGACCATAATCAGCAGGCCACCAGTCCTGCGAGTCGGTCATTAGCGCATAGAGGTCTTTCTTTAGGGATTTATAATCGAGTTTTTTGAATTCTTTGGCATAGTTGAAATCCTTACCCATCGGATTGCTCTGTTGGGGGTGTTGATGAAGTATCTTGAGGTTTAATTGGTTTGGCCACCAGTCCCGGTTAGTCGTACCACGGCTGGTAAATGGTTTGCTTACAGCGCCCGTGACCGGGCATTTATTCTTTTCACTCATTTTTATTTCCCTCTTTGCATTTTTTACATATTCCATAAAAATTTATATCCGTAGATTCAACAAAAAAATTCCTGAATGTCTTCCCTACTTTCATAGCATGAGATAAGAGCTCTTCAGATTGTATATCCAGTATCTTACCGCATTTTCTACATATAAGATGATGATGTGGATTTGATTGCGGCTCATATCTTTGAACTCCTTTGATTCTGACGTCCTGAATCAAACCTTCATTACATAAAAATTGAAGATTGCTGTATACAGTTTTTTTGCTTATCCTGGGAAGTTTATTCTTGACAAAACTAAATATCTCTTCAACAGATGGGTGGTTATAGTTTTCTTTAAGATAATCTAATATTATCGCTCTTTGGTTTGTCAATGTAAATTTAACTCCAGCCATTCAATATTAGGTAACACTGATTGTTATTAAAACTTTTCGTTCTAGTTAACTTGATTTTTATAGTTTACTAGCAAATAATTGCTCCTGTCGGTATTTGATGTCCCGGGTATGAATATCTTTCTTTTTTATCGATTCTTTGATGATTATCAATTGGTTGAATTCCTACGATCGTTAGTATACGAAAGAGTGATAGATTCTCTAACTATTGCTAATAAGATTATTAAATAATAAATGGATAAAGAAGCTGAGGACGATGCAAAAAATTCCCTTTGAAAAATTAAAGCAATTAATTATTTTTTTCCTGATGGGGATGCTGCTCGTGGTTGTTATTGTATCAACTGCGTTTCTCGCATGGAATGTTATTGATAAAATTTTTTTACAATTCAATGAGACTGCATTTCAAAGTGTTATAATTGAACTTTTTGGTTTATTTTTTCTTGTGTTGGTTGGAATCGAACTTTTTGAAACGCTCCAGATGTATACAAAAGAACGTGTAGTTCATGTAGAGGTTGTTTTACTTGTTGCTTTAATCGTCGCTGCAAGAAAAATCATTATGATTGATTATACAAAAACGTCTACTGATATCTTTTTTGGTATCGCAGCTGTTGTTGTCTCGATTGGCATCTCATATTATTTATTAAAGAAGGTATCAGGTTCTTCAAAAAACGATTCTCAATAACAATAATTACAATTCATATTATCGAAAGAGAAATAATAAGAGGGGAGAAACAAGAGCATTGGAATAGCAAACTTAGGTTTCACTTGGCAACGAAAGGAGTTGCGGTCGGAACCGGAGCCTGGCGTTTTTCCCCATGTTTACACATTATTCATAGTATAGCAATATGCATAGGAATAACCGTAAAAAAAATAAATCTTTAAAGCATCAAGGAGAACAATGGACTTAATTGGAATATTACTAAATACAATAGGAAATCCTTACTTGTATTCAATACTTTTTTTCCTCTACGTTATCAGCGCTTCAATCTTTTTGCCCATACCTGTCGAGATCGGATTATTTAATCCCTATATGCACCCGGCGTTGTTGATAACTATCTTAGCTATTGGAAATGGATGCGGATCATTGATAGTTTTTTACATTGGCACAGGAGTTCGAAAGACCGCGAAAAAAAAATGGACATTAAAATCTCAAAAAATAAAACAATTCATCACTTCCTCTGAAAATTTTATAAAAAAACATGGGGCAGTGGGACTCTATATCTTCATGAGCATTCCTTTAATGGTTGATACACTTCCTTTGTATCTTTTTTCACTTTTAAATGCAGAAGAAAATGGAAAGCGAGCGTTATCGAAAAAAAAATTTGTGCTTATCAACATCCTTGCTGGAGCGACACGGGGAACACTCGTCATCGTCGTATATACTATTTTAAAAATAAAACTCACGTAAACCTTAAACACTTCATTTTATGTTTTTCTTTGAGCCTATTTGGAAAAATTTATCTTCTTTCCCTTCCTTTTTTTTGTGAAGAAAAAAATAGATAATAGAACAAGATGCCGAGAAATCCAAGGATTGCACCAAGTCCAAGAACTTCAAGAGGAAGGCTTATCAACATGAATGCTACTGAACAAAATCCTAAGAACGGGATTATTGGCATTTTTCCAATGGCAAAGGGAATTCTGAATCCATTCTGAGTTTGCGGAGACTTATAACGAAGATAAATAACAGCTGCATTGACTGCAAGAAATACGATAAAGATCGTGAAATTAGTGAGATTTGCTATAATAGCAATATCTCCAATAATAAGGAAAAACATCGCAGCGAACATTAAGGCGATAATTGCTATCCACGGTGTTTGTCGAATTTTTAATAATGCAGTGAAACGACCGGGTAACGCTTTTTCTTTCGCCATCCCATAGACAACGCGTGATCCGCTGAGAAGCATGACCAATGTCGTGTTAAAAGTTGAGAAGAGCGCGATAACGGAGAGGATAAGGAAACTTTGTGATCCAAAGACACGTTCTGCTATGAGCGAAAGAGGTGCTTTAGCAGTTGCAAGCTCCTGCCATGGAACGACACTCACCGCTGAGATAGCAACCAGGATATAAAAAACCGTGGTTATGATAATAGAGTAGATGATCGCCCGGGGTATTGTTTTTTCAGGGTTCTTCGTTTCTTCAGCAAGACGAGTGATGCTTTCAAATCCGATGTATCCAAAGAAGATCAACACTCCTGCTTGGATGACGCCACTTAATCCTTTCGCAAGGACACTGTAATCTGCCGACCCGTAGTCTGGGATGCCTATGAAGATGATGATAACAAGCCCTGCTGCCTCTATGAGAGTGAACATGATGGTCATAAGCGCGCTTTCTTTGACACCTAAGATAAGGATTGCTCCACAAATTGCTAGCAGGACAAAGGCGGTGATGATGACAGGAGTTTGAAAAAGTACAGAGAAATAGTTTGCAAACCCCATTGCAACAGTCGTTGCTCCAATTATGCTACCTACGATGATGAACCATCCAATCAGCCATGCGAGTTGTGGACCAAAGGAATGTTTCACATAGATATACTCTGCAGCTGCATGAGGGAAACGTGAAGAGAGTTCTGCATAGCTAAGCCCTGTAAGTGATGCAACGATTGCAGCAAGGATGAACGAGAGCCATAACGCATTTCCGCTCAACCCCGCAGCTTCACCAATAAGAACGTACACCCCAGCACCAAGAATGACTCCGACGCTCATTAGCGTCACTTCAATGAGGCCTAATGATCGTTTTAATTGTACCATAGAAAGTACCGTAAATATTTAGGGTGCATATCATCTATCTTTTTGAGTTTTTCCATGGAAAAGACATTCTGTCCCAATGCCATACATAGTAGGACTTTTAATTCATACTAATAGAGCCGTTTGCGAGATTGCATTTAAAGGGGTCTGCAACAGGAGAAAAAAGGAACGGGTAATGCGCCTTTGATCTAGTAGGGGACGGTCCATTCAACGAATCCCACCTCATCCTACTTTTTTCTTTTAATTTCTTCTACAATGATAATGAAAGTCTGATTGATTTTCTATCTCGTATCATAATTTATAGTTTTGCTTCTCGATTGTATTTGTATGCGCCTAATTGTAAAAAAAAAATAGAGAGAGCCGCTGGAGGGATTACGGCGTATGACTATAAAGCCTGCAGGAAAAAACGGTTATTTTTCTCCTTTACAATATAGTAATCTTCTTCAGACAAATAAATATATTGGCGAATACCCCGCTAGATTGTTCATTAAAAATCTATGCTTGAATATTCAATTTATTCAGGAATAATAAACTTCACAGTATACATTATGGAAATACCCAAGATAAATATACCAAAACATATCATAGATTTTTTTAGACTGGTTTCTTTTCTAATTTCAGGTATGAGATCAGATGCAGCGATGTAGAGAAATCCTCCGGCGGCAAACGGGAGAATAAAGAGTTTTACATCATCTACCATA
>Ga0209703_1000704_pt1 | contig 9895 bp, 9 predicted proteins | sample PPLLak12cMay2015_2_FD_187256 | JGI IMG/M metagenome (GOLD analysis project Ga0209703, IMG submission 187256) | Freshwater sediment microbial communities from Prairie Pothole Lake near Jamestown, North Dakota, USA - PPLs Lake P8 Core (1) Depth... | ecosystem: Environmental > Aquatic > Freshwater >...
TACTCTGGATTGTACCGATTTTTGAGCCGTTGTGTCACTGCTTGGTTATTCAGTTTTTAAAGTGCTGCGACTACCAGGTTACTGCAAAAGTCGAGTTAAGACTTGAATTGCAGCGCGACCGGGATAGGGGAATTTCCTTCCCGGTCGCACCTTTTCTGATGTTACAAGTTCCATCTACAAAATTTTCTGCAAGATCATCGACTCAGCGGTTCTTACCCACCGTGGGTAGGGAACCCACCCTCTCCGCAGGCTATAAGTTCCCCCCAGGGCAGCGTAAGCTGCACTTACTGCCGGACTTAATAATTCTGGTGGAAGGACTGTCAAAGTGCAAGGGCTGCTGCTCCTGGGAAGGAGTTATATCATCTCTAGAAACCGGTTTTTCTTGTGGGTTAGGGTATTCGGGAAGGTTTTGACTACCATGCTCACCGGTCATGATTGCCCTCTTCTGCTCAATAGAGTTGACCGTCCTTTATGCTCTTTTGGGGATAAAAGAAAACTCCGATTCCAACATGCTGATGTCAGAACCGGAGCGCCGGATGTGCGCTAAGTCACGGATTCGGATTTATTCCTCCTGATAAGTTATAAGATGCTCCCGATAGATAATTGGCCGGGTAGGACACCGTTATGCTTTGGATAAACGACCGGCTGTTCGTCGATAAGACGCGTACTGACCAGACTCGCTTTCGCTCTTCTGGGCTCAGTTGCTTGATCATCCGGGTTTGTGTACTTTATCCCCGAATGAACGAAGGGAACTGTTCACGCATGGCTTTGATCATGTTAACCCAGCCCCATTTTCATATTCACGCCGCTAAGGAGATTTCCGCAGAGACAATTGACTTGGTGGTGAAGGTGAGGTGGCTGGAAGGCAGCGCGAAATCCTCGGCGTGAAGGGAACTCGCAGAGGATGAGGTGTGCGATTCATAGACATCATTTCACTGTAGAACGAGTCTATGGACACTGAAACACGAAGACGATTCGAATGGATCAATCTCTACCATGCAACGAAAGATGCGGGCTTGACCTGCCGGAAATGCGGCATATCGCGCCCCACACTACGCAAATGGTTGAGGCGATACCAGGAGCATGGCCTATCGGGCTTGGCAAGCAAGAGCCGTCGGCCGCTTCACTAACCAGCTGTGAAAATCCATGAGGAAACAGAAGCTTGGATCCTCGATCTTCGCAAGAAACGCAAGTCTGGCGTCTGTCGTATCCAACACGAGATCGAACGACAACATAGTTTTCACCTATCATTTGCCACAATCCAAAAGGTTCTCAAAAGCACAATCTCTCCATAATTGGTTGAATTGGGTGTTTGGTTAATGTACTACAATTACCAACGCATACACGGCTCTCTAGGAACATCACGTGTAGATAAGCTCTGGTAACGCATTTACGATGCACAGACAAGCGACGATGTTTTCGATGCTTTCGATCCTGCCAAAGAGTGATTCCGAGAAAGGAAGACAAATATGAAAATTAACCGACTTGAAACGATCTGGATTGATGAGCAGCCCAATACCAATTGGGTAAGAATCCACACCGATGAAGGCCTGGTAGGGTTGGGCGAGACCTATTATGTGCCACGCGCGGTCAGCGCAGTGATCCACGACGTGTTCGCCAATCTGTTGCTCGGGCGAAGCGCCTTCGATATCGAAAACCACTGGAATAATATGTTTTCAACAGTCAACTTCTTCGGCTATGGCGGGACAGAAACCCGGGCGATCAGCGCCATCGATGTGGCCTTGTGGGACCTACTTGGCCAGTACACCGGACAGCCGATCTATCATTTGTTAGGAGGGCGAAACCGGGACCGCATTCAAATCTATAACACCTGCGTGAGTTATGGAGCGTACCAGGATTTCCACATTTGGAGGGAAGGCCGGGCCGGCGATCTGGCCCAAGACTTGCTCAAGAACGGCATCACCGCCATGAAAATCTGGCCTTTCGACCAGTTCGGCGCCTCGCTGAACGGCCCGATCGGTCAGCGGGCTGGCGTCGAAGCAGTTGGGCCGGTGACCCATTTTCTGAGCAAGGCGGATCTTCAGAAGGGTTTATCGTATGTGGCGGACATTCGCAAGGCTGTCGGAGACAAGATGGAAATAGCAATCGAAGGGCATGCCCGCTGGAATTCGACTGAGGCAGCTAAAATCGCGCGTGCCCTCGAGCCGTATGGCATTCTCTGGCTGGAGGAAATGATCCCTCCCGATAACCCCGAATCCTATGCTCGCTTGAAAGCGGAAACCACCATCCCCTTATGTGTCAGCGAGCGGCTTTTCACCCGTTTCGGATTCCGCCGGATGGTTGAATTGAACGCTGCGGATATCATCATGCCCGATATGGCCTGGACCGGCGGCCTCAGCGAAACCCGTAAGATCTGCGCCCTCGCCGATACCTATTACCTGCCGGTGACCAGCCATGACACCATCGGACCGGTCGCGCTGTGGTCAGCCGCACATCTCATGTTGCACATTCCAAACGCCATGATTATGGAAACCGTCCGCTCTTATTACAAGGGATGGTATAACGATATCGTCACCGATCCAATTCCCATTGCAGATGGCACGCTTTCTTTGCCGGAGAAGCCCGGATTGGGGACAGCATTGCGCCCGGAAATTTTAACCAGACCGGATGTCCATGTCGAAGTGTCCGATTTACAGCATCGCTTCGATCCATCGAAGGGTTAACCTTTTGACCGGAGACGCACCCCTGATCCACCGGGGCTTGCTTTACAAAAACCAGGTTGTGGAGGAGAACATGCCGGAAGACACTTATGGATTTACACCTTATCGCAAGTCCATCGAACTTGGCGATGTATATGGGATTGGATATGACGAAGAGCGAGCCTCCCGCCATAGAATCCGCCTGGGTTTCGTCGGCGCCGGTGGGGTAGCCCAATCCAAACACCTGCCGGCGATTAAAAGGTTACAGGCGATATGGGAGCCGGTCGAAGTGGTTGCTTTCGTTACACCTGATGAAGGGCAAGGGGAAAAAGTCCAGCACATCTTTGGCGGGCGTTGGTATGGAAAACTCGAGGATATGCTGGCTGTAGAAGAATTGGATGGAGTGGTGATCTGCAGCCCCGACTCACTGCATGCTGAGCACTGCCTGGCATGCCTGGAAAGAAATCTGCCGGTTCTAGTTGAAAAACCGATTACTCGCTCATTGGTGGATGCGCAAAGGATTTGTAGGCTGGCGGATGACAAAGGCTTGCCCTTGATGACCGTTTCCAATAAACGCTACGCTCCACCCTATTTCCGGGCCAGGAAGCTGATCGAGCAGGGACCTGTGACCAACCCCGCCATGTACGTGGGAAAGTTCAACCTTGGCTATAACTATGTCGACCTTTTTGAGGCTGGCACCATTCATATTTTCGACATGACCCGCTATCTGATGGGGGATATTCAGAAAATTCGCTGCATTGGGAATGACCGGTATCATCGCAACAAGCGCCGATACCCGGTTGACAATGCGATTTCCACGTTTGAGTTTGCCTCGGGAGCGGTGGGGACGGTTTATACCAGCTCAACTGCCCTGAGCTTCAAGCCGTGGGAGCGGGTCGAGGTTTATGGCGACCATGCCTGGCTGGAAGTAGACGACCAGTACAAACTGACCTTTCATGATGACGAGACCGGGCCTTCGAAATATTGGACCCCCGTCTTTCCGAACACGCTGATATTTGATGAGGAGTTCGGCGGTTTTATGGGCATGCTCGAAAACTTTATCCAGGTGATCCGGGGAGCCGAGAAACCCTTGGTGACGGGATGGGATGGGTACCGGGCCTATGAGCTGGCGAGAGCCAGCGAAATCTCGCTCGCCCGACACAGCGAAGTGGTGTCAATCCCCCTGGAACCCTCATCCGCTGATCAAGAAGCCAATACCTGGCTTGAGAGCCATGGCTGGCCTGGAAATTAACCTAAGTGAAGGCTACAAACATAACATACGTAACCAAGGAGATGAACCTGTGTTGGAAAATACTGCACGGATTGAATTCTTAGGCTACCCTTTGCACAAGGACGCCCCAAACCCGCCTGCCATTCCACCCATTGAACTTACCCCATTTCTCAGTCTAGAAAAGGGAGATGGCGCCAACGTCACTTTGATTAAAGCTGCCAGCCATACCGGAACCCATATTGACGTTCCTTCTCACGTCGCCGCAAACGGATTGACATTAAGTGATTTTCGAGCGGAAGATTTTATTTTCACCCATCCGGTGGTGATTGATTTGCACCTAAATGATTGCCAGATTGTCCAACCGGACGATCTGGCCCGCTTTATGCCCGAAGCGAAAGAGGCGGATATCCTGCTCTGCCGTTTTGGTTATGGAGAAATTCGCAATACAGATCCAACTCGCTACAGCGCGAAATGCCCGGGGTTTGGGGTGGCAAGCGCCCAATACCTGCTGGAGCAATTGCCAAACCTGCGTGCCCTGGGGATGGATGTGCCTTCTTTAGCCTGCATCGAACACCTTGACCAGTGCATGCCGGCGCATAATGTCCTCCTGGAAGGTGAGGGGCGCAGGTTCCTGGTGATTGAGGACATGAAGCTGGATGGCGAGCTGAAGAGACTGGCCGAGGTGATCATCGCTCCATGGTGGATCAGGGGGCTGGACGGCGGTCCCTCCATGGTGTTTGGGATCTTTCGTTTTGAAGAATAGCAGATTTCTCCTCCCGTAGACTACTGGGAGGATTTATCACGGGTAAATTTCTCCAGCCATTCGCCTTCCCACAAGCTGGGAAAAGAGTTCTTGACGTATGGATGCCGAGCAATCTCTTCTTCGTCAAGCTCAAGCCCTAGCCCGGGTACGTCCCGCAGGAAAAACTCCCCATTCTGAAGTGGATTCCAGCCGCGCACTAGTCGATTCCGCCAGGGGATGTCAAACTCAGCAAAAGCCTCCTGGACCATAAAATTGGGGGTGCTGAGATCAAAGTGCAGGCAAGCTGCCAAAGCTACGGGCCCTACAGAACAATGAGGGGAGACACGGATGTCTTGAATTGCCGCCAGTGCAGCGATCTTCTTGCTGATCCATAACCCCCCACAATGTGAGATGTCCATCTGGACCACGTCGACCGCACACAGGGATAGCAGCCTGGAAAAATCAGCCAGCAAATAGAGCCGCTCGCCAGCCGCAACCGTAAGACGGGCCCTCTTCTTAACTTCCAAGAGCAGATCCGTGCTATCCGGACTGACCGGCTCCTCACACCAAACCGGATGGAATGGCGCAAGCCTGTCCATCATCTCCAGCGCGCTACCAACGGATAGACGGCCGTGGAACTCGATCATTAAACCCACTCCAGGTCCCACTGCCTCCCGGACTGCTGCAACCAATCCAATTGCCTCCTCACTTTGCTCCGGTGACAGGTCCTTCCAGGCAGTACCAAAGGGATCGAATTTCAATGCCCGGTAGCCACGCCCAACGGCTTCTTGGGCCTTTTCTGCGTAGTCTTTGGGCGTGCGCGCTCCCCCATACCAGCCATTGGCATAGGCGGGCAGTCGCCGGTGGCAGCGGCCGCCAAGGAGTTTATAAACCGGCTGCTGGCACGCTTTTCCGATAATATCCCACATGGCAACTTCTGCCCCGCTGATGGCAGTCAAAATCGTGGCGCCTCCTTGATATTGGTCTCGGATCAGGCCGCCGATGGTTGCCTCAATATCGAATGGGTCGCGGCCGATCATCCTTTCCGCAAGCCATTCATGGCAAATGGTTTCGACCGTTTTCTCTTGCCACTCTAACGAAGCCTCACCGATCCCGGTTAAACCCGTATCGGTGGTCAGGCGGATGAATAAATAATTCCTCAGCCCAGAATTGGCCAGGAAAGTCTCAAAGCGGACAATTTTCATCGTGGCTCCTCAATGGTTTAAGCAGAGGGATTTGGTTTGAATATACTTTGGGCCAGGTGTTCTGTCAAGCGATTGTTTGCAGTCAATTGTTGACAGTCAACATATTAAGGGTATAATCGATATTATATGACCAAAGGTTCGAAAAGGTAAACAGTATGTGGATGGAAACTGGTAAAGCTTTTGATTGGGACCTACCCCTACCACGCTTCCAACGTGTGAAGCAAGAATTCCCTCGCCCGCGAGAAAACAATGTCACGCAGGCAGTTTTTCGAGCCATCGACCGTTTACCGAATGTTGCTGCAAAGTGCCAGGGAAAAAGAGTTGCGCTAACCGCCGGCAGCCGCGGCATCAGCCAGATTCCGGAGATCCTGGCTGCGGTTGTCCGCTGGCTGCGTGAGCATGGCGCCGACCCATTCATTGTCCCCTCGATGGGCAGTCACGGGGGAGCTACCGCCCAAGGTCAGGTGCAGATGCTGGTAAACCTGGGGATCACCGAAGATTCAACTGGCGCCCCAATTCACTCTTCCATGGATGTCGTCGAGGTTGGCAAGCTGTCAAATGGCATGCCAGTCTTCATCGATCGGATTGCCGCCAGCGCCAATGGCATTGTAATCGTCAATCGCATCAAGCCTCATACGGATTTTGTCGGGGACTTCGAGAGCGGGCTGGCAAAGATGGCAGTCCTGGGCCTGGGAAAACAGGAAGGCGCCAGTATCGTGCACTCATACGGTGTTGAAGGTTTGCAGGTTCTGATGCCTCAGGCGGCTCGTATAATCGTTCAAAACATGCCTGTGCTGTTCGGCTTGGCTTCCATCGAGAACGCTTATCATGAGGTCGCCATGATTGAGGCAGTTGTCCCAGATGGAATCGCCGGTCCCGAAGAACGAGAGCTTTTAAAACAAGCTTATGCGCTTCTGCCGCACTTCCCCTTCCCAGAGATTGATGTCTTGATCGTAGAGCAGATGGGCAAGAACATCAGCGGCGTCGGCATGGATCCGAAAGTCATTGGGCGGGTGAAAGTACATGGGGTGCCCGACCTGGCTCCCTGTGATATCCGCGCCATTGCCGTCCTGGATCTGACCCATGAGGCGCATGGAAATGCCTCTGGAATCGGCCTGGCTGATGTGACCACCCGCCGTTTAGTTGAACAGATTGACTTCGAGGCGTTGTATATTAACTGCATCACAGCGGGGGTTTGCGGCATTCAACGCTCCTTCATTCCTATGGTTGCACCGGATGATCGGGCCGCTATCCTGACCGCTCTGCGAGTCTGTGGGCAGGCAGACCCTCTTCAGGCACGTATCGTGCGCATCAAGAACACCCTCTCAATGGATGAAATCGATGTCTCAGAACGCCTGGCCCGGCTATTGCAGAACAGCGGGACGTACAGGCTGGTCAGCTCCTATTTTTCATTGAATTTCAACCCAGAAGGCAGGTTGGTGCCGTTCGAGCAAGCATTCAAAGCTGTCAAACCTGCGTGATAAGTTTTATAAGCGTTAGCTCGACTGGTAGGGAAAAGGCCCGGTCATCTTATATAGGCGTAAACCCTGAATTGAGGAATTTAGCATGATCGAGATTAAACCTCCGATTAACCTGCAACAGGTGAACGAACAATCTGCTCAGGCGGAATACCTGGCCATCGACGTCGAACAGTGGCTGCATATCTACGAGCAGATGCTCAAGATCCGCCATTTCGAGGAAACTGTCAACGAACTGTATAAAGGAGCGCGGATGCCAGGGTTGGCCCACCTGTACAGCGGCGAAGAAGGGATTGCTGTGGGTGTCTGTGAGGCCCTTCGGCGAGACGATTACATCACCAGCACGCATCGTGGTCATGGGCACTGCCTGGCAAAAGGCGCCCAGGTCAACCGCATGTTTGCTGAGCTGCTCGGGAAAGCTTCCGGCTATTGTAAGGGTAAAGGCGGATCCATGCACATCGCCGATCCAGAGACCGGTAACCTGGGGGCCAACGCGATCGTTGCAGGCAGTGGAGGGATTGCCACCGGCGCTGCCTTCTCGAGTAAAATGCGTAAAACCGGACAGGTGGCTGTTTGCTTTTTCGGTGAAGGCGCCTTGGGGCAGGGCGTGCTTTATGAAGTGATGAACATGGCAGCTTTGTGGAAGCTCCCCGTTTTGTATGTGTGTGAGAATAACATGTATACAGAATACACCTATTATCGCGAGGTGATGGCCGGTAGCCTGAAATCCCGCCCGGAAGCTTTCGGCATCTTGAGCGAGGAAGTGGATGGGCAAGATGTGCGCAAGGTGTATACAACGGCAATGCGTTTAGTAGAGCGGGCGCGCCGCGGCGACGGACCTGCATTTTTAGCTTGCAACACTTACCGCTATCACGGGCACCACGTGGGAGACATCAACCGGGGGTACTACCGCGCTAAAGAGGAAGAAGAGCTGTGGAAGGAAACCCACGATCCAATCAATTTGCTGGCCAATTGGCTGCAGAGCAGTCGCGGGGTCCAGACTTCCATTTTGGAGAGCATCGATACGCATGTCCGCAGCGAAATTGCCACCGGGGTTGAATTTGCTGAAGAGGCGCCTTTTCCAGATCCAAGTGAGGTGAACCAAGATGTCTACGCCTGAGCCCGATTTGAAAAACAGCTCCCCCGTCCTGCGCGAGATCACCTTTAGCCAGGCCGTCAGAGAGGCACTGGCAGAAGAGATGCGGCGCGATCCGACCGTATTTATTATCGGAGAGGATGTGGCCGAGGCAGGTACACCTTTCAAAGTCACGCTTGGCCTGGTAGAGGAATTTGGAACTGAGCGAGTGATCGACGCGCCAATCTCCGAGCCCGGCTTTTCCGGGATTGGCGTGGGCGCGGCTATGACCGGGATGCGCCCGGTCGTGGATATCATGTTCGGCGATTTCCTGGGACTCATTATGGACCAGGTCGCCAACCAGGCCGCCAAGATCCACTACATGTCAGGTGGAAAACTCAAAGTCCCGATGGTCTTCCGCACCACCCTGGGCGCCACTCGCCGGGCTGCTGCCCAACACAGCCAGAGCTTGCAAGCCTGGCCCAGCCACATCCCCGGTTTGAAAGTCGTTCTACCCTCTACACCCTATGACGCAAAAGGTCTGCTAAAAACGGCTATCCGGGATGACAACCCGGTCGTCTTCATTGAAGATAAGCTGATGCACCAGGCAAAGGGCTTCGTGCCAGAAGGCGAATATACCCAGCCCTTTGGAGTAGCCGACATCAAGCGCTCCGGGACGGATATTACCCTGGTTGGGACCAGCAGCATGGTGCAGGTCGCTTTAGCTGCCGCCGAGCAGCTCGCCGCGCTTGGCATTAGCGCCGAGATGATCGACCCGCGCACCACTGTGCCTTTAGACCGGCAAACCCTGATCGAATCGGCCAAAAAAACGGGCCGGGTGATCGTACTCGATGAGGGTTACGAAAGCTATGGAATAACAGCCGAGCTTGCCTCAGTGATCGCTGAGGGCGCTTTTTACTATCTCGACGCCCCGGTGAAGCGCATGGGGGCTCTGGATGTGCCTATACCGTTTTCACCCAGCCTGGAAGATTTAACCGTTCCAAACCCAACCCGAGTAGTTGAGATGGCCAAAACCCTTTGCGGTAGGGTCTGACCAGGCGGAGATTCGAGCCAATGTATCCTTCAAACCAGGTCATCATGCCAGTCCTGGGAATGAACCAGGATAGCGGAAAAATCATCCAATGGCTGGTCAAGGAAGGCCAATGGGTGAAAAAAGGCGAGCCTTTGCTGGAAGTTGAGACGGATAAAGCTGTAGCTGAAATTGAAGCCCCGGCAAGCGGTTTCTTAAGCAATGTTAAAGCCCAACCTGGGGCAGAAATACCCGTTGGCACGGTGATTGCCGTGATCCTCCCCAGCGAGCCAGCACCTGGCTCGGTACCCACTCAAAGGCCAGACGAGCAGGCATCCTCCATTACTGCCAGCCCGCTCGCTGCTCGCATGGCCGCAGAGAACCATGTCGATCTGGCGCAAGTCCGCCCACAGGGCGGGAGGGTTGAAAAAGCTGATGTCCTGGCGTATCTGCAAACTCATGAAACGCCAGGCG
>Ga0209703_1000705_pt1 | contig 9881 bp, 6 predicted proteins | sample PPLLak12cMay2015_2_FD_187256 | JGI IMG/M metagenome (GOLD analysis project Ga0209703, IMG submission 187256) | Freshwater sediment microbial communities from Prairie Pothole Lake near Jamestown, North Dakota, USA - PPLs Lake P8 Core (1) Depth... | ecosystem: Environmental > Aquatic > Freshwater >...
AAAAACTTCCTCTCCAGGTGATCCACGTGGCGATGGAGCACCACGTCAAGGAGGACTTCACCGGCTATCCCCGCTATTTCAAGAGACAATCCATCAACCTGTTCAGCAAGATCGTCAAGATCGCTGATTTTTTTGATGCCGTCACCACAAAGCGCGTCTACCGGACGAGTCATTTCACCCGGGATGAAGCCCTCACCCTAATGCTCGCCCAGGGCGAACAGGAATTCCACCCTCTTCTTCTCCGGGAATTCGTTAAGATGATGGGTGTTTATCCGGTCGGCTCACTCGTCGCCCTCAACACGGGGGAGCTGGGCATGGTCGTCGACGTCAACCCGGAAACGGCCTTTCTGCTTAGGCCGAGGGTGAAGCTCATCACCGACGCCGCGGGCAACAAAAGGGACGGCGAGACTGTGGACCTGAGTGCCGTTGATCCCGCCACCCAAACCCACTCCCGGACCATCGTCAAGGTGCTGGACCCATTGAAGTACGAAATCAACATAGCCGACTATTTCCTCTCCCGGGCGGTCTGAGGTCTGCTTCTGAGAGCTGGATTCCCCGGCCCCATCCTCCAGCCCGCTGCATGGAATCAGAAATGGCCTGTGAATCTTAGGAATAAGATCCTGGCTAAGGAGCGGTTGAACGCCAATTATGCTATAATGGACGGCCTTCATGGCGCTATTTCAGAAGAAGAAAAAAACACGGACCTGTGTCATCGGGCTGGACGGGGTTCCCTACACTCTTGTCCTCGAGTTGACCGAGCGGGGCATCATGCCGTCTCTGGCGGGTCTTCTCAAGGCCGGGCATCTGCACAGGATGAAGGCGAGTCTTCCCGAGATCTCGTCCGTATCCTGGACGGATTTTATGACTGGGACCGACTCCGGGGCCCACGGAATCTTCGGGTTTACCGATTTGAAGCCCGGCTCCTATGCCCTCCGCTTCCCCAACTTCCTCGACGTCAAAAAAGAAACGCTCTGGGATATCCTCGGGAAAACAGGGAAGAGATCGATTGTTCTCAACCAGCCGTCGACCTACCCGGCGAGGCCGCTTAACGGGGTCATGGTCTCCGGGTTTGTGGCCATCGACTTGGCCAAGGCCGTCTATCCGCTCTCTCAAAAAGCCCCCCTGGACCGGATGGGTTACCAAGTGGATATTGATACCGTGAAGTCCCGGCAGGACCATGCTTTCTTCTGGGCTGACCTGAAGAAAACCATGGACGGACTGGAGCGGGCGATGGACCATTTCTGGAAGGATGACTGGGACTATTTCGAGTTTGTTGTCACCGGGACGGACCGCCTCCATCATTTTCTCTGGAACGCGTATGCCGACAAGAAACATCCCTATCACGATCGCTTTCTGGACTACTATCGGCGGGTGGACGGGATCGTCGGCCGTCTCGTCCTCTCTTTCAGCCGCCTGACGGGGGGCGATTCCGGCCTCTACCTTCTCTCCGACCACGGCTTTTGCCAGATTGAACAGGAAGTTTATCTCAATGCCTGGCTTCAGAAAGAAGGCTACCTACGCCTCGCCGGAGAGACACCGCAGGGGCTCGAAGACATCGCCGAGGGCAGCCTAGCCTTCGCCCTTGACCCCAGCCGGATTTATTTCAACCGCAAGGGCCGTTTTCCCAAAGGGGCAGTCGATGAAGGTGACCGGAAAACAATGAAAGCGGAGATCACCCGCAAACTGGAAGGGCTCGAGTTCGGAGGCCGGAGAGTGATCCGCCGGGTGTTTGATGCCGATGATGTGTATTTCGGACCGTATTCGGCTTCCGGCCCCGACCTGCTCGTCCTTTCCGAGCCCGGCTTCGACCTCAAGGGTACGGTGAAGAAGAGAGACGTCTTCGGACGGACCGACTTGGAGGGAATGCACACCTGGGATGACGCCTTTTTCTGGTCGCAGCAGCGGGCTGAAGACGACCTCAAGATCAGCCGGCTTTCCGCCCATATCCTGAGCCGTTTACCATGAAAAGCAACAAACATACAGCGCGGACCGTTCTTCTGGTTTTAGGCTTTCTCTTCTGTATAGCCGGGCCCATGCCGGCCTACATTGGACCGGGCGCCGGGTTCGCCTTCCTGTCTTCATTCCTCGTCCTCTTCCTCACTTTCTTTTTGGCCGTCTTATCCTTCCTGTCCTGGCCCTTCCGCCTGCTGATCCGTATGATCAAAGGGAGGAAAGCGGTCAAAGGCGCGCTCGTCGACAGGGTGATCATCATCGGCCTGGATGGGCTCGAGCCCACGCTGGCCGAAAAATTCATGGCCGAGGGAAAGCTCCCGCATCTCTCCAGGCTCAAAACGGAGGGCACCTATACGCGCCTCCAGACGACGACTCCTGCCATCTCGCCGGTCGCCTGGTCCTCCTTCATGACCGGATCTGAGCCGTCCAAGCACAACATTTTCGATTTTCTCAGCCGGGACCCGAAGACCTACCTTCCCTCTCTGTCCTCTGCATATATCGGCCGTCCCAAGAGAGCCCTCTCCTTGGGGAAGTATACCGTCCCTCTATCCAAGCCCGAAATCAGGGGGATGAGAAAAAGCGTTCCCTTCTGGAAGACTTTGGGGGATGCCGGAGTCTTCAGCACCGTGTTGAGGGTTCCGATCACTTTCCCTCCGGAAAAATTTTCCGGCCATCTTCTCTCCGGGATGTGCGCGCCCGACCTCAAGGGAAGTCAGGGGACTTTCACTTTTTATACTACGGACGAGGACAAGCATAAGAAGCGGGAGGGAGGCGTGGTGATCCCGGTTGAAGTCCGGGACGGCCGCGTTAAAACATACATTTCCGGCCCGGAAAACTCGCTTCTCAAAAAAGCCGAGGAGGTCCGAGTCCCGTTGCAGGTCGAGATCGACAGGCAAAAGAGCGAAGCTCGAATCGAAGTCTCGGGGCAGCGGTTCAAATTGAAGGTCGGGGAATTTTCGCCCTGGATCAAGATCGCCTTTAAGCCGGGGTTGGGGATGAAAGTCAGGGCCATTGCCCGGTTCCTGGTTTCCCAGGTCGAACCCCACTTTGAGATGTACCTGACTCCGCTGAACATCGACCCGGAAAAGCCGGCTCTCCCCATCTCTCACCCCCTCATCTATTCGGTCTACTTGAGCAAGCTTCTGGGGAGCTTCATCACGCTGGGTGAAGCCAACGACACCTGGGCCCTGAATGAGGGCGCCCTGAAGGAGGCGGCTTTCCTAGAGCTCACCTACTCCAACCACAGGGAGTGGGAAGGCATGTTCTTCAACGCTCTGTCCAAAACTAAAAAAGGAACGGTCATCTGCGTCTTCGAGACGACCGACAGCATCCAGCACATGTTCTGGAGGTACCTCGACAAGACGCATCCGGCCCTCCAGAGCACCTCGCCGCAGCTGAGCTCCCAGGTCATCGAAAACCTCTATACAAAGATGGACGACCTCATTGGCCGGGCCCTGGCCCATCTCGAACCCCGGACGGCACTGATTGTCATGTCCGACCATGGCTTCAAATCGTTCCGGCGCGGTGTCAATCTCAACTCCTGGCTCTATCTCAACGGCTACATAAGGCTTAAGGAGGGAAAGACAACCAGCGACGAATGGTTCAAGGACGTGGACTGGGACAAGACGAAAGCCTACGCCCTGGGGCTAGGAGGGGTCTATATCAATCAAAAGGACAGGGAGGCCAAGGGCATCGTCACAGCCGGCGAGGGGACCCGAGCGCTCAAGGAGGAGCTCAGGCTCAAGCTCACCGGGCTCCGGGATGAGGCGGCCGCCGATATCGCGATCACGGAAGTCTATGACCGCGATACGATCTATTCCGGGCCGTATGCCGGGAATGCGCCCGACCTCATTATCGGATACAACCAGGGCTTCAGGGCGTCGTGGGATTCAGTAACAGGGAAGGTGGACTCGACAGTCTTCGAAAACAACACCAAAGCCTGGAGCGGTGATCACTGCATCGACCCCAAGCATGTTCCCGGTGTCTTTTTCTTCAACCGTAAGATCGCCGCCAAAGCTCCCTCGATCATGGATATCGCGCCGACCGTGCTGACACTGTTCGGCCTTCCGGTACCGATCTATATGGATGGCCGTCCGTTGATCAGCCCAGGAAAGCCGGCGGTGTCCTCGTCCAAGGAAAAAAGGAAATAAGAAATGACCTCCATGAACAGGCGTGAATTCCTGAAGAGCGGCTTTGCCGCCACCTCTTTGCTGGCTGCCGGAGGCAGCTTCCCCTCTCTTTTCCGGGGATCGGGCCGCCAGGACACCAGAACCAAGGTGCTCGTTATCGGCTACGATGGCCTGGACCCCCGGCTCCTCGGTCGATGGCTGAAGGAAGGGAAACTGCCGGCTTTCGCCCGGCTCATATCAGACGGGGGCTTCCGGCCGTTGCGGACAAGCATCCCCCCTCAGAGCCCGGTCGCCTGGTCGAACTTCAACACCGGAACTGACCCGGGAGGACATGGGATCTTCGACTTCATGCACCGTGACCCCCAAACCTATATCCCGATATTCTCGGCTACGCTCTCAACCGAGGCCAAGAAGGCCCTCAAGATCGGCAACCTTGTCCTCCCCGTGAGTGGCGGCGAAGTTAAAAATTTGCAGCAGGGACGAACATTCTGGCAGATCTTGGAAGAGAACGACATTCCGTCCACCATCTTCAAGATCCCCTCGAACTACCCGCCCGTCCCCACCAAGCAGCGGACAATTTCCGGCATGGGCACACCCGACCTCAAGGGAAGCTACGGGATCTCCTGTTTCTACACAACCGATCCTGAGATCCCGAAAGGTGAACTCTCCGGCGGGAGGGTTTATGAGGTTTTCGTCATTGGGAACCGGGTTGAAGCCCAGCTTCCCGGGCCGACCAACACGTTCAAAAAGGACCGGCCGGAAGCCCTCATCGATTTCCGGGTTTTCATCGATCCCAAAAACGCAATCGCCAAGGTCGTCCTCCCAGACCAGGAGTTCATCCTCAAAGAAAAGGAATGGAGCGGCTGGAAGAAAGTCCAATTCGGCCTCATCCCCACCCAGAGCGTGAGCGGAATCTGCATGTTCTACCTTAAGGAGATCCGGCCCCATTTCAAACTCTATGTGAGCCCCGTTAACATCGACCCTGCCCGTCCGGCTCTGCCCATTTCCACGCCGGAGAGCTACGCTCAGGAACTGGAGAGAGTTTTCGGCTCCTATTTCACTAAGGGCCTTCCGGCTGATACGTCGGCTCTCGACAACAATGTTCTCGACGAGGGCGAATTCTTGGAACAGGACGACATGATTCTCCGTGAAAGCGAGCGGATGTTCGATTTCGAGTTCAATCGCTTCGACTCCGGCCTTCTCTTCTACTATGTTTCGAGCACGGACCAGCGCCAGCATATGTTCTGGCGTTTGCTGGACGAGAGGCACCCCGCGTATGATCTTCAGCTTGCCGGTCGCTATGGCAAAGCTATCGAGAACATCTATATCGAAGCCGACCGGTTTCTCGACCGCATCCTCCAGAAGATCGATAAGAACACCGTCCTCCTGATCATGTCCGACCATGGTTTCAACCCCTTCCGGAGGTGCTTCAACCTCAATACCTGGCTCTTCGAAAACGGCTACCATCGGCTCCGCAACCCCTGGAGGCAAGCGGAAGGGAGCTTGTTCGAAAACACCGATTGGTCAAGGAGCAAGGCCTACGGGATCGGCCTCAACGGGCTCTACATCAACCAAAGGGGCCGGGAAAGGGACGGCATCGTCAACCCGGGGGCCGACTCTGAGAACCTCATCCGGGAGATTGCCTCAAGGCTCGAACAGGTGGTTGACCCCAAGACCGGCGAACGGGCCATCCTCCGTGCCTTTGTAGCCAAGGACGTGTACCACGGTTCGCAGCTCGGTCATGCGCCCGATATCGTCTGCGGCTTCAACGAGGGCTGCCGCATCTCCTGGGATTCGCCGCTGGGCAGTTTTCCCAAGAACGTATTCGATGACAACAAAGAGAAGTGGAGCGGAGATCACATGGGCGCGCCGGAAGTCATCCCCGGCGTCCTGATCACCAACCGCAAAGTCCGGGCAGAGTCCCCTGCCCTCTATGATCTGACCGCTACTATCCTCGATATTTTCGGCCTACCCAAGACAAAAGAGATGATCGGAGAAAGCGTCTTTTAAGAGGAGGTTCCATGGGCAAAGCCAAGGTCAAGCTGGACAAGGAGCTTCTGGAAAAAGTCAAAAAATTCGCCCACTTGGCGGGCTATTCATCTCCGGAGGAATTCGTCGCTCACTGCCTGGAGAAAGAGATCGCCAAGCTCGAGGAGTCCGACTCGGAAGAGGAAGTTAAGAAGAAATTGAAGGGACTGGGTTACATCTCCTGATGGGCCTCATCAACAGCATCCTGGGCAAGCTCTTCGACCTTCTGCTTCTCCCCTTCCGCTCTCTCAATCCTTGGGCCGGAATGGCCTTCATCTCGCTGCTGACCGGCCTGCTGATGCTTCTGATCTATCGCTTGACTTCGAACCAGTCCGGAATCCGGCGGGTTAAGGACAGGATCAAGGCCCATCTCCTCGAGCTCCGCCTTTTCAAGGAGAACATGGGCGTCACGATGAGGGCCCAGGGACAAATCCTGCGGGCCAACCTCCGCTATCTGGCCCTTAACCTCAAGCCGCTACTGGTGATGATCGTTCCCCTCGTTTTGATTCTTTCCCAGCTCAACCTCTGGTTCGGGTCAGAGCCGCTGTCCGTGGGCCGACCGGCCATCCTCAAGGTCCGCTTGCAGCCTGATGTCAACGTCCTGGGCACGGAATTCTCCCTGGATGCGCCGCCGGAGATCGCTGTCGAGACAGCTCCCCTCCGGATCGAGGAGTCGAGGGAAGTGGATTGGCGTTTCCAGCCGAGAGCCGCCGGCAGGTTCAACCTGACCATCAGGGCCGGAGACAAGAACTACTTCAAGACCGTTATCGTCGACGGGAGACATCTGGACAAGGTCTCCTCTATCAAGGTTAAAAGGAGCCTTCTTGATGAGCTTCTTTACCCCGGAGAAAAGGCGCTTCCCGCGGATGGCCGGATCAAGGCGATCGAGGTCGTCTACCCGGTCAAGAGGCTCCCCCTCTTCGGGCTTAAGCTCCATTGGCTCATCGCCTATCTTGGGCTTTCCATCGTCTTCGGCTTTGCCCTGAAAAAGCCGTTCCGGGTCGAGATCTGAATCCAAGAGGAGGAATCGTATGAAGATTGATCATTTCAAAATGGAGCGCATGCAATCCACCTGGGAGAACGAAGTCGAATACAACCTTTCAGAGAGCGGTGTCCATCCGCTCACTCTCGGCGAGTTCCTCAGCGCTGATGAGGTCCGGGAAATCCAGGAGACGGCTCTGGGTTACAGTCAGAGCAACGGCACACCGGAGCTCCGCGGCCAAATTGCCGGGCTCTATCCCGGAGCGAGCCCCGAGAATGTCCTGGCCACGAACGGCTCTTCGGAGGCCAACTATGTGCTCATGTGGAGCCTCATCGAACCAGGCGACGAGGTTGTCTTCATGATGCCGAATTATATGCAGATGTGGGGACTCATCCGCGCTTTCGGCGCCGTCCTCAAACCTCTTTGGCTCAAAGAAAATCTCGGCTGGGCGCCCGACCTCGATGAGCTCCGCACACTGGTCACGCCGAAGACAAAGCTGATCGTCATCACCAACCCCAACAACCCGACCGGAGCCGTGCTCAGCGGAGAGGCCATGTCCGCTATCGTCGAGGCGGCCCAGCGCGTCGGCGCCTGGATTGTGGCCGACGAAGTCTACCAGGGTTCGGAGCGGACGGGCGAGACGACGCCGAGTTTCTGGGGCCGGTATGACCGGTCGGCCATCGTCAACGGTCTGTCCAAGGCCTACGGGCTCCCGGGCCTCCGGATAGGCTGGATCGCCGGACCCAGGGAATTCATCCAGAAAACGTGGCCTTACCACGACTACACCACCATCTCTCCCAGCCTGCTCAGCGACCGGTTCGCCCGGATCGCCCTTTCTCCGCCCTTGCGGGAGAAGATCCTGAAGAGGACGCGAGGAATCATCAAGAATAACTATCCTGTGCTCGAGTCGTGGCTGAACAAACAGGCCGGGCTATTCTCCTTCATTCCTCCGCAGGCCGGGGCCATCGCTTTTGCGCGCTATGCCCTCAAGACCAACTCCACCGATCTCGTGACCCGCCTGATCCATGAAAAGAGCACTCTGATCGTTCCGGGTGACCACTTTGAAATGGACCACTATCTCCGCTTCGGCTTCGGCTCTGAACCGGAGTACCTGAAGAAAGGCCTGGCCCGCGTGGAGGAACTGCTGGCCGGACTCAGGCAAACAATCGGCTAGGCCGTCCATTTTTGCGGCGGAGGCTGTTATCCGGTCCGTTCGACCCCGTATATTTGACCCGACGCGGCCATCCCCCGACCGCTAGTGGTGCGTCTCACAAATAACTTGGCTTAATCATAATCATCGGAAGACGCGCCACCGGAGGGGGTTTGAGGGGGACGGCGTCGTTCCCCTCAGGGGGTCAGCGGAGCAAAGCGAAGCGCCGAGGGGGGAGCTTGACTCCCCCCTGGAAGTGTCCCGTCTATGCAGAAGACTTAAGCAAGGAATTTACGAGACGGGACACTAGAAGCCCGGCCAGAAGCTGAACTGGAAGTACCAGCCTTGATCCCGCCGATCGAAGGGCTTGACGTAATTAACCCCCACGACCAGATAGCCGAAGACATTCACCCGCAGTCCGATTCCGGCGCTCGAGACGGGCTCGCGGTTGCCGCCCAGGAAGGTGGGCTTGTTGTTCTGACCGGCAAAATCCTCATTCCAGGCGACTCCCCAATCGTAAAAGAGGAGCATGTCTATCGGGAAAATACCGTAGTATCCTTTGCCGATACCGAGCACTCCAAACAGCGGAAAGCGAAGCTCAGCGTTGGCGATGAGCATCTTGGAACCATAGAGCCGGTTCTGGTTAAAGCCCGAATCTCCCGGGTTCTGGTCGTTCTGAAAAGAAAAAGAATAATAATCATAACCACGCACCAGGCTCTCATAGCCAATGTAGAGCGGGTACATTCGTTCGTCCTCGGCGTCTGCTCCATAGCGGCCGTAATGCAGGGCCCGGAAGGCGAGCGTGAACGGCCGAACCGGCATGAAATAACGCCGGTAATCGGCCATGAAGGTGTACATTTTAAAGGAGCCGAAGGTGGGCATGACCTCGAGCATATAGCTTTGACCGAGGATCGGGGCGGTGGCGCCGAAGAGCGCGCTGTCGTAGACCAGGGCCATTGCTGTGTAAGCATAGCCGATGCTTTCCGCAGAGGGAAGCTTCGTGATATCGCGGTAGATCGGATACCCGTCGATCGTGTAGGCCTGGGTGATCCTCTCATTGTCAAAATCGATGTATTGATAGCCGGCGTACATTTCCACCCTTTGGACTTGGCTAAACGGATAAGCCAAGTACCCCGACATCTGGTAGTTGATCTGCCAGTAAAGGATCTGGTCCTCGATGTAGGCCTGATTCTCCGGGTCCCAATAGATATTGTACCCACCATAGACATAGGGGATGCGGCCGACGACGGCGCCCCAATTCAGCCGGTGCTGGGAGTTTTGGTAACTGAGAACTCCGGTCAGGTCTTTCAACCGGCTCGAGCTTTGGACGATGGTCCCGAGAGAATGATAGCCCAGCATATCCGCCCAGTAGAGTCCGACGCCGCCTCCCGTGTAGGTTCCGAACCGGTCTACTCCTACTCCTATCTGAGGAGGGGCCACATAATCGAGGGTGAGCTTGGGCTTGTAGGAAGATTCCGGGAACTCCACCTGCTCGGGCAAGCCGAAGAGGGGGTTCCTCAGCAGTCCGAGAAGGGCGCCCCCGGGCTGCTCGCGCGGAGGGAGGACGGAAAGAAGTTTTCCGCCGAAGCCGGCGATGCTCGAATCGCCCCGAAGAGCATCCGGCTTGTCGATTAAATAA
>Ga0209703_1000710_pt1 | contig 9843 bp, 8 predicted proteins | sample PPLLak12cMay2015_2_FD_187256 | JGI IMG/M metagenome (GOLD analysis project Ga0209703, IMG submission 187256) | Freshwater sediment microbial communities from Prairie Pothole Lake near Jamestown, North Dakota, USA - PPLs Lake P8 Core (1) Depth... | ecosystem: Environmental > Aquatic > Freshwater >...
CTTTTAGGGGGGATTATCCTCAGGGCAAAGGCCCTTCGATGCATTTGATAGTCACTCAGCCCTCTTTGCCTATGATGAAGCTTTAGCGCAAACAGGCCGAGGCTGATCAATGAAAGAGGGGGGAACGATGATGGTTTTTGGGAAAAGGTTCGTGTCAAGAAGCTTTTTAATTTCGGTTCTTATTATTCTGGCTACTCTTTCCGGCAAGGGCCAAGTTTTCTCTGCTGCGCTGACAGAAGACGAGAAAAATAATGTTGGGGTCTACGAGAAGGTGGCGGACGGCGTCGTCAACGTCACCAGTACCGCCATGCAATTGGATTTTTTCTTTAACGCTTTTCCCACTCAGGGATCCGGGTCAGGCTCCATCATTGATACAAAGGGCCATATTTTGACCAACCATCATGTTGTGGCCGATGCTCAAAAGCTAGAGGTGACCTTGGGAGATGGATCCAAGTGGCCTGCCAGGTTAGTTGGGACAGATCCGGATAACGATCTCGCGGTGATCAAAATCGACGCCCCCAGGGAGAAGTTGAAGGTTATTTCCATGGGGGATTCAAGAAACTTAAAGATCGGGCAGAAAGTTCTGGCCATCGGGAATCCTTTCGGACTGCAAAGGACTTTGACCACGGGAATCATCAGCTCTCTTGGCAGAACCATCCGGTCCGCGGTTGGGACGCTCATTGAAGATGTGATTCAGACCGATGCGGCCATTAATCCGGGAAATTCCGGAGGGCCACTCCTCAATTCCGATGGAGAGATCATCGGAATCAATAGTGCCATCATCAGTCCGTCTGGTGGAAATGTGGGGATCGGCTTTGCCATCCCCGTGAATACGGCAAAGCGAGTTGTCCCGGAGCTCCTCACCAAAGGTTATGTGACCTATCCCTGGATCGGTGCGACCATTCAATCGCTCACTCCTGAAATAGCGAAGCATCGCAAACTTAAAATAGAGCGAGGAGCGATGATTGCGGAGGTGGTAAAGGGTGGCCCCGCGGATCAGGCAGGTTTGAAAGGGGGCAATCAAAGGGTTCAGGTTGGCAATATGATTGTGCTGGTGGGTGGAGATATTGTGGTGAAGACGGACCAACACGATGTTAAAACAAACGACGAGTTGATCCGTTATATTCGTGAGAAGAAACCGGGAGATACGATTCTTCTCAAGGTGTTTCGCAAGGATGTTCTTACGGACGTGAAAGTGACCCTCGGCGAAAGACCGAGAAGGAATTAATCAGAACTTTGGTCTTTCCCGACTGTTGCCTAACAAACAGAGACCCTTGACGATCAGAGTGGGGGCCCCGACCTCGTTCATCAGAAAGCCCCGGCGAGCCATTTCAATTCATCCCGCTAAGACAGAAGGAGCAAAAAATGCGATGACCGCCAAGAAGTCCTATTCATTCAAGAGTTTGACGACGGTTCCATTCAAAACGACTTCAACCCCACTCACCCCATGGGAAAAATGACGAGGCTGTTTGCCATGGTGACGATACACGGGTCTGAATTCCAACACATTGGAATTGCCTGCCTGCAATACGAATTCAAACCGTAACGAAAGCTCTTCCTCTGGAAGGGCAAAGAATACTTTATGAGGCCCTGCTTTTATCAGAATCTTTTTCTCTAGGTTATACCTCATTCCCTCCCCTCCTTTGGGGGATATTTTCCCGCTTTCATCATAAGGAGGCGTATCCTCTTCTTGTCCGTCCACTTTCCAGGTGACTGCTTGACCATCTATGTTTAACACAAAGGGATAGCCTGGTTTTCCGTGGAGTGAGCTCTTTGATTCAAGCAGATAAAAACCTTCAAGATGGGTTTTGATGGACGATGTGATGGTCAAATCTACAAATCCCTTAGGTATGGTTGCTCCTTCTTGCATCTCTTTGAAAACGTCTGTGCGTTCGCTCTGGGATTTCAGCGATATCTCTTTCAATGCTGGCCCACAGCTTAGAAGAAAAAATCCGCATATCGCCAATAACAAACATCTTGCCAAGACGTTCATCTTCTGATCCTCCTACGCAACGGCTTCGCCGGTTTCTCCGGCTCCTATTCGGATTGCTTGACAACCCCATCGCAAAAAAATCTTCCTGCCCTCTATGTTCCCCGTGCGGGTTTGTGCTTGGATCACCTTCACACCTTCATTGGCCATCTCACTTTTCATACAACGGATAGGATTTCGGGAAGGGTCTTCCTAACTTCATCGATCCGCCCAAGCCCATCCGTGAGTTTGAAAGGGCTGATTATGGCAAAGGAACCTTTCTCCTGCCTTCCAGCTTACTTCCACATCTCCGCCTCAGGTTGCTTCTTTTCGAACCAGCCATACATCGAAGGGATGAGCAACAGCGTTAGAAGCGTGGAGGTGATCAATCCCCCTACGACGACAGTGGCGAGGGGCTTCTGTATTTCAGAACCCGCTCCGCTGGCGTAAAGCATCGGTATCAAGCTGAATACGGCAATCGATGCAGTCATCAACACCGGGCGCAATCTGTCAGCACTGCCTTTGAGAATTGCTTGTGTAAGGTCTAACCCTTCCTCCTCTCGCAATTGGGAAATGCGGGATACCAGAACGACTCCGTTTAACACGGCCACCCCGAAGAGCACGATAAACCCGACGGAAGCCGGAACGGACAGGTACAAGCCGGAAATCCACAGCGAGAACACCCCGCCGATCAAAGCAAAAGGCAGGTTGAAAATGACCAGAAGCGCCAGTTTGATCGACCTGAACGTTGCAAAGAGGAGAAGCAGAATCAATCCGATCGCGATGGGTCCAATGATCATCAACTTAGCCATCGCGCGTTGCTGGTTTTCAAACTGCCCTCCCCAGGTGATGTAGTACCCTGAGGGCAGCTTCACGTTTTCCGCTATCTTCCGTTTTGCTTCTGCGACAAAACCCCCGATGTCTCTTCCTTCTATGTTCATCTCGATTCCAATCCTTCGTAAACCGTCCTCTCTGCTTATCTGTACCGGTCCTTCCGTGAAAGAGATCTTCGCCAGTTGACCGAGGGGAACGTTCGGACCCCCATCCGTCGGCACCAGGATGTTCCCGATCGTCTCAACCGAATTCCTGTTTTCTTCCGGCAGACGGACCGTGATATCAAAACTCCTATTCTCTTCATAGAACTTGGAAGCGGTTTTGCCGCCGATCGCGATTTCCACGATGTTTTGAATGTCGCTTATGTTCAATCCGTACCGTGCGATCTTTGCTCTGTCTATTTCGATAGTGAGATAGGGTTGCCCCGTCACCTTTTCCGTAAGCAAGTCGGTTGCACCTTCAATTTTGGAGAGCACTCGGGCTATTTCATCGGATTTCGACTTCAGCGTCTGAATATCGTCGCCAAAAAGTCTCAAAATGATCTGGGCTCGGGTTCCGGCCACAAGCTCATCGATTCTGCACTGAATGGGCTGGCTAAAACCAAATCCTATTCCTGGAATCGTCTCTATGGCCTCTCTCATCCTGCCCGTCAAATCCTCCCGGTCGAGGCCGTTCCTCCATTCCTTTCGCGGCTTCAACACCCCGACGTATCCGGTTTTGTCCACACCCCGCGTGTCCAGGGCTACCCCGGTTTGTCCTGTTCGCGAAACCACGGTTTCCAATTCCGGGAAGGTCTTCAGTTTCTCACCGACGAGTTTGTTTATCTCCATTGCTTTATCCAGGGAAACACCGGGCAGAAGGGATACATCCATATCAAAAGCCCCTTCGTCCATGATCGGGATGAATTCCGTTCCCAGCCGTGGGATAATGATGAGAGACAAGACAAGGAAAAGACCCGCCGCGGCGAGAACCGGTTTTCTCTTCTTCATGCTGTACTTGAGCACGGGCACGTACAGCCTCTTGACACCTCTCATGATGAAGCTTTCTTTTTCCGGTTGTGGCTTCAGGATGATGGAACATAGGACCGGAATGACGAAAATTGACAGCAACAGGGATGAGAGAAGGGCAATGGCAACCGTCATTGCAAGCGGTCCGAACATCTTTCCTTCGATCCCTTCCAGGGCAAGAATGGGAATGAAAGTAATCGCTATGATCAGCTCCCCGAGAATGCTCGGCTTTCTTACTTCAAGGACTGCTTTCAGCACGGTCGTAAGAGTATTCACCCCGCGCCCGCCCTCGCTGAGATGCCTCTGTACGTTCTCCACCTGAATGATGGTTGCATCTACGATCATGCCGATGGAAATCGCCAATCCGCCAAGAGACATGAGGTTGGCACTTAACCCCATCAGCTTCATGACGATGAATGTAGACAGCAAGGAAAGGGGAAGGGCAATCAACACAACGAAGGAAGCCCTGAAGCTCCTGAGTAAAAGATAAAGAACGATCAGTACAAGAAAGGCGCCTTCGAGCAGCGCTTTGGTAACTGTGGCAACGCTTGCATTCACGATGTCAGCGCGATCGTAATAAGGTGATATTTTAATCCTCTTTGGGAGAATATTGTTCTCGTTTATTTCCTTGACCTTCTTTTTGACACGTTCGACGACTTCGCGGCTATTCTCTCCTCGAAGCATCATGACAATTCCGCCGACAGCCTCGTCTTTTCCATTTATCAGGGCTGCGCCCTGCCGTACGGCCTGGCCAATCCTTACTTGAGCGACATCCTTCAGGTATGTTGGCGTTCCTCCGTGGGATTTCAGGACGATATTTTCGATGTCTGCCGTATCTTTTATCAGTCCAACTCCTCGAACGATATACTGGTCCGAATGTTTTTCCATCACATTTCCGCCTGCGTTCTGGTTATTCTTTTCGATCGCCGCGTATATCTGGTCGACAGAAATGTTATACTTCGAGAGCCTGTCCGGAAAAACAATAACTTGATATTCTTTGAAATAGCCGCCGTAGGAGTTTACTTCATTGACTCCCGAAACGCTTTTCAGTAGCGGATTGATCGTCCATTCTTGAATCGTCCTCAAATCCGTCAAATATTCTATTTTTTTCTGCTGATCATCGGGCATTTCGCCTTCGAGAGTGAACTGATAGATCTCCCCCATAGCGGTCGCAACGGGTCCCATCGTGACTTCAACACCTTTGGGGACACTCTCCTTCGCTTCGGCCAATCTCTCGAACACAAGCTGCCGGGCAAAGTAGATATCGACATCGTCATCGAAAACAATTGTCACGAGAGAGAGGCCGAACTTCGTCACGGAGCGCATTTGCTTGACCTTCGGCAGCCCGCGCATCGACATCTCTATGGGATAGGTCACTGAACGCTCGATCTCCAATGCGGAAAGCCCGCTCGCACGGCCCACAACTTCCACCTGAATGTTCGTCACGTCGGGAAAGGCATCAATGGGGAGCTTTATATAGGAATAGACTCCAAATGCAACGAGGAGCAACGAAAAGATGATGACCGTACCTTTCTGTCTAAGGACTACTGCAATGATTTTTTCCAACATGGCTATTCCCTCAATGCTCATGAACGTCGAGTGCTTCCTTCTTAAGCTCCGATTTGAGTTCGAAGACACCCTTGGTGACCACCGTGTCTCCCGCTTTCAGCCCCTCCTTGATCTCGATCCTCAGGCCCGAAGCAGGGCCCACGGAAACCCGTCGCGCAACAAACCTTTCATCTCCTTCTTGAATAAAAACGTACCTTTCCAAGCCGTCAAGAAAGATTGCCACTTCAGGAACGACGATAACCTTTTGCATCGATCCCGTTGCCGAATTAATCGAAACCGTAGCAAACATTCCCGACTTAAGGAGTCCGCTTGAATTGTCGATTGTCACCCGTGCCTTTGCAGTACGAGTCTTTTCGTTGATGATCTCTCCCGTATAGGAAATCTTTCCTCTAAAGACCCTGTCGGGGAAGGCGGCTACAGAGACTTTCGCGGCCATGCCAGATCGTACGGAACCTACGTCTTTTTCGAGTATGTCAATGACCACCCAGAGGTTTGACAGATCGGCGGCGACGAAAAGGATCTTGTCAGGGCTGACAATCTCACCCTGGGTGACGTTTTTTTCAATGACGGTACCGCTGATCGAGGAGAGAACGGGAATAAGAGGATGGTGCCCGTCCGTCTTCTTATCGTCAAAGTGCGAGATATTGACGCCCATGATACGCAGCTTCTCGCTTGCAAGCATAAGGTCTGCTTCGATTTCTTTCAGCTCCTGTTGCGCCTTCAGGACATCTTTTTCGGGGGAGACCCTTTTTTCAAAGAGCATCTCCTCCCGTTTCAGGTTTTTCTCAGCCAGTTCGAGTCTGCTTTTTGCCTTCAAGTATTCCGCCCAGGTAAGATCGATCTCCGGGCTGTCAAGATAGGCAAGAGGCTGGTTTGGCCCCACCCGGTCACCCTGCGAAGCAAGGACGCTAACGATCTTCCCTGACATCCTGGGGCTGATCTTGGAGATCCTGTCGGCATTCAGCTCTATAACAGCAGTGGTGGATAGGGGAATAGAGACAGACTCCAATGCAATTTTATTCACTTCTATCCTGGATGTCCTTTGTCTCTCTTTGGAAAGGATGACAACACCGGGTTCTTCTTTGGTGGTCTCGTGGGATTCTTTCTTGTCAACAGTTTCCGGTCCTTTTCCTTCCCTTGCGGACCCCTTCTTGTCGCACCCCGCCAGAAGAACGGCGATGCATAGAACTCCAACGAGGCCTATCCATTTAGTAGATTTGCGATGCGTCCTCTCTTGATTTGTTGCCATTACTTCAACCTCCCTCCTGTCGCTCTTTCCAGGGCATTTATGGCCAATTGGGTCCTCAATTGAACGTCGAGGTAAGAAAACTGAGATTCCAGTGTATCTTTCTGACCAAGCCGGACATCAAAAAAACCGATCTTTCCTTCTTTAAATGCAAGATTCAAAAGATCCAGGTTTTCCAGTGCCTTGCTTAAGATCTCATTTTTGAAAAGGGATAGTTCCCGAAGTGCAGACGAAAGATGTGCATAGGCCTCTTCGATTTCATTGGGAATAATCCTTTGGAGGCCGGATTGTCTTGTTCGTGCTTGTTGTGCCCTGGCCAAGGCCTCTTTCTTCTCTGCCTGTTTTCTGTCGAAAAATGGGATTGGCACAGACAATTCGATCCCGAAAATGTTTCTGCGCTCATCTTTCTCGTAAAGCCCGGACACGGTCAAATTAGGAATCGCTTCACGTCCTGCAAGCGCGACAGCTGTTTTTGTTGAATCCACTTCTGCCAAGGCAGCGAGTATATCAGGCCTATTGGAAAGGGCAGACTCCAAAAGGAGACCTTTCTCGGGCAGAGCAAAGACTTCGCCAGGGAGTGTCCCCTCAAGGCTAAGGGTGAGATCAGGCTTCAACCCTAATAACCCCTGTAATGTCAAAAGGCTTTCCCTATACTCGTTCTCCGCCACGAGAAGTTCTCTCTTCGCTTTGCTGAGTTCGACCTCTGCGAGATTTACTTCAAGCCCCGAAACGTCACCCGCTTCTAATTTCGTTCTCGTGAAATCAAGAAGCTGCTCCTGGATTCTGATCACCTCTTTTGCTAAATCGATCTTCTTTCTCGAAGCGATGGTCCTGGCAAACGCATCTTTGACTCCGGAGATCAGGATTCTTTCCCTATTTCTGATCTCGAGGCGGACTCTTCCAAGATCTTTCTCTGCAATGCCAATTCTGAAACCTCGCTGCCCAGCGACTTCGAATTCCTGTGAAAGCTTTACCCCATAGTCGGTAAATCGCTTGGATCCTTCCTCAACAGGGGATTTCCCTTTTGTGGCTACATTGCTCCCAAGGGTGGGATTAAATCTCAAAGGAAGCCTTGCTTTTATCTCCTGGCCTTTCATCACCTCTTCCTCAAGCCTGAAGGCCTGAAGATCGGGGTTATTCTTCAAACCAAATTCCACAGCCTCATCCACTGTTATTGAATACACAGGAGAAGCAAGAAGGACGATAACAGTTACTGAAACCCAGATTCTTAACATTGAACCTACCTCCACAGTCATAACATTCCCTATGTGAACCAATCGGGATCGGCTTTTGCCCCATATGATTCCTGAAATGACCTTGGGGCAGCTTTAGCTTTTCGTCTTTCGAAGGTTAAGGAAACCCTTCGTGGGGAATTAATTGTTAATTCTGAGAAAAGGAAGGTTAATTCTGTGGTGGTTTATAGATTGGAAATGCAGGGCCTGAGAAGGCAGTCACGGGTCTTTCCGTATGCATCGGAATAGATATGCGTGGAATATCCAAAACATAAGAGTCAGTCATTCCGACTGTATTGAAGCAGAAGGCACAAAGGTGAGCGGGAGAGTATTCAGACGGTGTCGAACAGTCGTTGCAGGCGATTCCGTCAATCGAAGGGCCAATTATAAAAAAGGCGAGCGGAATCAACAAAAACAACCATTTTGAAAGTCTAATAGATCTCTTCATATTTTTTCATTATAAAATATTCAAGCGTAAAATCAACTTTATCGCCTGGGGAAGCCCTCAAACATCCGTTTTTAATTTACCGGACGGTTTGCGCGCTGTTTATTTTTGGGATCAACAGAGATCCTGACAACAGACAGATCGGACCCAAAAACGCTTTCATCCGGATTGTCCATTTTTACTCGACGATTCTCACACAATTCTGGCTTCCGAATTCATTGGGGACGCAGTCGCAACAAGCAAGGTCATTCACCCAATTGCCGTCGACAAGGAAGCGATACTCGTATTTCCCTGGCTTCAAGGATACGGCGGCCTTCCATACCCCCTTCTTGTCCTTTTTCATCGGGTTCGCACTGGTATCCCAGCTATTAAAGTCACCCGCCAGGTAGACTTTCCGTGCGTCCGGCGCCATGAATTCGAACGGAACCTTCTTCGTTTTACTCTTTCCTATCATGGATCTGCCTCCCCAAGTTTAAGAATTTTAGAATCCCTCTATTCTTTAGGATATCGAATCTGTTTTCAAAAGTAAATAAGGTGAATCCTGTATTTTCTATACCGAACCGATTTCCACCCTTCCATCCTTGAGAGAGATGGTTCGGCTTGAAAAAGAAGTGTTTTCCGGATTGTGGGTGACCATGACAATGGTCTGTCCTTCTTTGTTTAAGGATTTAAACAAGTCCATAATTTCTTTTCCGGTTTTTGAGTCGAGGTTCCCTGTAGGCTCATCCGCCATCAGGACAGGTGGCGAATTCACCAGGGCCCTGGCAATGGCCACCCTCTCCTGTTCTCCTCCTGAGAGTTGATCCGGAAGTCTCCTTGCTTTCCCTGCCAACCCGATCTTCTCCAATATTTCTTCAGCCATCTTCACCTGCTCCCGGTTGGTCCTCTGTGTGATGGAAAGAGGGAGCATCACGTTTTCGATCACCGTAAGATAAGGAATCAATTGGAAGGATTGAAAAATAAACCCCAGATATTCCCTTCTGAAATCGGCTAACTTCTCCAATGAAAGTCTGTAAATGGGGATATCATCCACGGTCACATCACCCTTTGTGGGATGATTTAGTCCTCCCAGAATGCTTAGAAGGGTAGACTTTCCCGACCCGGAAGGCCCCATTACTGAAATGAATTCTCCTTTCTCAATTTTCAGATCGACATCCACGAGTGCCATCACACACTCTTCTCCGCTCTCATAGGTTTTGTTTAGTTTCTTGATTTCTATTAGACTCATAATAATTCTCCGCTTGAGGATCATTTCATTTTAGGTTCGAGGATCGCTTCACTTGAGGTAAATGCTCTTTTCTGCCCTCAGCCTCAAGTCCCCAAGAGGGACGCTCCTCTGACCTCCAACATGTTTATAACGCTCTTAACGCCGTGGTGGGATCCATTTTCGAGGCATGAATCGCCGGATAAGCGCTCGAAAGAATCCCGATCACAGAAGACAGGAAAATAGCCCCGAGGGCCAAGAGAGGGTCAATGAACAAAGACCCACCCTTCACTCCCGTCATCATCGGACCAATGATGTGAGAGATCCCCAGACCTAA
>Ga0209703_1000712_pt1 | contig 9834 bp, 9 predicted proteins | sample PPLLak12cMay2015_2_FD_187256 | JGI IMG/M metagenome (GOLD analysis project Ga0209703, IMG submission 187256) | Freshwater sediment microbial communities from Prairie Pothole Lake near Jamestown, North Dakota, USA - PPLs Lake P8 Core (1) Depth... | ecosystem: Environmental > Aquatic > Freshwater >...
AGAAGTCCTGACAGGGATCCATAAAGGGCAAAGGCTTGGAAAAAGGCAGTTTATCTACTTTCCCCCTCCGTCACCTTTTTTGTAATACCCGTTCGGATTAAAAGTTGACGGACAGTGGGAGTGGGCTGGGCTCCTTTCTTCAGCCACTGAATTGCCTTTTCTTCCTTGAATCGGACCTCCACCGGATCTTTCTTGGGATCGTAAGTCCCAATCTGTTCAATAAACCTTCCATCTCTGGCAAAACGCCGATCCGCTACCACAATCCGGTAGAAAGGGCTCTTCTTGCCACCAAACCGCATCAGTCTTATCGATACAGCCATAGCGTTTTTTATCACCTCCTTTTCATTGTCTCGTAGTCCTATAGTCGAGTAGTCTTGTAGTTACGTCGTCTGATGTTCTTTGACCATACGACGATGAGACTATGCGACTATTTGACATCTTCTCTTTATGAAAAAAACGGCATTCCTCCTCTGCGGAATCCCTTCTCTCCCATTTGGGTGAAACGTTTCATCATCTTACGGGCCTGGGCGTATTGCTTTAAGAGGTGATTGACCTCCTGAACCGTGGTCCCGCTTCCCTTTGCGATTCTCAACCGCCGACTCCCATTGATGATCGTAGTGTTAGTTCGTTCTTTGGGGGTCATGGAGTTGATGATGGCCTCAATCTTCACTAGTTCCCTCCCATCGAAATCGAAGCCTCCCGCGGCCTTTGCCATCTTGGAAACTCCTGGAATCATCCCAAGGATCGATTCCAACGACCCCATCTTCCGAACCTGCTGGATTTGATCCCGAAAATCGACCAGCGTAAAAGAATCCTTCCGGATCTTACGCTCCAGTTCTTTCGCCTGTTGGGCATCGAAGGCGACCTCGGCTTTCTCGATCAGGGTGAGGACGTCCCCCATTCCAAGGATTCGAGAGGCCATCCGATCAGGATAGAAAGCTTCCAGGGCATCCAATTTTTCGCCCACGCCGATGAATTTAATGGGCCTCTGGGTGACTGCTTTGATCGAGAGTGCCGCTCCTCCTCGGGCATCCCCATCCATTTTAGTCAGAATCACTCCATCAATACCCAGTCGCTCATTGAAATTCTTGGCGATCGTGACAGCGTCCTGGCCGGTCATGGCATCGGCCACAAAGAGCACCTCTTTCGGCTTAAGGTGGTTTTTGATCTCGCGGAGTTCCAGCATCAAGGCCTCATCTATATGAAGCCTTCCCGCTGTATCAATGAGCATCAGATCGTAACCTCCCTTAAGGGCTATCTCTCTTCCCTTCACACAGATCTCCAAAGGTGTCTGGGAAGCTTCGGGACGATAAAAGTCAACTTTCAGTTCCTCACCCAACTTCTGCAACTGATCGATGGCCGCTGGACGGTAGACGTCCGCGGGGACAAGATAGGGCCTTTTCTTTCGCTCCTTAAAATGTTTCGCGAGTTTCGCCGCAGTGGTCGTCTTCCCACATCCATGGAGACCAACCAGCATGATCGGGACAGGAGGGCTCCCAGAGAGATGAATCTTTTGCTCTTCGCCTCCCATGAGGTTGGTCATCTCTTCTCTTACAACCTTGATCAACTGTTGGGCGGGAGTAAGGCTAGCCAACACCTCCTGGCCGATGGCTCTCTGTTCCACAGACTGGATGAAGTCTTTGACAACCTTAAAATTGACATCCGCTTCCAAGAGGGCCATCCGCACCTCTTTTAAGGCCTCTTGGATATTCTGCTGGGTCAATTTCCCATGGCCCTTCAGTTTTTTAAAGACGCCTTCCAGTTTTGCTGTTAGATTGTCAAACATTCTTTGATCCGGATAAATTGTAAATAATTTATTTTATTAGTTTTTCTCCGATTTGTCAATTTGCCCCTGCATTGAAAATGACACAGAGATAAGGCGAATCCTCTCTTCTTCGGAAATATGGCAAGCCAGCAGGACGACCAGGAGGAGAAGGAAGGCAGGAACTTTTCTTCTCATTTCAATTTTTCAAATCCCTTGTCGGGGTAAACCTTTGCCTTGCCTCGCCGGGTCAACCCACCCTTCACCTCAACCAGATTCTGAGCAATATCAAATACGATCTCTTCTCCTGAAATCATATTCTCCCCTTCCCAGACTTTTGGGTCGCCCGTCAGAAGGACTTTCTGCTCAGGATTGTGAAAGACCGCTCTCTGACAATTGGCCACGCGAGGACCCTGTTGAACCTTCACATTCCCGCTGGCGATTACTCTTTCGATCCCCTTCCCTTCGTTCACCATGATTGCCTCGATGGAATCGGCATAGATCGCAATATCCCTCTGCCGGGCGATGACACTCCCTCTAAAAATCACCCGATTCTCTTTGGTATAAGTCTCAACCTGGTCTGAAGTAATATCGATGGGCTGGCGTTGATCCACCCATTTCGCTTCACCCGGACCCGGGGAAGCACCTTTCTTCTGATTCTCTTTTTCCCCCGGACGGGTGGGTGAGATAACGATTCGTTTCTCCTCTTCAGGGGTAAATTCTAATTCCATCTCAACTCTGGGGTGTGGGTTGATCTTTCTGATCGGAAGGGTTAAAGGGGATTGTAAGGGGGCAAATTGCCTTCGCTCTTCTTCATATCTGGTGAAGGGAAAGATCTCTGGTTCCAACTCTGCCGGCTTTTTCTTTTTCACTTTCCTCTCATTCGTGCTCTGTTCCAGGAGTCTCTTCGCCTCCCTAGAATGAGAACTCTGGGGATATTCGTAGACGATTCTACTGAGAGCTCCTCTCGCTTTGTCATCTTGATCCAGTTCGAGATAACTTTTTCCCAGGAGAAAGAGGACCTCATCTTCATTCGCCATCTTCGGAAAGTTCGCCAGTAATTCCTGAAACCGGTGTGAAGCTGCCCCGTAATTCTTCTGTTTATAATAGTAATTTCCAACGTAGAACTCATGGTCGGCCAATTGCTTTCTACAGATTTCAATTTTCTCTTTCGCCTTTTCCGTGAAGAGGCTGGGAGGAAAGTTGGCGATCAGATATTCGAAGTTCGAGAGGGCCTTCTTCGTAGCCGTCTGATCCCGATCAAGGGAGAGCATCTGTTTGAAATGGGACATCCCAATTTGGTACTGAACATAAGGCATCTCTTCATGGGTCGGATGGATCTTCTTGAACTCTTCATAAGCCGCGATCGCCTCCACATATTCCTTCTTCAAGAAATGACAATCCCCAACCTTCAGCTCTGCCCATAGGGTGTAGGGGGGGTTATCCGGGAAATTGGCTTTCAATTCCTGGAATCTCTTCAGGGCTTCCGAATAATCCCTTTTGTTGAATCGGACGAGCCCCTCCTGATAAAGGGTTTCTGGGTCTCCTCCGGTTGTCTTCACCCCTTTCCCTCCACATCCTAACAAGAGGCCCGTCACAAGGGAAAGGAACACACAATTCTTCAGTAAGACCTTGAAGTCCATGAGAAAACTCGCCTTAAAAAGAATTTAGATATTATGATCGGAAAGATGGACGATGTCAACCCTTCGACTCCCTTCTTTTGGCTTGAATTTCGGGCCGAAAGTAAATAAGATAAAAAATTGAAAACTTCAGTTTGAGGCTAAGGTTAAGAAGGAAAGGAGAGGCTATGCGGATTGAGAAGGCGAAACGAATTGACCAGATACCACCTTACCTCTTTGCAGAGATTGACAAGAAGAAACAGGAGATGAGAAAGAAAGGGGTCGATCTGATTGACCTGGGAATTGGAGATCCCGACCTCCCCACTCCAAAGCTAATTATCGAACGACTCAAGACAGCAGCAGAAAATCCGAGGAACCACCGCTATCCATCCTATGAAGGAATGATTGAATTCCGAACGGCAGTGGCTCGATGGTACGAAAAAAGATTTAGCGTCCATCTCGATCCGCAAACTGAGGTGCTTTCTCTCATTGGTTCCAAGGAAGGCATTGCCCATGTCCCCCTTGCCTTTGTCAATCCTGGAGACTATACCCTCGTGCCCAACCCAGGTTATCCGGTCTATCGTGTCTCGACCCTTTTCGCAGGTGGAACTCCTTACTTTTTAACCCTGCGGAAGGAGAATGGCTTTCTGCCGGACCTGTCAGAAATTCCAAAGGAAGTCGCAAAAAGGGCGAAGCTTCTTTTCATCAACTACCCGAACAATCCCACGTCTGCCATCGCCGAGAAGTCTTTCTTCGAAGAGGTCGTGTCCTTTGCTCTTCGGTATGAGATCATTGTGTGCCACGATGCCGCCTACTCCGAGATCGCTTTCGATGGATATCAACCTCCCAGTTTCATGGAGGTGGAGGGTGCCAAGGAAGTGGGGATCGAATTTCACAGCCTCTCCAAGACCTTCAACATGACCGGTTGGAGAATCGGGTTTGCGGTGGGCCATGCTGAAATTGTCTCCACGCTAGGCAGGGTCAAAACGAACATCGACTCCGGTGTGTTCCAGGCGATTCAAGAGGCGGGGACCGAAGCTCTGAATCACTTCGACACCCCCTTTCCGGAAATCATCAGCATCTATGAGAGGCGAAGGGATGTTTTGGTAAAGGGTCTTCGAGAGATTGGACTGGACGTGGATCTGCCCAAGGCGACCTTTTACGTCTGGTTTCAAATCCCAAGGGGATATTCCTCTCCCCAGTTTGCCAGTCTACTGCTCGAAAAGGCGGGGATCGTTGCCACTCCGGGGAACGGTTTTGGAGAGGCGGGCGAGGGTTATATCCGCATGGCCCTCACGATTGATGAGAAGAGATTGGAGGAGGCAATCAAGAGGCTCAAACAAATCAATTTCTAACCTAACTCCTTTCAGCCGTCTAAGACAATTGAAGGGATTCCTTTTTTCCAGATTGGCCCAACAGGAGGAAGGTAGGATTCCAAAAAATGGGAGTACAAAATGCAAGAACTTATCTTTGAAATATTTTTCATCGCCATTCTTATCCTGTTAAATGGTTATCTGGCCGGGACGGAGATCGCTGTGGTGACAGCAAGGAAGAGCCAGATCAAACACCTGGCCGAGAGTGGAAAGAGGAACGCCAAAATTTTTCTAAAACTGAAGGAAGAGCCCGACCGCTTTCTGGCGACGATTCAAATTGGCATCACGGGCGTAAGCGTTCTTGCCTCTGCAGTGGGAGGTGCAGCGGCGGTGAAGATCATCAAACCTGCCCTCCAGATCGTTCCCATCAAGGCTATCTCCATCGCCGCGGAGCCCATTGCGATCGGAATCGTCGTCGTGATCATCACCTATTTTTCGGTGATCTTTGGAGAGCTTGTCCCTAAGTCCATTGCATTGATGCACCCTGAAACAGTAGGGCTTTGGACAGCAAGAACCATTGAAGCTTTTTCGAAGGTCACATCGATCTTTGTCAAAACACTCACCTTCAGCACAGCCATCGTACTCAGACCATTTGGCAGGAAGCCATTCACCGAAAGGGCTTACATCACTGAGGAAGAAGTGAAGATGCTGATCAAAGAAGGTGGAAAGCATGGGGTTTTTGAGCCGACGGAGGAAAAAATTCTTCAAAGCGTTTTCGAGTTCACCGACATGTCGGTGAAAGAGGTCATGGTTCCGGACACACAGATGGTAGCGATCCAAATCGATAAGCCGTTCCATGAGATTGCTGCTCTCGTTGAAGAAGAACAGTTCTCTCGTTATCCTGTCTTCGGAAAGGAACTGAATGATATCAGGGGAATCCTCTATGCAAAGGACTTCCTGAACCTCCTTGCAAAAACAGGGCAGGTGGATATCCGGAAGATTATCAAGGCTCCACTTTTCATTCCCGAGACGATGAAAATCAGCCTCCTTTTAAAGGAGATGCAAAAAAAGAGAATCCATATGGCCTTAGTCGTAGATGAATATGGTGGAATATCGGGCCTCGTGACCATCGAGGACCTGCTCGAAGAGATCGTCGGAGAAATCAGAGACGAACATGATGTGGAGAGCCCTGTGATCCATCTGCCGGATGGGACCTTTTTGATTGACGCTTCCATCAGCCTCAGGGATCTGAAAGAGGACCACCAGATCGCCCTGCCTGAATCGACAGAATACGAAACCGTGGGTGGTTTTTTGATGACCACGCTTCAAAAGATTCCGAAGGTTGGAGATGTGGTAGTCACCGAAAGGAAACGGATCAATATCGTCGAAATGGTAGGCCAGCGAATCTCGAAGGTGAAATTTGAAAAACTTCCCGAACCGGCTCCAGAGGAAGCATAGCCATAGCGCCTGCCTCGGGTAGGCAGGCATAGGGCATAGAGCCTGGTCTCCTGATATCCTGATGCCCTGTCTCCTCATTACCCTATCTCCCCATCTCCGTGTCTCCCCATCAGTCAGTTTCTTGCTGCCCTCCTACCACCAGTTCTGGAATTCTCAATGTCGGCTGAGCATCGCCAACCGGAACCCCCTGACCGTCTTTTCCGCAGGTTCCGATTCCAAAACCGAGATCATCGCCTACCATGTCGATCTCATTGAGAACCTGTGGTCCGTTGCCAATCAAGATCGCTCCCCGAACCGGTTCAGACACACTCCCTTTTTCAATTAAATATCCTTCATTGACCTCAAAAACAAAATCTCCATTCACGGTATTGACCTGCCCGCCACCCATCTTCTTCACGAATAATCCCTTTTCCACAGAACGGACGATCTCTTCGGGTTTCATCTTTCCTGCAACGATCATGGTGTTACTCATTCTGGGGATGGGCTTATGTTGATACGACTCCCTTCTCCCGTTTCCGGTCGATTCAACCCCATCCTTTAACGCACCCAGCCGATCGTAGAGATAACTTTTCAAAACCCCTTCCTCCACCAAAAGTGTTCTTCGGGAGGGAACTCCCTCGTCATCAAAAGGATAGGAGCCTCTTTTCTGAGGAAGGGTCGGATCATCGACTACCGTGATCAGAGGGGAAGCTACTCTTTCTCCAATTTTCTTGGAATAGACTGAGAGCCCTTGTTGTGCCAGATCGGCTTCTAAGCCGTGGCCTATGGCCTCATGGATCATGGTTCCCCCTGCTTCACTCGACAGGACAACGGCCATTCTTCCGCTAGGTGCTTTTCTCGCCGACAGCATCAGAAGGGATCTCTTCGCTGCCACCTCAGCGACCACTTCCGGTGGGTGAAAATCGAAGATTTCAAAACCCATCGTCCCTCCCACAGGCTCGTAACCGGTCTGAATAATGTCGCCTTCGGCAGAAACCACCTGGACCGAAAAGACGGTCCCCACTCTTTCTCCTTCCACTGAAGTTCCCTCTGAATTGGTTATGAAGAGGTTTTGACTGAAATCCCGATAGAGGACCTTCACCTGCCGGACATGGGAGTCAACTTTTCGGGCCACCCCATTTCCACGCTTCACGATGGAGACCTTTTCCCCAATGGAGATCCCTTTTGGATGTTTCTCAATCGGAAAAAGAGGACTCGAGAACGAAGGGGATGAAAGGGGGGAAGGAAGCCGCTGGGTCAAATTAGTCGCCTTTGATTCCCCGTCCTCTTTCGTCGCCTTGCTCAACCTTCGAGCTAAATGGAGAAGGGATTCTTCCGAGATCTGATTGGTAAACCCGTAAATGGTCTTTCCGCCGTGGAGGATTCGAAGTCCCACTCCCATATCCAGTCCTGAAATGATCTTCTCGATTCGATCCTCTTCACAAATGATCACGACGGAACGAACCTGCTCAAAGAAGAGATCGGCAAATTCCCCACCCTCCCTCAACGTCACTTTTAATATCTTTTCAACTGGAATCTGGTTTATCACTTTATCCTCTGACTCATGGCGATTTAAATCCGAAATCCGAATATCGAAATCCGAAACAAATCCGAATTCAAATCTCAAGGTTCAAAACTATTTTTTCGTTTAAGTCATTCGTATTTCGAACATTAGTGCTTGTTTCGAATTTCGGATTTCGTGCTTCGGATTTAGGATAATTAGGGCTACAACGTTAACGGCTCGATGTGGATCTCCTTCCCCAGACCTTCCAGAACCTTCTCCACATCTTGCTCCCACCCCGGTGCTACCATCAACTCCACGATGGCTTCATGGGGATCTTTCGTTCTGACCACTGCCATTCCATCATAGGACTCGATGATAAATTTGAAATAGGCGATGTCCTTCCGGTGAAGCCGATAATATCTTGATACCGTATCCATGATTTTAGTAATGAGTTCGGAGTTGGGAGATTGTAGTCTTGTCGTCTCATAGTCCGATAGTCGCATAGTTTTTGACGATCCGACTAACAGACTAATTCACTACCCGACTAATGACACCGAACTATTAACTCCGAACTTTCTTGATGAGCATGCCTTTGACATCCCCGTAAAAGAACACATCTTTGATGGTCCCCTCTGTGGGGTAAAGTTCTTTCGACAACCATCCTTCAATGAGTCCCTCCTTGGAATGAGTGACCTCTGGATCCAGAAAAAGTTTAACAAAATACTCTTTTCCATCTTTAAATTTCTCAGATTTTTTTCGCTTCTCCTCCTCTTCTTTAGAAGCCACACTCACTTCATAACTGGAAGGGCCCTTCTTGGGGAAAGTGGCCACCGTATATTTTCTTCCCCTTTCAATCCCTCCATAAACACCGTAACGAAAATTATAAGAGGCCGTCAGGAAATCATCATAGACCATTTCAGGAGGAATTTCCTCCTCTTTCCTCACTTTGGTACCATCCCTTCTTTGCCTCACATGAATCCATTTTCGCTTTTGATAATCGAAGAAGTGGGTTCGCCTTCTCAACTTGTTTCCAACCTTCACATCTTCTTCGAATGATATGGACCGGAGACGTCTCCCTCCTTCTATTTCCTCCATGATGGAGCGATAGGTGTCCACTCGATAACGAGCCACCCACCCCAAGAGGCCTAGGGTTTCCCCTTGAAGGGTAGATATATAACGGCCTTTTTCTCCCATTTCCTTGAAACTTAGTTTTCCCAAGGCGACTCGCTTAAATATCCAGGCTCCAACTTCGTACTCTAGTTCCTCTCCCTTAAAAAATTCAGCAATGGACCTCCTCCTCTCAGGTGAAGCGGGCGAGACCCCTTGTGCTTCGGCCTTGTAGACATTGAGAGGGAAAGTGGGAAGAAGAGAGAATCCCAAAAGCCAACGAAGGAAATATCGTCTCGTTAGCGAATTCATTCTTTTTGGTCTTACCTGCCTTCCGAATTCCAGACAGCGATCTCTACCAATGGAATATTGGAATGGTGGAATAATGGAATGATGGGTGAAAAATACAAAAAACCACACCCAAGGTTATTTTTTCAAATCACCCAATATTCCATTCTTCCATTACTCCATTATTCCATTTCTTTTCAGATGTGCAGCTCAATGACATCTCCCTCGCTGAGCGGATAGTCCCGTTTGACCATCTGCCCATCGAATTTCCCTGAACCCCAGATCCTCGCATATCGAAGTTTTTTAAGAAAGTCTTTGTGAATGGAAAGGGCCACATCCTCGACCGTGCTCCCCCTTTTGAGAACAACGGGCTCCGAAAGATCGGGGTCGCCTCCGGGGGCCTTCGTATAGACCCGAATGATACCCAGGATCTGGTAGACCTCTCTTTTCAATTCCTCAACATTCATTCCTTCTTTGGCAGAGATAGGCAGGATGGGGAAGGTCTCTTTGAATTGAGCTTCAAAGGCCCTGTACCTTGCCATGGCATTTTTGAAATCACATTTGTTCCCGAGAAGGATTGCCTTGAGATAGGCCCACCCTACCTCTAAGGAGGGAGCCGCTCCCCTCCCACCTACCCTGATTCTCATCTCCTTCAGCACTTCCAAAAGGATCTCCATTTGAAAAATGGGATCTTCAGTGAGGTCCACCACGAGGAGAAGGGCATCTGCATTTCGAAGGAGGTTGGAGTACCCGGGTTCCACATGATCCAACTGGATCGGTGGGGTGTCCACGAGTTGAATCTGG
>Ga0209703_1000718_pt1 | contig 9780 bp, 4 predicted proteins | sample PPLLak12cMay2015_2_FD_187256 | JGI IMG/M metagenome (GOLD analysis project Ga0209703, IMG submission 187256) | Freshwater sediment microbial communities from Prairie Pothole Lake near Jamestown, North Dakota, USA - PPLs Lake P8 Core (1) Depth... | ecosystem: Environmental > Aquatic > Freshwater >...
ATCGGTAGCCCAACGGCGCAGGCGGCCGGCTACCAGGTCGAACTCGTCGTTCCCTCGGAATTCCGGCCGCTGCTCGAGCCGCATCTGCAGATCCTGCGCGAGCGCGACGATCCCCGGCTTTCCCGCACGCGCTTCCAGTTTCTCGCCCGCCGCACCCCGGACGAGATTCGCGACCTGCTCGCGACCGAAGGCTATTTCTCGCCGACCATCGAGCAAACGGTCGAGCGCCTGGACGACGGCTCGCGGGCCACCATCCGCGTCGATCCGGGACGACCTTCGCGCATCACTTCGCTGGATCTTTCCTTCATCGGCGATTTCGCCACCGACGAAGCGCATGGTGAGCGCGCCTCCGCCCTGCGCCGCGCCTGGACGCTGCAGCCCGGCATGGTGTTCCGCGACGCCCTGTGGTCGCAGAGCAAGACCAGCCTGCTGCGGGGGCTGCAGCGGGAGGATTTTCCCGCCGCACGCATCGCCGACAGCCTCGCCGACGTCGACCCCGAACTCTACAGCGTCGACCTGCACGTGAAGCTCGACAGCGGTCCGCGCTTCAGATTCGGCAAGATCGAGGTCAGCGGTATCGAGACCTTGCCTGAACAGGTGGTGACCGGTCTGAACCGCATTAAACCGGGCATGCCCTACCGCGAGCAGGACCTCGAAGACCTGCAGAACCGGCTGCAACGCAGCGGCTACTTCAACAGCGTCTTCGTCAGCATCGCGGCGGATCCCGAGAATGCCGACGCGGTGCCGGTGCGGGTCTCGGTGACGGAGAACCTGGAACGCACCCTCGGCTTCGGTGTCGGCTACAGCACCGACCTCGGTTTCGGTGTCGAGCTACGCTATGAGGACAACCTGACGTTCCGCCCGGGCTGGCGCTCCAACACCTCGCTGAAGATCGAACAGAAGGAACAGTCCGCCCGCACCCGCCTGCAACTGGTGCCGCTGGCACGCGGGTTTCAGCCTGTCGTCAGCGCCGAGGTCAAGCGTCGCGACATCCAGAATGACGAGACGCTGACGACGCGGGTCATCGGCCAGCTGGTCAACGTCAGCGGCACCCGCGAACTCAGTCTGTCGCTCGACTTCAACTACGAATGGCAGCGCGTCGAAGGCGAGTCTCGCGACGACATTACCGCGGTGCCGCTCAACCTTTCCTGGACCCGCCGTGAGCTCGACGACCTGCTGTTTCCCCGTTCCGGCTACATCATCAATCTGCAGGCCGGCGGGGCGGTCGACGCGCTGTTGTCGAACACCAGCTTCTTCCGCGTCTACGGCCGCGGCAACTACTATTACCCGGTCGGCACCCGCAGCATGCTGCTGCTTCGCGGCGAGGTCGGTGCCGTCGAATCAGACAGCCGCGACGACATTCCGACCGATTATCTGTTCCGCACCGGGGGCAGCCAGTCAGTGCGCGGCTACGAATTCGGCAGCCTCGGGGTCGTCGACGGCGACGCGATCGTGCCCGGCCGCTACATCGCCGTCGCCAGCGCGGAATTCATGTTTCCGGTCAGCGGCGACTGGTTCGGTGCAGTGTTCGTCGATGCCGGCAACGCGGTCGACCGCATCGAGGACTACGAAGCCAAGCTCGGCTACGGCGGCGGCGTGCGCTGGATGAGCCCGCTCGGCCCGCTCAACCTCGATGTCGCCTACGGCGAGGCCGAAGAAAGCTGGCGTCTGCATTTTTCCATCAGTTCGGTGTTCTGATGCGCCGCCTGCTGACGATCCTTGTCCTGTTGCTGATCCTGTTGCTCGGGACGGCATGGTGGCTCGCCGGGCGCGAGGAGACTCTGCGCTGGGCCCTCGACCGGGCGGTTGCTGCCAGTAATGGGCAGTTCGCCTACCGCGGGGTCACGGGCAACCTACTCGCAACGATCGAACTCGAGCAGGCGCGCTTCGCCAGCCCGCAGGCCGAGGTCAGTGCCGAGCGCCTCTCTCTGAACTTCTCCCTGCTCGCCCTGCTGCAGCGGCGCCTGGAGCTCGAGCACCTTCAGGCCGGGAGCCTGGCGATCACCCTTGAGCCGAGCGCGGAGCCGCCGCAACTGCCCGAATCGCTGCTGCTGCCGGTCGCGCTCGAGGTCGAGCGGCTGCAGATCGGCCGCATCGACATTCGCCGCGGCGACCTTGCCCTGACGCTGCAGCAAGTCGATGCCCGCCTCGTCAGCAGCGGGCACGTCCATGACATCGCGCTGCTGGGAACCGGCACGCCCTGGGGGCAGGTCAAGGCCAGTCTCAGGCTCGAAGGCAAACGCCCCTTCGCGCTCGAGGGCCACGCCAGCCTGGCTCCCGCCGCCGACCTGCGCCTTCTGGCGCCCCTCGAGCTGAAGGCGAGCGGCAGTCTGGCGGAGCTTTCCGCGCGCATCGCCGCCGAAGCGGACTGGCTCAAGGGCAGTGCCAACGCCGCAATCGAGCCTTTCGCAGCGACCCCGCTGCGAAAACTGGAGGTGGCACTCGACCGTCTCGACCTGCGGCAGATCGATGCTTCATGGCCCGAGGCCGTGCTCGCCGGCCAGCTGACGGGGGCGCAGACGGGCGAAACCCGCCTCACCGGCCGCCTGAGCCTGCGCAACACCACCCCCGGCTCGCCCGTCGACGGCAAGCTGCCGCTGACCCTCCTCGACGGCGCGTTCGAAGTCGACCCGCAGCAGCTGGCACTCGACGATCTGCGGGTCGGACTGCGCCTCGGCGCACCGCTGACCGGGCGCGCACGACTCAGCCGTGACGGCGTTTCGGCCCAGCTCGACACCACGGCCCTTGATCTAAAGGCCTTCCACGACGACCTCGCGTCCACACGGCTCGCCGGCAGCCTGTCGATCGATGCCAGCGGCGCAGCGCAGCGCTTGCGGGCGCAGCTGCGGGACGCCCGCCAGCACTACACCGTCGACGCCACGCGCGAGGGCGAGCGCATCACCGTGCAGCGCGCCAGGCTGCGCAACGGCAACAGCGTCGTCGAACTGCAGGGGGAGCTGACCACAAGCGCTGCCTGGCCCTTCCAGGCCCGGGGCCGCCTGGTGCGCTTCGACCCCGCCGCTTTCGGAGACTTCCCCTCGGCCCGCCTCAACGCCACCGTCTCCGGCCGCGGCAATCTGCGCCCCGACTGGAACGGACGATTCGAAGCGGTGATCACCGACAGCCTGTTCAAGCGCCGGCCCCTGTCCGGGCGACTGCAGGCCCACCTCTCGCCGCAGCGCGTCCACGACAGCCGCGGCGACCTGCGCTGGGGCCGCAACCATGTGGTGTTCCACGGCACGCTCGGTGCGGCAGGTGACCGCCTTGAACTGGAACGGATCAGGATCGATGCGGCGACCTTCGACGAGCGCTGGGCGGGCTTGGCAACAGGCTCGGCGACGCTCGTCGGAAAGCTGCGCTACCCCGCTGTCGCGCTGAAGATGACGGCCACGGATCTCAAGGGCCCGGACGATCTGGCCGTGGGGCAGGCGGAGGTTTCCGCCGAGATCGCACCGACCCTCGATGCCCCGCTGGCGATCAAGGCCCAGATCGCCAGCCTCCGCATGGCGTCCATCAAGGTCGATCGGGTTTTCCTCGCAGTCGACGGCCAGGGCAGCAAGCACGAAATGAAGCTGACCGCCGCCGGCAAGGACCTGGTGTTCGATGCGACACTCGCCGGTGGCCTGAGCCAGGACTTCTCGTGGCACGGCGAGATCCGCAAGTTCGCCCTGGAGCAGCCGCGCGTTCTGCGCCTGGAGGCACCGTCCCGCCTGGCCTTGAGCCGAACCGGCCTGGAACTGGGAGAGGCCCGGCTGCGTTCCGACGAGGCCCTGATCCAGATCGACCGGCTGGCGCTCGACCCTGCCGGACTGCGCACCGCGGGCCGTTTCAGCAAGTTGCCGGCCGCGCTTCTCGGCCTGCCGCTGCGCCGCTCGGTGCGCAGCGAGGCGCTGCTGGGCGGGGAGTGGCAGATCGAAGCGACCGACCGGTTGAACGGGCAGCTCAAGGTGCACCATGAATCCGGGGTGTGGGCCGTCGACGCACCTGCCGGGTTGGCCCTGCGGCCGACGCGTGGCCAGGTGGACATCGTCGCCCGCGATAACCGCATCTCGCTCGACGCCGACATCGCGCTGCGGGACGGCAGCAAGCTCGACCTCGAGCTCGCCACCGAGCTCAGCCGCCGCGGCCAGTTCTGGGCCCTGCCCGGCGACGCCCCGCTGACCCTCAAGGCACGAGCGAACATCGAGTCGCTGGAGCGCTGGGGATCGTACCTGCACCGCGACGTCGGCCTCGGCGGCAAACTGACGCTCGACGTGGCGGGCAAGGGCTCCTTGAATGCCCCCGCCCTGAGTGGCCGAATCGAAGGCCGCAACATCGACATCCGCCACTACCCGAGCGCCGTGTCCCTCAGCGACGGCACGCTCGAGGCCCGGCTCGAAGGCGACCGCATCCACATCGACGGTTTCGCGCTGCGGGCCGGCGATGGCACCCTGAACATCCAGGGCGTCGCCCACCTGGGACGGCAACCCGAGCTGGAACTGCGCTTCAAGGGCGAACGGCTTGCCCTGATGGAGCGCAGCGATCTGGATCTCGATACCAACGTGGAAGGCGAACTGACGATCGACCGCGAACTTGTCGCACTCAAGGCCAGGGTGGCCGTCAACCGCGGCATCTTCATGCTCGGCGACAGCTACGCACCCACGCTCTCGCCCGACGTGCGGATCCGCGGCCGCACCCCGGCACCGGGCCCGTCGCAAAGGGAACTCGGCCTGGCGCTCGACGTGAGCGTCGACCTCGGCAACGACTTCCGCGTGCGTTCGAGCGAACGCGGGCAGTTGCTCCGCGGCCGCCTGCCGTTCCAGACCAGCGGCCTCGACGCTCGCCTCGTCGGACAGGTGCGCATGCAGGGCGACCGCGGCGAGAACATCCGCGCCAGCGGGGAGATCCGCGTCGTGGAAGGCTCGTATTTTCTGCTCGGCCAGCGCCTCGACATCGATCGCGGCATCCTGCGCTTCGACGGCCCGTTGCGGAATCCCTCCCTGGACATCTCGGCGGTGCGCGTGAGCCCGCGCGTGCGGGCCGGGCTGAACATCACCGGTAATGCCGAAAGCCCGCGTGCGCGCCTGTTTTCCGAGCCGGAGGTTCCCGACCAGGAGAAGCTCTCATGGTTGCTGTTCGGCCGCGGCGGACAGCCTGTCGACACCAGCGTCGCGAGCGTCACCGGCAGCACCCAGGGCTTCGTCTCGGCGTTCGGGATGCAGGTATCGGACCGACTCTACGTCGCCTACGGACAAAGCGCGACCGGCACCGAGAACTTCGTCAGCTTCTACTCCAACCTCACCGACCGCCTGAGCATCGAGGCACGCACGGGCGACGAGAACGCCTTGCAGCTCTTCTACACCTTTTCCCTCGGCCGCAGGCAGTGAGCTGCAACAGCCGCGTCCGGGCAGCGGCGCGGTGGCCCTTTGGCCGGGACGGCCTTACGGGTTGAGTTTCTCGTCGCGCCAGTAGCGCGTTCCGCTCAGCGTCGCGCTCAGCGCCAGGCCAGTGTCGGTCAGCTCGTGGACGATAACGCCGTTGGCGAGCCGCACGCCGCCGCCGAGACGTTCCTTGCCTCCGACCGCCGCGATCTCGGTATCGGCGCTCCACCCCTTGTCGACGAAGTCGAGGAAGGTCTTTCGGTCGGGAAAGAAGAAGAAGATCTGGTAGAACTTGGCACCGGCGCCCACGTTCATGCCGCCGCTGGCCATCCGCATGTAGATGACCTGATTACCCACCTTGTCGACCGCCACCCCGGAACCGAATTCGGTCGTGATCAGGAAGGAGAGCTTGCGCGAATCGAAAACGGCGAATCCGGCCGACTGGTCGAACTGGGCCTTCGCCGCCGGGGTAAGCTTGAACAGGCGAGCCAGCGCATCGCGCGACCGCTGGTCGCTCTCCGCGCGGGCCTGCGCCGGGGTCGCCGTGTCCTGAGCGACTGCATCACCCACCGTACCGACCACCTTGGCCGCCGTGTCGACCGCACCTTCAGTCACCGATTTTGCCGCGTCCAGCAGCGACGTCGCCGAGACACCCAGTGAAAAGGATGAGGCGAAAAGCATCACCGACAGTAGCTTCAGACGCAGCAGGAATGGCATTTCATCCTCTCAAGAAAGTTGAATCCAGCAAATACTTGTGGGCTAGAACGCCGGGCCCAGATAGAGGAAGACGGTGTGGCGGCCGCCCTCGGCGAAGCCGAAACCGGTATACAGCGGGCCGATCGGGGTGTCGGCGCCGAGGAACAGGCTGCCGTTGAGGATCGCGTTGTCGAAGGCGATGTCGTCCTTGTCCTGCCACACGTTGCCGTACTCGATCGAGCCGCCGATGTAGGCCGGCAGCAGCTTGGCGTCGAGGATGCGGCGATAGGCAACGAGTGCGACCTCGCCGGCGTAGGGACCGCTCAGCTGGTTGGGGCGCAGCCCGGAGAGGTTGAGGAAGCCGCCGATGCGGAACAGCGATTCGGGCGGAGTGTCGTCGTCCAGGCTGTAGTCGAAACGGACGGCGCCGACCAGGCTGCTGCGGCCGCGGGTGAAGGCCCGTGACCAGATCAGTCTGGCCTGGTCGTAGTCGCTGTCCGAGCCCAGCGCCTCGCGCGAGGTGGCATATTCGATCCGACCCTTGTTGCCCTGCGTGGGGAAGAAGACATTGTCGAGGGTGTCGACGTAGAACCGGGCGTACAGCTGGCCGCTCGTGAACTCGTAATCGTCGAGCGCGGGGTCGCCGATGTTCACGTCGGCCTCGCCCTTCGCCCAGCGGTAGCCGACGCGCGCCTCGCCCCAGCGTCCCAGTTCGCGGCCGCCGGACAGTTCGAAGCCGCCGCGCACGATCCTGTATTCGCTGACGATGGCGTCGCCCTCGTAGATGCTGAACTGTTCGCGGCGGGCCGAGACCCCGGTGTTGACGAACCAGAGCGATGAGGCGTCGAGCGGCTGATACCACTCGGCGCCGCCCGCCAGGTCCTCGCCCACCTGAAGTCCGAAGCGCAGTTCGCCGTTGCGGTCGTTGATCGCAGTCATGGTGTACAGCACGCCGAGGTTGTAGCTGCTATCGCCCTCGAAGTTGTCGGCGAGCTTGATGCCGAACTGCAGGTAATTGGGGCCCCAGGATTTTTCCTTGGCGTGCAGCACCACCCCGGTCCTGCCGTCCTCCTTCACCACTTCGTAGCGTACGCTCTCGAACACGTCGAGTCCGTAGATCATGCCGATGTCGCGGTCCAGGCGGGCGTTGTCCAGGACCTCGCCGGGCTTGAGGGTGAAATGGGAGAGGATGACCTCGTCGGCGAGGCGCGACTTGTTGTCGAGGCGCACGAACTCGATCACCGGGGTCTCGGCACGTGCATCACGTCGGGCCATGTGGCGCTGGTAGACGTCGGGAGAGACAGACAGACGCGAGAGCTCCTTCAGCATTTCCCGCGCGGCCTTCTCGCCCTTGTCGATGCCAACGCCCGCCTTGTCGAAATCGCCGGAGCCGAGCTTGCCGAGGTCGGGCTTGATCAGGATGTCCTGCGGCTTCAGGGTAGCCAGCTGCAGCTCGACGTTGCGCTCGCTGAGGATGTTGGTGAGCTGGCCGACAACATCAACGACCCCCTTGATTTCCTCGCGCTTGAACAGGCCGCTGCCGACGTCGACCACGATCAGGATGTCCGCCCCCATGTCACGCGCGACGTTGACCGGGACGTTGTTGGCGACCAGGCCGTCGACCAGCAGCTTACCGTCGATCTCCACCGGGTCGAAGGCACCCGGCACCGCCATGCTGGCGCGGATCGCGCGCGCCAAGTCGCCCGACTTGAGCACCACTTCCCTGCCGGTCTCGATGTCGGCCGCCACCGCGCGGAAGGGAATCGGCAGCGAGCCGAAATCGTGAACGTTGGCAGCGTGCTGGGTGAGGCGGCTGAGCTGCAGGTCGAACTTCTGACCCTGGATGAAGGCCATGGGGAATTTCACTTCGCCGTCGCTGAAGCCCAGTTTGGGCTTCACCAGATAAAGGTCGTCGTCGCGCTTGCGGCGGAAGGAGCGTTCCGGACGGGGCGGAGCATCGTCGAAGACATCGGCCCAGTCGATGGTCTTCAGCTCATGCTCGATTTCGGCCGGGGTCATTCCCGAGGCGTAAAGTCCGCCGACGATGGCCCCCATGCTGTTGCCAGCGATGTAGTCGACGGGGATGCGCAGCTCCTCCAGCACCTTCAGCACCCCGACGTGGGCCGAGCCGCGCGCCCCGCCGCCGCCCAGCACCAGGCCGATTTTGGGGCGGGCTGCCTGGGTCGAATCGGTCTTCGACTCAGCCAGCGCCGGCGCGGAGCTGCTTAACAAGGCGAGCGCGAACAGCAGTGATGACAGAAGCGCCCCCCATGCGGTCGGTGCCTGGTTGCGAAGCAGTTTTATATGGATTGGGGAATACATGATCTTCCGCTCCTGATTTGGCGAGCCGATTATACGGCCGCTTGATCAAACAAAATGCACTGCCCACCTGCCAGCCTGGGGCACGATCCAGTACCATCCGCCGAACGTCTTACAGGGTTCGCTTGGCTCATGAAGATCTCCCCGTTCAAATGGTTTGGCCTCCTGCTGCTGTGGATCGTGCTGCTGGCGGCCGTCGCCTGGGGCAGCGCCGCCCTGTGGTTCGACGGACCGGCCTCGCGCCCGCTCGCCGGGCTGCTCGCGGCACTCTACGCTCTCACCTCTCTGAGCTTGCCGTTGTGGTTCACTCCGCGGCGCCGGGCCTTCCTCCTCGCCTTCTTCCTGTTCGCCGTGCTGCTCGGCTGGTGGCTCAGCCTCGCGCCGTCCAACGACCGCGACTGGCAGGCAGACGTCGCGCAGTTGCCGACGGCGGAAATCCAGGGCGACAAACTCACGATCCGCAACCTGCGCAATTTCGACTACCGTTCCGAAACCGATTACACCGAGCGCTGGGAGACCCGCAGCTACGATCTTTCGCGCCTGCGCGGCCTGGACCTTCACCACATCTACTGGGGCTCCCCCAACATCGCCCATACCATCCTCAGCTGGGAATTCGACGATGGCCAGCACCTGGCAATCTCGATCGAGACCCGCAAGGAAACCGGTGAAAGCTATTCCGCCGTGCGCGGCTTCTTCCGCCAGTACGAGCTCTACTACGTGGTGGCCGACGAGCGCGACGTCATCGCCCTGCGCACCCACCACCGCCACGAGGATGTCTATCTCTACCGCCTGCGCACACCGCCCGAGCGCGCCCGGGCAATGCTGCTGAACTACCTGGAAACGGTCAATCGGCTGGCCGAGAAGCCGAAGTGGTACAACGCCCTGAGGCAGAACTGCACCACCACCATCCTTTTCCATATCGAAAATGTGATCGGCGGCATCCCGCGCGACTGGCGCTGGCTGGCGAACGGCCACCTCGACGAACTGCTCTACCAGTACGGCGTGATCAATCGCGACCTGCCGTTCCCCGAGCTGAAGTCGCGCAGCCACCTCAACCCGGTCGTCTCGGCGCTGCCGGTGGACGCCGACTTTTCCAGCACCATCCGCAGGCAACTGCCGCCAAGGCCCGCTTTTACCGACAGGCGCAACTCACCGTGAACCCATACGCCGGACAGAACAGTTGCAAATGCTACGCGGCGTTTGCGACGCGGCAATGAGACTTTGGACCAAGTGCCAAACGGACGAAAGCTTACTAGAGTAGGAACTTGAAGATGTCTGGGTAGTGCTCATGCTGCCCGGGGAGTCCCCGTTGTCCAGTCCATTTTCGCCGCGGAAAAATTGACTAGAATCGAAGCAGCGAATTAGCAGCCTTACACGAAGGGAAGACGCCATGAATGCCAAATCG
>Ga0209703_1000723_pt1 | contig 9723 bp, 6 predicted proteins | sample PPLLak12cMay2015_2_FD_187256 | JGI IMG/M metagenome (GOLD analysis project Ga0209703, IMG submission 187256) | Freshwater sediment microbial communities from Prairie Pothole Lake near Jamestown, North Dakota, USA - PPLs Lake P8 Core (1) Depth... | ecosystem: Environmental > Aquatic > Freshwater >...
CGCCACGGCCGCGAAGGCGAGGTAGGCGGGTTGGTTCGTCAGCCCATCGGGCAGCCACCGCGTCGCCGAGGCCCACGCGAGCCCGAGCCCGAGCACGGCCAGCAGCATCGCGCGCCACGCGCGGCCCCGATGCTCTGGGCCGACGATCGCGAAGCAGAGCGCGGCCGACACGGGGAGGAAGCCCGCGATCGGCCACGAGCCCGGGGCCGCCCCGGGTGACAGACGCAGGATGCGACCGATCTCGGCGGTGCCGACGAGCGCCGAGAGCTCGGCGGCGGGCGCGCCGACGAGGTCGGGCACGATCGGGAACACTAGCAGCGCGGCCGCGACCGCGCCCCCGGCCGCGAGCACCAGGCCCCTGCCGCGACGGCGGCCGGAGAGGAGCAGCACGGCCGCGATCGGCGCGACCGCGAGGAGCGTGCCCGGGAAGAACGCCGTCCCCACCGCGACGGCGACGCCGAGCCCCACGACGGCGCGGCCGGGGCGCTCGGGCGGGTCGGGGCCGAAGAGGGCCTCGAGCCGGTCCCACGCCGCCGGGAGCGCCGCGAGCATGACCAGGACCGTGATCCGACCCTCGGAGAACGCCCACAGCACGATCGCCGACAGCCCGTACGCCACCGCCCCCGCGACGGCCGGCGCCGGGCGATGCGTCTGTCGGGCGAGCGCCCGGTACATGAACGCCGCGGCGATCGGGGGCAGCGCGGCGAGCAGCACCTTCTGCGCGATCGCCGGACTGCCGAACGTCAGCCACGACAGGCCGCCGAGCGCCGCGAGCGCGGGGCTCGCCGGCTGCGCGCCCCCGAGTACCGTCGTCCGCGTCCCCGACAGGAGCTCGTTCCAGAATCCCGAGGCCTGGGCCGGGAACGACGCGAGGGCTCCGCCCTCGAGCACCTCGGGCCCGACCAGGTGTCGGACGGCGACCGCCCCGACGACGATCCCGAGCCCGACCGCCACGAGGACCGGATGCGCGAGCGCGAGGGCGCTCGCGCGCTCGCGCAGACGCGGCTGCTCCTCCTCGCCCTCCTCGAGCTGCTCGTCGAGGATCTCCTCCGCGCGCTCGAACCACCGAGGAACACGGAACGCGGAGGCCATGAAGCGACGGACGTGCCGGTCGCGCACCGCGCGGACGGACTGCACGCGCACGCGGCGTCGGATCGTGCCGGGCAGGTGAAGCAGGTTCCAGCCCCACGCGGCGACGAGGTCGTACGCGTCCTCGAACCGCCGGGACATGGCGAGCAGGAACACCCGGACGAGCCCGGCCACCATGTAGACGGGCAGGAGCCAGGCGAGCGTGACGAGTCCGTAGTCCTTGAGCATCGAGGCCAGGCCCGAGCGCTCGGCGTGGTACCTCGAGCTTCGGCGCCGCTGGGGGCCGGGTCTCTCTCCGCGGACGCTGGCGTCAGCGTGGCGGGCCTGCGCGAGCGGCGTCATGAGGACGCGGAACCCGGCGACGCGCGCCCGCCAGCAGAAGTCCAGGTCGTCGTGATGACCGCCGTACCGCTCGTCGAGGTGGCCGGTCCGCTGCCACGCCTCCCGCGAGACGAGCATCGCGCAGGAGGAGACGAACAGGACCTCGAGGACGCGGTCGTACTGCCCCTGGTCTCGCTCACCCTCCTGGAGCGGGCTGTACGGGTGGCCGAAGGCGTCCACCGAGCGGCCGACCTCCCGCAAGATGCGCGGGTCGTCCCAGTCGACGACCTTCGGGCCGACCACGCCGACGCCCTCGACGCCGTGGATGCCCTCGGCGGTCTCGACGAGGCTCGTCACGGCGTTCGGCGCCAGGGCCGTGTCGTCGTGGGCGATCAACAGGTAGTCGGCGGCCTGGGCGGCCGGGAGCTCGGACGCGGCGCGGAGCGCCCCGGCGATCCCTCGGTCCTCGTCGAGCGCGAGGACGCGACGCTCGCCGAGCGCCTGCACGAGCACCTCGCGCGAGCCATCCGTCGATGCGTTGTCGACGGCGACCACGCCGAAGCGTGGATAGCGCTGGGAGGCGAGTGACTTGAGGCACTCGCGGAGCCATCGGGTGCCGTCCCGCACGACCAGCACCGCAAGCACGCTGGGCGTTCGGACGGCATCGTCGGTTGCGGGACGATCGGCTGTCGTGGTCACCATGAGGTGCGCGGCGCGCAGCCTAGCACGCCTCCTGGTCCGGACGGCGGAAGGGGGGGCGCACATGACGCCCCCCCTTCCGAACAGACCGCTACCGCGTCTTCGCGGTCGTCCGCTTCCTCGCCGGAGACTTCCTTGCTGCGGTCTTCCGCTTGGCCGTCGTTCGCTTCCTCTTCGCGGCGCCCTTCTTGGCTGCGGCCTTCCGCTTGGCCGTCGTCCGCTTCGCGGCGCCCTTCTTGGCTGCGGCCTTCCGCTTGGCCGTCGTCCGCTTCGCGGCGCCCTTCTTGGCTGCGGTCTTCCGCTTGGCCGTCGTCCGCTTCCTCGTTGCGGCGCCCTTCTTGGCTGCGGTCTTCCGCTTGGCCGTCGTCCGCTTCCTCGTTGCGGCGCCCTTCTTGGCTGCGGCCTTCCGCTTGGCCGTTGGAGACTTCCGTGCCGCGGTCTTCCGCTTCGCGGTCGCCCGCTTCTTGGCAGGAGACATCGGTCACCTCCTTTCGGTTCTGCTCAGGACGCCATGCGCTTCAGGCGTCGGCGTTCCCGTTCGCTCATCCCGCCCCACACCCCGTAGCGCTCGTCGCGCCGGAGGGCGTAGTTCAGGCACTCGATACGGACGGGACAGTCAGCACAGATCCGCTTGGCCTCCCTCGATGACCCTCCCTTCTCGGGGAAGAAGATCTCGGGGTCGTGTTCTCGGCACCGTGCCCGTTCCTGCCACGGGATGTAGTGATGCACCGTCTCCTCCCCCAAGAATCACACGTATGTGATTCTGAGGGATACACCCCCTCCTTGACAAGGGGGGATCCAAGGATCCCGCGCACCTCCACATGCGTCCCCGAACGCATCGTCGTCGCCCGCCGAGCGCGTGACAAGTGTTTCGGGACAGGAATCTGATGGTTCATCAGGTTGACCGAACTGGTCAGGTAGCTTGACCGACACGCGCCTCGCGAGCTGTCGACGTCCCGTTCCTGCGTACGACCGACCGGTCGGTCGTGCGGATGATCGCTCGGGAGTCGTTGCGGTGCACCCGTCCGTACGTCGTCGTGCGCTCGGCAGGCGTCCGACCGATCGCACGGATCGCGTCGTCGAACTGCTGAGGCTCCATGCGGATCCCCCATTCGGCGCCGGCCATGCGACTGATCGTCTCTTCCATCAACGTGCCGCCGAAGTCGTTCGCTCCCCCGTCCAGGATCGCCTGACTCGCCTCGACCCCGAGCTTCACCCACGACACCTGGATGTTGTCGATCGTGCCGTCGAGCAGGATCCGGGCCACCGCGTGCACCCTGCGGTTGTCCTCGAAGGTGGCGCCGGGCCGGGCCCGACCGGCGAGGTAGATCGGCGCGTTCTGGTGGACGAAGGTGAGCGGGACGAACTCCGTGAAGCCGCCCGTCCGACGTTGGATCCGCTCGAGACGGCGGATGTGCGCCACCCAGTGGGGCGGCGCGTCGACGTGGCCGAACATGATCGTCGACGAGGACGGGATCCCCACGTCGTGGGCCGTCGTGACGATCTCCTCCCACGTGTCGGCCGGCAGCTTGCCCTTCGTGAGGAGCCAACGGACGTCGTCGTCCAGGATCTCGGCGGCCGTCCCGGGGATCGAGCCGAGCCCACGATCTCGGCACTCGGCCAGGAACTCGCGGAACGGGATGCCGAGCCTCGTCGAGCCGTTCAGGACCTCCATCGGGCTGAACGCGTGCACGTGCATCTGCGGGGCGGCCGCCTTCACGGCGTCGATCAGGTCGAAGTAGTACGAGCCGGGCAGGTCGGGATGGATCCCACCCTGCATGCACACCTCGGTCGCCCCCCAGGCGGCGGCCTCGCGGACCCGCTCCGCGACCTCGGTCAGGGTCAGCGTGTAGGACTCGGGGTCGACCTCCCGCTGCGCGAACGCGCAGAAGCGGCACCCGACGTAGCAGACGTTCGTGAAGTTGATGTTCCGGTTCACGACGTACGTGACCTCGTCGCCGACCGCCTCGGCGCGCAGGCCGTCGGCGACCGAGCACAGGGCGTCGAGCGCCGGCCCCTCGGCCCGGAACAGCGCGAGCGCCTCGGCGTCCGAGATCGGACGGTGACGCTCCGCCTTGCGCAGGGCCGCCTGGACGTCCGTCTCCAGGCGCTCGGGCCCCGCGCCGCCCGCGAACCACGAGCGCGTGACCTCGTTCTCGGCGTCGGCGAGGTCGCCGTACACGACCTCGGCGTCCGCTCGCAGACCCGCGCCCGGGCCCTTCGCGAAGTCGAGCGCGGTGGCGCGGGGCTTCCACTGGACGTCGGGGTCCTGCCACGAGGCCGGACCGGCGGTCGCCGCGGGATCGGCGAGCCCGTCCGGGCCCATCACGGCGTCGACCGGCCCCCGCATCTTCCCCGCCAGGTACGGATCCGGACGCAACGCGAACTCCGGGTAGATCGTCAGGCGCTCGCGGAGCCGCAGACCGCGCTCGGCCGTGCGCTCGGCCAGGACGTCGATCGCCGGCCACGGTCGCTCGGGGTTCACGTGGTCCGGCGTGAGCGGGGAGACGCCGCCCCAGTCGTCGATCCCGGCATCGAGGAGCCGGAGCTGCATCGCCGGGTCGGACAGGTTCGGCGGCGCCTGCACGTGCATCTGCGGTCCGAGGATCACCCTGGCGGTCGCCACGACCGCCAGGAACTCGTCGTCGGCGGGCTCGAGCGCGTCACGCATCGCCGTGCCGGGCTTCGCGCGGAAGTTCTGGACGATGACCTCCTGCACGTGGCGGTAGCGGCGATGGAGGTCTCGGATCGCGAACAGCGACGCGGCGCGCTCGCGCGCGGTCTCGCCGATCCCGACGAGGATCCCGGTGGTGAACGGGATCGCGAGGCGCCCGGCGTCTTCGATCGTGCGCAGCCGCACCGCCGGGACCTTGTCGGGCGAGCCGAAGTGGGGACCGCCGCGCTGCGAGAGCCGGTCCGAGGACGTTTCGAGCATGAGCCCCATCGAGGCGCTCACGTGCTTGAGCCGCGCCATCTCCTCCCACGACATCACGCCGGGGTTCAGGTGCGGCAGGAGCCCCGTCTCCTCGATCACACGGATCGCGACGGCGCGCACGTAGTCGAGCGTGGAGCCGTACCCGCGCTCGTCGAGCCACGTGCGGGCGAGAGGGTACCGCTCCTCCGGCCGGTCGCCGAGCGTGAACAGCGCCTCCTTGCACCCGAGCCGCCGGCCGGCCTCGGCGATCGTCACGACCTCCTCGGGGGTGAGGTACGGGTGCTCGAGCCTGGCGGGGGGCTTCGCGAACGTGCAGTAGTGGCAGTGGTCGCGGCAGAGCATCGTGAGCGGGATGAAGACCTTGCGCGAGTACGTGACGGTCCGCCCGTGACCGAGCTCGCGGAACCGCGACGCGAGCGCCATGAGCCGCTCGAGCTCGTCGCCTCGCGCACACAGGAGCGCCTCGGCTTCGTCGAGCGAGAGCGCCTTGCCGGCCTCGGCACGGGCGAGCGCGCGGCGCGCGAGCGGATGGATGGAGGCGGCGGCGACGCGAGGAGGGCGGGAGGGAACGGCGTCGGCCATACGCGCGGAGCCTACTACGCTGTACCGCATGCGGGTCACGGCGCTCGCCGGGGGGATCGGCGCGGGGAAGTTCCTGCGCGGGCTCGCGCGGGCGGTCGCCCAGCCCGACATCACCGTCATCGTCAACACGGCGGACGACGTGGAGATGCACGGCCTCCACGTCAGCCCGGACCTCGACTCCGTGACGTACTGGCTCGGCGACGTCTTCGACCGCGAACGCGGATGGGGGCGTCGCGGCGAGACGTTCCGGGCGACCGAGGAGCTTCGACGGTTCGACCCCGACGTCGCGTGGTTCAACCTCGGCGATCTCGACCTCGCGACGCACCTGTTCCGCACGCGCCTGCTCCGCGAGGGTCGATCGCTGTCCGAGGTCACCGAGCTCGTCGCCGGGCGCTTCGGCATCGGCGCGCGGATCCTGCCGATGTCCGACGACCCGGTCACCACGCGTGTGGAGGTCCTCGCCGACGGCGGCGAGCTCGACCTGCACTTCCAGGAGTACTGGGTCCGCCGGCACGCGCGCGACGAGGTCAAGCACGTCCGGTACGCCGGGGCCGAGGCCGCCCGGCCGACCCCCGGGGTCCTGCCGGCCCTGCGCGAGGCGGACGCGATCGTCATCTGCCCGTCGAACCCCGTGGCGTCGATCGGTCCCATCCTCGCGGTGGCCGGGATCCGCGACGTCCTCGCCGAGCGCCGGGAGCGGGTGGTCGGGATCTCGGGGATCGTGGGCGGAGCGCCGCTCGCGGGGATGGCCGACAAGCTGATGCCGGCCGCGGGGGTCGAGGTCACCGCCGCCGGCGCTGCCGAGTGCTACCGCGGGCTCCTCGGCGCGTGGGTCGTGGACGAGGCCGACCGCGGGCTCGCGCCGAGGATCGAGGCGACGGGCGTGCGGGTCGGCGTCGCCGACACGATCATGACCGGGGACGAGGCCGCCGAGGCGCTCGCGCGGTTCGCGCTCGGACTGCTGGCGTGAGCGTCGAGGTCCTGCCCGTCGAGGGCCTGCCCGAGGTCCGGCCCGGCGACGACCTCGCCGGGTTGCTCGCGCCCTCGCTCCGCGCGCTGGGCGTCCGCGACGGCGACGTGGTCGTCGTCACGCAGAAGGTCGTCTCGAAGGCCGAGGGCCGCGTCGTCACCGCCGAGGGCGACGACCGGGCCCTGTGGGTCGAGCGGGAGACGAAGCGCGTCGTCGCTCGGCGAGGCGATCTGGTCATCGCGGAGACCCGGCACGGGTTCGTCTGCGCGAACGCCGGCGTGGACGCCTCGAACGTGGATGCGGGGACCCTGACCCTCCTGCCCGAGGACCCCGACGCCTCGGCCGAGCGGATCCGCTCGGGGCTCGGCTCGGCGCTCGGCGTCGCCCCGGCGGTGGTGGTCACCGACACGTTCGGGCGCGCGTGGCGGCACGGCGTCGTGAACGTCGCGATCGGGTGCGCCGGCCTGCCGTCGCTCGTCGACCTGCGGGGCACGCCCGACGACCGGGGGCGTGTGCTCGAGGCCACCGTCGTGGCGCTCGCGGACGAGGTCGCGGCCGCCGGCGGTCTCGTGATGGGCAAGGCCGCCCGCGTGCCCGCCGCCGTCGTGCGCGGAGTCGTCGCCGAGGCGCCCGAGGCGCCGGCGAGCGCGCTCGTCCGCGAGCCGCACGAGGACCTGTTCCGCGAGTCCCCGCTCGTGGCGATCTCGGCACGCCGGACGATCCGCTCGTTCGGACCCGGCGAGGTGCCCCGGGAGGCCGTCGAGGAGGCGATCCGCGCGGCGTGCACCGCGCCGGCGCCGCACCACACACGGCCGTGGATGTTCACGGCGCTCGAGAGCCCCGCGGCCCGGAGAGGGCTCCTCGCGACGATCGCCGAGGCGTGGCGCGCCGACCTGCGCGGCGACGGGACGCCGGAGGCGACGATCGAGCGCCGGCTCGCGCGGAGCGACGCGGTGCTCGGGGCCGCGCCGATGCTCATCGTGCCGTGGGTCCGGTTCGCCGGCGCCCACCCGTACCCCGACGACGAGCGCGCCGGCGCCGAGCGAGAGATGTTCCTTCTCTCGGGAGGGGCGGCGATCCAGAGCCTGCTCCTCGCGCTCCACGCCCAGGGCCTCGCGAGCGCGTGGATCTCCTCGACGCTGTTCTGCCAGGACGAGACCAGGGCGGCGCTCGGCGTCGCGGACGAGTGGTACGCGCTCGGCACCGTCGCGGTCGGACGCCCCCCCGAGGGCGAGCCATCCCCGAGACCGCCGCTGGACATCACGGAGCGCGGCCGGTTCACGTAGACCCGCCGAGCGTCACTCGCGGTGGAACGCCGTCCCCATCCCCGAGGGCGGATCGGAGGACAGCAGCCGGCGCCAGATCGGATGCCGATCCGCCAGGTCGCGGAACAGCTGCAGGTACACGAGGACGAGCGCGAAGATCATGAGCGGGAACGGCAGCAGCGCGAGGATCTGCGACGCGCTCGGGAACACGGGCTGCAGCTGGAGGGCCGCCCACGCCAGCACGCCGAACAGGTAGGCGCCGAACGCCGCGCGGATCGGGTTCCAGCCGCCGAAGATCACGATCGCGAGCGCGATCCATCCGAAGTTCGTCGTGAGCCCCTCGCGCCATCCGAGCTTCACGTCCAGGGAGAAGGCCGCGCCGGCGATCCCGGCCAGCGCACCGCCGACCATCGTGTACAGGTAGCGGAGTCGGTTCACGTCGATCCCGCGGGCGAACGCCGCGTCGGCCCGCTCGCCGACGCCCTGCATCTCCAGGCCCCGCCGCGTGTGGAACACGAACAGGTAGCCGCCGACGATCGCCAGGTAGCTCCCGTACACCGACAGGTTGTGGCGGAACAGGACCCTGCCGACGAACGGGATGTCCTCGAGCAGCGGGATCGGCACCGCGCTGACCGAGGGGCCGTGCTGGCCGACGTACGGATCGCCCAGGAAGCTGCTCAGCTCGATCGCGAGCAGCGCCAGCACGAACCCGACGGCGATCTGGTTCAACCGCAGCTCGATGCTCGCGAACGCGACGAGCGCGGCGATCAGCATCCCCACGCCCGCGGCCGCGAGGAACCCGAGGGGCACGCTGCCGGTGCTGTACGCGACGGCGAACCCCGTCATCGCCGAGAGCATGATCGTGCCCTCCATCGACAGGTTCACGACCCCAGCCTTCTCCGTGATCGTCTCTCCGACGACGGCGTACACGAGCGCGCTCGCCGAGGCCACGATCGTCGCGAGCGTCGCCTCCATCCCTACGGCCCCTCCGGCTCCATCAGGGCGGTCCTCCGGCGCGTCCGGCGGGCCCGCCAGCCACCGAGCAGGATCACGAACAGCACGAGCACGCCCTGCAGCACCCCGCCGAGCGACGAGTCGAGATCCAGCCGCAGCGACAGCTGCGTGCTCCCGACGGCGATCGCCGCGAAGAAGAACGCGATCGGGGCGATCCACGCCGCCCGGTACCCGGCGAGCAGGACGACGAGGATCCCCAGGAACCCGTACCCGCCCGAGACCGAGGGCACGAGCTTGTGGAACACGCCCGAGACCAAGATCGCGCCGGCGAGGCCCGCCAGGCCGCCGCAGAGCAGGAACGCGGCGAGCGTGTAGCGCTCGGTCGGGATGCCCAGGAGGTGCGCGCTGCGCGGGTTCTTCCCCACCGCCTTCAGCCGCAGGCCGAACCGCGTCCCGCGCATCAGGACGTACACGAGCACGACGGCGACCACCGTCAGCGCGATCGGGATGACCGGGAACTGGGCCACCCCGACGGTCGGCATCCAGGCCTCGGGGCGGAACAGGTCGGTGCCGCTCGTGGACGCCACGCCCTCACGCTTCCACGGCCCGATGATCAGGTAGATCGCCAGGCCCGAGGCGACGAAGTCCAGTCCGAGGCCGCCGAAGATCTCGTTCACACCTCCCCGGGTCTTCAGCAGGCCGGCGAGCAGCGCCCACAGCGCGCCACCCACCACCCCGGCGACGAGCATCGCGAAGATCAGCACGGCGGCCGGCCCGGGGACCTCGCGCGCGACCCACGTCGCCGCGACCGCGCCGGCGACGATCTGGCCCTCGACGCCGATGTTCCAGAGCCCCGCCGCGAACGTTACGACGAGCCCGGCCGCGGCGAGCGTGAGCGGCACCCACGC
>Ga0209703_1000724_pt1 | contig 9720 bp, 9 predicted proteins | sample PPLLak12cMay2015_2_FD_187256 | JGI IMG/M metagenome (GOLD analysis project Ga0209703, IMG submission 187256) | Freshwater sediment microbial communities from Prairie Pothole Lake near Jamestown, North Dakota, USA - PPLs Lake P8 Core (1) Depth... | ecosystem: Environmental > Aquatic > Freshwater >...
AAGCCGTCCTCCATGCCGACCTCGATGCCGAGTCCGCCAAACTCCCCCTGGGTTCCGACTTGCAGATCCTTGAAGGCATCGGGATCCAGATAGGAGGAATGCGGATCGAGCCCGGTGAGCATGCCGTTGATGGCCTCGGTGATGAGCTTTTTGTCGTCGACATCCTCGACGTAATCGCTTTTGATCCGCGCAAATACATCGGTGAAAGCCCGCAACTCCTCGACCGGCAGCGGAACTTCCGCATCCTTGTTGGCCACCGCAGAGAGATTGACGGTGAGTGCCGCGCCAGCCAGCAGGCCGGCCAGTCCGACCAGAATGTACTTCGCCTTGTGTGTCATATCACTTCACCCAATGCATGGGATTGATTGGGCGGCTTTGATGCCGCATTTCAAAATAAAGTCCGCTGTCGGACTGGCCGCCGCTATTGCCAACACTGGCAATCGCATCACCAGGCTGGACGGGGTCTCCAACCTGCTTATACAGACTTTCATTATTACTGTATAGGCTCATGTAGCCCTCTCCGTGATCGACGATGATGAGGTTGCCAAACCCCCGCAGCCACTCGGAAAACACCACCTGCCCCGCCGCGATCGCCTTGACGACAGACCCTTGGGTAGCGCGAATGAAAAGGCCTTTCCAGCTGACCCCGCCTTCCTCCCTCGGAGCGCCGAAACGGTTCATGAGTTCCCCCTTGACCGGCAGGCTGAGCGAGCCCTTCAGGCGTGAAAACGGCTTGTCAGTCTGGAAAGCTTCGGGGGTACGAGTGTTAACTCCCAGCGGGGGTCGGGCGGCGGATTTTGCCGGCGCCTTCGCGGCTTTCGCAGCCTTCTCACGTGCAGCCTTCTCACGTGCAGCCTTCTCACGTGCCGCTTTCTCCGCGACGAGTCGGTTCAGGCGTTCGACCAGTTGCGTCATGCGCTGTTCGTCGCGTTTGAGCGTTGCGATTTCACTGCGCTGTTTCTTGATCTGGGCGGCCAGTTTGCTTAAAAGCTTCTCGCGCTCATTCCTCTCCGACTGGAGCTTTTTTTGCTCCTTGAGGCGAGCCTCGCGCAGTTCGGCCAGGACAGCCGATTTTTTGGAAGCTTCGGTCTTCAGGTCCTCAAGCTTGGCCAGGTCTGTCTTCAGGGAATCGATGAGTTCCAGCTGGGCCCGCGACAGGCTGGCGAGATATCGCAGATCGCGGGCAGTCTGGTTGGGGTCCCGTCCACTCAACATCAACTTCAGCGCATCGCTCTGGCCACGCTGATGCGAGGCCCGTATCGCCTCGCTCAGATTTGTCTGCTGCTGTTCGATGCGCTTTTCGGTCGCCGCAGACGCCTCCTGCAGCGCTGTCAAATCAGCATTGGCTCGCCGCTGATCTTGCTCCAGCTCGCGCAACTGGCGCACTGCCTCGCTGATGCTGCGCTCGGACTGCCGCAACTCGTCCGCCGCCTCTGACCGATACTCTTCGGCGGCGCGAAATTCGCGTTGCAATGACTGCAGCCGCTGCTTCAGAGCCTCGAGCTCGGATTTTTTGCTTTCGACCTCATTTGCGCCAGCGACCTGAGGCCACAGCAAAGCCAGCAGAATGAGTAAAGAGAACCGCACCCGTCTTTGCTACTCGAAATTGATCAGGGCTTCGCCCGTCATTTCCTGTGGCTGCGGCAGCCCCATCATTTTCAGCAGGGTCGGGCTGATGTCTTCGAGTGCGCCGGTCTCGGCCAGCATCGCATGACGCCGTCCGATATAGACGAGCGGCACGAGATTAAGGGTATGCGCCGTGTGCGCCTGCCCGGTTTGCGGATCGCGCATGAATTCGGCGTTGCCGTGATCAGCGGTAACCAGTACCTCGCCGCCGCGTTGCAACTGAGCCTCGACTACGCGCCCAAGGCAATCGTCCACTGTCTCGATCGCCTTGATCGCCGCCTGCAGGTCGCCCGTGTGGCCCACCATGTCGGGATTGGCGTAGTTGCAGATGATGGCGTCGTATTGGCGCGACTCGATCGCCTCCACCAGTTTGGCGGTCACTTCGTATGCACTCATTTCCGGCTTGAGGTCGTAGGTCGCGACGTCAGGCGACGGGATCAGGATGCGGTCTTCGCCAGGGAAGGATATTTCCTCGCCGCCATTGAAGAAAAAAGTGACATGCGGGTATTTCTCGGTCTCGGCAATGCGCAGTTGGCGCAGGCCGAGATTGGCGATGTATTCGCCCAGACCGTTGCGTATGCGTTCCGGCGGAAATGCGACCGAGACGTCGAAATCATCGCTGTAGCCGGTAAGCGTGCAGTACACCGACAGGCGCGGGGTGACTTCGCGCTCGAACTCGCTGAAATCAGATTCGATGAAGGGGCGGGAGAGCTGCCGTGCCCGGTCGGAACGGAAGTTCAGAAACACCACGGCATCTCCGTCTTCCATCTTCACCGGCTTGCCGTCGGGCGGCAAAATGGCGGTGGCCTTGACGAACTCATCCGTTTCGCCACGCGCATAAGCAGCTTCAAGACCCAGCACCGCATTGTCAGCCCAGTATTCGGTTCGTCCCTGGGTCAGAAGATCGTAGGCCGCCTTGACCCGTTGCCAGCGGCGATCACGGTCCATCGCGTAATAACGCCCGATCATCGAGGCGATATGGCCGACGCCAAAATGGTGGATTTTCTCGTCGAGCCGGCGCAGATAGACTTCGGCGCTCTTCGGCGGCGTATCCCGACCATCCAGGAATACGTGCAGGCACACTTTCTTCAGGCCTTCGCGCGCGGCCAGCTCGAGCATCGCGTGAAAATGGTTTTCGTGGCTGTGCACCCCACCGTCAGACAACAAACCCAGGACATGCAGGGTCTTGTCGTTGTCTCGAGCCAGATGCACCGCCTTCAAGAGGGCAGGGTTGCTGAAAAAGTACCCCGACTCAATCGCCCGGTCGATCCGGGTGAATTCCTGATAGACCACCCGGCCAGCGCCGATATTCAGGTGCCCCACTTCGGAATTACCCATTTGTCCGGTCGGAAGCCCCACATCGGACTCGGAAGCATGAATCAGGGTATGCGGGTTTTCATTCCAGTATTTGTCCCAGTTCGGTTTCCTGGCCTGGGCTATGGCGTTGTCGGCGCTTTCGGCACGGTAGCCAAAACCATCGAGGATGAGGAGGAGAACCGGCTGGGTCTTCATGAAAAATTTTATTTAAATAATGGGCGCGTTTCGAGTGGGATTATTTTAATATATGCAAGATTGCTAATCTACATTTAAAGACCAACTGCGCTGATGAAATGTGCCTGTCCGGCTGCATATTTCCTCTAGCCAGTGGCACTCCAGACTAATACAAGATCATGACAGAGGTTATTCATTATGGTGGCTGAATGGGATGAAGTAGACCTGCTGGACAAGGACGAGCACATCGAACAGGCTTCGCGTGCCATGAAGGCGATGTCCCACCCCCTGCGACTGAAAATCCTGTGCGTCCTCGGCGACAAGGAAGTCAGCGTCCAGGACATCGTCGACAGCGTCGGCACCTCGCAAAGCAACATCTCCCAGCATCTTGCCATCCTGCGCGACAAGGGTGTTCTGCGCACCCGCAAGGACGCCAACCGCGTGTATTACCGGGTCGGCGACGTGCGTACCCTGAAACTGCTCGGGATGATGCGCGACGTTTTCTGTGGTTTCGCCAAGTAATAGCGATCTGCCATGAAAGCTGAGCCCGGCAGCGGTGACGCGCCGGGCTCTTTTCGATTGCGCAATCGATGATTTGCTATCGGTTGAGCCTGCGGGCGCAGGTGTCAGGCAGAAGCGGATACTTCGCGCGACCTTCGCTTGATGCATACTTTAGCATTTGCAAGCACTTGAATTTAATAATAAATTAGAATATTCTAATGAGCCATTTTCAGGAGGTGATGTCCGTGCCGAAATTCGTCCATCTGCTGGCCTGTCTCGCTCTGTTCACCCAACCCGCGCTGGCGGCGCTGCCCTTCGACACGGCTCCGGTCAAGTACCAGGTCGCCGACACCGCCTATTCGACTGAGGCCAGCGTCGAAGCGGTCAAGCAGTCGACCATCACCGCCCAGGTTTCGGGGCGAGTTTCCGCAGTCAATTTCGATGCCGGCGACTATGTCAAGAAGGGGGCGGTCATCGTGCGCCTGAGCGCACAGGAACTGTCATCGGCAGTAGCCGGCAGTCGGGCGCAAGTGGCCCAGGCCGAGGCCAACCTCGCCAATGCCCGCGCCAACTACGAACGCCAGCAGCAACTTTTCCAGCAAAAATTCATCAGCCAGGCGGCGCTCGATCGCGCCACCTCGGAATTCCGCGCAGCTGAAGCCTCAGCACTTGCCGCCCGCGCGGGAGTCGGTCAGAGCGCCGCGCTCAGTAGCTATACCGTCATCACTGCGCCCTACAGCGGCGTCGTGGCGGCACGCCATGTCGAGGTCGGTGAAAGCGTCACCCCGGGCAAGCCGCTGATGACCGGCTTCGACCCTAAAGACATGCGCGTCGTCGCCAACATCCCGCAGTACAAGCTCGCCGAAGTCAAAGGCTCGACGCTCGTTTCGGTGGAGATCCCCTCGCTCAACAAATGGATCGATGCCAGCGGCGTGACCATCCTGCCTTCTGCCGATACCGAGACGCACACCATCAAGGTGCGCCTCGACCTGCCGCAGAATCTCGAAGGTGTGATCCCGGGGATGTTCGCGCGCGCCCACTTTTCGGTCGGCAGCTCGCGCAAGCTGATCATCCCGGCAAGTGCGGTCGTGCGCCGCTCGGAAATCTCGGCCGTATACGTGGTCGGCAAGGACAATCGCGTCAGCCTGCGCCAGATCCGTCTCGGTGTCCCCACGGCACGCGGCGAGATCGAGGTCCTGGCTGGCCTGGATGCAGGTGAAGTCATCGCCCTCGATCCGGTGAAGGCGGGCATTTACGCCAAGAGCGCCGCCAACCGCGCCGCCAAATAAGCGGGGCCAGGGACCATGGGATTTTCCGGACGCATCGCCCGCTTCTTTCTGACCTCGCAGCTGACCCCGTTGATCGCGCTGATCGCGGCGCTGCTGGGCCTCTTCGCCATCATGGTGACGCCGCGCGAAGAAGAACCGCAGATCAACGTGACCATGGCCAACGTGTTCATTCCCTTCCCTGGCGCGTCGGCGCGGGACGTGGAATCGCTGGTGGCGACGCCAGCCGAGCAGGTGTTGTCGCAGATTGCCGGGATCGAGCACATCTATTCCGTTTCCAAGCCCGGCATGGCGGTGCTGACGGTGCAATATCTGGTCGGGCAGGATCGCACCCAGGCGCTGGTTCGCTTGTACGACGCCATTCAGGCCAACCGCGACTGGGTGTCGCCCGAACTCGGCGTCGGCGAACCCATCATCAAGCCGCTCGGCATCGATGACGTACCGATCATCACCGTGACCCTGTGGACCCGCGATCCCGAACGCGGCGCCTACGAACTGGAGCAGGCAGCGCACGCCGCCGAAATCGAGCTCAAGCGCATCGCGGGCACGCGCGAGGTCACGACCGTGGGTGGCCCTGGCCGGGCGGTGCGGGTAATGATGGACCCGGACCGGATGGCCGCGTTTGGCGTATCGGCCCAGGACATTCGCGACGCCCTGCAGGTTTCCAATGCGGCCCAGCCCTCAGGCACCCTGGTGTCGAACAATCAGGAAATCCTGGTGCAGACCGGCACCTTCCTCTCCGGTGCCGAAGACGTCCGGCAACTCGTGGTCGGTGTCGCGCAAGCTCGCCCGGTCTACATGAGCGATGTCGCCAACGTCGTCGCCGGCCCCGATCAACCGGCACAGTACGTCTGGCACGGCCCTGGCGCCGGCGGGCAGCACCAGGCGGAAAACGGCCTGACTTTCCCGGCAGTGACGCTTGCCGTTTCCAAGAAGCCGGGCGAGAACGCGGTCGATGTCGCGGAAAAGGTCATCGAACGCGTCAACGCCCTGCGGAACAGCGTGATTCCGGACGGGATCGAAATCAGTGTCACCCGCAACTACGGCGCCACCGCCGACGACAAGGCGAAGAAGCTGATCCAGAAGCTGATCTTCGCCACCGCCTCGGTTGTGTTGCTGGTGCTGTTCGCGCTCGGGATGCGCGAAGCCCTGATCGTCGGCGCAGCAGTGCTGCTGACCCTGGCGGCCACGCTGTTTGCTTCCTGGGCGTGGGGGTTCACCCTCAACCGCGTGTCGCTGTTCGCGCTGATTTTCTCGATCGGCATTCTGGTCGACGATGCCATCGTGGTGGTGGAAAACATCCACCGCCGCATGGGCCTCGATCACGATGGCCTGGAGGCGATCATCCCGCGCGCGGTCGACGAGGTCGGCGGCCCGACCATCCTGGCGACGCTGACCGTGATCGCGGCGCTGCTGCCGATGGCCTTCGTCAGCGGTCTGATGGGGCCGTACATGAGCCCGATCCCGATCAATGCCTCGATCGGCATGCTGATTTCCCTTGCCATCGCCTTCATCGTCACCCCCTGGCTGGCGCTCAAGCTGATCAAGCAAACCGCCCATGGTGCGCACCAAGGCGGCAACGACAAGCTGCTCACCCTGTTCCGCAGCCGCCTCACGCCCCTGCTGCGCGGTAGCGATGGCAAGGGTGCGCGGCGCAAGCTGTGGCTGGGCATCGGCATCGCCATCGTGGTGTCGGTGATGCTGCCGGTGTTCCAGCTGGTCATCCTGAAAATGCTGCCGTTCGACAACAAGTCCGAGTTCCAGATCGTCGTCGACATGCCGGTTGGCACCCCGCTGGAGAAGACCGCGCAGGTGCTGGGCGAAATGGGCGATGCGGTTGCCGCGGTCGCCGAGGTCACCGACTATCAGGCCTATGCCGGCACCGCCGCACCGATCAATTTCAACGGCCTGGTGCGCCAGTACTACCTGCGTTCCGGCCCCGAGGTCGGCGACCTGCAGGTCAATCTGGTGGACAAGCATGAGCGCGACCGCAAGAGCCACGACATCGCCCAGGCGATCCGTCCGACGATCGAGGCGATCGCCAAAAAATATGGCGCCGACGTCAAGGTGGTCGAGGTTCCGCCAGGACCGCCGGTGATGTCGCCGATCGTGGCGGAAATCTACGGCCCCGATTACGACGCCACCATCCGTGTCGCCAAGCAGGTCCGCGCGGTATTCGAACAGAGCGAGGGCATCGTCGCCATCGACGACACGGTGGAAGACGACGCCCGGCGCTTCGTGGTGCGGGTGCTGCAGAACAAGGCGGCGATGGCCGGCGTGGCGCAAAAGGACATCGTCGCGACGATGAAGATGGGCCTGTCGGGCGAGAACGTCACCCCGATCCATGGCAGCGGCGCCAAATACGAGATCCCGGTGCGGATCACCCTGCCACCGGAGCGCCAGAGCCATATCGACGAGTTGCTCAAGCTCAACGTGCGCGGCACCGGCGGCAAACTGGTGCCCCTGTCCGAACTGGTCGAAGTGGTGCCGAGCGAGCGCGAGAAGACCATCTACCACAAGGACCTGCTGCCGGTGGTGTTCGTCGTCGGCGACATGGGCGGCGAACTCGATTCGCCCCTGTACGGTCTGTTCGGCATGCGTGCCGATCTCAAGGACAAGGCATTGGAGCAGGGCGGTACGCTGAAGGAATACTTCATCCGCCAGCCGAGCGACCCCTATGCTGGCTTCAGCCTGAAGTGGGACGGGGAATGGCAGGTTACCTACGAAACCTTCCGCGACATGGGCATAGCCTATGCAGTCGGACTGCTGCTGATCTACCTGCTGGTGGTGGCGCAGTTCAAGAGCTACGTCACGCCGCTGATCATCATGGCCCCGATTCCGCTGACCATCATCGGCGTGATGCCGGGCCATGCCCTGCTCGGCATCCAGTTCACCGCCACCTCGATGATCGGCATGATCGCGCTGGCCGGCATCATCGTGCGCAATTCGATTCTGCTGGTGGATTTCGTCAACGAACAGGTGGCCGCGGGCATGGACTTCCAGGAAGCGGTGATCCAGGCCGGCGCCACGCGTGCCAAGCCGATCGTGCTGACAGGCCTGGCAGCGATGCTGGGCGCCTTCTTCATTCTCGACGACCCGATTTTTTCCGGTCTGGCAGTGTCCTTGATTTTCGGTATCTTCGTCTCCACCTTGCTGACGCTGGTGGTGATTCCGGTGCTTTATTACGCCGCCAATTTCCGCAAATATTCTTCTTCAACCTGAAACAGGAGCTTCACCATGACCGTTGAACGCATCGTCCGTATCGTCGCAGGCTTTTTCATCATGCTGTCGCTGGCGCTGGCACACTTTTCCGGCAGCGTCGACATGACCGAACTGTCCTGGCTGTGGTTTACCGCTTTCGTCGGTTTCAACCTGTTCCAGTCCGGCTTCACCCGCTTCTGCCCGATGGACATCATGCTGAAGAAGGCCGGTGTCCCCCAGGGTTGCGGCCTGTAAACGGCAGGATCGCCTGATGGACATCCAATTCCTGCAGGACAACTGGATGCTGGTGGCGTTGGCCGTAGTGTCAGGCGCCATGCTGGCATGGTCCTTTGTCGGTGGCCGGCTTTCCGGCGTGGAGCAGGCCGACACGCTGAAAGCCACCCGCCTGTTCAATGACGATGCTCTGGTGCTCGACGTGCGCGAGGACAAGGAATATGCCGCCGGCCACATCCCCAAGGCCAAGCACATTCCGCTCGGCCAGCTCGGCAAACGCATGCAGGAACTCGAGAAATTCAAGGGCAAGCCGATCCTGGTGACCTGCCGCAGCGGCCACCGCTCGGCACGTGCCTGCGGCATGCTGAAAAAAGCCGGCTTCGAAACCGTCTACAACCAGGCCGGCGGCATCATCGCGTGGGAACGCGCCAACCTGCCGGTCACCACGAAATAAGGAAGCCCCGATGGCCAAAGTCGTGATGTATTGCACCGCTGTCTGTCCCTACTGCGTCGCTGCCGAGCGTTTGCTCAAAAGCCGCGGTGTGACCGAGATCGAAAAAATCCGCATCGACCTCGACCCGTCGAAACAGGAAGAAATGATCGCCCGCTCCGGCGGTCGCCGTACCGTGCCGCAGGTATTCATCGGTGACACCCACGTCGGCGGATTCGACGATACCTCGGCACTGGACGCCGCCGGCGGACTGCTGCCGCTGCTGGCACGCGCCTGAACAGTCGCCCCTGCGCGGCAGCAAGCGAGGACGCCTGCCGTAATTAGTCCCGATGGAACTCGCCTGTCCCCGCTGCCTGGCTGTCAATAACATCGCCGACGATTGGCTCGTAAACGAGCCGGTATGCCAGGCGTGTGGCGCAGCGTTGCTGCCCGCCGAGGCCGTGGCCCTGACCGCTGACAACTTCGATCGATTCATCCGGCATGCCGGCCTGCCGGTGCTGGTTGAATTCTGGGCCAACGGCTGCGGACCGTGCGAGATGATGGCGCCGATATTCGACAGCATTGCCACCGAGATGAAGGGCCGCGTCCGTTTCGCCCGGCTCGATGCGGCGGCCCATCCGCAGGTCCCGATGCGCCACCACCTGCGCGGCGTTCCCAGCCTGATGCTGTTTCGCGACGGCGCCGAAGTCGCGCGCACCACCGGGGCCATGGAGGCACATGCCCTCAGGCGCTGGCTGGCGTCACAAGGCATTCAGCAAGCCAAGGTACAATAGCACCCGCGAGCCGGAGGCAGAAGCCGGCGTTTCATTCATCAGGGAGTCAACATGGCAGAAGAGCAGCAACAACCCGTTTTCAATATCGAGAAAATCTACGTCAAGGACCTGTCGGTGGAAGTGCCGAATGCACCCGCCATCTTCCTTGAGCGCGAAG
>Ga0209703_1000726_pt1 | contig 9718 bp, 7 predicted proteins | sample PPLLak12cMay2015_2_FD_187256 | JGI IMG/M metagenome (GOLD analysis project Ga0209703, IMG submission 187256) | Freshwater sediment microbial communities from Prairie Pothole Lake near Jamestown, North Dakota, USA - PPLs Lake P8 Core (1) Depth... | ecosystem: Environmental > Aquatic > Freshwater >...
CCTCTGCTGAACATGTGGACGCCGAAATCGTACCTGAACCCGTCCTTCTCCATGGACGCACAGCGTCCCCCGGAAAAGGGGTGCGATTCAAGCACGGTGACCTGGTGGCCCTCTTTTGCCAGGAGGGCAGCAACCGCCGCGCCCCCAACCCCTGATCCGATTACTACCGCTTTCTTCGCCATCACCGACTCTCGTTTTCTCTTGCCAGGGGTAGAACTGTCGCTGTGTCAGAACCGCTCCAATTGGGGTCCGGACCACTGTGACGCGGGAATGGGCACCCACAGGCGCATTGCGGGCTCGCGCGCCGGCAGCAGGCATGTGGATGCGCCAGGAGTATTGGAGGAAACGACCTAACGAACTCCCCGGCGGAATCCAAAGACCACTTTCGTCTCATCACCTACCCCCCTTATGAGTGGTCTTGCGCTGACCTGTGGCTGCTGTGAGGATATGCGTCTGCGGAATGCGCCTGAGATGATACCAGACGGTCCACCCAGGCTGTCAACCCCTGTGCTGGCTTCCGGAACATCGATCGGAGGCTACTGGGTCTTGCCCTTGGACTCCCTGGCCGCCTTGCTCAGGCGGCACTCGGCGATGTCGCACCGGTTGCAGCCCGTAGCGGTGTGTACACCCAGCATCGAGAGGGCAAGAGCCACATATGTCCCCGTGAGCACGTGATCGATGGTGTCGTACTTCGGGACAACGACGTGCAGACCGCCGAATATCCAGGCTAGAACAGGCAGCAGCATTACGAGCACCTGGACTAGAATATCGATATGGCAGGCCAGCCCGCTGAACCGTTTTGACTCGTCCTTCTTGAACATCCGTGCTAGGTAGCTGTAGCCGAAGCTGGGGCAGTCCACGCCATGGTATCTGCAGCGCCGGCAGACGAAATAGCGTCCCAGCACGATGACTCCCAGCCAGACGGCCGCGTACACCCAGAACATGACCGCGGACTTGCCCCAGAGAACGTAACCGCCGAGGAATAACGCAGAGTAGAAAAGCAGCGAATTCAGCAACATCGTTCGGCGCGACCAAGGAACCCGACTCATTCCCTATGCTCCGGCTTGTTGTTCTGTTGGCGGCGATTATGCCACATACGCAGGAGGAAGGTCAACGATGCCACAGCGTGTACGTGCTCCGCAAAGAATGCGCTTTCGCAACCGCAATTGGAATTGCGCAGACGTTGAGTTCGCCTATGCTCTCGTCACCGGGAACCTGTTGACTGGGAGGCAGCCCGGGCTAGACCAAGGTCAACTCAGAAGGTCAAGAACGGGCTAGTCACGCTTGCGGGGCTGAGATCCACGCTCGGTCAGTAGAGCCTCTGTGCTGCATACAGAAGGTCATTGGTTCATATCCAGTGCCGCAGACCGACACCTTAGAAGCTAGCAGATCATTTGTTTGGTGTTCAAAGACGGCTTCGTCAGTGCCAAATGTGTTGCCCGTCGCCAGTGCTCGTCTGACGCCGGATTAGGTGCTAACGGTGTGATACTCTTCGTCCATGCTGGAAGCCCCTCGATGCCTTAGCCGGGAGGTAGATGACAGCAGGACCAGTCTTAGATTCTGGTTTGAGAGCATAGGCGTCGCTTCGGGCCGCCAGTTTTGAGACAATGCTCCGCGGGTCTCCCATATCCCCAAAGGTGATGGCCCCGTATCCACAGCACTTGGAGCAGAAAGGCTCAAGTCCCTGATCCAATCTGGCAGAGCAGAGTGTGCATTTTCTTACCAAGGCCTTATCCTCATCGTAGACCAGAGCATCATACGGACAGGCTGCCAGGCACTCCTGGCAATCGTTGCACAGGGACTCGTCAATCAGCACAGCGCCATCGGGCCGCTGATAGATGGCTTGGGTCGGACAGGCGTCGCGGCATGGCGGCCTCTCACAGTGCATGCAGGCTATCGGCAGAAACCCCATGCTGAGCTCCGGGTACTCGCCTGCGGGGGTGTCTGGCCATGCTCCCCCAACAGTCTCGACTCTGATTCCAGTGCAGTGTTCCATGCTGTTCTCTATCTTGCAGGCCACAGTGCAGGCTCGGCATCCAGTGCACCTTTCCAGATCGATGACCATCCCATACCTCTTCTTCATCACCCTAGGCCTCCTTCACCGGCTGTACGTCAACTAGGACGTCATACAAAGACGCATTTGGCTCGTATATCGCCTGGTGGACAGGGTTGATGGTTTCATGGGTCAATGCCTGGTGAGTACCTGACACATAGTCGCCTGGAGACCATCCCTGGCAGATGTTCACTGCACCCGGTCTCACACCCTGGTGCACTCTGGCTTTGAGCCGCACCTCGCCTCTGTCGTTGAAGACCCGGACGAGGTCCCCATCCTTGATGCCTCTGGGCTTGGCATCGATGGAACAGACCTCTGCTACTGGTTCCGGGTCTAGCTCACGAAGCCAAGCTACGTTGGCAAACGAAGAGTGAGTACGATACTTGGTGTGGGGCGTCAAAAGAACCAACGGATACTTGTCAGCCAGCGGCGACCCCGGCCCCTCCAACGGTTGCTTATACACCGGCAACTCTTGACCGAATTGCCTGAGCCTCTCGGTGTAGAACTCCAGCCTTCCGGATGGCGTGGAGAAATTCGGCAGGGCGTGTGCTGCCGGCAAAACAGGCCCTGCCCTCAACCTCTCCAACGTTGTCCCCTCCATGGAGGGATGCCCCGAGGCCAGGAGTGTATTGGCCAGTTCCTCCAGAGGCTCCTTCAGGAAACCCTCTATGCCCATTCGGCCCACCATGGAGATGATCATGTCGATATCCGATTTGGATTCATACAGCGGCTCGATCGCCTTCTGTTGCAGCTGGAGGTAGTTGTGCGAGCCATTTCCCACCGGCTGGATGAGATCGGTGCATTCGAAAAAGCTGCATACAGGGAGGACGAAGTCGGCGTAGCTGGCCGTGGTAGTCATGAACATGTCGGCTACAACCAGGAGATCCAGGCAAGGCAGAACCTCCTCGATCATCTTGTTGATGTTGGGCTCCTGGTTTATCGGATTGTGTCTGGATACCCAGAGCGACTTCACCGGAAATGGCTTCCCACTAATGGCGGCATCGTAAAGCTGCATGAGCGGGAGCAGATTGGGAACGCCACGGGTTAAGAACGCGACGTGATTCAGTTCAAAACAGGCATGGCCCTCGAAGCTGATGTTGCCGGTGATAGCGGCCAGAGTGTTGATGGCATGAAAGGTGATGTCGCCGTGGAAGGTTCTCTGACATCCCATCCCCCTATAGGAGGCCGCCGGCTTGCTTCCTGCGTAGGCCACGGCCAACTTCGTTATCACCTCTGTCGAGACTCCGGTTATCTGGGACGTCTTCTCAAGGGGGAACTGGGCCGCCAGCTCTTTCAGCAGTTGGAACGCTGGCTTGCACTCCATCTGACCCACTCTATAGGATCCCGTCAGTGCCGGGGATCCTGAGGCCGCGTCATGGCAGCGGACTGCCTTGGCTCCCGTATCCCAGACCATGTATTTGTCCAAGCCCCCGGACACGATGTCCTTCTCCCTGAGGAACATGCCGTTGTCGCTTCGCACCAGGAATGGTCCCACGGTGTGACTGATGATGAACGATACGTCATGCAGACTCTGGTCGATAATGACGTTCATCATCCCCAGGGCCAGGGCAGTGTCGGTGCCCGGCTTTATGGGAACGTAGACGTCAGCCTTGGATGCCGTGGTACTGAATCGGGGGTCAATGACTACTAGCCTGGCACCGCCTTCCTTGGCATCACGGATCCTGCGCCACTTGAAGAAGTCCGTCTCGGCTGGATTGTTGCCCCATACTAAGCATAGTGCAGGCTTGTCGAAATTAGTGGTGTAGTCTTCTCCAAACCACCACTGGGAACCATAGGTGACGCGGTCCGCGCAGACACCCGCTGAGTCTCCACAGCCGGCAGGCAAGATGAAGGTTCCCTGGCAGGCCCCCAAGAAACCCAGCAGAACATCCACAGACAGAATGCCCATCATGTCCATGACAAAGGACACGGAGCTGCTGCCATGCTTGGCGCCGATCTCCTTAAATCTGGCCGCTATGGTGTCCAACGCCTCTTCCCAGGAAACCCGCACCCATTTCCCTTCACCTCGTTTTCCCAAGCGTTTCATCGGGTACCTCAACCGGTCTGGGTGATAGACCAACTTGGGGTACGTAAGACCCCGAGCACACACGTGGCCGGTGCCTGGAAAGTCACCGGGTTCCACTTTGACAAGCACACCGTCCTTGACGCATGCCATAAGCCCACATCCAGGGCCGCACGCCAAAGGACTCGCCGTCCGCACTACCTTCTCAGTAGCTTCCTTCTTCATACGTCCTCCCCTCAGCACGTCCGGTGCAAACCTTCAAAGCGTTCAGAAAGAGGGCTGCATCTCGTTGGCTTCGCCGAGTTTGGGTGCGAAACCGGGCGATTCGGGACCAGCCTAGGTTCTGTCCGGTTCACTGTCAAGTGCGGTGTTAGTTCAAGATGCGCGGCCGCTGACTGACTGTCCGAGACACAGCCACTCAGCTCGACCTATTCGAGTTCCAGTCTTCACCCGCAGGAGCACGGACAACCGTCGAGGCGTGAGACGAGGTCGCCGTAGCGAGATGTTATCGGCAGCCAAAGTAGCTGAGTAGAGGGAGAGACCGTCGACGGTCGAGCTCCCCCTGAGACACCGGCTGGCCTACGGTCTTGGACAACGCGCCCGGGGGGAGGGGTCGACTGGATCTCAGCATTGACCAAGTGGTCGGCCATCGGGGGAAGGAAGTGAGGTCACCACCCTCGGCCCTTCTCTTGGCAAACAGGCGCCTGCTACAGACTGCGGCACCAGACCTCGCCGAGCGCCAGAGTAACCCTTGTCATGAGGGCGAGCAAGACCTGCATGACCCCGATCAGAGCTTGATAGTCATTCCTCCGTCGAGGGGGATCGTGACTCCGGTGGCAGAACCGGCGGCATCAGAGGCAAGGTACATTGCTGCTGCTGCTATGTGTTCCATCTTCACCCCACCTGTTAGAGGGATTCTCTCGTAGATTGCCTTCAGGTCAGGCATCCGATCCAGGTAACCGGGGAATATGGGGATGGCAATGAATCCCGGAGCCACGGCATTCACGCGAATGTTGTATTTCGCCCATTCCACCGCGAGTTTCCTCACAAGATGCATTAGCCCAGCCTTGGCAGCACTGTAGCCAGCGCTGTCCGGGCTGACACGAAGTCCCGCAGTTGACGCAATGGCAACGATGTTACCCCCTCCCTGCTTGATCATTACTGGAGCAACCGCCTTGCTGCACAAGAAATGGCCCTTCAGATTCAGCCGTATGTCGGAGTCCCAGACTTCCTCTTTGAGCTCAAGGGTGGAAACGCTCCCGCCCAAGGGCGTTCCGGCGTTGCTGACCAAGATGTCAATGCGTCCGTACTCCTCTATGGCCCTCTTGACCAGATTATCAACCTGTACCGAATCTCCCACATCGGTAGGTACGGCGATGCATCGTCTGCCGAGGTTGCGGACCTCCACCGCAGCTGCCTCCAGTGGCTTGGGGGTTCGCGCGGAAATGATCAGGTCGACGCCGGCCTTGGCCATCTCCAATGCAATCACCTTTCCTGTCCAACGACTGGCGCCCGTTACTATGGCTACCTTGCCTTCAAGTGAGAACATAGAACTCATCTGTCATCCTCCTTTCGATGCATGGTTCTGTTGCGGGTCTATCTGGGCGCGACGAATCCAATCCCTTCGTCCGCGACGCTTGGGGCTGGTCGTAAGAGACTCTCCGCGTGCCTCATCAGCCTTCTGTGACCCCGATGCAGCTGCCTATTAGCGACTCTTAGAGGAAGGGCCACAATAAACCTAGCTGCGTGGGAGTTCCTTGAACTCCATGAGTTGGATCATGGTGCCACCGACCTTGTCGCTGTCCAGATAGACCTCTGTCAGCTCCATCTGGCGCCTCTTGGCAGCACCAACATGAGCCTCGCCCGATGTGGCTGGAGTGTCTATGAGCATGCGCGGCAGCTGCATCGCGGGCTCGATGCCACGCTTGGCGAGTTCGCTGAGCGTCTCATCAAGGTTCCTAACCAGAAACGCCACGTGCTGCATTCCCTCTCCCTTTTCCCTGAGGAACTCCGTGTGTACGGTCTCACCCTCGAGCACCTGGACCAGTTCAATGAAAACCGATCCTGAATATGCAATCGCTGCCTTTACCCGGGCGCTGGCCGTCTTGCCTCTGTATATGAATGACGTCAGGTCGTAGACCTGCGTCGTGAAAGGTCCCAGGCCAAAGACCGAGGTGTAATACTCCACTGCTCTATCCATGTCTCTTACCACGATGCCTATGTGTGATAGTTTGCCGAGCTTCACTTTTGGCTGACTTCTCACCATGCTGCCTCCCAAAGCTCTTAGTGTGACGTGATGGGCAACTTGTCACGCCCCACAGCACTGGCCCATCGCGTCATCTAGTGTGACATTGCTGCCCTGTTCCCAGAAATGGTACCACTTGCGGAGTTGTGGTTGCGAGCATTCTGGTGTCAGCTCCAAAGCTGGCAACCGTAACTAAATAGGTGGTATAACTGCTGGGGGCAGGCCATAGAAACACAATCAGGATATCTACTACTTGGAGGTTTTCAATGAGAAAGGCATTCATTTGTCCGTCTAAGTACGTCCAAGGAGAAGATGAGATTCTGAATCTGGGCTACTTTGTCAAAGGCTTTGGTACATCTGCACTGCTAATTGCGCACCCAGATGATGTAAACCGCCAAAAGGGAAAACTCGATGCGACAGCGAGGAGATTCGACGTACGATTTGTAGAGAGCGCATTTGGGGGGGAATGTTCTCGTCAGGAGGTTGCTAGGCTTGAGACGATTGCGCAGAAGTTCAAATGTGATTGCGTCATCGGTCTAGGTGGTGGGAAAGCCATTGATACTGCCAAATGTGTTGCTAAAGGTAGTGCTCTGATCATTGTCCCTACCATAGCTGCAACTGACGCACCTACTAGTCACTCTGCAGTGCTATACACGCCAGATGGTTCTTTTGATGACTATGCGTACTTCAAACAGAATCCCAGTATTGTCCTGGTTGACACAACGGCAATAGCGCAGGCTCCAACCAGATTCTTGGTATCCGGCATGGGGGATGCCCTATCTACGTTTTTCGAAGCTCGAGCCAATGTTCGGTCTTCTTCCAAAGTCAATGCCGGCCTGCCTTGTGGGTATCGTGAAGGCTATTGTGGTGAAGCTAGAGGAACAAATGCGGCATTTGCCCTGGCAACTTTGTGCTATCAAACACTGCTGAAAGATGGCGTCAAGGCCAAAGAATCATGTGACCAGAAGGTGGTAACCAGTGCACTGGAGAACATTATCGAAGCAAACATCCTATTGTCTGGGCTCGGTTTTGAGAGTGGTGGTCTGGCAGCAGCGCACGCGATTCATGATGGGCTGACCATTCTGGAAGGAACCCACAAGTACTATCACGGTGAAAAAGTCGCATTTGGCACACTGGCACAACTTGTATTGGAGAACTCGCCCACTGAAGAACTAGAGGAAGTATTCGGTTTTTGCCTGAAAGTTGGATTGCCTGTATGTCTCGCAGATATCGGTGTACCAAGGATTTCCAGTGATCAGCTCTACGAGGTAGCCAAGAAAGCGTGTATCCCCGAAGAGTCGGTGCACGCAATGCCATTTCCCGTGACTGTCGAGTCAGTTGCGGCTGCAATCAAGGTTGCGGACGCAATCGGCAGAAGATACGCATCCAAATGATCGGCCTAGGATCTACAGACAATCTGGGGGTATCCAAGTGAAAAAGATCATCAATTCTACAGAAAGTGTCGTTCGAGAGATGTGTAACGGGATCGTGCTGGCCCATCCAGAATTGGAGCTGCTGGAAAAGTACAAGGTAATCAAGAAGAGACATATTGACATGCGCAAGGTCACTCTAATCAGCGGTGGAGGAAGCGGCCACGAACCGGCCCATGCCGGGTATGTAGGCAAAGGAATGCTGGATGCTGCAGTCTGCGGAGATGTATTTGCATCCCCATCTCAAATCCAGGTTTACCAGGCGATTAGGGAGACGGCCAGTCCTGTGGGGACGTTGCTGATAATCAAGAACTACAGCGGAGATATGATGAATTTCAGAAACGCGGCATATTTGGCCCAGGAAGATGGCCTAGTCGTAGACTACGTGAAAGTTGACGACGATATTGCCGTGAAGGACAGCCTCTATACTAGCGGCAGGCGCGGGGTTGCGGGTACGGTATTTGTTCATAAAATCGCTGGGGCGGCGGCAGAACGAGGATTCTCATTGCCGGAAGTGAAAGCTGTTGCAGAGAAGACCATCAGGAATGTCAAGAGTATCGGATTTGCCTTGACTTCCTGCACCGTGCCGGCAAAAGGGACTCCCACTTTTGAGATTGCAGAAGATGAGATGGAATATGGAGTCGGCATTCATGGCGAACCAGGTATTCAACGAAGAAGAGTAGCAACTGCCAGCGAGCTTGCCAAGCTAATGGTTTCCTCATTGATAGATGAACTTGATCTGGATAGGACTCATAATGCTGTCGCATTGCTGATCAATGGCTTTGGTGCCACGCCCTTGCAGGAGCTGTATTTGCTCAGTAATGCGGTCAGCAGAGAGCTGTTCAAGAGGAAGATCTCTATACGTAGGACTTTGGTGGGGAATTACATGACCAGTATCGATATGGCTGGAGCGTCCGTATCTGTATTGAAGCTGGACAATGAGTTGGCGGACCTGCTGTCAGATACATGTGATACCCCAGCATTGAAGATAGGCGGAGACGTGCCGGAGGTCTTCATTGAAGAAGAATCTTCAATGCCAATTCTGAATGCTGACACCTGCGATACCGAGACAGATAGGTCTTTCTCTATGCTTGGCAAGCATGAAATCAGTTTGAACAATCTAATCTACATGGTCGATCAGATGAGCAAGTGCATTATTCGCAATGAAGTGAGATTCTGTGAGTTGGACGCCCATGCCGGTGATGGTGATTTTGGCATGAGTCTGGCGAAAGGGTTCAAGAGGTTGAAGTCAGAGTGGAAAGAGATTCTGGCAAAGTCCGACAACATCGGCAGTCTCCTGGATGCATGCTCAATGGTAATAATGGAGCACTGCGGTGGAGCCTCCGGTCCTATATGGGGTTCGGCCTTTAGGGCGGCTGGAAGATACGCAGGCGACAAAACAAGACTGACCATTCTTGAGTTTTCCGAATTGATGGAGGCTGCCGTAAAAGGAATTCAATTAACCGGCGAAAGGAGTTTCGGTCGTGGCGCAGTGGTCGGTGACAAAACCCTCATCGATGCGCTAGTCCCCGCTGTAGAATCATTGAAGACCAGTGCAAGAAATGGAGATGACGCCAAAACCGCTCTTCAAAGATCGGCAGAAGCAGCTGTAAAGGGAGCGAAGGCAACGGAGAGTTTTGCAGCACGTATGGGAAGAGCAGCTATGGTAGGAGACAGAAGTATTGGCTACCCGGATGCAGGTGCTTTTGCATTGGGAGTCATATTCACAGAAGTAGCGGAAGCTATGAATTGAAAGAGATGGATTTCCCTTCTTGATTTTGCATCATCAGCGTGCTTCGTTAGACGTGAGCCGCGAGCCAGGTCTCCACATCTTTGAGCACACGGGCGCGTTCCGGCTCGTTGAACACCTCGTGATACAGTCCTTCGTAGAGTTTGATGGTCTTGTCTTTGGATCCGACCTTGTCATAGAGTAACTGGCCACAGGCAGGTTCGATAAGTCTGTCTTC
>Ga0209703_1000729_pt1 | contig 9711 bp, 8 predicted proteins | sample PPLLak12cMay2015_2_FD_187256 | JGI IMG/M metagenome (GOLD analysis project Ga0209703, IMG submission 187256) | Freshwater sediment microbial communities from Prairie Pothole Lake near Jamestown, North Dakota, USA - PPLs Lake P8 Core (1) Depth... | ecosystem: Environmental > Aquatic > Freshwater >...
TGACTGTCTTTCCCCGGTCCGGCGTGGTCGCGGCCGATGATCAAATGAGTCGCTCCGTAGTTGCGGCGGATGATGGCGTGCCAGAGTGCTTCTCTTGGTCCAGCCATGCGCATGGCCAGGGGCAGCAGGCTGAGTAAAGTGCGTTTAGGATCGTAATAATTCTCAGCCAGTGCACGGTAAACTCGCACGCGGGTGTAGTGATCGACATCACCAGGCTTGGTCATACCTACGACCGGGTGGATCAGCAGGCTTCCTTCGATTTCTTCAGCTGCCCGCTTCGTGAGCTCTTCATGAATCCGGTGCATCGGGTTGCGGGTTTGGAAGGCGACGACGTGGTTGTTCCCCATCGCTTCCAGCCGGCTGCGGACCTGTGCAGGTGTGAGACGAAGCTCGGCGAAGTCGTAATAAGCGGGTAAATTAATAACTTTGAGCTCTCCGGATATATATACCTTCCCCCAGCGCACCATCTCGGAAATTAACGGATGTCGTGGATCGGTACTGCCCAGAACCAGTCGTGCTTCACGCTGAGAATCAAAGTGAAATACCTCTTCGATTTGCATGATGGCGATGGTGTTGTTGCGAGAATCGCTCAGTACTACCTGCTCTCCCCAGCTGGGCATCGCACCTTCATCGACCGGTAAGACAACTGGAATGGGGAAAAGCATCCCATTTTTCAAGCGCATCTCCGTTAATACTCGCTCGTAGTCGTTCCTGCCCATGAAACGATCCAGCGGAGAAAATGCTCCAGTGGCCAGTAATTCCAGGTCACAAAGAGCGCGGGCTGAAATCTGGACCGATGGCAGTCCCCGTGAGCGCTCCAGCAATTCATTGCGTTCCTCCCCGGTGACTACCAGGTTTACCAGCCGGTCTCCATATGGGCTGATCAGCTGGCTTTTGTTTTCTTGCTTGGTCATAACAATTTACTCCTTAAGATTTACGGCAAAGTGTGGAAATTCCACGTGTATGCCGAGATTTATGGTTTTGGTTTTTTTCGCGGTCGGGAATTATAGCAGGTTAAACAAATTCATTCTTGCTCACAATCCTGCCTTCTCTCTGCGAGGTATCTGTCCTGTACAGGATGATGTCACGCTCTGCATGGGCTATTAAATTGCGCAGTTGACGTTGGCCGATGGATCCCAGTCCAGTAATTAGAAGCCGCATTTGAATAATCTCAATTTTCTGACCTAGCGAGCCTCGTAACCCCAATTAACTAATGTATCTCCAGCAACCTGGAGGAAGACCTTGCGGTCTCTGGCCGTGAACATCTCCTGCCAGGAGCCTTGTTTACCTTTTTTCATTGAAACAGCAATCTCACGGGCTTTGTGCTGCTGCCAATCTGCATCAGGATTGCGTTGCATTTCGTCGTTCACGACGTTTTCTAATTCTGCAGGAGCGGTAGAAGCGTTCAGGAATTTCCAAAGCCGGGACATTTCATGCCAGGGCTGAGACAGAAGGTCTTCGTAACGAGAAACCAGGTAACGCTCACCATACAGCTCCATCCCCAGCGAATGGGTTTGGGTCACATTATGCACCCAACCCTCAGCAGCACGCTGGATCCCTGCTTCTGAGAATACAGATCGTTCTCCACGACGGAAAGGTTCAGGATCTTGGGAAAAATCCCTGCAGATGTGTTGATCTTCATGGGAGAGGCGCTCAGGGAATTCTATAAAAGCCTGGATGCGGTGGGAAAGGATGGTATCGCGGCCATCTCGAAGGATGTAAACCAGTCGGGCATCCGGGTAAATCTTATGCATCAATTGTACAGCTCTTCCATCCAGCAGGTTGTTTGGGCTTTTATCGCCCACGATGCATTTGTTCTCCCGGCGAGCCTCGCGTTCCAGGATCATGTCTGCAGCTGCACGTAAGATCACCGGAGAAAGGTCTCGACCGCGGTTCCAGCGGTTGCTGTCGCGCTTCAGCCAGGCGCCAACTTCTTTTTCGGCGACCAGGGATTCCAGTAATGGAGGTCGGGTGAAGAAATGGGCCTGGTAACTGCAGTGCACTTCCGGATGCAGGCGGATCAACCGCACGAAGACCGTTGTGCCGGCTCGTGCGTGACCAAAGATGAAGAACTTTTCCATAGGGAAGAACTGGCGCGCTTCGGCAGCTTCCTCGTCAGTCAGGGCTGGAATATCACTCCGAGCAAATCTTGAGACCGGCCGTCCGAGAATAATTCGAGCTGCCTGTTCCAGTCTATGCATGAACGGTTCAGTCATGGTTGGTATTATTCAGATAGCCAGTGATGCTTTACGCAGGTGATAAAAAGAGCGCCGCACAGGCCATGATAAGGAGCGGAATAGGGCGACCATTTTGGTCCCCAACTGGTGAGTGCTATCGTTTGGGTAGTCCCAGGTCTTCAGCAGTTTTTTTGTCATCGTTGTAACGACTTCTGCATCTACCTGGGATAAACTGTCCTTCCAGCGGGAAAGAGGGGCTGTGCTGATGCTCTGGAATTGATCCTCGAACATCGAATTCCCACCCCACTGCTGACCAGCCCTGGTCGGGTTTATCAAGGATGGATTCCAACTGATATTCAAAAAATTTGCCAGCCTAGACATATATTCTTCTGGTGACCTGGCCAGGTCTTCAAAACGCACGAACCAATAGCGGTCTTCACCAAAAATGCTTTGGTTATTAATGCCAGCATCCGTAGAACGCGACCAATTGGAGGAAAAGAATTCCGCATTCCAATCGGGGTGTTTCCGGCGATAGGAGGCGAAATTGTCCCGTGGGTCGCGCAGGATGTGAATGCAGCGAGCTTCTGGCCACCAGGAGAAAATCTGGTTGGCATAATACTCGTTGTATGGGGATTTCTCGACCCAATGACTCGTCTCTGGAAGCAAAGCGCCTGCTGTCATGCCATATGCCAGCACAACCGCCGACAACAAATCACCCGGGTGGCTGGATCGCGATTTTAGCAGTTCTTCCAAATTGGTGCGAACTACTTCATATGGAATATTGGTGTAATCTCGGTCGTCGAAGCCGGTCTGGCTTGGATCCGGTTCGGCACGGTTCCAACGGAAGATGTGAATGAGAGCACGCTCTGCCAATTTGATCTGCGCCTCAATAGCCTGGCCATCCAGTTGCGGGAGGGTGCGGCGAAAAAACCTGGTCTCTTCAGGATAGACGATCAGCTGTGGATGTGAATCGAGGACTGCCCTCAGCAGGCTCGTGCCAGCTTTTGGATGGCCACAAATGAATACTGGGCGATCACGCAGCACATTGGCTTGCTCCACAGTTTCGAGGGACGCAGGTTCGTGGTGATTAACCATGGGATAAGTTAGAACCAATGCGAATTTTTATTATTGGTAGAGAATGTCGAACAGGCGCTTATAAGTCCACATTAATATCCGCCGGCTGCCAGGAATGCGAAAAAGCCAGCGCTTCCGGTGACTTCCTGGGTTTCCGGGCAAGTTCTTTGATAAGAGAGGTCCTGACTCTGAATAATCCGCAGCATTCAGATTTATTCCCAATTCCTGTGCTTCTGCCAGTATATCCGGGCTGGTGATGTTCCCCAGATGGCGAGTGGTGCGAGTGCAGGTGGACAGCCGGAGGTATCCCAGGTCATCCACTGCCTGGTCGAGCTCCAGCATGTGACCCATTAATTTGCCGCTCCATTCTGCGGGAAGGGCCTGGAGAATTATTTCCTTGCGAGCGACGAATTGAAAGTGGTTCGCAGAGCCGATCGCCTCCGAAAATGTCTGGTCTTCAGACTTTGCGATTCCTGGAGAATGGCTGATCTTGAGCACTATATCCTGGATATCCTTTGTCTCCTGGAGATGGGATTGTGGATCGCGACCGGTGCTTGATGCCCAGTCCATCTCCCATTCATCGGAAATACGCCGCTCGAAGCTGAACGACAATCCAGGCAGCGGGTGTTGTACAAGCTGATCCAGGCTATGGTGAGCATGTAATGTCGCATTTCTCACCGGTACGCCACTGACCATACCGACTTTCGGGAAAGCTTCGAGGATTTCCAGGTGCGCTGGCAACCAGCCTGGATAAAAAAAAATGTCATCATCGCTGTAGGCGATAATTTCTCCAGGAGCCGCATTAAACAGAATCCGCAATGCCCCGATTTTTCCAATATTCTTATCACTCAAGATCAGGTACTCGACATGACCATTCCGCTGAAGTTCTCGCCAGAAATCCACAACCTGTTGACAGCTGCCGTTGTCAAAAACGACCAGATCATAAGGTGGTGAGGTGTGCTGAATCAGGCTGGCGATGGAAAGAGACAGTACTTTCAGGCGGTCAGCGAAATAACCGGTAAGCTCCGGAATGTATGAAAGCAGGGTCAGTGAAATCCTGGCTGGACGATAATCGGAGATCATTCCTCGGGCCGGGTTAATACCGATTCGTGCCATAGCTGTCAGTCCACTCCACGCCGCATGCGCCGGAATTTACGGGCTAAACCACCACGAAAACCGCGCAGGCTGTTCTTCTCCGGCATCAACCATCTCTCAATTGAGCGCAGGATTCGCAGACGCGTGGGCGGCGCTTTATGCAGGCGCCCGTCTCTTAACTGGTGGGTGGAATCCAAAAGCATGTACATATGGGATAGACCGCCTGCCAGCTCAAGATTCTGCTGGCTTTCGAACTGGTTGTAATGCGGTATCCCACCCTGCAGGTGACTGTAATCGTGATTTTGATGGATAACCATTACGGAAGGAGTGGCATCGATCACAGGCCAGCGGTGCTTGCGCGCTTGATAGATCATCCAGTTATCCCACCCAGCCCTTCCGATCGCAAACTCGGGGATTTCGATAAACGCTTCGCGCGGGAAGATAAAATAATCACTGCCCGCCGGGGCGTGGAGCTGACCCTTTGCACGAATTTCATTTTTTAGCTGCTGTTCCCAGCCCGATGAGAATTTCAATAAGCTCCTGATTTCTAAATCCCAGCGTTGTCCAATTATGAGAAAGGATTTTTCATCCTCGAAGTTGTTATTATTTCTCAAACTACTTGAGACCGAATGGATTGCTTTCACCAAATCGTTCATCAGGATGATATCTGCGTTTACAAAAGCCATATAAGGACTGCTGCTGGCCTGGCGAGCGAGCGAAAAAATCGAGCTGACCAACGGGGTACCCGAATTATTTCGCTCTACAGGTGCGAATATTTCCAGGTTGAATTCTCGTGCCGCTTCAGCCAGGCCAGCTTCTTCTCCTACCAGAAAAACCTCGACCTGTTGTCCCAACCTCAGCCAGGACTGCATGGCATTACGCTGTATGGTGGCAATATGCGGGTCGGTAAAGGGCTTGGGAGCAGAAAAAACTGTCAGGAGCGGCATCAGTGATTATTGAAGACCACGCTCATCGAACTGGCGGTAATGCTTGGGCTGTACCTGCGCATTGATGTTCATAAGTTCCGGCATGCGTTCAATGAGATCAAGGATCTCCAGCCAGCTGAAATCGACACGCCCGGGAAAGCAGTGGTAGATCTGCCGGATGAGCTCCAGGTCCTCGTGGGTGTCTACCGTCCAACGCAGGTGTCCAAAATCGCGTTCGTGGTTAACGTGGATGATATTGAACCTACCGGGGTTCTCATAGAAGAACGGCATGACATGCTCTCGCTGGTGAGGGAAGCTGGCCTCTTTCCAGGCTAGCTCGAGGCCGGCAATTGTGCAGACCTCGGTATCCAATCCGACCGGGTAGGTTCGTCCCCAGGGAGGCGGCAGGCGGTTGGCGGAAAAGCCGGACTCTGCATGTCCTGGGTTTGTAAGCATGAAATCTGCTAACGCCCGAACAGTCTTATCGATCACATTTGGATCTATCACCGGGCAATCAGCCGTGATGCGGACGATGATTTGCGCTTGAGAGTTACGGGCTGCCTGGTAATAACGGTCCAGGACATCAAACTGGCTGCCGCGGTAAATGGGGTAGCCTTCTATCTCACACAATTCAGCGATGGCGTCATCACTTGGATCAGTTGTTGTAGCTACCACGATGTAGTTGATACTCTCGGCCAGTCTGGTCCGTTCAACAACTCGCGTGAGCATGGGTTTTCCCGAAATATCTAAGAGCACTTTACCTGGCAGACGGCTTGAATTAAGACGGGCCTGAATGATGGCAACGACATTCGACCCGGAGGGGTCAGTTTTCATTCACCACCAGCTCATATGCCTGCAGCATTTTCTGAAAATTTATCTTCCAATCGGCTCGCCCCTCGACGGATTTTCGGGCATTCTTACCCATCTCAACCAGTCGATTTCGGTCAGTAAAAGCCTCTAAAACGGCCGATGCCAGTGCAGTCGGGTCTCTTCCGTTAAACAACCAGCCATTTTCACCTGGAACCACCCATTCCCGGTTGCCAGGGATATCACTGACCAGGACAGGCAGCCCGCAAGCCATCGCTTCCAGCAAAGAGATCGAAGTGCCGTCACTGTGGCTGGCTGAGAGGTAAAGGTCGGAGCTGCGGTAAGATTCCGGAAGATTGGAAAAACCCACCTGACCGGGGAAGATGACCCGCGCATCTTTTGGAGAGTCCGGGCTGTCTTGGGAAGGAAATATTCCTGCATCCAGGAAACGCTGTTTCAGATCTTCTGCCAGAGAACCGTTCCCTAACATGACCAGTCGAATCCCTGGCAGGGTCTGTGATACCTGAATAAAAGCCTGAACGATAGTATCCACTCCGTAAATTGGCTCCCAGCTGCGGGTCGAAAGCAGGGTGAAGGTTTCTTCACGCACCTGTTGATTCGCTACTATTGAATTCACGCCGGGTGAAAAATGCTCCAAATCGATTCCCCAGGGAAATGTCACGATGCGTTGGTCAGGCATTCCATAGGAGATCGCCAGCCGTCGAATCGTCTCGCAATCACCGATCATCAGATCGCTGCGGCTCAGAACAAAGCGTGTCGCCTGGCGCCAGATGACGTTCCGACCGGCATCCTGGAGTAAATCGTAACCCCAGGACATGCTGATCAGCGGTCTTAGTCCGGCGAGTGCCGCCAGAAAGGCGGAGCGCTGCAGAGGTCCCGCTTGGACCAGGTCGGGTCTGATTTTCTTTGCGATCGATTTTAATTCGACCAGCATGCCTGGCCCATCGAACCACCTGGCGGAGCGTCGAATGCTGTTCCATTCAACAACCTCGATTTCCTGTGGAAGATGTCGTTCTTCATAGATATACTCGCTATTTTCCAGACGCAGGTAATAGATCCGGTGCCCAGTTTTTGCCAGGCTGGATAGAATCCGATGATCATGAGGTGTGTAATCGCGCGAAAAATAGAGGATTCTCACAGAGCATATGTAAGGAAAAAGATCGGACAGCAGACTAATAGGTAGGGTACGAAATCTGTTTCAGGTCTACTTACCCCAGCTCAGTCCAGCGCAGTTCTTTTCCAGCCGGGATATCTGATAGTGCGCGAGTCCCGAGGACCTGGTCGATTTCCGAGGGTTTTAACCCACCCGGTGTCGCTGGACGCAATACGTTGATCATTTCTCGATAGAGGGTCTCACCTTTCCTGATTTCACGCGCAGCTCTCAAGCAGCGACGTTGCACAATAGAGGTGTCGATTTCATTTCCGGCGATAAATTTATCCGGTGAACCCAACGCTCGCTCAAGCAGGCGAGTCTCTGAGATCAAATCCGACCAGGCTTTAGGATTCATTGCGAACTTATGATCGGGTCCTTCCCTTTCATTGCTGTCGGTGAAATGGCGCTCGATCATACGCGCGCCGAGAGTGACAGCTCCTAGAACCGTAGCATTCCCGTGGGTGTGATCTGACAGCCCAAGAATGACATCCGGGAACATGGCAGCGTAGGTTTTCAGAACATTGAGGTGGATATGGTCGAAGTTTTCCGGGCTGGCGGTGTAGTTTGTATTGCACTGCATTAATACCAGCTGGCGATTATGCTGCAGGATCGTGTGGACAGCGCGCTGGACTTCACCGATGGTCGAGGCCCCAGTCGCAAGAACAATCGGTTTACCCTTAAGAGCCATCCTTTCAAGAGCTTCCAACCAATCGATTTCACCAGAGCCAATTTTGTAGGCTGGTACAAAAGGTTCCAGCATATCGATGGCTTCAAAATCGTAAGGTGAAGAGAAATAATCCAGGCCTGCCCTGTCGCATTCTTCTTTCAAGACAGGAGTCCACCGAAATGGAATGGAGGCCTCCTGATAAACCTGGAAAACGGTTTTTTTCCACGTTGCCTGGTGGGAGACCTGGTCTCCCATATGCCTGAATCCGTAATCTGACACGATCTGAGAAGCGCGGAAATTCTGGAATTTTGCCGCGTTCGCCCCCGCTTCTTTTGCCAGATGGATAAGCATCTTGGCCCGTTCGAGGTCGCCATCATGGTTGGCAGCGATATCGGCAATGAAATATGTGGGTTGATCAATCCCAATGGTATGAGACCCAATTCTGATTTCCATCGGTCAACTTGCTCCTGTGGAATATCTGACCATCCCTGCGAGATGACAAACGGCAGGAATGTGTTTGGTTAATTCAGGTTGTGTTCCTTGTATCATGTGCTGACATTTGCCGGAGGCTGTCAGGGTAACCCTGCTGGTAGAGAGTATAAAATTGATCTACACTTGCGGATATTTCGGGTGGCGTGAAATTTAATGCCAGTGCCAGTTTACTGGAGTTCAGAGTCAGGTTGAGGGAACGAGAGGCGAAAAGGTGGGCGGACTGAACCGAAATAGGAGAGACCAGGCTTTCATCGAGTTTGAATCTTCGGGCGAGCTGTATCCCGAAATCATATTTACTGGTGCAATCGCTGCTGACCACGTGGAACAGCCCTGATAATTCAGCTTCCAGCATTTTCAGCATGATTTGGGCCAGGGTATTTGCCAGGAGGGGACAGAAATAGACATCTGTAAAACCGTTTACAGTATTTCCAGCACACAAATTGCTATAAAAGAATTCAGCCAGGCTGCGCTTTCCACTGAGACTCCAACCGAACAAGTTGACCCTGGCAATGATCGCATTTGGATTGGCTTCGGCTACCAGGTACTCCGCTGCCAGTTTTGTCCTGGCATATACTCCGAGAGGATTGGGGGCATCATTTTCAACGTAACTGCCTGTTTCGCCGTCAAATACTGCGTCGGTAGAAACATGCAGTAAGCGCGCTCCGCTCCTGGCGACATGCTGTGCCAGTTTTTTTGGTAGTTCGGTATTCACTTTTTTTGCCTGATCGGGATCAGCCTCACAGGCATCAACATTTGCGAGCGCAGCGCAGTGGATCACCCAATCGGGTTGGGTGGTATCCAACAGGTTTTCGACTGCGCCTGGGGCCAGCAGGTCTCCCTGGATGACTCTGAAAGCTTCCGTTTTCAGAGGCTGCCGGTTTACAAGACCAAAGACCTTGTGTTCTTTGGCTGCTTCCAGCGCCAGGTTGACTCCCAGCAGTCCGCTGGCTCCGGTGACAAGAACGCGCACTGCGTTACCTCCAGCCAGCTATTGGGCGTAGTTATTTCGCCCTTATTTTTTAAGGTAAGAAGCTTCTTGCCTCACACTTCTACTGCGTACCCTTCATCCAGCGACGAGACCAGCTCACGCATCTGGTCGACAGTAAGCCAATCAGGATTGGTTTCACTTGCATATCGAAAACCATCCTCCAGCAAGCGTCCCCGATCCTGCCAATCTCTTCCGAACCATAATGCTGCGGTCGGTTGGACCACGAACATATCTTCAAGCTCAACGGTAGAACGTGCTTCATCTTCATTGATCAGCACTTCGTGCAGCTTCTCACCCGGCCGGATGCCAAT
>Ga0209703_1000730_pt1 | contig 9709 bp, 8 predicted proteins | sample PPLLak12cMay2015_2_FD_187256 | JGI IMG/M metagenome (GOLD analysis project Ga0209703, IMG submission 187256) | Freshwater sediment microbial communities from Prairie Pothole Lake near Jamestown, North Dakota, USA - PPLs Lake P8 Core (1) Depth... | ecosystem: Environmental > Aquatic > Freshwater >...
GCAGGATACTGGGAGCGCTGGGAATCGTGGACACACACCAGTCCCGTTCATTCGCCGATGACGACCAGCGATTATTGCAGCTCTTTGCTCACCAGGCAGCAATCGCTATCGAAAATGCGCATTTGTACGCGGAACAAACGCAGCGCGCTAAAGAATTAGGTATCCTGTACGAGAGCAGCGCTTTAATTACGAAATCGCTGGATCTGAATACCGTATTTCGAATCTCAGCCGAGCAGCTGTGCAAAGCAGTTAATTCCACAAGCGCCTTTCTCCTGACATGCGACCTCGAAAACGGTACGACTCAGACTCGGGCAGAGTACTTCAGCCCGGAAGCTGCTCCTGAGGAACGGGTCTCGGAGATTACTAAAACCTACAATTTGTTCGATTATCCACGCTCGATCGATTTGCTGCGGCGCGGGAAGCCCCAGGTTATTCGCTTAACCGATCCAGAAATCGATCCAAAAGACCGTGATGAGCTGGTTGCACATGGTGTAAAGAGCGCCCTGGAAGTCCCCATGATGATTTCCGGCAGGATCCTGGGTTTCACCGATATCTGGGAAAGCAGGGAAGACCGGATTTGGAGCGAGGAAGAAATCAGGGTGTGCCAGACCCTATCCAACCAGGCAGCCATCGCCATCGACAATGCCCACCTGTACAGTGAGATACTGCAGGTCGCAGTGACAGATATGTTGACAGGTATTCTCAACCGGCGTGGATTATTCGAAGCCGGCCAGCGCGAGCTGAACCGCACGCGACGCTTAAAGAGGCCGTTGTCTGCTATCATGTTGGACATCGATCACTTCAAGCTGGTTAATGATGCCTACAGCCATACAATAGGTGACCAGGTTTTAAGAAAACTGGTTAGTATCTGTCAGAGCAATTTGCGCGAAATTGATATCATTGGCCGCTACGGCGGTGAGGAATTCGTAATACTGCTTCCCGATACCCAATATCCAAAGGCTCACCAGGTTGCTGAAAGGCTGCGCATGCGCATCGCCAAGAATCCGATCGATACCGACAAGGGACCGATTAGTATTACAGTCAGCATGGGCATTACCTGCACAATGAATGGCAATGTGGAGCTTGCTGCATTGCTGGATCGAGCTGACTCGGCTATGTATTCTGCGAAAAATAAGGGGAGGAACCGCATAGCATCGCTTCAACCCGGTTTTGATCTGCACATCTGAGACGAAATAGCCCAGGATGTTTACTGAAACCTGGTCGTCTTAATAGATGTAGCATCCAAATCAAATACAGCGGGGATTTTGACCCCTTAAACGGATTACTCCAGCATAATAAGAAGCATTGTCACCCGCGAGCTTGCAAATACGCTGTGCGGTAGATTGGGATCCATCCGAACCCAGGTTCCCGGACCTGCATCGTATTCATCTTTGCCCAGGACCAGCCTGGCTTCCCCTTCCAGGAAATGCAGGATCGCCTGTTTTGAGGAGGTATGTTCAGATAATTCCTGGCCTTCTGCAAATCCAAACATGATTACTTTTAGCCGGTCATTCGAGAAAATTGTCCGGCTTAAGATACTGTCTGGTTGAATTTCAGAGATAGTGTCCTGGATATTCGTGAATATGGTGTGTGTCGGCTCGGGCATGCATTCCTCACTAAAAAATAATTATTACGCTTGAATGATTATACTGGAAGTTGATCTGTAAATTTAATTCTACAACAATAAAAACGACCCACAGGATACCCTGTGGGTCGTCTGACTATACACGATGTTTATACCTGAAGGCTTATTCTTCGGTTGAGCCCACCGCGGCAGGTGATTTATGATTGTTATTCACCCTGAACAGAATTTTTTCCAGCAGGTTCTGCGGCTTCTTGCGGCGTTTCTTTTCGCCATCCTGGTAATAGTAATAGTAATAATAGTAGTTGTAACCGCTTTTTGCTTTCGAAACCCGGTTCAATAGAACTCCCAGGATATTTGCGCGCGCTCGACGCAGCTCTTCCACTGCTCGCCTGGTTTCGTTCGTACGAGTCCGTCCGGCGTCATTGACCAGTAAAACTCCGTCCATATTCACACTCAAGATCGCCGAATCCGCCACTACCAGGCAAGGTGGACTGTCGAATAGGACCAGGTCAGCATCTTGCTGCAGAACGCTGATCAGGTGTTTCATTCTCTCCGATCCCAACAGCTCGGCAGGATTGGGTGGTAAAGCACCGGAGGTCAGCAATCTCAGATTTTCAACCTGCGTGTCCTGAAGGAATCCCTCCAGCTGGCTGAAGCTGCCGTAGGCTTCGCTTTCATCCACCATTTCGAAGGCAGTATAAGGCTCGCGTATTTCCTGGTTGGGCTCCGACTCAACTTGAAGATCGTGGAATAGATGATCGATGCGATCCGCTTTGCCATGAGCTGGAGCATCCCTTCTTCCAGGACTCCACTTGGCATCATCTGCCGTGAGTTTCTCTTTTGATGCAGAATAAACATGCAGTATCGCATCGGTCAGACCGTGACGGTTGGTGAGGTTGAAAATCTTATGTACAGTTGGCCTGCGTAAATCCGCATCCACCAGGATGACCTTCAAACCCGATTGTGCCATCACAACCGCCAGATTTGCCATGGAGATACTCTTACCTTCGCTAGGACCTGGACTGGTAACCAGTAGAGAGCGAAGAGGTCGATCGAGAGTCGAAAATTGCAGGTTTGTGCGCAGGATTCTAAAGGATTCAACAATTGGAGAGAGAGGTTGGGAAATGGAGATAACCTTCTCAGAGTATTCTTCACCAATGATCTGCGGGATTGTTCCCAGGGTAGGCAGATTCGTCACCCGGGAGACATCATCCGGATTCTTGACCGTATCATCCAGATACTCCATCAGAAACGCGCCGCCAACCGCCAGCACGAAACCGATCATCGCCGCGACCATCACGTTATTCTGAACGTTCGGGCTGAATGGAAATGTCGGAACTGGGGCTTCTTCCAAAACACTGAGTACATTTACATCACCACCCTGGTAAGAAAGCAGCAACTGTGAATAAGTATCAAGCCAGTTGCTCACCTTCGATTCCAGGATTAATACCTGGTTCTCTAAATCCTGTATCTGGCGGGCGCTGTTGGCAGCGTCCAATTCCTGCCTCTGGCGGATCAGCTCGTTCTGACCGTCCTCAATTTTGACTCGCAAATCCTCAATCTGTGTGCGGGTGAATTCTCCCTGGTTTATGCCGGTTTTATTCTCCATCCCAGGACCAAGCAGAATCAGCTGCTGGGCTATGGCATCGGCTAATGCTTTCGCTCGATTCGGATCGTTATCAACGACGCTGACTTCCAGCAGCTGTGTCTGCTGAACGTTGTTCGCGCTCACCCTTCCAGCCAGCGAGCGCCAATCCATGTCCAATCCCAGGCTCTGGATCGCACCTTTCAAAACGGGTTCGCGTTGAGCCAATTGGATATATGTGTAGGCCAGCTGCTGGCTGGTATACAACTGCATCGTGTTCGGATCAGGATTCTCGGTGATCTTGCCGATCATCAGAGTGGTTCTGGTACGATAAAGAGGTGTGGCTGTCTTGCTGGCAATATAGCTCGAGCCAGCTGCAATCGTCACCGAAAGGACGACCAGCCACATCCATTTCCAAACTATGTTGAATAACTTACGCAGCTCCATATAATCTCCCAGTTGAACCTAATTTACCATAGTTTATCTCAATCGTCCAGCAAGCGTATTTTGCCCGCAGTTATCAACTTAATTCCATTTCCTTGAAGTAATTAACCGTGCTGGTCAAGCCTGCTTCCAGGTTCACGGTCGGGCACCAGCCCAATTCCTTTTCAGCCAGGCTGCTATCCAAATAGATCTTGAAGGTCTCACCAGGTTTAGCCGGCCCGTAGGCTGCCTCCCTGGGATAATTTGTGATGTTTTTCAGAAGTGAATAAACCTGGTTGATTGTCGTTCCCTGGTTGCTCCCCAGATTATATACTTTCCCGCTTCCTGAATTAAGAACTAATAGATTTGCGCGTGCGCAGTCTCTCACAAATACAAAATCTCGCACCTGCTCACCAGTGCCGTTAATTGTGACCGGCTGGTTCCTCAACATCTGGCCGGTAAAGATAGCCACCACACCAGCCTCACCATTGGGATCCTGCCTGGGTCCATACACATTCGGATAGCGGATGATTGAAAAATCCAGTCCAGAACTCTCTTTGAAAATATATAGATATAGTTCAAATGTATATTTACTTGCACCGTAAAAACAAACGGGTCGGACCGGATGCTTCTCATCACACGGCAGATAGACGGGTTCGCCGTAAACAGCGCCGCCGCTGGAGATATGTATAAACTTGCGGACGCCGAACTCGATTGCCAGTTCAGCCAGCTTGATTGGGCTGAGAATATTCAAATCAGCGTCGTGCTGTGGGTCTTTCATCGAAAGCCTGACATCGATCTGCGCTGCATGATGATTAATGACTTCAGGCATTTCGGTGGCGATAATCTCCCTCATCTCAGGGCTGCGCATATCGATTTTATAGAAACGCGCCTGCGGATTGACATTCGAAAGGCGTCCCGATGAAAGATCATCAACAATCACGACATCGTGCCCGGCTTCGATATAAACATCCACCACGTGGGAACCGATAAAACCAGCTCCTCCAGTCACCAGTATTTTCATGTGTCTCCTCGCCCGGGAATCGCTTCGATTTCTCCCGTGATTAACTTCCGCAAGAGGCTGGCAATCATGTGATCCAGGATCATATGCCCATCTTCTTGCCTGCCAATGTAGGCATCGGGAATGAATACACAGTGATCAACAAGGTCTTTGAGCATACCGCCGTCATCACCGGTGAATCCAATTGTCGTCGCCTGCTTCTGCCGTGCCACTTTCAGTGCCTGTAGGATATTTGGTGAATTGCCGCTGGTGGAAATGGCAACAACCACATCGCCGGATTCCACCAGGTTCAATAACTGTTCGGAGAAAATCGACTCATAGGAGCTGTCATTCGCCCAGGCCGTCATCAGTGGTATGTTATCAGACAGGGAAACCGCTTTAAAACGCGGCATTCCTTCAACAATAGTGAATTTATTCAAATCATTGGCCATGTGCGAAGCAGTTGCAGCACTCCCACCATTGCCAATAATGTATACGTGCTTCTTCGAATGCCAGGCTTCGAATAAGACCTCGATTGCAGACCAGACTTGTTGGCGAGAGATTCTGCCAAGCGTGCCAGCCAATAACGTTAAATACTCATCTACAGGATCCAATTTATGTCCCTATTCCTTCTCCGCAGTCAAATACTATTCACGGTAGTAATTGAATATCACTTTGCTTCCATCATTTTCCAGATGAAATGGAAGCTCGACCAGACCGTTCAATGCATCACGCACCTGGTATTGCTTCTCGCGCGGGCAGTATAACAATAAAAATCCCCCTCCGCCCGCTCCTGTGATCTTCCCTCCGAGTGCACCTGCATTCTTCGCCGTTGAATAAATGTCGTCAATAATAATGTTGCTGATCTTCGGTGCAAGCGTCTTCTTTATTTTCCAGGCTTCATCCATGAGCAAGCCGAAAGCGTCAAAATCACCGGATTCGAGCAGTGTCCTGCCTGAATGTGCCATCCGTTTCAGTTCACGCAGCACGTCCAGATGATCGTGCATACCTGCACGCTGTTCCTTGAGGATGCTTTCGCTATTGCGTGATTTGTTCGTATAAAACAACATCAGCAGCTGATTGAAACGCCGGCGTTCGCTGTCGGAAATATTTACCTTCTCGACTATTACGGACTCATCGCCTAAGAAGCGAATAAACCGCATACCGCCGTAGGCGACAATATACTGGTCTTGCTTACCAATCGGTTTTCCCAGGCGGTTGATCTCGATGTTGCAAGCCAAACGGGCAAGTTCTTCCTGTGTTTTTGGTTCGTTCATCAATGTGTAGAGAGCATTCAGCACCCCCACGGTTACCGTGCTTGAAGAACCCAGACCTGAACCCGTCGAAGGAATATCACCCAGAGTTCCGATTTCTATCTGGGAGTTGACTCCCGAAACCAGCAGGGCTTCCCTCACCAGCTCATGCTGCAGCTGGTCAACGCTTTCCACCAATTCAGTGCGCGTGTACCCCAGGCGGATCTTACGGTCAAACCTGCGCTTAATAATCACAAAAATAGCTTTATCGATGGCTGAGCTGAGAACACAACCTTCTTCTTGCTGGTAGAATTCTGCGAAATCTGTTCCGCCGCCAAAAAAACTGATCCTTAAAGGGGTTTGTGTGAGCAGCAAGCCGGGCATTTTTCAGTACGCCCCTTTTTTCTGGATTACAGCGAGGGGCGTTTTATAAAGAAGGAAAATATCCAGCCACACCGTCCAGTTGCGGATGTAATACATATCCAGGCGCACCCGGTCTTCATAGCTGACATCCGAGCGCCCGCTCACCTGCCACATCCCGGTGATACCCGGTCTGACAGTCAGCAGGTTCATGCCCCAATCGCCATATTTATCCATCTCAGGAGGTGATATCATCCTGGGTCCAACCAGGCTCATCTGGCCTAAAACTACGTTGATCATCTGAGGCAGCTCGTCCAGGCTCCACTTTCGCAGGAAAGCCCCAACCCTGGTCACGCGCGGATCGTCTTTGAGTTTGAAGTTTTCCGCCAGCTCAGCCTGCAGATCGGGGCGATCGTTCAACATCTCATTTGCCTCAAGACACATTGTGCGGAATTTGAATGCGTTAAACTGGATCCCATTCAACCCCATCACCCGCCTGCGGAAAATTATAGGTCCAGGTGAGTCGATTTTTATGGCGATGGCGATTACCAGCAAGATGGGCAGGGTTAATAACAGTACCGGGATGGTGAGGCCATAATCCAGCAGGAATTTGATGATTGCCTCCATCCCAGAAATCCGGCCTTCTTTAAGTTCGATCAGAGGAACGAATGCGATTTCTTTGACTCTCAATCCAGTCGTTAATATCTCGAATAACCCGCTTGATAACCGCAATTTGACATCCGGTGAGGTCGAATAATCCTGGAAGATGCATAAGAGCTGGTCGCGCGTCAGTGAAGTGGGCGCGATGATAATTTCCTCGATCTCATTTTCGATTACGATCCTGTCCAAATCCTGTAAGCCGCCCAGGATAATATAATTATTATCAACTCTGTTACCAGGCGAAAGGGATTCGTCGATGAAACCGACGATATCCAACCCAGAGGTCCCCCAATTTCTAAATTGTTCGGCAATTGCCCGTCCCTCATTGTTTGCCCCTACTACCAGCGTAGGCGATAGGAAATGCCCCTGGTTGCGCATGTAATAAATGATCCTGCGAATGAAAAAACGCTCGCCAATCATGAAGGTGACAGCCAGAAACCAGGAGATCAGCAGCCAGCCACGAGAAATGATGTCCTCGTCACGCATAAAGAATACCAGGCCAATGACCACTACCGTGCCAAAAGTTACTGCATTGAACACCCGGGAGTATTCACTCAAGCCGCCGAACAAGAAATGCTGGTTGTAGAGCTGAAAACTGGCAAAAATTGCCAGCCAGATCGGAATCACGATTCTGACCAGTGAGGAATACATATTGAGCGTGTATAGGGAGCCGTACGGCAGCCAGATAAAGCGGATGATATAAGCCAGTAAGAAGGCTGCTCCAACCGCCAGGGTATCAAAAAATAGCAGCGAAATGACCGTAAAGAAATTCCGCTGCCTTTTGGTAAGAACTATTGTCCGGGTGGGCCTGTTAAATCGAGATAAATCTTCTCGAATGAGCGTCTTCACTCACAAATCCTGTATTAGCGGTCCTGGATTGCAGAGAACGTGCTTCTTGCAGCTAAGTAGTATATCATGTCCGCTGGATGCTTATTCTCTGAGGCAAGGAAAATAAGCATTTCTGCAAACTCCATCAGGTCCTTAACGACAGGTACCTCTATCAATTCCGTGGACCATTCGTTTTCAGAGGGAAAGTTTGCTTCTCCTTCTCCGCGCCTGTAGACAGGTAGGACACCTGCATTGACCGCTGCCAATATATCGCTGCGGCTGTCCCCAAGAAATGCCGATTGTCCCAAATCCAAACCTAACTCGGCTGCTGCCTTTAAAAGGAGCCCTGGTTCTGGTTTCCTGCAAGCGCATTTTTCGTCGGGGTGATGCGGGCAAACATATAATGCATCGATACGCCCACCTGCCTCTTCAATCTCACGCACCATCTGCGTATGTATGATATTTAGAACATCCATTTTGATGATGCCTCTGCCAACTGCGGACTGGTTTGTAATAATGATGATCGGCCAAGGAAGAGCGGACATCCGGTTGAAGGCAGGCAGGACTCCCGATAAAAACAAAAATTCCTCCCAGGACTTCACATAGAAGGGAGGATTTTTGTTGATGACTCCGTCCCGGTCAAGAAATACAGCCGGCTGCATGTACTTAAGAAATCACCCTTAATTTGACCAGTCTTGCTTAATTTTTCTAGCGAAGTTTCCTTCGTAAATAGAAGAAACCGACTCCCAACGTTAAGATAAAAGCAACAGCAACCCCGGAAAAGATAAACCTGGAATTATCAGGAACTTCGGAAGGGTTTTCACCTGGCGGCGTCTTCTCGATGGTCGGTGTGGTGATGGTTGCACTGGCTTGCGGTGGAAATGTCTCGGTCAGTGTGGCAGTAGCCGTGGAACCGGTCTTTGTCGGCTGTATGGTCGGTGTCGGAGAAGGAACAGTCGGAGTTGGAACAGGCGTGCGGGTGAAGGTGGCAGTTGGCAGACCGATCGTGGCAGTTGGAAACACCAGGCTCTGCGTCCCTTCAGGGGTGCCCGCCAGCTCCCGAGGCGTTGGCGTCAGGATTTTGCCGCATTCGCTGCAGTCAGAAATCGGGATATAGCTTTTAAACGTCGTTATATAATGGGTGAAATCACCTAATTCCGTTGATATTTTCGCACCTTTACCGATTTTTGGCTCACGCAGCTGGTAGTATTTGAGTAATTCCCTCGGGCGGGTCTGAAAAATTAGAATATCCCCCCCTCCACACACCTGTAGACCGAGGTAGTATTTTTCGAATTTTAAATCTTTAAGTATTATCAGCTGACCGCACAATCGATCAACCTCTACCGGTATATCAGTTGCGGCAACATTAAATGAGATACAATCCTGGATCCCAAACGAGTCTTCTGACTGTCCAGGCATCGCATACACCGGGTTGAGGTTGAGAATAAACAGCCAAACCAGCTGCGCACTAATAATCGTTACCAGCCCGTGAACCTTCTTCCATTTGCTGGAATTCGAGTTGCTGGAATTCAAATTCAACCCCAATTTATTTTCTCCATTGAGATATATTTCTCCATTTTTTGCATCTCGCCAATTATCTCACGATTAGCTGTGAACTTGCTTAAGATCACGAATTCTGGTGATTGATGGCATCCCGATATACTGCTTCCAGGTCACGACCTATCTTTTCCCAGCTATAGCACGTAGAAATGAAATGATATGCATTTTCTGAAAGCAGCTCACTTTCTTCTTTGTCCGCCAAAAGCCTCAGAATTAAACTCCCGAATTCTGCTGAATTGTGGGCCAAATGCATTTCAACTCCTGGGGTCAAACCCGGCAGACCTGAGACTGCCAACGGGTAGGCAACCAGCGGAGTACCGCAGGCCATTGCCTCCAGAACTTTATTCTGTATGCCTGCACCGTACAGCATCGGTGCGACCGCCAGCGCTGCCTGGCACAGGTAAGGCCGGAGGTCGGATACAGTCCCTGTAACCTGGATCCTTGCATCGGCTGCA